>Ga0209286_1000030_pt1 | contig 23393 bp, 21 predicted proteins | sample PPLLak1March2015_2_FD_187250 | JGI IMG/M metagenome (GOLD analysis project Ga0209286, IMG submission 187250) | Freshwater sediment microbial communities from Prairie Pothole Lake near Jamestown, North Dakota, USA - PPLs Lake P8 Core (3) Depth... | ecosystem: Environmental > Aquatic > Freshwater...
GACGACATTCGCGGCGCGAACCTTGGCCGTGCACTGGTCCGGCGCATGCATCGGCACCATCGGCAGTGCCAGCAGCAATTCGTCCTCCACCAGTCCGCTCAGTGACAGCGGCTTGTCCGCCACCAGGATGTCGGCGTCGCCTTCCTGCGGTTCCAGGCGCGCGCCCGGTTTCGTCAGGATCAGCCACGGCGCGGCCTCGAGATTCAGTTCCATCGTTTCCAGGCAGCGCTGGCAGGTAACGCGCAGCGGCGCGCGCAGCGTGCCGTGCATGACGAATACCTGCTGGCCTTCCTCGCGCTCGAAGGCGAGATCCACGCTGACATCGCCCGAGCCTTCGAGGCTGCCTTGCGCCAGGCGCGGCATGCTCTTCAGCGGGAGCGTGCCGGTCAGGCGCGCGCCCCGCTCCGCCAGCTGGATCGGGTCAATGATTACCGGCAGATGACCGTGCGACTCTTTCCAGGATGGCGCCATGATACCCTCACGAAACCGCGGCTTGTCCGCTTCGAGTTAAACCCCCGAAACCGGGGACTTTGACGGGCAGGCGGCCGGATACAGGCCGCGCATCATATATTCGCGGCAAACTTGTGTCAAAATAGGGTTTTAGAGGTGTCAGCGGGCAGTAAATGTTATTGACAGTACCGCCCCCTTTCCGTACAAAACGAGGCACGGCGCCCCGACGGCCGCCGGCAGATCAGCTCAGCGGAGTTTCAGCTTGATTAAAAAGATTCTGGTTGCCAACCGCGGCGAAATCGCGGTGCGCGTAGTGCGCGCCTGCGCCGAAATGGGCATCAAATCCGTCGCCATCTACACCGATGCCGACCGCCATGCACTGCACGTCAAAAAAGCGGACGAGGCCTACAATGTCGGCCCGGACCCGGTGGGCGGCTATCTCAATGCCCATCGCATCGTGAACCTGGCGGTGGCCACCGGCTGTGACGCCTTGCACCCCGGTTACGGCTTTCTCTCGGAAAACCCGCAGCTGACGGAAGTCTGCAACCGGCGCGGGATTATCTACATCGGCCCGTCCGTGGACGCCATCCGTCGCATGGGCGACAAGACCCAGGCGCGCGCCGCCATGATCGCCGCCGGCGTGCCGGTGGTGCCGGGCAGCGAGGGCAATCTCAAGGACGTCAATGAAGCCCTGAAGCTGGCCAAAAAAATCGGCTACCCGGTGATGCTCAAGGCCACCTCGGGCGGCGGCGGACGCGGTATCCGCCGCTGCAACGACGAAGACGAGCTCCGGCGCGCCTACGAGCGCGTGGTTTCAGAGGCCACCAAGGCCTTTGGCAGCGCCGAGGTGTTCCTGGAAAAGGCCATCGTCAATCCGCGTCACATCGAGGTGCAGGTACTCGGCGACAAGCACGGCCACATGATTCACCTGTTCGAGCGCGACTGTTCCATCCAGCGGCGCCACCAGAAGCTGATCGAGATCGCGCCCTGCCCGCAGATGACCGAGGAACAGCGCGCCGCGGTCTGCGACTTGGGCGTGCGCGCCGCCCGCTGCGTCAACTACGAGAACGCCGGCACCGTCGAATTCCTGTTCGACCAGGAGGGGCACTTTTATTTCATGGAGATGAACACCCGCCTCCAGGTGGAGCACACCGTCACGGAACAGATCACCGGCGTGGACATCGTGCAGGAACAGATCCGCATCGCCGAGGGACAGCCGCTTTCCTACACGCAAGACCAGATCCAGCGGCGCGGCTACGCCATCCAGTTTCGCATCAACGCCGAGGACCCGAAGAACGACTTCCTGCCGAGCTACGGCCGCATCACGCGCTATTACGCACCCGGCGGCCCGGGCGTGCGCACCGACGCCGCGATCTACACCGGCTACGAGTTCCCGCCGCATTACGACTCCATGTGCGCCAAGCTCACGGTCTGGGCGCTCACCTGGGACAAGGTGCTGGCGCGCGCGCGCCGCGCGCTGCTCGACATGGGCGTGCACGGCGTGAAAACCACGAAACCCTTCTACCTGGAAATCCTCGGCACCGCGGAGTTCCAGGCAGGGAAATTCGACACCGGATTCATCGAAAAACATCCGGAACTGTTAAACTATTCGATCCGGCGTCCGCCCGCCGATCTGGCCGCGGCCATCGGCGCGGCGATCGCGGCGCATCACGGTTTGTAAGAGGCAGGGGCAATCATGGCGTCTTCATCCAAAAAAGTTATGGTGACGGATCTGGTGCTGCGCGACGCGCACCAGTCGTTGCTCGCCACGCGCATGCGCACCGAAGACATGCTGCCGATCTGCGACAAGCTCGACAAAGTCGGCTACTGGTCGCTCGAGGCCTGGGGTGGCGCCACCTTCGACTCCTGCCTGCGTTTTCTCAAGGAAGATCCATGGGAGCGCCTGCGCCAGCTGAAGAAGGCTCTGCCCAGGACGCCGATCCAGATGCTGCTGCGCGGCCAGAATCTGCTCGGCTATCGCCATTATTCGGACGACGTGGTCGAGGCCTTCGTCAAGAAGTCGGCGGAATGCGGCGTGGACGTGTTCCGCATCTTCGACGCCATGAACGACATGCGCAACATCAAGGTCTCGGTGAAGGCCGTGCTCAAGGCCGGCAAGCACGCGCAAGGCGCCATCTGCTACACCACCAGCCCGGTGCACACCATCGAGCATTTCGTGGAAATCGCGCGGGAGATGGAAGCGATGGGCTGCCAGTCCATCGCCATCAAGGACATGGCCGGCTTGATCACGCCGGCGCGTACCGTGGAGCTGTACCAGGCGCTGTCCAAGGCCGTAAAGGTACCGCTCGCCTTCCACTCACACACCACGGTGGGCGTGGCCAACATCTGCATGTATCTCGCCGTCGAACACGGCGCGCGCCACATCGACACGGCAATCTCGTCGCTGTCCTGGGGCACCAGCCATTCACCGACCGAAAGCATGGTGGTGGCCCTGCGCGAAACGCCCTACGACACCGGCCTCAATCTCGAGCTGCTGCAGGAGATCGGCTTCTATTTCCGCGAGGTGCGCAAGAAATACCACCAGTTCGAGAGCGAGTACGCCGAGATCGACACGCGCGTGCAGGTGAGCCAGGTGCCCGGCGGCATGATCTCGAACCTGTCGAACCAGCTCAAGGAACAGGGCGCGCTCAACCGCATGAACGAAGTGCTGGCGGAAATCCCGCGCGTGCGCGAGGACCTCGGCTTCCCGCCGCTGGTCACGCCGACGTCGCAGATCGTCGGCACCCAGGCGGTGCTCAACGTGCTGACCGGCAAGCGCTACAAGAGCATCACCAACGAGGTGAAACTTTACCTGCAGGGTCGCTACGGCAAGGCACCGGGCAAGATCAACGAAACCGTGCGCAGCATGGCCATCGGCAACGATGAGGTCATCACCTGCCGTCCGGCGGACAAGCTCAAACCCGAGATGCATCGCCTGCGTGATGAAATCGGCGAGCTCGCCAAAAGCGAAGAAGACGTACTCACCTACGCCATGTTTCCGGAAATCGGGCGCAAGTTCCTGGAGGAGCGCGCCGCCGGCACGCTCAAGCCGGAAGAACTCCGGCCGCCGAAATCCGCCGAGGCCGCGGCCCTGCCCGCCTACGCGCCGACCGACTTCAACGTCACGATGCACGGCGAGACTTATCACATCCGCGTCACCGGCGCCGGCCACAAGACCGAGGAACAGCGTCCGTTCTTCGTCTCGGTCGACGGCGTGCCGGAACAGATTCTCATCGAGACGCTCACCGAGACCGTGCCGACCGAGGCCGGCATGGTGGATACGCGCCGCGCCTCCAGGGGGTCGAAGCGGCCGAAGGCGTCGAAGGAAGGCCACGTCACCAGCTCCATGCCCGGCACCATCGTGGACATCCTGGTCAAGGCCGGCGTCCGGGTGAAGGCCGGCGACCCGGTGCTGGTCGTCGAGGCCATGAAAATGGAAAACGAGGTCCCGGCGCCGGTCGCGGGCACGGTCAAGGCGGTGAACGTCGCCAAGGGCGACAGCGTCAACCCCGACGAAGCCCTGGTCGAAATAGAATAGTTTCGGGTTCCGTGTACAGGGTACAGGGCTACGGTACCTAAACTCTGTACCCTGTACTCTAAACTCCGCACCCGAACCCTCGTCACTTTCCGCACCCATGCCACAAAAACTGATTCTGGCATCCTCCTCGCCCTACCGCCGCGAGCTGCTGGATCGTCTCAAGATTCCCTTCGAAGTCATGGCGCCCGAGGTGGACGAAACGCCGCGTCCCGGCGAGATGCCGGAAAAACTGGTGGAACGGCTGGCCGTTGAAAAGGCGCAGAAGATCGCCTGGCAAATACCGGGCGCGCTGGTCATCGGCTCGGATCAGGTGGCGGTATACAACGGCAGCATCGTGGGCAAACCACACCACCACGACAAGGCCGTGGAGCAACTGCGGTCCGCTTCCGGCAGAACGGTCACGCTCTACACCGGTCTCGCCCTCGTCAATGCCGATACCCGGCGCGTTCAGCGCGAGGTCATTCCCTATCGCGTGACATTCCGCGTGTTGACGGACACGCAGATCGAATCCTACCTGCGTTTGGAACAACCCTACTCCTGCGCCGGCAGCGTCAAGTCGGAAGGGCTGGGAATTGCTTTGCTGGAAAAATTCGAAGGCGACGATCCGAATACGCTGATCGGTTTGCCGCTCATCCGCCTAGTGCGGATGCTCGAAAACGAAGGGATTAAGATAATATAAAAACGAAGCAACCGCAGATGAACGCAGATAAACGCGGATTAAAACATAAAGCTTCGAGTTTATTTCTTCTGCAATCTGCGTTCATCCGCGTTAATCTGCGGTTTCAAAATTATTTCAATACCGGCGTGCGGCCGAGGAGATCGGTGCCGATGGTCTGCGCCATGGCGGTGCCCAGGCGCCGCGCGAAACGGTCGAAAACGTTTTCGCGATAGGTATAATCGACGATTTCTTCCGCGCCGATCACCTCGCGCGCCACGTAACTGGCGCCACCCAGGCTGTCCACCAGCCCCATCTTGATGGCCTCCTCACCGGTCCAGAAAAGACCCGAGAACATGTCCCTGGTTTCCTTCAGCGCGGTACCGCGACCCTGGCGTATGGTTTCAATGAACTGCCGATGAATTTCATCCAGCATCTGCTGGGCGTGTTTCGCTTCCGCCGGCTTCACCGGCCCGAAGGGATCGAGAAAGCCCTTGTGCTCGCCCGCGGTCATGAGGCGGCGTTCCACGCCGACCTTCTTCATGGTGTCTACGAAACCGAAACCGTTCATGAGCACACCGATGGAGCCGACGAGGCTGGCCTTGTCGGCGTAGATCTTGTCCGCGGCCGCGACCACGTAGTAACAGCCGGAGGCGCACATATCGCCGATCACGGCATACAAGGGAGTCTTCGGATACTTGGCCCGCAGGCGTTTGATCTCGTCATTGATATAACCCGCCTGCACCGGGCTGCCGCCGGGGCTGTTGGCGCGTATTACAACCCCCTGGGCCGACTTGTTTTCGAATGCCGCACGCAATCCGGAAATGACGTTGTCGGCATTCGCCAGGCTGTCGGCGCTGATCACGCCTTCGATGTCGACCAGGGCCGTGTGACTGGTCGTCAGCGCCTTGCCGCTCCAGCTGTCCGACTGGGCCAGCACCAGGATCAGCACCAGGTACGCGGCGAAGAACAGCTTGAAGAAAATGCCCCAGCGCCGCGCACGGCGCTGCTCGGTGAGGGCGGCAAACGCCAGGCGCTCGAGCAGATCGCGCTCCCAGCGCGGGGAACGGCCGGCGCCGCCGGATGGATCGGTGGAATCGGTATCGTCTGTCATGGAAATAACCTATGCAGCCCCTGAATCAATCAATTGTATATCATCCCCCGGCTCCAGGAGGACGTCGCCGTTTTGCTCGCTGACGGCCAGCTTCACCAGCCCGGCGCCGCCGCAGGGCCCGCCCACGCACGTGCCGCTGGCGGGGGCGTAACGCGCGCCGTGCGTGGCGCACAGCAGGTGCTCGCCAAAGGCATCGAAGAATTCACCCTCGTTCCAGTCGAGCTCCAGCGACCGGTGCCCGCAGCGGTTGAGATAAGCGTGCACGGCGCCGCCGAAACGAACGACAAAGGCGGGGGCCGCCTCGCCATGACGGCGCACCGTAAAACGGATCCCGCGTCCGCGTTCGATCAGCTCGCGGCTGCGGCAGATGACGGGCCGCTGGCCTGCTGCAACCATGCATAGACCTCACTGAAGGAATCCAGACAAGCCAGCGGTCCGTGTTCCGCCAGCAGTTCGCGCCCGTGCACACCATAGGTGACAGCCAGGCCATCCATGCCGGCATGACGCGCCATCTGCATGTCGTAGGTGGTATCCCCCACCATCAAGGCCTGTTCGGCATTGAAACCGGTCTGATCGAGAATATCCTCCAGCATGCGCGGATGCGGTTTGGAAAACGCCTCGTCGGCGCAGCGCGTGGCCACGAACAGATGCGCCGTGCCGGTATCGCGCAACACGCGCTCCAGTCCGCGGCGCGCCTTGCCGGTCGCGACCGCCAGCAGATAGCCCTGCTCCAAGAGCGACTCCAGCCCCTCGCGCACGCCGGGAAAGAGCGGCATGTGGGTCTGGTCGATATGCAGGAAATGCTCGCGATAACGCTCCACCACCTGCGTGCGCGCGGCCTCGTCCGCCTGGGGCAGCAGCGTCGCCACCGCCTCTGCCAGGCCGAGACCGATGATATGGCGCGTGGCGTCCTCACCCGGCTGGGGCAGGCCGACGTCGTCCACCGCCGCCGTGAAACAGCGCACGATCTTGGCGATGGAATCCATGAGGGTTCCATCCCAGTCGAAAATAATCAGTTCATGCCTAGGTTTCATGCGCCAGACGCTCGAGTAACAGGGAAAGTTCGTCCGGAAGTGGTGCCTCCACGTCCATTTTACAACCGCTCACCGGGTGCTCGAACCGCAGCCGCTGCGCGTGCAGAAACAGGCGCCGCAGTCCCAGCTTGTGCAGACGGCGGTTGAATTCGCGATCGCCGTACTTGTCGTCGCCGGCGATCGGATGACCCAGGTGCGCCGCGTGCACCCGCGCCTGATGGGTGCGGCCGGTGAGCAACCGGATCTCCATGAGCGTGGCCGAACCATATCGCTGGTGCGGCACGAACAGGCTGGTCGCCTGCTTGCCGGTCTCGGACACCTCCACCATGCGCTCGCCGGACCGGGGCCGGTTTTTTTCCAGCGCCAGGGTCACCTCGCGCTGACCGCCGCGCCAGGTCCCCGCGACCAGGGCCAGGTAACGTTTTTCCATATCGCCCTCGCGCAACAGGCGATGCAGCGCCAGCAACGCCGGGCGGGTCTTGGCCAGCAACAGGCAGCCGGAGGTATCCCGGTCCAGGCGGTGGGCCAGGTCCAGGAACGGCGCCTGCGGCCGCAGTCCGCGCAGCGCCTCGATCAGCCCCACGGCTACGCCGCTGCCGGCGTGCACCGCCAGACCGGCCGGCTTGTTCACCACCATCAGGTCATCGTCTTCATACAGGATGCGCGGCAGCAGCCAGGCGAAACCTTCCGCGGCCTCGGCCGAATCCAGCTTGGGGGGTGATTGTCGCAGCGGCGGTATCCGCACCACATCCCCCGGCTCCAGACGGTAATCCGGGCGCGCCCGGCCCTTGTTAATGCGTACCTCGCCCTTGCGCAAAATGCGGTAAATATGGCTTTTGGGGACCCCCTTGAGGGTCGCGATCAGGAAATTGTCGAGCCGCTGGCCGGCACGGGACTCATCGATTTCGAGGTAACGGACGGCAGGGGTTGCGGGGTCTACGGCCGGTTTCATGCCGGGGCGATAATAACAGATTGCTGGGAAGTCAATTGGTTTGCTATAGTGCCTATGTGTACTTTTAGTGAATTCTTCAGAATTTTACACAAGTACACGAAACGCAACGGATTTTCGCGCCAGGTAAAAGCCGGCGCGGGCTCTACCGCACCGTTGCCCCCGGCGCAGCGCCGGTCAGCCAGATACCTAAACGCGGCCAGAGTCCAAAAAGGGTAACACGTCTCTCCCCTACTTTCTGTAGAGACGTATGGATTAGACGCTCCTAAATAAGCGAGCACCTGCCGACACACACAGGCAGACGACGCGTGGGACAGCCAAAACCTGTTCACGGCGTAATTTAAAGTCTGAATTGTACATCCTGCGCCTTTTCATGATGCGCGGGACCAAAGCAGAAGGCCGCTACCTGCACCAAGGCCTCTGCCACCCTGTCGGCAGGACGACGTTCCGTCATGTCGCGCTGAAACCACAGCGCGGGCGGGACTGCGCGCCAAACCGGGCGTCGGGGACATATATCAACAATGAAGCGCATTCTGTTTAACGCAACTCACCCCGAGGAGTTGCGGTTGGCCGTTGTCGACGGCCAGAAACTGCTCGACCTCGACATCGAATCCTCGACCTACCAGCAGAAAAAGGGAAACATCTACAAGGGCAAGGTCACCCGCGTGGAACCGAGCCTGGAAGCCGCCTTCGTGGACTACGGCTCCGAGCGCCAGGGCTTTCTCCCGCTCAAGGAAATTTCCCGCATTTACTTCCAGGGTTTCAACGAACGCACCCCGATGAGCCAGGTGCGCATCAAGGACGTGATTCGCGAAGGCCAGGAACTGCTGGTACAGGTGGACAAGGAAGAGCGCGGTACCAAGGGCGCGGCGCTCACCACCTTCGTCAGCCTGGCCGGCCGCTACCTGGTGCTCATGCCCAACAACCCCAAGGGCGGCGGCATCTCCCGCCGCATCGAGGGCGAGGAACGCGCCGAGCTGCGCGAGGCCATGTCCCAGCTCAAGCTGCCGGACGACTACTCCGTCATCGCCCGCACCGCCGGCATCGGCCGTTCGGCCGAGGAGTTGCAGTGGGACCTCGACTACCTGATCAACCTGTGGGACGCCATCTACAAGGCTTCGCAAGAGCGCGCCGCGCCTTTCCTGATCTACCAGGAAAGCAACCTGGTGGTACGCGCCACGCGTGATTACCTCAAGACCGACATCGGCGAGGTCCTGGTGGACAACCCGGAAATCCACGAGCGCATGACGAAATTCATGCAACAGGTGGCGCCGCAGTTCATCGACAAGCTCAAGCTGTACAAGGACGAGACGCCGATGTTCTCGCGCTACCAGATCGAACATCAGATCGAGTCGGCGTTTTCACGCGAGGTGCGCCTGGAATCGGGCGGCGCGATTGTATTCGATAAAACCGAGGCCCTCGTCACGATCGACGTGAACTCGGCGCGCGCCACCAAGGGCGCCGACATCGAGGAGACCGCGTTCAATACCAACCTGGAAGCGGCGGAGGAAATCGCCCGTCAGTTGCGCCTGCGCGACCTGGGCGGCCTGATCGTCATCGACTTCATCGACATGACGCCCGAGCGCAACCGGCGCGAGGTGGAAAATCGCATGTTCGAATCGCTCAAGGTGGACCGCGCCCGCACCCAGGTCGGCCGCATCTCGCGTTTCGGCCTGCTCGAGATGTCGCGCCAACGCCTGCGTCCGTCGCTCGGCGAGTCCTCCAGCCTGATCTGCCCGCGCTGCCGCGGCACCGGGCACATCCGCAGCGTGCAGTCCTCCGCCCTCTCGATCCTGCGCATGATCCAGGAAGAGGCCATGAAGGAAAACACCGCCGCGGTGCACGTGCACCTGCCGGTCGACACCGCCACCTTCCTGCTGAACGAGAAGCGCATGGAGATGAGCGCCATCGAATCGCGCATCGGCACCCCGATCATGATCATCCCGATGTCGGACATGGAAACGCCGCACTATCACATCCGCCGCCTGCGCATCGACGAATACGAGGCCGAGGCCGACGTGCCGAGCTACGAGATCGACCTGGTCGAGGACGAGGACGAGGACGAGCGCAAGCCTTCCCAGCCCACCCCGGCGTCGGCGGAAGCGGAAAAGCCGGTCATCGGTCCGCTCACGCACAGCGCCGCGCCGCCGGAACGCCCGAAGCCGGCTGCTGCCAACGGTGGCGGCATTATCAAAAAGATCATCACCGCCCTGTTCGGGAAGAAAGAGCCGGAAACCGAAAAGAAACCGGCAGTCGCGGAAACCCGTCCGGCGCGCCAACACCAGCCGGGCCGCGGCCATGGTGGCGGGCGCCCGCCGCATCGCCCTCCTCACGGCCAGCGTCATGAAAGGCATGAACGCCATGGACATCCCGACCGCCGTCCCGGCGTGCAGGAACAGGGCCGCCCGCGTCCGCCGCAAGCACAGCAGGCCGCCGGTGCTCCTGGCGGCGATGCCGGTCAGGCCCCGCGTGAGCGCCCCGAGGGCGGAAGCGGACGGCGTCGTCGTCGCGGCCGTCGTCGCGGTGGCCGGAGCCAGGAAGGCAGGGCTCCGCAGGAACGGCAGGATATCGATGCGCGCAACGGTGCGCCGGAATCGAACGGTTCACCGGACCGGCCGGCACCGGCCCCGCGTCCTCCTCGCGAAGAAACCTCCTATGTGCCGCCGGCCGCGACCGCCGGCGTGGCGGAATCCTTCACGGAAACCCCGCCTGTCGCTTCGTCCTGGGACAAACCCTCGGAGCCGAACAACGACGGCTGGCACACGCCCTCGTCGCCCACGTCCGGACATGATGAAACACACCACGCTCCGGACAACGGCGAATCCGCACCCAAGCCGGAACTGGTTCAGGTCGAGACCCGGTTTGACGAAGACGACAAAGGCAACAAGTAAACAAAAAACCCGCCGCAAGGCGGGTTTTTTTATGTAGCTATTCTCCACACAGATTTTTTAATAGATGCACGCAGATGAGATTCGGATTATCCGAATAATCTGCGTTCATCGTTATTGAACATCTGCGTCCATCTGCGGAAAAAATTATTACAAACGCGTGCGCCGGATTTCTTCCAGCAGTCCCTGCGCCGCGTCTTCAATCATGTCGAGCACGCGATCGAAACCGCCGGCGCCGCCGAAATACGGATCGGGCACTTCCTCTTCCGGGCGGTCGGGGGCGAACTCCATGAACAGCCGGATACGGGATTCAAAACCCGCCGGACAAATCTCAAGCAGGTTTTCATAGTTTTCGCGATCCATGGCCAGGATGTAATCGAACTGCTCGATGTCGCTGGCCCTGGCCTTGCGCCCGCTCAAACGGGTGATGTCGATGCCACGACGGGCGCAGGCGGCCTGGGCGCGTTCATCCGGCGGCTCACCGACATGATAGGCGTGAGTCCCTGCCGAATCGATTTCAAAATGATGCTCCACCTGGTGCTCACGCACCAGTTTGCGGAACACCCCCTCCGCCGTCGGCGAGCGGCAGATATTTCCGAGACATACAAACAAGACTTTTACCATCGTGTCATCTCGAATCGTTTCAGGTTTCAGGTTTCTGGTTTCAGGTTCAAAGGGGCGTCCTGAAACATGAAACTTGAAACCTGAAACTATTTGTTAAACCATTTTCGCACTCTTTCCAGATCTTCCGGCGTGTCGACGCCGGCCTCGGGCATCTGACTCGCCTCGTGCACCACTATCCGCTCTCCGTGCCACAGGACGCGCAACTGCTCGAGCTGCTCCGCCTCTTCGGGCGGGCAAGGCGGCCAGGAGGCATAGCGGCGCACGAAGCCGGCGCGGTAGGCATACAGGCCGATATGACGATGCGCCCGAATCGCCCCGCTGCTCTTCCCGGCCATCGTGTCGCGCGGCCAGGGAATGGCGGCGCGGCTGAAATAAAGCGCATAGCCGCTGGCGTCGCACACCACTTTCACGACATTGGGATTGATCAGGGTCTCGCGGTCGTGGATGGCGTGGCAGGCGGTCGCCACCTGCGCCTCTTTGTGCGACGCCAGTTTTCCCGCCACCTCGCGCATCAGTTCCGGTGGCATCAGGGGCTCATCCCCTTGCAGGTTCACGACAATCTCCTCAACGCCAATGGCGAGCTTTTCGATCACCTCGGCCAGCCGGTCCGTCCCCGAGCGATGCGCGGCCGAGGTCATGACCACGCGCGCACCGAAACCCTCCGCGGCCTGGCGGATACGCTCGTCATCCGTGGCGATAGCGACCCGGGTGGCGCCGGACTTCATGGCGCAATCGTGAACGCGCTGGATCAACGGCTTGCCGGCGATGTCGGCGAGCGGCTTGCCGGGCAGGCGGGTCGAGGCGTAACGCGCGGGAATAATGACGATCATGATTATTTTATTTTTGAAACCGCAGATGAACGCAGATTAAAACCAAAAAAACATGCCCTGTTTCTTTATATCTGCGTTTATGCTCGCGCCATCCATGGCGCTCGCCCTCGCTCACGCTCGGGCCAGCGTCGCTGCGCTCCGCTGTCCAATTTTTGTTCCCGACAAAATTGTCTGCGTTCATCTGCGGTTACAGATTCGTATATTTATTTTGGAATCTCTTCATCCGCCACCTGGCGTGCCTCGTCTTCCAGCATCACCGGGATGTCATCGCGGATGGGATAGGCCAGGCGGTCAGCCTTGCACACCAGCTCGGATTTTTTCTTGTCGTAGATCAGCGGGCCCTTGCAGGACGGGCACACCAGGATGTCGAGCAGCTTTTTATCCACGTAACTTCTCCTTGAGTCGTTGCCACACTTCTTCGCCGACGCGCGCATCGGGCCGCGCTTCCACCGCCAGGTACCACATCTGATCGCCCGCGAAACGTTCGCATTTTACCGCATCTTTCTGGGTCATGATCACCGGCAGATTGTCCGGAAAACTGATGTCGTGCGCCGTGTACCGATGATGATCGGGAAACGGATGCTCGATAACCCGCAAGCCCAGGCGCCGCAATTGCGCGAAGAACCGCGCCGGATTGCCGATGCCGGCCACGGCATGCACGGTCTCGCCCTTGATCGATCCCACCGAGGCCCAGGACTCCGGCGCGTTCACCCGGCACAGCCCGGTTTCCACCAGCGCCATGCCGAACTCACCGGCTTGCGGAGTGCCGTTGGTGACGCACAGGGAAACATCGCGCAGGCGGCCGACGGGTTCCCGCAGCGGCCCGGCGGGCAGGCATTGGCCGTTGCCGAAGCGGCGCGCACCGTCGATCACGGCGATTTCGATGTCGCGCGCCAGGCGCAGATGTTGCAGGCCGTCGTCGCTCAGGATCACGTCACAACGATGTTCGCGCAGGAGATACTGCGCGCCACGGACGCGGTCGGGATCCGCCGCCACCGGGCATTCGCTCTGCCGCGCCAGCAGCACGGCCTCGTCGCCGACCACGTCGGGGTCGTGCTGCGGTGTGACCCCGTGCGGCCAGTCCGCGGCACTGCCGCCGTAGCCGCGCAGAACGATGCCCGGGCGCAGCCCCTGCTGCCGCAGGAAGCTCGCCAGCCACAGCACCAGCGGCGTCTTGCCGCTGCCGCCGACCGTAAGATTGCCCACCACGATCACCGGCACCGGCAACTTGACGGAAGGGAACACGCCAAGCCGATACAGGAAACGCCGAAACAGAATCAGCAGGCAATAAATCCAGCTCACGGGCAACAGCAGAAAACTGACGGGGGTGAAACGGTACCAGTGCTGTTCCAGCCAGTGCATGGTTATTTAATATTTTTGAAACCGCTGATAAACGCGGACAATTTTGCCGGGAGCGAAAATTGGACAGCGGAGCGCAGCGACGCTGGCCCGAGCGCAAGCGAGGGCGAGCGCCATGGATGGCGCGAGCATGAACGCAGATATAAAAATTCGTTGAATATGGTTTTCTTGTATTAATCCGCGTTCATCTGCGTTCATCTGCGGTTCCCGGATATTATTTTTCAGTGGCTGTGGCAGCGGCGGGATTGTCCTGAAATTGATTGCGGTACAAGCCCGCGTAAACGCCGTTGCGCGCCAGCAGCTCGCGGTGCGTGCCGCTCTCCACCACGCGCCCCTGCGCGAGTACCACGATCCTGTCGGCGTGCTCGACGGTGGATAGCCGGTGCGCGATCACCAGCGTGGTCCGGTGCAACATCAGTTTTTGCAGCGCGGCCTGCACCAGTCGCTCGGATTCGGTGTCGAGCGCGGAAGTGGCCTCGTCGAAAATCAGGATTGGCGCGTTCTTGTACAGCGCCCGCGCGATCGCGATGCGCTGACGTTGTCCGCCCGACAGCAGCATGCCACGCTCGCCCACGCGCGTGTCCAGGCCTTCCGGCAGGCGCTCGACGAATTCGAGTACGTGCGCCGCCCGCGCTGCTTCCATCAGGCGGTTTTCATCGATCGCCCCCTCCTCACCGTAGGCGATGTTGTGCCGGATGGAATCGTCGAACAGGATATTTTCCTGACCCACCAGCGCGATCTGCCGGCGCAGACTGTTCAAGGTCAGGTCATTGATGTCGGTATCATCGATCAGGATGGAACCGCGGGCGACGCGATGGAAACGCGGCAGCAGGCCGACAATGGTGCTCTTGCCGCTTCCGGACTGGCCGACCAGGGCCAGCACCTGTCCGGGTTCCGCCAGGAAGGAAACATCGTCCAAGATATCCTGCCCGGCGTCGGGATAGCGAAACCCGACATGGCGATACTCGACACGACCGCGCGCGCGTTCGATGGTCACCGAGCCGGTATCTTCCTCCGGCGCCTCATCCAGCACGGCAAAGGTGCTCTGCGCCGCTGCCAGCGCGGTCTGTATGGTTTCATTGATGCGCGCCAGCCGGCGGCTGGGGCCCATGATCCACAGGGCGGCAACCAGATAGGAGGTAAATGATCCCGCGGTGATCTCGCCTGACAGCAGCGCGGTATAGATCACGAGGCCGAGCGCGATCGCGCCGGCGAACTGCAACAGGCCCATGCCGATCGCCGACACCGCCACCTTGCGCATGTTCTGGCGGCGGTTCTTTTCGCTACTGTGATCGAACGCGCGGATTTCCGCCGCCTGACCGCCGAAGGCCTTGACCACGCGCTGGCCGTCGCTGGCCTCGCGAATCACCTGCGAGATCTCGCCCATGCTCATCTGGATCTCGACGCTGGTGCGCAGGAAACGCCGGTTCATGGCGCGCATCAGCAGCGCCGTCACCGGCAGCAACACGGCGAACACCAGGGTGAGCTTCCAGTTGAGGTACAACAGCCAGCCGGCAAGCGCCAGCAGGGTAAGGCCGTCGCCGATGACGACATACGGCACCTGCGTTACGCCGGCGGCGATCTGCTCGACGTCGTAGATGATCCGGGATATCAACCCGCCCGAGGCGCCCGATTCGTAATAGCGGCTGGGCAGGTACATCATGCGCCGGAATATGCCGGTGCGCAGATCGAAGGTGACGCGCCGTCCGATCCAGGCCGTGCCGTATTGCGCCAGGAATTGGCCTATTCCGCGCGCCAGGAACAGCAACACGATCAGCGGCGGGATCAGCTTGATCGTCGCGACATCGCGCTGGACGAAGCCTTCGTCCATCAGCGGCTTCATCAGGGCGGTGAAGCCGGCGGCGCTGGCCGACAGCATGATCATGCCGACTACGGCGACGAGAAACACCCACTTGTATGGCCAGGCGTAAGCCAGCAGCCGGCGGTAGAGCCGCAGCTTGCTTCCGGTGTCCGGGATTTTACTCACGCGCCGACTGGCCGGACGGCTGCTGGGTGGCGAAGGTCAGGCGGGTGAAGCCGAGGCGACGCGCCGAATCCATCACGCGGACGACGGCCTCGTGCGGGGTCTGCGCGTCGGCGTGAATGACGAGCAGCGGGTCCTTGTTGCCGGCAGCGGCGCGCAGCAGGGCGCTGCGCAGCACCTCCGGCGTGGCGTTCAACAGCTGTTGTTCGCCGATGTAAAACTGGCCCTTGGCATCGATGGTGACACGCAGGGACGGCACGTCCTGCTTCACCTCGGCCGAGGCCTCGGGCAGGCGTATGTTCAGACGCGCCTCGTTCGAGAAACTGGTGGTCAACACCAGGAAGATCAGCGTCATCAACAGCACGTCGATCAGCGGTATCAGGTTCAGTTCCGGTTCTTCGTCAGACGGGGCGTCGCGGAAATTCATGGTCGATTCAACCGTTCTCGCTTTCGCGTTCGCCGTGCAGGATCTCCACCAGCTTGACGGCCTCCTGTTCCATCTCGAGCAACAGCTCGTTAACGCGCCCGCGGAAATAGCGGTAGAACATGAGGCTCGGAATCGCGACTGCCAAGCCGCCCGCGGTGGTGATCAGCGCGGTCGAAATGCCGGCCGCGACGATGGAGGGATCGCCCACGCCGTGCTGGCCGATGCCCGAGAACATCTGGATCATGCCGATGACGGTCCCGAACAGTCCCAGGAAGGGCGAGATTGCCGCGATCGTGCCGAGACTGCGCAGGTAGCGTTCGAGCTCCGGCACCACGTGGCGCCCGGTGTTTTCGACGGCTTCCTTGACGATCTCCCGGTCGTGGTCGCGGTTGACCAGGCCCGCCGCCAGGATCCGGCCCAGCGGTGAACTGTCGCGCAGCGCTGTCAGATGCGACGGTTCGAGCTCGTTGCGCGCCAGCAGCTGCTGCACCTGCGCCAGCAGATTGGGCGGCGCGACGTATTTTTTCTGCAGCGACCAGAAACGCTCGCCGATAATGGCCAGGGCCGCGACCGAACACAGGATGATGGGCCACATGACCCAGCCTCCGGCCTTGATAAGTTCGAACATGCTGTTATTCCGGGGAAAATTATCAAAAAAGTGCGGCTAATGTATCAGACGAGGCCAAAACCTCAAAGACAGGCGCGTGTCGCGGCGGTTCATTCCGCGTACCAGTAGCGCCGCTGCCGCACCCGGTACGCCGCGGCATTCAGGCCGCCGGCACCCAGCCGGAATTCCAGCGCGCCGGTGGTCGGCGAATCATGCAGGGAGGCGCCACGCTCGGCATAACGCCGCACCACGTCGGGATGGGCATGCCGATAACGGTTGCGATAACCGACCGGAAACAGCACATGGCGCGGCGCCACCGCTTCGATGAACGCCGGCGTGGAGGAAGTCTTGCTGCCGTGATGCGGCGCCACCAGAATTTCCGAACGTAGGCGCTCGCCCCACTGCTCCACCAGTTTTTTTTCGGTCCTGGCCTCGATGTCGGCCGGTAACAATATGTTCCCGTGGCGGCTGCGTACCTGCAACACGCAGGAGGCATCGTTGCGGCGCCGCGTCCCGGCGTCGGCATCCGGTCCGAGCATGGCGAACTCCACGCCATCCCAGTTCCATGTCTGTCCCGCCTGGCACGGCTGCGCCTGCGGCAATTTTTCCGGAACGCTGCTCAATACCTTTTGTACCGGCAGCGCGCGCAGCACCGATTCAGCGCCGCCGACATGATCGATATCGCCGTGACTGGCGATAAAGGCATCGAGGCGGCGCACGCCTGCGACGCGCAGATACGGCTCGACCACCGCCTTGCCGGTGTCGAAATCGCCGAAGCGCGGTCCGGCGTCGAACAGCAGCGCGTGTTCACGGGTGCGCACCACCGCCGACAATCCCTGGCCGACATCCAGCAGCGTGAACCACACCTCCCCCGCCGCCGGCAGCGGCGGTCGCACCAGGAACATTGGCAACAACCAGACCACGCCCACCCAGCGCGCCGGCCAGCCGCGCGGCGCGAGCAACAGCAACACGCCCACGACTCCGCCGATCAGCGCCCACCCTGCCGGCGCCGGCTGCGTCCACTGGCTGAAAGACGGCTCCGCGAGCCACGTTAATGCCTGCCACAGCCAGCGCAGCAGCCACGCCGCGAACCCGAACAGAAACCCGGCCACGTCCGGCGCCACGCCCAACGCGAGCGCGCCGAGCAGGGTCAGCGGCACCAGCATCAGGTCGAACACCGGCACCGCCAGCATGTTCGCCAGCGGCGCCACCAGCGACAGCTGCTGGAACATCGCCAGCATCAGCGGCAGCATGCCGAGCGCGATGGCCCACTGGATGTAACCCCATTTCCACGCCAGCGGCATATGCATGCGATCGCCGTGCATGAAGAACAGGATCACCGCCACAGCCGCGAACGACAGCCAGAAACCCGCGGCCATGACCGACAGCGGATCGTAGACCAGCACCGCCAGCCCGGCCACGGCGAGCAGTTGCGACGGCGGAAACCGCCGCCGCAGCAATACACCGGCCATGGCCACGCCCAGCATGATGAGCGCGCGCTGGGTGGGCACCACGAAACCGGCCAGCGCGGCATAAAAAGTGGCGGCCAGCAGCGCGCAGACGGCGCCGAACTGGGGCGCCGGCAGGCGCAGGACGGTCATCCCCGGCAACGCCCACAGCCAGCGCGTGATGAAAAACACGACGCCGGCGATGAGGCTGATGTGCAGCCCGGAGATCGCAACCAGATGCAGCGTGCCGGTGCGGCGCAATACTTGCCACTGCTCCTCGGTCAGGCCATGGCCATCGCCGTTGGCTAGCGCCACGATGATGCCGGCATACTCGTTGTCCGGGAGCCGCGCGCGGATGCGATCGCCCAGGTCCTGGCGCCAGCGGTCGATGTCATACCAGGCCGGTTCCGGGTCCAGGCGTTGCGGCGCGATGTTATCGCGCACGTAACCCCGGGCTCGGATGCGGTCACGGAACAGGTGCGCCTCATAATCGAAGCCACCGGGATTCTGGTAGCCATGCGGGCGCTTGAGGCGCACCAACAGCCGCCAGGTTTCACCCGCGCGCGGCTGAAAGTCGCGATCGCGGCTGTTCAGCTGGATCCGGCGCGGGACGCGCACCGGCGCGCCGTCGAGCCCGGCACGCGTCACTTCCAGCTCGAAACGCTGTCCGAAACCGGTCGGTTTCGGAATGTCATCGACCCTACCCTCGACCAGCAGGTCCCGGCCCTCGAGTTCCGGCGGCAGGCTGTCTTGCAGGATCCATCCGGCGCGCAGGCTCGTCCATACCACGCCGGCCACGAAAAACACCGGGATGAGCCACAGGGGACGGCGCCGGGCCAGCCACAGGAGCGGCGGCAGCAGCAGCGCCCAGCCCGGGGAAGGCAGCGCGGCCAGCTGTTGGACCAGCAGTACCCCGCCGAGGAATGCCAAAGTGGCAGCGCGGATGGGAATCTCCTTGGCTGATATTTTTATTTCGTGCGAATATACACCTGCAATTTATGGCACGAAAATTAATACGTCGCTACCTCCCGGACCCCCACAAGATCCGCGACCACAAGCATCTGCGCCTGTTTGGCACGCTGCTGCACGATCCCAACCTGTGGCACCTGAACCGCCGTTCGGCGTCCGGCGCGTTCGCCGTCGGCCTGTTCATGGCCTTCGTGCCCATGCCGTTCCAGATGATACCGGCCGCGGCCCTGGCAATATGGCTGCGCGTCAACCTGCCTATCTCCGTGACGCTGGTGTGGATCACCAACCCCATTACGATGCCACCGATTTTTTATTTCTGCTACAGCCTGGGCGCGTGGCTGCTGGACACGCCGGTGCACGCGGTCGGATATGATTTTTCGTGGGAATGGATCACCACGGAACTCATCCGCATCTGGAAGCCGTTTTTGCTTGGCTCGTTTCTGGTGGCCACCGTTTGTGCCGCCGCAGGCTACTTGGGAATACGCGGCCTGTGGCGCTGGCACGTGGTGCGGGACTGGGAACGGCGCAAGGACCGCCGTCTCCGGGAGCGTGACGCGAAAAAAACGGATGCGAATTGAATTCTGAAGCCGGCCTGGCTCAAACCTGCTTGAGCACGCCGTCTTCGAGCTTGAGCACGCGGTCCATGCTCGCCGCCAGCGCCGGGTCATGGGTGGCGATGATGAAGCTGGTCTCGAGTTCGCGGTTAAGCTCCAGCATCAGTTCGTAAACGTTCTGCGCATTCTCGCGGTCGAGGTTGCCGGTCGGCTCGTCCGCCAGCACGCACAAGGGCCGCGTCACCATGGCGCGCGCCACCGCCGCGCGCTGGCGCTCGCCGCCGGACAGCTCGCCCGGGCGGTGTTGCAGGCGGTCCTCGAGGCCGACGCGCTTGAGCATGGCCTGCGCCTGCGCCATCGCTTCCCGCGGCGGCATGCGCCGCAGCAGCAGCGGCATGGCGACGTTCTCCAGCGCCGAGAACTCGTTCAGCAGATGATGGAACTGGTAGACAAAGCCAAGCATGCGGTTGCGCAACAGGCTGACCTCCGCCTCGTTCATTTTGGTCAGGTCCTGGCCGTCGATCTCCACCTGCCCCGTCGTGGGCCGGTCCAGTCCACCGAGCAGATGCAGCAGCGTGCTCTTGCCCGAGCCGGAAGCGCCGACGATGGCCACGCGTTCACCGGCCTCGACCCGCAGGTACACGCCCTTCAACACATGCACGTTGAACGTGCCCTCGTCGAACACCTTCTGCAGGCCGGTAGCGCGCAGGATGTACTTCTTCTCGGATTTTTCCGGAACGGCCGCGGGCTCCGGTGCCGCGTTCACGCTCACCGTATCCGCCGCGGTCATGGTCTCGGCCGGACCGCCCTTCGCGGCCTTGCCGCCCTTCGCGGTTTTTTCGGCTTTCTTGCTCATTCGTAGCGCAGGGCCTCGGCCGGTTGCACTTTGGAGGCGCGCCAGGCCGGATAAAGGGCGGACAGCAGGCCCAGCACCAGCGAACAGCCCGATACCAGCAACACGTCGGACCAGTGCAGGTCGGACGGCAGCTCGCTGATGAAATACACGTCCGCCGCGATGAAGGAGGTGCTGAACAGCCGCTCGATGCCAAGCACGATGGGCTCGACGTTGAGCGCCAGCAGCACGCCGCAGAGCGTGCCCACGAGTGTACCGGCCACGCCGACCACCGAGCCGTGCGCCAGGAATATGCCCATGATGCTTTTCGGGCTGGCCCCGAGCGTGCGCAGGATGGCGATGTCGGCGCGCTTCTCGGTGACCACGACCACCAGCGTGGACACCACGTTGAACATGGCCACGGTCACGATCAGCAGCAGGATGACAAACATGACCGTCTTCTCGATCTTGAGCGCGCGGAAGAAATTGCCGTGTTCGCGGGTCCAGTCGCGCGCCAGGTAATTCGGCCCCAATTCCGCCGCCACTTCACCGGCCACCACGGGCGCGGCGTCGAGATCGTCAAGCTTCAGGCGCAGGCCGCTGACCTGATCGCCCGTCTGATACAGCTTGGCGGCGTCATCGAGGTGCATCAGCACCAGGCCGCTGTCGTATTCGTACATATCCATCCGGAAAATGCCGACCACGGTGAAACGCCGGAAGCGCGGCATGAGACCGGCGGGCGTCACCAGCGCCTGCGGAATTACCAGCGACACCGGCGAACCCACGCTGAGATCGAGCTTCCACGCCAGCGCGCTGCCGATCACGACGCCGAATTCGCCCGGTTTGAGCGCCTCCATGCTGCCCTCGATCAGGCGACTGCCGAATTCGGACACCTGCATTTCCTCGGACGGCAGCACCCCGCGCACCATCACGCCGCTCACGCTCTTGCCGCGCGATACCATGCCCTGCCCGGCGATATAGGGCGCGCGCCCAGTCACGCGCGGATTCCTGATGCGTTCGGCGGTCGCCCGCCAGTCGTGCAATTGCCCGCTGGATTCGGTGATGGTCACGTGCGAGATCACGCCGAGGATGCGGCCGCGCAGTTCCTTGCCAAAGCCGTTCATGACCGACAAGGTCGTAATAAGCGCGGTGATACCAAGCGTGATGCCGAGAATGGATATCAGGGAGATGATGGAGATGAAGTGGCTGCGTTTACGGGCGCGGGTGTAGCGCAGGCCGACAAAAAGCTCAAACGGACGGATCATGGCCCGGCATTAAACACAGATGCATGAATTCGCACAAGTGCCCCTGAAGGTTAATGTAACATTCCGAGTTCAGAGTTCAAAGTACAGAGTAAAACCCAAACCCGGTACCTTGTACGTTGTACTCTGAACTATGAGATTTCATCCGTGGTTATCCGATATTAATCCGCGACCAGCACCGCGACCCCGTCGCGGTTTTCCAGCGTGGTGCCGAGCGATTGTGACAATTGCTGCAAATGTTCGACGACCTCCGCGGCATCGCGCCCGACCAACGGACGCGGCTGGAACACGACCTCGACGTTCTTCACGTTGAGCGGGACCATTTTCAGCTCGCGCCATTGCCGGTCGCGGAACGTGAGCAGCGCGACGGCGCTGCGCGTGGCGGAGTTGCTGTACGAACCGAAGGCGAAGTTGCCGAGACTGTAGAGAATCACGCCGTGTTTGTATTGCTCCACCCCCTGCAGGATGTGCGGGTGATGTCCCAGCACCGCGGACGCCCCGGCGTCGATGGCCGCATGCGCCAGCTGGGTCTGATAGTCGCGCAGCTCGGTCTTGCCTTCCTGGCCCCAGTGGAACGAAACCACCACGATATCGGCCGTAGCGCGCGCCGTCGCCACATCCGCGCGCACATGGCGCTCGTGACCGAAGGCGGTCCCGGCCTTGTCCGGTCCGGCCCAGAACTCCTCCGGAAACGTCAGGGAATAGGCCAGAACCGCGACCGTGACCCCGTCCGCCATCATATATACCGGCTGGCGTGCCTCGATATCGTTCCGCCCCGCCCCGACGTGACGGATGCCGGCCTTTTCCAGGGCCGCACGCGTGTCTTCCAGGCCCGCGGGGCCGTAATCCAGCGTGTGATTGTTGGCGAGCGAAACCACATTGAAACCGGCGCGCGCCAGCGCCGGGGCAACCATGTCCGGCGGCGAGCGGAACACATACTGTTTGGCGGCCTCGGCAGTGCCGGCATCGGTCAGCGGGCCTTCCAGATTCCCGAAAACGATCTGCGCCTGCTTCAGGATGTCTTTGGTCGGCTCGAAGGGGTAGTCATAGCCGTATTTGAGCATCTCCGGCGCCGCCGTGCCGCCGAGCATGATGTCGCCGACCGCAGCGATGCGCAGTTCCGCTGAAGACGTCACCGGCGGCTTCCTGGCCGGCGTCGCTTCCGGAGCGACTTCCGGGGCTGGTTCGGGAGGCGCCGGCGGCGTGGCGCAGGAAACGCCGGCGGCGCAAAACGCGGCCAGCAGCAGACGCCGCCCCAGCCCATGTCGGATCAGGACCATGGACTGATTATAGGATTATCTTTTCGCGGGTGCCGATTTGTCGCGCGCGCCCGCCAGCCGGATCAGCGACCGCCGCAGCGCCGGGTCGAGGATGTCGTCCGCCACGCTCTTGATGAGACTGGCGGCGCTGTCGGGAATGCGGCTGGGCAGCACGATCGCCTGGCGCTTCTTCTCGCGCGGCGCCTGTGCCCGCTCGGGCAACACGCGCACGTAGATTTCGCGCAGGTCGTGGAAATAGGGATCCTCGCGCAGCTGGTCCTTGATCTGATCCTGGCTGTGGCGCAGGCGGCTGGCCCAGGCCGAGGTGTCGGCGCGCAGGCTGAGGCGGCCATTGGCGTAACTCACGGGAAAACTGTGCGAAACCAGCGGCTCGCCCATGTTGGCCTTCCAGTGCGACAGCAGGCTGGAAAGCTTGTCCATGTGCACGCCTGCCCGTTTCAGTATTTCGCCGGGCAGATGTGCGCCGGCATTCCGTGGTCCGTTCCTTGTCATGGGTTCTTCACCTCTTGTGTTCGTTCCATCCAACGCGGCCGGTCATTATCCTCAAATTGAAATCGCGCGCAATGTTGACAAGTGAAAATTTTTTTCA
>Ga0209286_1000035_pt1 | contig 23253 bp, 23 predicted proteins | sample PPLLak1March2015_2_FD_187250 | JGI IMG/M metagenome (GOLD analysis project Ga0209286, IMG submission 187250) | Freshwater sediment microbial communities from Prairie Pothole Lake near Jamestown, North Dakota, USA - PPLs Lake P8 Core (3) Depth... | ecosystem: Environmental > Aquatic > Freshwater...
GGGACTCGATCACCGGCGTGCTGGCCGGCAGCCCGCCGGCGACCAGGGTTTTCTGGCCCTTGCCGGTTTTGACCAGGATCGGCTGCGCCCCCATTCTGGCCGCCGCCTGCAGGTCGCGCAGCGAGTCGCCGATTGCCGGCACGCCGGCGAGGTCACAGGCATAGCGCGCGGCGATTTCCTCGAACATGCCGATTTCCGGCTTGCGGCAGGCGCATTTGACGTCGGCTGCATGAGGGCAATAGAACACCGCCTCGATCCGCCCCCCCGCCGCCGCTACCGCCTTGTGCATCTTGGCGTGGATGGCATTGAGCGTGACCATGTCCAGCAGGCCGCGGGCGATGCCCGACTGGTTGGTCGCCACCACCACGTGCCAGCCGTCGCGCGTCAGCCGCGCGATTGCTTCGAGGCTGCCGGGGATCGGCTTCCATTCGTCCGGGCTCTTGATGAACTGCTCGGAGCCGAAATTGATGACGCCGTCGCGGTCGAGGATGATGAGCTTCATGCCATGAGTTTAGGCGGCGAGCCGGGAGATGTCAGCCACCCGGTTCATGGTGCGGTGCAGCTGGTTCAAGAGCGCCAGCCGGTTGGCCTTGAGCGCAGGGTCGTCGGCGTTGACCATGACGTGATCGAAGAAGTCGTCGACCGGTGCCTTGAGCGCGGCCAGCGCCTGCAGCGAAGCAGTGTAGTCGCCGGCAACGAAGGCGGTGTCGGCACGCGGCGCGATCTCGGATAGCGCGGCGAACAGTGCTGTTTCCTGGGCTTCGACGAAGCGCGCGGCGTCGGCCGTGGCCCCCACCGCGCCTTCGGCCTTTTTCAGGATGTTTCCGACGCGCTTGTTGGCCGCGGCCAGTGCCGGTGATTCGTCGAGGGCGGCGAAGGCGCGCACCGCCTCGAGCCGGCGTTCGATGTCGGCCAGCACCGGCGGGCGCAGGCTCAGCACGGCGTCGATCTCGTGGGCGCTGTAGCCCTGCTCGCGCAGCACGCCGCTCAGGCGGTCGAAAATGAAGTGTTCGATCTCGGCCTGCACCTCGCCGAGCATGCCATCGGGGAAGGCAGCCAGCGCCGCCGCCAGCAGGTCGTCCAAACGCTGCGCCTGCAGCGCCGGCTTTTCGGTAAGCATGCGGATGACACCGAGCGCATGGCGGCGCAGCGCGAACGGATCCTTGTCGCCGCTCGGCTTTTCGCCGATGCCGAACAGGCCGGCCAGGGTTTCCAGCTTGTCGGCCAGCGCCACGCACACGCCGACGTCGCTGCGCGGCAGTTCGTCGCCGGCGAAGCGCGGCTTGTAGTGGTCCTCGATGGCGAAGGCGATGTCGTCGGCAAGGCCGTCGTGCTGCGCGTAATAGCGCCCCATGATGCCCTGCAGTTCGGGGAACTCGCCGACCATGTCGGTGAGAAGGTCGGCCTTGGCCAAAAGCGCCGCCTGATCGGCTTTCAATGCCAACACCTCGCCGCCGATGCGCTCGCCGATGGCGCGGGCGATCGCCTGCACCCGAGTGACGCGTTCGCCCTGGGTGCCGAGCTTGTTGTGATACACCACCTTGGCCAGCCCCAGCACGCGTGCGTCGAGCGCCTTCCTGCGGTCCTGATCGAAGAAGAACTTGGCGTCGGCGAGGCGCGGGCGCACCACCCGCTCGTTGCCGCCGATCACGGCGGACGCATCGTCGGGCGAGATGTTGGAGACGATGAGGAAGCGGTTGGTGAGCTTGCCGTTGCCGTCCAGCAAGGGGAAATACTTCTGGTTCGCCTTCATGGTAAGGATCAGGCACTCCTGCGGCACCTCGAGGAAGGCCTGCTCGAACTGGCCGAGCAGCACATTTGGTCGCTCGACCAGCGCGGTGACCTCGTCCAGCAAGGCATCGTCCTCGACCGGCTGCAGGCCCAGCGGCGCGGCGGCAGCCTGCAGCTGACGTTCGATCTCGGCGCGGCGCTCGGCGAAGCTGGCGATCACCGCGCCGTCGTCCTTCATCTGCTGCGCGTAGCTGTCTGCATGACTGATGGTCACCGGGCTGACGCGCGCCTCGAAGCGGTGGCCCTGAGTCTCGCGCCCGGCCTGCAGGCCCAGCACCGACACCGGCACCACGTCCGGACCGTGCAGTGCAACCAGGCCGTGAACAGGGCGCACGAAGTGCACGCTGCTCCAGCCGTCGGCCAGTTGGTAGGACATCACCTTCGGGATAGGCAGCTTGGCCATCGCCGCTTCGAGCGCGCGTTGCAGGCCGTCTGCCAGCGTCGTGCCCGGAGCGATGCTGTCGTGGAACAGCGCCTCGTTCTTGCCGTCACCCGCGCGGCGCAGTTGGCTGACCGCCGACTCGTCGGCCCCCAGGGCGGCGAGGCGCTTCAGCAGTGCCGGCGTGGCCTTGCCGTCGGCGTCGAGGCCGACGCCGACCGGCATCAGCTTGGTCGAAACCGGTTTGTCGGCGGCGCGCGCGAGTACACCTTCAAAGTGAACGCCGAGGCGACGCGGCGAAGCGAAATTCGTTACCGTGGAACCGGCATCTGCCAGCCCCTGAGCGACCAGGCTTTCCGCCAATGCAGCGGCAAAAGCTTCACCCAGCTTTTTCAGCGCCTTGGGCGGCAGTTCTTCGACGAAGAGTTCGACGAGCAGGTTTTGCGTGCTCATGCTACGGCCACTTTCTTCTCTGTTTTTTCAATTTGAGCCAGAACTTCATCCGCCCAGGCCTTCGGCGCCATCGGAAAGCCGAGCCGCGCGCGGCTGTCGAGATAGCTCTTCGCCACCGCACGCGCGAGGTTGCGGATGCGGCCGATGTAGGCGGCGCGCTCGGTCACCGAAATCGCGCCGCGTGCGTCGAGCAAATTGAATGTATGCGCCGCCTTCAGCACCTGTTCATAGGCCGGCAAGGCCAACTGCGCGGCCATCAGTTCCTGCGCCTTCTTCTCGTGCGCGGCGAAGGCAGTCAACAAGAACTCGACGTCGCTGTGCTCGAAATTGTAGGTCGACTGCTCGAGCTCGTTCTGGTGGTAGACGTCGCGGTAGGTCAGCCCCTCGGTCCAGGTCAGGTCGTAGACGCTCTCGACCCCCTGCAGATACATGGCCAGACGCTCCAGACCGTAGGTGATCTCGCCGGTGATCGGCTTGCAGTCAATGCCGCCGACCTGCTGAAAATAGGTGAACTGCGTCACTTCCATGCCGTTCAGCCACACTTCCCAGCCCAGTCCCCAGGCGCCGAGCGTGGGGTTCTCCCAGTCGTCCTCGACGAAGCGCACGTCGTTCTTTTTCAGGTCGAAACCGAGCGCTTCCAGCGAGCCGAGATACAGCTCGAGAATATCGGCCGGCGCGGGTTTGAGCACCACCTGGAACTGGTAGTAATGCTGCAGGCGGTTCGGATTGTCGCCGTAGCGCCCGTCCTTGGGACGGCGAGAAGGCTGGACGTAGGCGGCACGCCAGGGCTCAGGACCGAGCGCGCGCAGGAAGGTCGCAGTGTGCGAAGTGCCGGCGCCGACTTCCATGTCGTAGGGCTGCAGCAGCGCACAGCCGCGCTCGCCCCAGTAGCGTTGCAGGGTGAGGATGATGTCCTGGAAAGTGGGTTTCACAGCGATCGGCAAAATATCTGGAAAGTGCGATTTTACCTTGGCGAACCAGGGTTTCTCATCACCATCCCAAATCAAGCGATAGGCTGCCCGCCACACCTCCAACCTGGTTTTGACTTACACCCCCTACAGTCCCGCCGGAAAAATGGTTCGGGTGGACGGAGCAATGCGACGAAGGTGTCTGAGACCCGCTCACAAATTTAAATCAACCCAGCACAAGCGGGGCGAGTTCTTCGCCGCCCGTCCGGCTGAGCCGTTTTTGCGGGAATTCGGGGCTGTCGGTGTCGCCTTTTCTTTGCTTACGTCTGATGAACATGCCTCGGCATGTTCATCCATTAAGACAGCGCGAGGCAAGCGAGGGGACCGAGCAAGTAGCCGCCGGGCTACCCCCGGCCAACATTCAGTGGCCAAGCAAACCGCTCCACTACTATTGACAGCCCTTCGACAAGCTCAGGGCGAACGAGCTTAAAGGAAGCGCTTCGGCCGTCGCAGGGGAAAAGATGGTGAGGTGGTGACGGATGCGCTAAGCGCTCGCAGCTTCCAGCGCTTCAATATCCCCTGACAACTCCAGCCACCTCTCCTCCTCGCGCGCCAGTTCCTCGTTGACGTGCTGCAGTTGCTTACCGGCCACAGCGATGTCCTCGACAGACAGGTTCCCTGCCAGACGCGCTTCGAGTTCAGTCCTCTCAAGCTGCAGCGCGGCCATGCTCTTGTCGAGTTTCTCCAACGACTGCTTCAAGGACTTGAGCTTGTTTGAAGGCGCAACGCGCTTAACTGCTACCGGTGCAGGTGCGAGCTTGGCTGGTTCCGCCGCTTTCCCGGCTTCCTTGAGGCTTTCACGTACGCGCTTCGCCTCGTCCAGCAGATAGCGCTGGTAGTCGTCGAGGTCGCCGTCGAACGGCCCGACCCCGCCCTTGCTCACCAGCCAGAATTCGTCGCACACGGAACGCAGCAGGGCGCGGTCGTGGCTGACCAGCATCACCGTGCCTTCGAATTCGTTGAGTGCCATCGCCAGCGCCTCGCGCGTGGCCAGATCCAGATGGTTGGTCGGCTCGTCCAACAGCAAGAGATTCGGCCGCTGCCAGACGATCATGCACAGCACCAGCCGCGCCTTTTCACCGCCGCTCATGGTGCCGACCGCCTGCTTGACCATGTCGCCGCTGAAGTTGAAGGTGCCGAGGAAATTGCGCAGGTCCTGCTCGCGGCTGCTGAACTGGCCGGCGCCGCCATTCGCAATGGTGTCGCGCGCGAGGCGGATCATGTGCTCCAGCGGCGTGTCCAGGGGGCGCAGCACGTCGAGCTCCTGCTGGGCGAAGTAGCCGATATTGAGTCCCTTGCCCTCAATGACCTTGCCGTCGACCACCGGCAGGGTGCGGGCGATGGTCTTGACCAGGGTCGACTTGCCCTGGCCGTTCGCGCCCAAAATCCCGATGCGCTGGCCGGCGAACACCGATTTGCTGACGTGCTGCACGATCACGGTCGGCAACGTGCCGGGCGGGGCATCTGCAGGCGGCGGATAGCCGAAGCTGGCGTCGTCGATGGTCAGCATCGGATTGGGAAGGTTCTGCGGTTCCTTGAACTCGAAGGTAAAGTCCGCGCTCGCCAGCATCGGCGCCAGGCGCTCCATGCGGTCCAGCGCCTTGACCCGGCTTTGCGCTTGCTTGGCCTTGCTCGCCTTGGCCTTGAAGCGGTTGATGAAGGCCTGCAGGTGGGCAATCTTGTCCTGCTGGCGGGCGAATGCCGCCTGCTGCAGCGCCATCTGCTCGGCACGCATGTCCTCGAAGGTGCTGTAGTTGCCGCCGTAACGGGTGAGCTGGCCGTTTTCGATATGCAGGGTGACGTTGGTGACCGCATCGAGAAATTCGCGGTCGTGGCTGATCACCAGCAGGGTTCCGGGGTATTTCTTCAGCCAGGCTTCCAGCCACACCAGCGCGTCGAGGTCGAGGTGGTTGGTGGGCTCGTCGAGCAGCAGCAGGTCGGACGGACACATCAGCGCGCGCGCCAGTTGCAGGCGCATGCGCCAGCCGCCGGAAAAGCTGTTGACCGGGCGGTCGAGTTCGCGCACCTGGAAGCCGAGGCCAAGGATCAGCGCCTGCGCGCGCGACTGCGCATCGTGGGCGCCGGCATCGTGCAGTGCCATGTAGGCATGCGCCATGCGCTCGCCGTCGTCGCTCGCCTCGGCGGCATCGACCTCGGCCTGCGCCGCGGCCAGCGCGGTATCTCCGGCGATGACGAAGTCGGTCGCGGACTCGCTGGTTTCGGGCATGTCCTGCGCCACCTGCGCCATGCGCCACTGCGCCGGCATGGTGAAATCGCCCTTGTCCTCGTGCAGGTTGCCGTTCAATAGTGCGAACAGGCTCGACTTGCCGGCACCGTTGCGCCCCACCAGGCCGACCTTCTCACCGGGATTGATCGTCACCGAGGCATTGTCGAGCAGCACCTTGGCGCCACGCCGCAGGCTGAGATTTTTGAGGATGATCATGCAATTGCCACGGCACGCAGGGCACGCGCCGCAAGATTCGAAAGCCGGATTCTACCTTGGTGTGTTATTGGACTTTGGAGGGTGGAAAGGCTTTTACCGCGAAGGACGCGAAATAACGCGAAGGAAAACCAAGAACTAACTCTTTCCGCGAATGTTCGCAGGCAAGAACCCCTGGTTTGATTGACGTCCACTCGCGGACAGACGTTTTTCCCTTGGCGTTCCTTTGCGTCCTTAGCGGTTAAAACGCGCTTTTACCCCTGTCGACTGTCCGCCGCTTCGACAAGTGTTGACGGTTTTCCGTCAAACCCATCGACCCGGGCTGCCGCCGCGCGCCAGACGAAAATATCTATCCATTTGTTTTTATTGGTTTTTATATCGGCCATGCCGATGGCTCCGCGGGTGGCACAGGCGTTGCAAGTATTCAGGCAAGCAACGCCCAACCAAGGAGACGATCATGAAACTGCAATTCGGCAAAACCCAACTGGTCCTCGAACTCAGCAATGCACCTTTCGCCTGGTTTCACGGCCAAACCGAGCGCATGAGCCTGACCAGCCTGTCCGTCCTGTTCGTGCAGTTCTCGCTGTTCGCACGGCAGCAGCACCTGGCCTGAGCCGTTTCATGCAACTCGGCAAAGGCACGAGCGTCAGTCTCGGCCTGTCTTCCTCACCGCTGGCTTATTTCAGCGGCAGCACGCGGCGGCTGATGCTGTTGAGCCTGACCGTGCTGTTCGTCGAAGTGCGCGTGCTCAGGCGCTTTCCGCTGAGCTGATCTGCAGCACGGCGTCGAGCCCGCCCTCGGGGCGATTGCGCAACTCCACCTTCCAGCCTTGCGTCTGCGCCAACTGGCGGACGATGGCCAGCCCCAGACCGGTGCCGCCGGTCATCGTCGAACGTGACGCCTCCAGCCGGTAAAACGGCCTGAATACCTTGTCCATCTGAGTCTCGGGAATGCCGGGGCCATGATCGCGCACCACGATCCTCACCTGATCCATCCCGCATTCGAGCAGCAATTCCACCGCCTGATCGCCGCCATAGCGCTGTGCGTTCTGGATCAGGTTGGTGAGGATCTGGCGCAGTGCCAGCGGTCCGGCATCGATCGCACAAGGCGCCGCGCCATGCCAAACCAACCCCGATTGTTTTGCCAGTTCACCCAGCAGGGCCGCAACATCGAATCGCGAGCGCGCCTCGACCCGGGTGGTGCGCGCCAGTTCCAGATAGCCCTTGATCAGCATGTTCATCTCGGCCAGGTCGGCAAGCGCCTTGTCGATCCGCTCCGGACTGGGCTTGTCGCGCAGCAGCTCGAGATTGAGCTGCATCCGCGTCATCGGCGTGCGCAGGTCGTGGGAGATGCCCGCGAGCAGGGTGGTGCGATTGTCCAGCAGTTCGCTCACCTCTTGCGCCATGCGGTTGAAGCGCCGCGCCAGCTCGGCCAGCTCGGACGGTCCGGTTTCCGGCAACGGTTCCGGCGTTTCGCCGGCGCCGACCTTGCCCGCGGCCGCTGCTGCGCGTGCCAGCGGAACGGTGAGGCGTCGCACCAGGAATAGCGCCGTGATCAGGCTGAGCAGGGTACCGAGCACGACTACGGCGATGGCGGCGAGTGGCAGCTTGACGGCATAGCGCTGCGGGAAGAACCCGACATGCAGGTCATGCTCACCGATGGGGAGCCACAGCCAGGCGGCCTTGCTGCCCGGCACGCCGTCGAGGACGATGTCGTCGCCGATACGGCGGCTGAGCGCCGCCTCGATCTGTTGTCTAAATGAGAAGTTCGGCGCATCCCCGGTCGCACCGACATCGACCGTCGTCAGGCGCAGGCCGTGGCGGCGCGCCAGTTCGCGTTCGAAAGCCGGACGCGTCGCAGGCGGCAATTCCACCCAGGTTTGCGCAGACAGGACGATCAGCCCGGCGAGGTCGTCGGCCGAGCGTTCGGCCACCGGGATGATGACGGTGCGATAGACCACCCACATCGCCGCCGTCTGGAACACGACGAAGGCCAGCACCAGCGTCAGCGCAGTGCGGGCAAAGAGTGAGCGGTGCAGGGCGGCCAAGGGGATTGGGGTGAAGGGTGAAGGGTGAAGGGTGAAGGGTGAAGGGCGAAAACCCTCGTGTCCGAGGCCGCCGGCGGCTGGGTCCCTGAATCCTGAGCCTATCTCCTAGCCCTTGCCCTGCGGCACGAACAGATAGCCCTGTCCACGCTGGGTACGGATGTAGGCGGGATTGGAGGGATCGTCCTCGATCTTCTTGCGCAGGCGGTTGACGCGCACGTCGATGCTGCGGTCGAAGGGATCACGCTCGAAGCCGCGCAGCTGGTCCATCAGCCAGTCGCGCGACAGGGCACGGTTGGCATGGGTGACAAAGATTTCCAGTAACTCGTATTCACCGCCCGTCAGCACGATCTCCTCACCGTCGCGACTCAGGGTGCGGGCGTTGAGATCGACCAGGTATGGACCGAAATGCACCCGTCTGGCGGATTCCCTGTCAGGCGCCTCGACAACGGCTGTTCCGCGCCGCAGCACGGCGCGGATGCGTGCCAGCAGCTCGCGCGGATTGAAGGGCTTGGGCAGGTAATCGTCGGCGCCGACTTCGAGGCCGATGATGCGGTCGATGTCCTCGCCACGAGCCGAGAGCATGATGATGGGCGGAAATCCCGGCTGCGCGCGCAGGCGCCGGGCGACCGACAGCCCATCCTCGCCGGGCATCATCCAGTCGAGCACCAGCAGGCTCGGCAGCCGCTTTTCCAGCAGCCGATCCAGCGCCACCGCGTCCTCGGCCGTCTCCACCGCATAGCCCTGGGTGCCGAGATACTCGGCCACCAGCTCGCGTATGCCGGGGTCATCGTCAGTGACGTAAATCGTTTCCTTGTCCATGCGCAAACTATATCAGCGCTGCCGGGGGTCAAATAAGCCAGCGGTTACACACTGTTACAAAATGGCGGTTGCTTGAAACAGTATGCTTACTTTCCTCAACCAGAATGCGAAGCGTGGAAGCAAAGCAAGGCGACCACGAGCAAGGAGAAATCATGAAAACGCGAATCACACTGATGATAGGGATTGCCGGGATGAGCCTGATGGTGGCTTTGCCGGCGCAGGCCGCACCCGATTACGTGGACAGCGCCTACATGATTGCCCAACGCAATATCGACGACGGCGCCCGCCGCAGTCGCCAGGATGAGGGCCGGGATGAACGCAAGTCATACCGGCGCGATGCCGAGCGCGACGACCCGGAAGGGTTCGGCTACGGCTACGAACGGCGCCAGCGTGAATCCGGCTCGCAGGAGCCGGTGCAACAGGATCGTCGCGGCAGCCGTGGCAACAACGGCGGGCGCCGCTGAAGCGGACGCACCACGAACCGAGGAAGGAGACTACGCATGAATATCCCAACCAAATCCGGACTTGCCCTGCTCGCCGCAGCGCTGATCGCAGCGACGTCGGGCGCACAGGCCGACCCCCGTTACGGCAACGAGACCATGGCGCGTGCCAAGGTGATAGCCAGCACGCCGATTTACGAAACCGTCAACGAACCGCGCACCGAATGCTGGACCGAAACCGTCGGCTATGAAACGCGCAGCTACCCGTCAGCGAACAATACCGGCGGAGCGATTGTGGGCGCCATCGCCGGCGGCCTGCTCGGCTCCACGGTAGGCAAGGGCAGCGGCCAGGTTGCCGCTGCCGCAGTGGGCGCGGCAACCGGTGCGGTGATCGGCGATCGCTGGCCTGTTGGTCGCGTCGTCAGCGGTCCGCAACAGATCGAGCGTTGCCAGACCACCGACAACTTTCGCCAGATCCTCAGCGGTTACGACGTTCGTTATCGCTTCCAGGGGCAGGTCTACAGCACCCGGCTACCTTATGACCCGGGCGATTTCCTCAACCTTCGTGTGAGTTTCAGCGTGGCCGAGGACCAGCGCAGCAAGGGCTGGAAGAGCGGCTACAACACCTGGGGCGATCGCTGATCGCACCCTCTTCTGAAAGGAGAACTGTCATGACATCCCTTCGTTTGCTTGCCGCCACATCCCTGTTGGCGATTTCCAGCGGCGCCCTGGCGCACGGCACCTATTACCCGCCCGTGGTGAGTTCCGATCCAGCATTCATGATCTCGATCGGCACGCCGGGCTTGAGCATGGCCTACGGAACCGGCGGCTACGGTTACTACGGGCCCGCACCCTACTATGGACCCGTCCCCTACTATCCGCCTGCCAGGGTGATCGTGGCGCCGCCGCCTTATCGGGGCAAGCACGCCCACCATTACAGGTACTACACGCCCCGCTACTATGGCGGCCCGGGACGCGGCGACGGCCCCCATGACTCACGCCGCTATCGCGACGACTGAGCACGCGCACCGACCCTTATGAGCCCTGCCGGTTGCGGCAGGGTCTCTTCTCCTGATGCTTGCGCCAGGCTTGCGGCATGTCCGCCCGCAACAGGGTGGGGATTCAAAGCTTTCGTTATTTCTATGCCAGCGCTGGCATCGACCCGCCGCTGCGGCTGCTGGGATCCGATCAGCCCTTGATACAGACGAGCGGTTTGAGTTTCGCCACCTTGCGCGCCAGTCCGGCATGGTCGGCGGCTTCGATCACCGCGCTGACATCCTTGTAGGCTCCCGGCGCCTCCTCCGCCACGCCGCGCAGCGAGGGACTGCGGATCAGGATGCCCTGGCTGGCGAGTTCATCCACCAGCGCGCGGCCACGCCATTGGCGGGTGGCCTGATGACGGCTCATGGCGCGTCCCGCCCCATGGCAGGCTGAACTGAAAGCCTGCGCCGTGCCGGCCTCGGTGCCGACAAGGATGTAGGAGGCGGTGCCCATGCTGCCGCCGATCAGCACCGGCTGGCCGATGTCGCGCAACTCGGCCGGCAGTGCCGGATGGCCAGGTCCGAAAGCGCGCGTCGCCCCCTTGCGATGAACGTAGAGGCGGCGCGACTGGCCAGCGACAGTATGCGTTTCCTGCTTGCAGGTGTTGTGCGACACGTCATAGATCAGGTTGAGGTGTGTTCCTGGCAGCAGGTCGGCGAACACCTCGCGGGTCAGATGGGTGATCACCTCGCGATTGGCCAGCGCGCAATTGATCCCTGCCCGCATCGCGCCAAGATAGCGCTGGCCCAGTGCAGAGTTGATCGGTGCGCAGGCGAGTTCGCGATCCGGCAACTCGATGCCGTGGCTCGGTGCGGCAATCACCATCTCGCGCAGGAATTCTGTGCCGATCTGGTGCCCCAGCCCGCGTGATCCGCAGTGGATGCTGACCACTACCTCCCCCAACTGCAGGCGCAGGCGTTCGGCCGCCTTGTCGTCGTAGATTTCGACGATCTCCTGCAGCTCGAGATAATGGTTGCCCGACCCGAGGGTGCCGATCTCGTCGCGCTGGCGGCGCTTCGCCTGTTCCGACACATTGCCCGGCTCGGCCCCGGCCATGCAGCCGTGTTCCTCGATGCGCTCCAGATCGGCCTCGCTGCCGTAGCCGCGCTCGACTGCCCAGCGCGCGCCGCCGCGCAGCATGGCATCCATCTCGGCCGCGTTGAGGCGCACTCGGCCGGTACTGCCCACCCCGGCAGGGATATGCGCGAACAGGCGGTCGGCGAGACGGGGCTTTAGCGGCGCGATCTCATCGGCAGTCAGCCCGGTGTGGAGGGTGCGAACCCCGCAGGAAATATCGAAGCCCACTCCACCGGCGGAGACCACCCCGCCTTGGTCGGCATCGAATGCCGCCACGCCGCCGATCGGGAAGCCGTAGCCCCAGTGCGCGTCGGGCATGGCGTAAGCCGCCTCGACGAGCCCCGGCAAAGTGGCGACGTTGGTGATCTGTTCGTAGACCTTGTCGTCCATTTCACGGATCAGGCCCTCGGTGGCATAGATCACTGCCGGGACACGCATTTTCCCGAATGGCTCGATGCGCCATTGATAGTCTGATACCCACTTCAACTTGTCGGGATTCATCTCACACGTCCACTACGCACTGCGCCAGCCATTCGCCATGATCGCGCTGGCCCACTTTGAGTTCGGTATAGGTCGCGCCCTTGATTTCGACCACCGGCTGATGCCTTTCGGGATCGACCGCCTCGCCCCATGCGGTGGCATGCAAATTCCGCCCCTCGAGATTGACCTCGAAACGGCTGAACAGCATGTGCCGCGATGCCATCTCTAAGATCAGCGCATTGAGCCAGTCGACCAGCAGGATTTCGTCATCCGGCGCCTCACAACTGATCGCCACTGAAATGTCCGCTGCCACTTTCTCCGGATCGGTGACGATCGCCGTCATCGCCAGCGCCGCCTGCACAAAAGCGGCCTCGCGGGTGGGCCCGACTCCGCGCACCCCCATGTCAGCCTGATGCGGAAAATGCTCCCAGTAGGCACTGCTCATGTCGGCTTCGACCCGCTCAGCGCGAAGCTCAGTCGGTAATATCCTCCAACACGTCCACCACCACACGCGTGCGCACATTCATGATCGCGACATCGGTGCCGATGATCACGCGGACATAGTCAGACGGCAACCGGGAAAGTCGTTGATCCAGGTCATAGGGCAGGTAACGCCAGTAGGCTTCTTCATGAACCCGCTGGTTCGCCCTCACACGCCATGCATGCCCGGGCGGGATCCAGCCCTTTTTGACCTGGCCGGGTGGCAGTTTCTGGTAGCGCGGCGCGTAATAGTCATAAATGACGCGGCGGTCATAATCGGTGAACACCACCCTCATTGAGACATGCGGATCGTGAACCACCACTTCGCTGTGACGCGGCTCGCTTACGCATCCGACAAAAGCGGGAGCCATCACGGCGACCAGAAGAACCGCCAGCCATCCTTGTTTCATGGGTTTCATGTGCCTCTCCTTTCGACAAACATCGTGCCGAGCATGCACTGAATGATAGTCACCCTGCAGGAAAATGCCGACCGGGTCTGATGCCATTGCGAGAACCGGCGGACGCTCACCCGAGGCCTGCCGGCCGCAAGCCGTCGCGCCATGCCGCGATCGCCTCGGCCCGCGCCTGGAAGATGGCTTCGCGGATACGGGCCGGCGCTGCGCTGCGGGCTATTTCGGCAGCGTGGATGGACGACGCGGCCCGCAGCGCCTGGCGCAGATGGTCGGGCTCGGGAAAGGGCCGTTCCTCGTAGCCGGGCCGACCGCGGAAATCGCACTCGCAGGCGAGCAGGAAGTCCCCGAATCGCTCGGGGCGGCGAAAAGCGTCGACCCGCTCCAGCAACTCCACCACGGTTGCCGGCCGCAATTCCAACGCGCGATGGACCAAACCATGATCGCGCGCGACCGCGACGGCGAGGTCGCGGCAGTCCGCGGGAACACGGATACGCTCGCTGAGCGTGCGCACCAGTTCGGCACTCTTCGCTTCGTGGCCATGATGCCGGGGCCACTCTTGGGGCGGTGTGACACCCTTGCCGAGATCGTGGGTCAGCGCGGCGAAGCGTACCGGCAGACTCATGCCTTGGCTTGCCGCCCAATCGATCACCCGCATGACATGCTCACCGGTGTCGATTTCCGGGTGATGCTTGGGAGGTTGCGGCACACCGAACAGGCGATCGATTTCCGGAAACAGGCGGGCCAGCGCGCCGCACTCGCGCAGCACGCGGAACATGCGCGAGGGCATTTCCTCCATCAGGCCGCGCGCGACTTCCTGCCAGACGCGTTCGGGCACCAGAGCATCCACCTCGCCTTCCTCGACGATGCGGCGCATAAGGGCGAGGGTATCGGGAGCGACGCTGAAATCGGTGAAGCGCGCGGCGAAGCGCGCCACTCTGAGGATGCGTACCGGGTCTTCGGCAAAGGCGGGACTGACGTGGCGAAAAAGCCTGGCCTGCAGGTCGGCCTGTCCGCCGTAGGGGTCGATGAGGACGCCGGACTCGTCCTGGGCCATGGCGTTGATGGTGAGGTCACGCCGGCACAGATCCTCCTCCAGCGTCACCTCGGGAGCAGCGTAGACGGTAAAGCCCTTGTAGCCGTGACCGGACTTGCGCTCGGTGCGCGCCAGCGCGTATTCCTCTTGGGTATCGGGATGAAGGAAGACAGGAAAGTCCTGGCCGACCGGCCGGTAGCCCTGCGCCACCATCTCGGCCGGGGTGGTGCCGACGACGACATAATCGCGATCGACGACCGGCCTGCCGAGCAGGGCGTCACGGACCGCGCCGCCTACGGTATAGATTTTCATCGCTGACCATCCCCGTTGCCGCCCTGCAGGGGCACGGCGTCAATCCGGCTCCCAGTCAAAACCGATCAAGGCTCAGCGCCCGGCGTGCTCACGGTAATTTTCATAGCGGGCACGCGGCGAATCGTCGCGCAGATATTCCGGCGCGATGGCCTCGAGCGATACCGGATCGAAGTCGAACACCTCCGGCCAGCCGCCCGCACAGACGTTGTCGACGCCCATGGCGTAATAGTTGTCGCGGGTCATGAGTTTCTTGCCCGGCTTGAATTCCATCGCCCAGGCCTGGAAATACGACAGGCGGTCGCAAAGCGGAATGATCGGACGTTTGTTGCCGGTGATTTCACCGACATAGGCCACCAGTTCGCGCAGGGTGTAGGCACGCGGCCCGCACAGATCGTAGGTCTGGCCGAACGTCGCCAGCTTGTCGAGGCTGTCGGCGAAGGCGCGCGCGACGTCATCGACATGCACCGGCGCGAAGCGTGCGCCGGCGCTGGCCAGCGGCAATACCGGGAACATCTTCTGCAGGCGGGCGAACATCGAGAGGAAGGAGTCGCCGCGGCCGAATATGACCGAGGGACGGAAGATGGTGACGTTGAGGCCGTAGCCATGGATGAACTTGGGGCCGTTGAGGTACCAGTTCTCGTGCTCGCTATGCTGCATGCCAGCTTCCCGCACCAGCGCCTCGCCGATTCCCTTGGAGCGTTGATAGGCGGAACGCGAATTGGGTTCGGCGCCGAGTGCGCTCATGTGCAGCAAACGGTGCACACCGGCCTGGCCGCAGGCGCGGACGACCTTGCGCGGCAACTCGATATGGACCCGCTGGAAGTCGCCGCGGCGCTCGCTCGGCAGGTCGACCCGGCCGGGATTCTTCTCGTGCAGGATGCCAACCAGGTTGATGACCGCATCCATGCCGTGGAACTGGCGGATAAGCTCCTGCTCGTCGTGCACGTCGGCCTCGACCACCTCGACAGTCGGCAACAGGATCAGCTCCTTGGCCATCTCGCGGCGATGGCTCAGCACACGCACCTCGATGCCGCGCGCGGCCAGCAGGCTGACAAGGTGGCTACCGACAAAGCCGGAACCGCCGAGGATGCAAATTCGTTGTGTGCGCATGTTGTTATCAGCTTGTATCAGTTGGCACTGATTCTAACCGGGCGACTGGGCGAGTTCCAGTAAAGGCGCCTTGTCGCTGGCGCTGGCGGCCGGCAATGCGGCCCTGCGCGGCGGAATCTCCCCCAGCCGGTCTTTCAGCAGCACCGATGGCTGGTCGAAACGGGCAGCGTAGTACATCGCGTTGCTCATCACCTTCTTGACGTAATCACGGGTCTCGCCGAAGGGGATCGATTCAATGTAGACCGCTGCCTCCATCGGCTCGCTGGTGCGCCAGCGCTGGGCGCGGCCGGGGCCGGCATTGTAGGCAGCAGTTGCCAGCACCGGCGAGCCATCAAGGCTGTTCTGGACATGCTTCAAGTAAAAGGCGCCGAACTGGATATTGCGTGCCGGATCCTGCATTTCTCGGGTGTCAAAGCGCTTGATGCCAAGCTGCTTGGCAATCCAGCGCGCAGTCGAGGGCATGATCTGCATCAGACCGGCAGCGCCGACGTTCGATTTCGCGACATTGATGAAGCGGCTCTCCTGACGCATCAGGCCGAATATCCAGGCCTCGTCGAGCTGGTTTTCGCTGGCAGCACGCTGCGCCAGGTCACGGTAGGGGGCGAGAAAGCGCAGTTCGAAATCATGCAGGTCGCGGGTCCGCTCGGCGGTATTGATGGCGCGGTCGTACCAGGACAGGCGGTGCGCCAGTTCGGCGGCGGCGAGCAGCTGCGCATCGGTGAATCCGCGTATCGCCCAGGCCCATTCGCTTGCCGCCTCGCTGCGCAAGCCCAGCCCGTAAAGTGCCTTAGCACGAGCGATGCCGGCATGGCGGGTGATCGCTTCGACCTCGACGTCGCCGATCTTGACCGCGGCTGCGGGCACCTGCATCACCGCCCCCAGTTCCTCCTGCGCCAATTGGCCGTAGTAATCATGCTGGCGCGACAGCTCGAGAAAAATCGCGGTGGCGGCAGCACCTTGCCCGGCTTGCTTCAAGGCGCGGCCGCGCCAGTAGCGCCAGGTCGGCTGCGCCCGGCTCGCCTCGCCCATGCTGTCGATCACGCTCAGCACAGTCCGCCAGTCGCTGGCGCGCAGGGCGGCGCGCGCCCACCATTCGCGCTGCGCATCGTTCAGTCCATCCGTGCCCGCCCGCCGAAACCAGTCAAGTGCGACTGGCTCGTGCCGACGTGCGGCCCACACGGCAATTCGTGCCCAGGCGTTGCGCTGTTCCTCCCCAGCCAACCGCGGCAGCAACTTGCGCAGGGCCAGCTCGGCCGCGTCCGAATTGCCGCGGGCGATCAGCTCGACCGCATAGATGGCGATTTCACGATGGCCACGCTGCGCCAGGTCGAGGCTGCCCGAATCGAGCAGGCGCGCTGCCTCCTTCTGGGCGCGGTCGATCAGCGCGAGGGCGGGGCGCTGCGTCTGCGGCAGCGAAGCGACCAGAGCCTTGGCCACCCCCGGATTGCCCGCCTCCAGCGCCATCCGGAAACGCCGCCACACATCCTCGTTATTGATCAGCCCCGCACTGATCAACTCGGCGAACAAGGGATCACAGGCGGAAGGCTGGTCACGACCGCTGAACCAGAGTCCAACAGCCTCACGCAGGCGCGACCGGTTGCCCAGGGCGAACTCGGCACGATAGGCAAAACATTGATGCGCCAGATCGGGTCTCGACAGACGCGGATATTCAGCCAGGTATGCCGGCCACGCGGCGCGCGAGCCGAGAGTCTTGAGCCATTCGCCGCGAAGGGTTTCGGCAAGGCGGCTGTCAGGGTTGGCAGCGAGAAAATCAGCGATGCGGTCATCACCCGCACGCGGGAAGTCGAGCATCAACCGCCAGTATTCGACATACGGTTTCAGAACGTGGTCGGAAGGAACGGCACGCGCAGCCTTCTCGAAATTTGCGGCCTTGCGCGCGGCAAAAGCCTGTTGCGCCTGCTGCACGGCTGTGTCGCCAGGCGCCGCCGCAGCCTGAGTGCCCCACAAAAAACCAATCAGTACAAACAAGACAATCCGAATCATGGCGGCGAGGGTAACATGCGTGCAGCCAGCCTTGAACACGAAAATTCATGGCTGCGACAACGCTCCAATTCGTCATTGCCGCCCAAGCCTTGCATGTCAAGAAATATGCCCGCACCCGCTGAAACCGCCGACTTGCAGAGGTTGTTGCACCTGTTCCCCTCGCTGCAGGGACTCGATACCGGCTTGCAGGATAGTCTGACCCGCAGCCTGCAATGGCTGCGTGCACCTCGCGCCAGTGCGCTGTTCTCCGTGGGCGATCCTTGCCATGCCTTCCCCCTCTTGCTGGCTGGAGAAATCCAGGTCGTCCGCAGTACGCCGGACGGTCACGAAATCGAGTTGTACCGAATCCAGCCGGGGGAATCCTGCATCGTCAGCACCAGCTGTCTGCTGGGTGAAACGCCTTACCCCGCTCGCGGCCTGGCGTTATCCGCGGTCGAGCTTGCCGCGATGCCCTATCCACTGTTCGACAAGCTGATTGCCGGCCATATGCCGTTTCGCCGCTATGTGTTCGGATTGTTTGCCGAACGACTAGCGCTGATGATGCTGCGTGTCGAGGAGCTTGCCTTCCGTTCGCTGGCTCGGCGGATTGCCGCGCTGCTGCTGGCATCCAGCGAGGCTTCCCTGGAAGTCACCCACGAAAGGCTGGCGGCGCAGATTGGCGCGAGCCGCGAGGCGGTGAGCCGGGCCCTGAAAAAGCTGGAGGACGCAGGCTGCATCAGTCTGAGGCGTGGACGTATCACGATAGCAGACCGACCCAGACTGGAAGCCGAAGCCTGAGAGGTTTGGTGACGACAGTCACAGACGCATGTAGCGGCATGCGTTTATAGTGTGCGCACCCTGACGCTGAATTTTCGATGAATTCGGATCAGGCTTTCGTCATTTTTTCAGGAGTTCACTATGTCAGCCAACGTTGGAAACATCGATCGCATCATCCGTATTCTTGCCGGCCTCGCCCTCATCGCCTGGGCGCTGATGGGTGGCCCGGTGTGGGCATGGATCGGTGTGGTGCCGCTGGCCACCGGCCTGTTCAAGTTCTGCCCGGCCTACAGCCTGCTCGGCATCAACACCTGCGGCCTCAAAAAATAAGGCTCAGGAAGGTTCAGGCCAGAAAAAGCTTGTAGGCCGGATTGCGGGACTCGTCCCAGTAGCGGTAACCCAGCCCGTCCAAAAACTTTTGGAAGCTGGGTTTTTCTTTTTCCGGCACCTGGATACCGACCAGCACGCGACCGTAGTCCGCGCCATGGTTGCGGTAGTGGAACAGACTGATGTTCCAGCCGCGGCTCATGCTCTCGAGAAAGCGCCGGGGCGCTCCGGGAACTCGAAGCGGTAGAGCACCTCGTTGACCGCTTCCGGCGCGCGTCCGCCGACCAGGTGGCGGACATGCAGCTTGGCCATTTCGTTGTCGGTCAGGTCGATGGCGTTGAGGCCATGCCGCTGCAGCAGTTCGACCACGCGGGTGCTCTCTCCCGCTCCCGGCACCGACAGGCCGACGAAGACGTGGGCAATTTTTGGGTCGGAAAAGCGGTAATTGAATTCGGTGATGTTGCGATCGCCAAGCAAAGCGCAGAAATTCTTGAAGCTGCCCGGCGTCTCGGGAATGGTCACCGCCAGCACCGCCTCACGCTTCTCACCCAGTTCGGCGCGCTCGGCGATATGGCGCAACCGGTCGAAGTTCATGTTGGCGCCGGAGGCGATCGCCACCAGGGTCTTGCCCTTGAGCTTGTCGCCGGCGATCGCGGCCTTGAGGCCGGCGATCGACAGCGCACCGGCCGGCTCGAGGATCGAACGGGTGTCCTCGAACACATCCTTGATCGCGGCACAGATAGCGTCGTTGTTGACGCGAATGATTTCATCGACGTACAGCTTGGACAACCGAAAGGTTTCCTTGCCGACCCTTTTTACCGCCACGCCGTCGGCAAAGATGCCGACCCGCGGCAGGGTGATGCGCTTGCCCTTGCACAGCGAGCGCGCCATCGCGTCGGCGTCCTCGGGTTCCACCCCGATTACCTTGATATCGGGACGCAGGCGCTTGATATAGACCGCCATGCCGGCGATCAGTCCGCCGCCGCCCACCGGCACATAGACCGAATGAATCGGCCCGGGGTGCTGGCGCAGCAGTTCCATCGCCACCGTACCCTGCCCGGCGATGACGTCGGGGTCGTCGTAGGGATGGACGAAGGTGGCGTGCTCGGATTTGGCCAACTCGATCGCATGGGCGTAGGCGTCGTCGTAGGAGTCGCCGTGCAGGATCACCCTGGCGCCGCGCGCGGCGACGGCATCGACCTTGATTTTTGGCGTGGTGGCCGGCATGACGATGGTGGCTCGCGCATTCAGGGTCTGTGCAGCCAGCGCCACGCCCTGCGCATGGTTGCCCGCCGACGCCGCCACCACCCCACGCGCCAACTGGGCTGCGCTCAAACCCGACATCTTGTTGTAGGCACCGCGGCACTTGAACGAGAACACCGGCTGCAGGTCCTCGCGCTTGAGCAGGATCTGGTTGTTGAGACGGCGCGAGAGATTGCTCGCCACGTCCAGCGGCGATTCCACCGCGACGTCGTACACGCGCGAAGTGAGGATGCGTTCGAGATAATTTTCAGGGTGGCTCATACGGACAGGCCGGCGTACTGGGACAAGTTTGAAAAATAAGGACTTTGACGCTATCTTAGCCGGCCACATTCAAATCGACGAAAAAATGATGAATCAAGACGAAATGAAGCAAGCCGTGGCGCGTGCCGCGGTCGATTACGCCAGGGGCGGCATCATCGGGGTCGGAACCGGCTCCACCGCCAACTATTTCATCGACGCACTGGCCGAAGTCAAGGGCCGTATCGACGGCGCGGTCGCCAGCTCGGAAGCGACTGCCACGCGTCTCAAAAGCCACGGCATCCAGGTGCTCGACCTCAACAGCGTCGGCGAATTGGAAATCTATGTCGACGGCGCCGACGAAATAACCGAACATTTCGCCATGATCAAGGGCGGCGGCGGCGCGCTGACGCGCGAGAAGATCGTCGCCGCGTGCAGCAAGCAGTTCATCTGCATCGCCGACGAAAGCAAGCTGGTCGGCGTGCTCGGCAAGTTTCCGCTGCCGGTCGAGGTGATCCCGATGGCTCGCTCCTACGTCGCACGCGAGCTGGTCAAGCTCGGCGGCCAGCCGCGTCTGCGCGAAGGCTTCACCACCGACAACGGCAACATCATTCTCGACGTCCACGGCATGTCCATCGTCGATCCGATCTCGCTGGAAACCGCGATCAACCAGATCGTCGGCGTGGTCACCAATGGATTGTTCGCACGGCGCGGCGCCGATGTGCTGCTGCTCGGTACCCAGGGCGGGGTCAAGACCCACAAGAAATAGTCCTTCACTGCGGTGTCGGCGGAACGTCTTCGGGCTCCTGCTCCTCGGCAGGAACGCGGTATTTTTCGGTCGCCCACTGCCCCAGGTCGATCAGCTTGCAGCGCTCGCTGCAAAAAGGCTTCCAGCGGTTTTCAGCGGTCCAGGCGACCGCCGCGCCGCAGGTCGGGCAGGACACCGTGGCCGGAGGCAAGGGTTTTTTCATTACAAGCTGCAGAAGGTCAGGTCGAAGTCGATGGCCTGGTCGGTGCAGGCGCGCGGGTGACCCGGCCCGGCATACATGAAGCGAATATTCAGCATGTACTTGTTGGCCGAGATCTCGGGCACGCAAGGCAGGTTGTCGAGCAAGGTGACACGGATCATCTGGGGATTGCGCGACTCCAGCATGAGTTGATAGGTGCCGGCTGCGGCATGCTGCATCTGGGGCTGGCCGCTGTCGCGCAGCAGACGCAGCACGATATCGACTGCCTCGCGCATGGATGAAAACGGTTCGAACCAGTGATGCAGCTGCAGCTTGCGTTCTTCGGTCGGCCGATGCAGCCAGTGATGATAGGTTGGCAAATCGAACTCGCACATCCCGCCTGGAATCGCCGCACGTTGCTTGATGGTCATCAGCCAGTCGTCTTCGCGCAAATGCTGGCCGACCTTGCCCGGAAGCTGATAAATACCCTGATGCGCAGTCTCGATGGCCGCCAGCACGTTTTCCAGGGTGTTGTTCCTGACGTTGGGATTACCGCGCAGCGCAGACAGCACAGCCTTCTGCCGGTCCAGTTCCTGCAAAAGATCGGATTTGAGATCGGCGCGGCTGGCGACTTCGGCCATCTCGAACAGGGTCAGAAGCGCGGCATGATGCGAGGCCGATGCCTGGCCGAGAAAATAGCCCTGGAATCGGTCGAACAGGTCCTCCAGACGCAGGAGGGTGCGAATGCGCTCGCCAAGGGGATATTCGTAGTGAATCACGCCGCGCCGCGTCAAGGTTATGAAGACGGCACGTCACGAGCTGGACACGCAGGCTGCTAACCTGCGGACAGCGGAGCCGTCTCGATAACCCGCTGTTTCGCTTGACATTGATCCGACCATGGCCGAACTTCCGCGAACGTCTGCCATCTGAACAATAGCCACGCTTGGGTTCTGGTCAATCCTGGACAAGCTGAGGATTGTCACCCATTCGATTGAAAAATCAAGCTGTTCTGGCCGCAATCTCGCGATATTTGGCATCAATGGACAGCACCTGCTCACGCAGCGAGCGGCTGTTCGCATCGTTGACGATGACATCGTCCGCTTCAGCGATCCGGCTGCTGCGGTCCGCTTGGGCCGAGATGATGGCAGACACTTCTTCTGCGCTCAGCCCGCTGCGCGCCCTCACCCGTTCGACTTGCAGCGATTCGGGGCAATCCACAACCAGCACCCGGTCGAGAAGTTCACGGTAATTGCCGGTCTCGACCAGCAAGGGAATCACCACCACGACATACGGTGCGTCCAGTTCCGCCAGCGTGGCGACGACCTGCCGGCGTATCAGCGGATGGAGGATGGCTTCGAGTCGCCGGCGCTCTTCCGGAGCGGCGAATATCCTGCGACGCAGGGCGTCACGATCCAGTTCTCCGTCCGGGCGCATCACCAACTCGCCCCAGGCGGAACGGATCTCGGGCAGCGCGGCACCGTCGCGGGCAGTCAGCTGTCGGGCGACGAGGTCGGTATCGATGACAGGCACACCGAGCTCGGAAAAAATATCCGATACGCTGGTCTTGCCGGAGCCGATGCCCCCGGTCAGCCCGATCTTCAGCATCAGAACTGTGCGAGATAGGCTTGCGTCAGGGCGGCGCCAAAAAACAGGGCGACCACCCCGCCGCCGGCCAGATAGGGACCGAAGGGAATGGGAATGCGGCGGTCATGGCTGACGAAGACGATCATGGCGATCCCGACTGCGGCCCCGACCACCGAAGACAGCAGGATGATGACCGGCAGCATTTCCCAGCCCAGCCAGGCGCCGAGCGCCGCCAGCAGCTTGAAGTCGCCGAAGCCCATGCCCTCCTTGCCGGTGGCCAGCTTGAACAGCCAGTATACCGACCACAGCAACAGGTAACCTGCGATGGCGCCGATCACCGCAGAAGGCAGGCTGGTAAACGCGCCATTCAGATTGAACAGCAGGCCCAGCCACAACAACGGCAGGGTAAGACTGTCAGGCAGCAGGGTGGTATCGAGGTCGATGAAGGCCAGCGCGATCAAAGCCCACACCAGCAGCAGCGCCGCGAGGGTTTGCAGGCTCCATCCCCACTTCCAGGCCACCGCAGCTGAAAGCAGCGCGGTGAACAGTTCGACCAGGGGATAGCGTGCGGAAATCGGCGTGCCACATGCCGAACAGCGTCCACGCAACCACAGCCAGGAGATGAGCGGAATGTTTTCCAGTGCGGTGATCGCGTGCCCGCAGGAGGGGCAGGCGGAGCGTGGCAGCCACAGGTTGTAGCGTGGTGTCGGCGGCAGTTCCTCTCCGCGCAACTCGGCGCACTGGCTGGCCCACTCGGCCTCCATCATTTTCGGCAGGCGATGAATGACGACATTGAGAAAGCTGCCGATCATCAGGCTGAATAAAAAAACCAGCCCGGTGAAGAGGGCTGGT
>Ga0209286_1000036_pt1 | contig 23220 bp, 20 predicted proteins | sample PPLLak1March2015_2_FD_187250 | JGI IMG/M metagenome (GOLD analysis project Ga0209286, IMG submission 187250) | Freshwater sediment microbial communities from Prairie Pothole Lake near Jamestown, North Dakota, USA - PPLs Lake P8 Core (3) Depth... | ecosystem: Environmental > Aquatic > Freshwater...
ACCCAGAGGGTTAAACTCCTGAATGAATTCCTCAATGAATGTCGGCTTTGCCCGAGGGAGTGTCGGGTCAATCGCCTGGATGGAAAGATTGGGGTTTGCCAGGCCGGGGCAGAACTCACAGTGTCAAGTGCCTTTCCCCATTTTGGCGAGGAGTCCCCCCTGGTCGGATATCACGGTTCAGGGACTATCTTCCTCACATACTGCAACCTTCGGTGCATTTTCTGCCAAAATTACGATATCAGTCATCTTGGAAGCGGTGGGCGAATGACTTCCTCTGACTTGGCCCGTATCATGCTGAGACTCCAGGAGATGGGTTGCCATAATATCAACTTTGTCACCCCCACCCAATATGCCCCCCAAATTGTTGCCTCTTTACCCGAAGCGATTGAAAAGGGGCTTCGCCTTCCCATTGTTTATAACTGCTCCGGGTATGAGTCCATTGAGGTGGTTCGACTTTTAGAAGGAATCGTTGATATCTACATGCCCGATGCAAAATATCTGGACGAAAAATATTCAAAGCGATTCTCCAATGCTCCGGATTATCCTGAGGTGATCAAGAAAGTTCTTAAAGAGATGCATCGGCAGGTCGGAGATCTGACCCTCAATTCCAAGGGGATTGCTGAACGAGGGCTCCTGATCAGACATTTAGTGATGCCAGGAGGGGTAGCTTCGTCAGAGGCAATGCTCAAGTTCATTGCTGAAAAGATCTCTATCCATTCTTATATCAACATCATGGAACAATATCGGCCTGAATACAGAGCCCATGAATATCCAGAGATCAACCGTCGGATCACGCAAAGGGAATATATGGAAGCGATTCAGTGGGCGAAGCACTACCGACTTCATCGGGGTTTTTAATGAAATTTCAGGAAGCTCTTCGGGAGATCCAATCCCTCAAAAAGAAGGTCCGATCCCTCACCAGAGAGATTGAATCCGTCAAGGCTGGTTCGATAGAAGATTCTTCTTCGGTAGAAAAAATGCTTAGAATGAGGGGAATCAGGGTCTTTCGAAAAAATCCCACCGAACGTCTCTTTTTTCCTTCGGATTTTTCACCTCTTTACAAAATTCGATTTTACGAGATGATGAAAAAATATTCTTTCCGTCTCGTCCTGAGAGATATGATCAAATTCCAGGATCGGTTTCGGATCCAGGATCTGACCCGTTACTGTTCTTCTAAGGTGGTCCAAGGATATTGCAAACAGCTTTGTGACATGGGAGTGATCATAAAAAATGAAAGGGGTAATTATCAAACTCAAGTTTCCCCACTTTACAGTTTTGGCCCCACCCTGGAATGGTTCGTCGCTGAGATGTTTAAAAAGGAATTTTCCTCCCCTGCCATCTATGGGGTCAGTATAAAGAACACTCCTTCTGGTGGCGACTATGATGTGATCGCCTCCTGGAACCAGCGATTGGTCTATATCGAGGTGAAATCCTCTCCGCCCAAAGGAATAGAACAGAACGAGATTTCCACCTTCTTTTCAAGAATGGACGATGTCCTGCCTGATGTGGGCTTCCTCTTTAATGATACGCAGTTAAGGATGAAGGATAAATTGGTTGTCATGTTTGAGAAGGATTTGGGGAAGAGGTATGGAGGGGAATCGAAAACCCTCTATCCGGTGAAGAGGCTAATGGATGAACTTTTCCATGTTCAGCATCGGGTCTTTATCGTCAATAGTAAAAAGGATGTGGTGGAGAATTTTCAGATCTGCCTAAAGCATTACCTTCGGCATAGCGTTAAAAGCCTATGAACTGCAGAGCGCATATGGTAGGGAATGGTTTTAAACCGTTCCCTACAGCCTTTTCATATGAGGGAGCTGAGATATGAAGAATAAAGAGCTTACCGATCTCTTCGAAAAGATGGCAGACATTCTGGAATTTAAAGGGGAGAACCCTTTTAAGATCAGTGCCTATCGAAAGGCTTCGCGCATTCTTGGTGATCTCACGCAGGATATCGAGGAGATTACTGAAAAAGGAGAGCTAAAAAAGATTCCAGGGATCGGGGAGGGGATGGCCCAAAAAATTGAAGAGTACCTCAAGACTGGAAAAGTCTCCAAATTTGAAGAGATCAGGAGAGGGGTATCGGATGAATTGATCGCCATCATGGATATCCCAGGGATGGGGCCAAAAACCTTGGCGATGCTTCATAAGGAAAAAGGGATCAACAATTTCTCTCAACTGGAAAAGGCATTGAGCAATGGGGCTTTATTGGGCCTTTTTGGAATGGGTGAGAAGAAGGTCGAAAACATCAAGCGGGGGATCCAACTCCTCAAGCAGAGCAAAGGCAGGATGAATTTAGGTGTGGCTTTTCCCGCGGCGAGACGGATCGTAGACACCTTGAGGCAGAAGACAGGATCAAAAAAGATTGAATGGGCAGGTTCCCTCCGTAGGATGAAAGAGAATATCGGCGACATCGACATTTTAGCCACTGGCCCAGATAAGGAGAAAATCCTTCAAGTCTTTACCCACCTTCCAGAGGTGAAAGAGGTCTTAGCCTCTGGAGAGACTAAAGCCTCTGTGATTGTGGAGGGAGGAACACAGATTGACCTTCGTGTGGTGGAAGAAGATTCCTACGGCGCAGCTCTTCAATATTTCACCGGGTCGAAGGGACACAATATCCATCTCAGAGGAATTGCTAAGGCCAAAGGGATCAAGATTAATGAGTATGGCGCTTTTAAAGGCGAGAAGAAAATTGCAGGAAAGGAAGAGAAGGATATCTATCGTTCTCTGGGAATGGATTGGATTGAACCCGAACTTCGTGAAGACCGTGGAGAGATCGAAGGGGCACAGAAAGGACGCCTTCCTAAATTGCTTCAGGAGTCAGAAATTAAGGGAGACCTCCATGTGCACTCCAAATGGAGTGATGGCGTCTTTTCAATCGAAGAGATGGCTAAGGCTGCTCAGAAGAGGGGTTATCAATATGTAGCGATCTGCGATCACTCAAAGTCTCTTAAGATTGCTCATGGCCTGGATGAATCGAGATTGATAAAGCAGATTGAGGAGATTGATAGCATTAATGAGAAGTTTGAAGGCTTTCAAATTCTCAAAGGAACAGAGGTCGATATCCTTAGCGATGGAAGGTTAGACTTTTCCGAGGAGATATTGAAGAAACTCGACTTCGTTGTGGGAGCCATCCACAGTGGATTCAAACAGGATAGGGGAAAGATGACGAAAAGGATCATTCAAGCATTGGAAAATCCTCATATTCATATCCTCGCTCACCCCTCCGGCAGGCTATTAGGGGCGAGAGACCCTTATGAAGTTGAGATGGATGAGCTGATGGAGGCTGCGAAGAAATATGGAAAGGCATTGGAGATCAATGCCTACTTCGAACGGCTTGATTTAGATGATATCCATTGCCGAAAGGCAAAAGAGATGGGAATACGGGTTGGGATTGGAACCGATGCCCATCATTTAGACCAGATGTGGATGATGAGTTTGGGAGTGGCGGTGGCAAGAAGAGGGTGGCTCGAAGCCAAAGATGTCCTGAATACACTGTCTCTAAAAGAAATCCTGAAATGGTGCCATCGAACAAGATAAACTGTATAGAGCATCCATCCTTCGTCCAGCCCTGTAAGACTATGGAGGACAGGTAACGCAAAGAGCATCGGGTAGCGTCGGCATATATAGCCGACGAAATGTGTTTCTAAAACCAACCGAGGGCCTGTTTAATCTCATCAACATATTCGGGAAAAGGAGCGGGAGTGAAGGAGAGAATGAATGCGAGAAAAGCAAGCCCTCCTAAAAATTTCCTCTTCCCGTCGAGTGGGGTTTGATCATCCAATGGGCTGGGGTGTCGAAAGCCAAAGATGATGAATAGGATCACCAAGAGAAGCCATCCGGGGTTGTAAAAGATGGTAATAAAAGCCATGACAGCGATAGTAATGAGGAAGATGGCGCGACTTCTTCTCCCAAAGAGGGCATAGGCTATGTGCCCCCCATCTAACTGTCCAACTGGAAGAAGGTTGAGGGCGGTGACAAAAAGGCCAACCCATCCCGCATATCCGATGGGATGAATAAGGATTTCATAACCTTCCTTCACTCCACCCATCACCAGACGCTGTAAAAAATAAAAGAGAAGAGGATCTGCCAGACGGATTGCTCCTTCTTGAATGTGTGAAATAGGAATGACCTTAGAAAGTTTTAAACCGATTACAATCGCAGGAATACTAAGAATAAAGCTGGTAAAAGGTCCTGCCACCCCGGTATCGAAAAGGGCCTTTCGAGAAGAGATTGAACTCTCCATTCGGATGACAGCGCCTAATGTTCCGAATGGAGGGAGAGGGAGAGGTAAAAAGAAGGGTAAGGTTGCTCTGATCTGATGTCTTCGGGACATGAGGTAGTGCCCCATCTCATGTCCCAGGAGGATGAGTATAATCGTAGAAGAATAAGCAGGGCCTCCAACGATCAACGTGGAGGCCACTGTCAAAATGAAAAGAACGATATGGAGGGTATATCTTCGCATGAAAACAATTATTTCTTTTTCTTATGACGATCGCGGTCTAATTGCTTTTTATGTTTATGTTTTCGCATTTTCTTACGCCGTTTCTTGACAACACTCCCCATGATCTCCCCTCCTTTCCGCACCCGTAAGTGATGTAAATGGTCTTTAGGTTACGAAGCCCGCCAATCCCTTAATCCACAATCACATTGGTCTGGGTCCTCAGCACACCCGAAAGCCCCTGGAGTTTGGTGACGATGAAATCGCCAAGGATGTTGATATCCGGAGCCTCCACCAGAACGATGACATCATAAGGACCTGTCGTGGCATTAGCCCGCTTCACTCCCTGAATCTTGGCAGCCTCCTTTGCCACATCCCTGGCTGCCCCTGCTGTGCACTCAATAAAAACATAGGCTGAAATCGGCATACGATCACCTCCTTCCAGAAAAAGATTATATCAAACCACATCCAAATTCAAGCTTAAATAATTCGGGTGTTTTCATTTAATTTTGCTCAACTCCTTTTCGTCGATGTGGAAACTATGCTGGTCTGTTGGAAATGTCTCTTTCAACACCTCCTCTCGATAAGATTCAAAGGCTTTGAGCATCAGTTCGCTCAGATTAACGTATCGCTTGGCAAACTTGGGTGTAAAACGATCAAAGAGTCCCAGCATATCATGGACGACCAATACCTGGCCATCGCAGTGGATCCCGGCGCCAATTCCAATGGTTGGGACTTTCAGGCGCTCTGTAATTCTTTTTGCAATGGGGGCTGGGATTGCCTCAAGGAGAACAGAGAAGGCCCCTGCATCTTCGAGAGACAATGCATCATCAATGATCTTCTGGGCAGCCTGGGCATCCTTCCCCTGAACCTTAAATCCTCCAAGCATGGAAATAGTTTGAGGCGTAAGCCCGATATGGCCCATGACCGGAATGCCCGCCTTGACGATGGCCTTCACAATCTCCTTGACACTGGCGCCACCTTCCAGCTTCACGGCATCGGCTCCTCCCTCTTTCATGAATCGGCCTGCATTGAGAATGGCGTCCCTCTCAGAAGTGTTATAGGACATGAAGGGCATATCACCGATGATTAAAGCATATTTTGCCCCTCGGGTCACAGCCTTGGTGTGGTGGATCATTTCGTCCATGGTCACAGGGAGGGTATTTTCATAACCCAATACCGTCATCCCCAGAGAGTCTCCCACCAGAATGATTTCGATTCCAGCCCGGTCTTCGAGCAGGGCCATGGGACAGTCATAAGCCGTCAGCATGGTGATCTTTTTTCCCTCCCTCTTCATTGCCTGAATTTCAACTGGAGTTATTTTTTTGCGATCCATCTTTTTTCCTCCTAAAAATTCGGAATCTTTACCCTGTTAAATAATTACTCGAAACTGACGATGCTACTCTTTGAGATTATCATGATAAATCCATCAGAAAATTAATCAATATGTAATGTATTTAACAGGGCAGGCAAATCCTAAATTCAAATTTCCAAATAACCAAGACATAAAGAGTTTTAATTTTTGTGCTTTGGTCATTCGAATTTGTTTCGGATTTCGCCTGCCTGCGCGAAGCCGCTTCGGCGAAGGCAGGGATTTCGTGCTTCGAGTTTAAAAGTTCTTTTCTATCACTTTGATCAAATCAGTGATCATTTGATTGTACGGTGCCGCGATTCCAAAACGCTCTGCCTCCCGGACAATCGCTCCATTGATCGTATCAATTTCGGTCCTGCGTTTGAAGTCCAGATCTTGGCCCATTGAGCACCGATTTTCCCTGGTCGCCTCGATGACGGTTTTGACCCTGTCAATAGGGTTCCCTTCGATCCAGACCCCTTTTCTTTTAGCAACCTCAATCGCTTCAGAGACCAGGCCCCCCATCAATCTCAACGTTTCAGGATAATCGAGAAGTTGTCCGTTCCTCAGGCCAGTGATGGCTGCAAGGGCATTGATGCCCACATTGACAAAAAGTTTCTCCCAGACGAGGTCATGAATTTGGGAGGAGACTTCTGTTTCAATTCCGGCCTTAAGAAACATTTGGACAATTTGATTGACACGATCGGATGTCTTTCCATCTAATTCACCCACATAGGTCCTTCCCCATCCTGCATGGCGAATACGGCCCGGCCCCAATAAGGTGGCTCCCTGTCCTGTGACACCTAAGATCACCTTTTTTCGATCAATGTGTTGACAAATGATCTCTTCATTCCCCAGACCATTTTGGAGGGTGAGAAAGACCGTGCTATCTTTTTGTAGTGCCTGTGCATTGGAAACAGCCTTTTCCGTATGATAGGTCTTTACAAAAATCAGAACCAGATCTGCCTTCCCCACAGAAGCCACTTCCGTGGTGGCATGAATGTGGATAGGTTGGGCCTTTCCCTTCTCTTCCAGAACAAGGCCCTTCGAGCGGATAGCGTCAATATGTTGCTCCCAGATATCTACCAACCAAACTTCCTCTCCTGTAAGGGACAGGAGTCCCCCAAAGAGGCTTCCCATTGCTCCAGCACCCATGATCACTGTTTTCATGGTCTTCCTTCAATCCTTGGTAGATGAACGTTAACTGAGGTCTGGTTAAAAATCAAGATTGACAGCCCCCCACCCTAGCGTTTAAAACATTTGAATGATAAGGAAAAGGGTAAGAGCAATCATCACGATCGAGGTGACCCATGCAACGGTATTGAAGATGGGGCCATTCGTATGGCCCATCATCAATTTTTTATCGTTGATGAGCAAAAGCATGAAAATGAGGACAAAGGGGAGAACCATTCCATTAATCACCTGTGAGAAATACATGATCGGGATCAGAGGAAGGTTTGGAAGAAGGATAGTCCCTGCCCCTAAAAAGATCATCAAGGAATAAAATCCGTAAAACTGGGGGGCTTCCACAAACTTCTTATCAATTCCTACTTCCCATCCCAATCCTTCACAGATGAGGTAGGTGGTCGATAAAGGAAGAATAGAAGCCGCGAAGAGCGAGGCATTGACCAATCCAAAAGCAAAGAGATAGGAACAGTATTTCCCAGCCAGGGGATAGAGAGAAAGGGCGGCATCCTTGGCGGTTTCAATTCGGATTCCATTTTTAAAAAGGGTTTCTGCACAGACCAGAATGATGAAGAAGGCGACGATATGGACAACCACCGATCCCATGACCACATCAAATCGGGCGAACTTATAATCTTCTATTTTGATCCCTTTTTCCACAATGGAGGCCTGGAGGTAAAATTGCATCCAGGGGGCGATCGTGGTCCCCACCAAGCCAATGACCATGGTTATCTCTGGAGGAGTAAATGTCAATTGAGGATGTAAAAATTGTTCGGCGACATGATTCCAATCCGGTTTCACAATGGCACCGGTAATAATGTAGGAGATATAAAAGACACAGGCTACCAGAAAAGCCTTTTCTACAGATTTATAATTTCCCTTGACCACCATCCACCAGACCAGGAAGGCGCTTAAAGGGACAGAGATGAATTTGTTAACTCCAAAGACCTCCATCCCTGCTGCGATCCCCGCAAATTCAGAGAAGACATTACCCATATTCGTGAGAAACATACCGATCATCAGATAAAAGGTAATCTTGGCGCCAAATTTTTCACGAATGAGGTCCGAGAGACCCTTCCCCGTCACCACGCCCATTCGAGCACACATCTCTTGAATCACGATCAGAGCGATCATAATGGGGATGAGGGACCAGATAAGTTTGAGCCCGAATTCCGCACCCGCCAGGGAGTAGGTCGTAATGCCGCCCGCATCATTATCGACATTGGAGGTGATGATGCCGGGCCCCATGAGAATGAAGAAGAGCCCAACCGTTCTCCATAAGGAGCGCCTCGAACTCGAAACCCATTTTGTGTAATCGGACATCATTCTTTCTTCCAATGATAATTATCAATAACCATGAACCAATAGCCAAACTTCATTGGATCATTGGTTATTTGAATATTGGAATTTATTTGGAGCCTGCCTGCCGCAGGCAGGGAATTTAGTTATTGGTGTTTAAATTTTCCCGCCTCAGGTGCCAATACCTAAGACACTACGGAAACTGATGACTCCTTTTAAATGACCTTCTTCATCCACGACAGGCAGGGCCCTGAATCCATATTTCGCAAAGGCCTCCACGACCTCATTCTGGTCTTCTTCCAGTTTTACACTTACCACTCTTGAATGTTGAATTTCGGAGAGGGTTTGATGGGAGTGGGCGGTGAGCAGGTCACGAATGCTTACGACTCCTTGGAGAACCTCCTCTTCGTCCACTACGAAAATGTAGTCCATGATGTCCAAATCCGAAGCTTCTGACTTTAATCGTGCAATGGCTGTCTCTATGGTCACTTTAGGGGTCAGGCTGAGGTAAGCGGTGGTCATCAAGCCTCCCGCCGTCTCATCGGGATGGACGAGGAGTTCTCTCAAGTCTTCAGCTATCCCCTGTTCCATCCCTTCGAGAATTTCCTCCGCCCTCTCTTCGGGGAGATCCGCCAGAAGGTCAGCGGCATCACTGGGGGACATCTCCTCAACAATATCCGAAGCCTTCTCCACAGTGATGGTCTCGATCAAGGCCTTTTGAATCTTTGGATCGATTTCCTCCAAGGCTTCCGCAGCAGTCTCTGCATCCAGGGCATGGAAAATGGCTGACCGTTCACGACCGCTTAGGTCTTCCATGATATCGGCTAAATCGGCAGGATGGAGATGGGAGAGTTTTTTCTGAGAGACACTGAGATGAAGAAGACCCGAGCCTGAGAGGAGCTGGACATATTTCCAGGAGATGAATTGATTCGGGAGGACATAGGAGAAGAGCCAGCGAAGAGCTCGATCCACGACTTTCTCCCATCCCACCCTTCTCATCAGGCCACGAAATCCCACGTCAACGTGAACCAGCCTGAGTCGGGAATCCACCCGAAGAAAATGGAGGTCGTTGACCCTCACCACCTTTGCACCGAAGGTGTCGACAATCTGTTTATCCATCACTTCTTCTCGGAGAAGGATGAGTTCTTTTTCTGGAAGGGTTGCCTTGAGGTCCATGAGATCCTCCTCCGGGAGGGTGAGCCGGGGCTCGATTTGAATAATTTTCTCCCAGGGAAGATATTTGTTCCTTCTCCTTATTCGGATCATCATCCCGATGATCATGGGATAAGGTTCTGCCCTTTCGGCCACTAAATCCGATATTCTGCCGACCTTCTGACTGGAAGGGTTATAAACCCTTTGGTTTAAAAAATCGCTGAAGAAGTAAAATTCTTTTAGGTTCTGATTCATCATTCATTTCAGTAAAATCATTTTTGGTTTTCTTTATAACGACTTCGTGAGTGGGTGTCAAATCGAAATTGTTTTTAATTCCCCCTCCGCTATCTGTCGGAGAGTTGTATGGATCAAATTTAATAAGTCACCCTCAAGGTCCTTTGGAGAATGGATTGACATGAGGAGACATTTAAGTTTCCTCAACCCTCTGTTTTCCATGATGCGTCTGAACACCCTCTCTATTTCAGGAAGATTGACTTTTTTCAGATGAACCAAAACTCCTCGGATTTCCTCCTGGCCATATCGCTCTAAGATATCGTGTTCTCGTAATCGGATCTGGGATTGGAGGTGATCAAGAGAAAGTGGATCCCCGCTAAGCAGGAAGAGGGTAAGGGTCCGGCTTCCAACCACCTCTCGTCTCTCCAAACCAATTTCTTCGGGGGGTGTTTCGTAATCCAATTCCTTTAATATCCTCAGGTTTTTTATCAGGGCAACCTGATTCTCTTTAGAATGAAACCATTGCAAAGGTTCACTCGGATGGTCCATCTTTTGAGAGCTTCCCTTCAACCTTTTTATCGCTTCGATCTGCATCAATGTATATTCGAATTTGGAGTAACAATTTTTAACAACGAATCCGAATTCCATGATTTCTTTGTCGCGCATGGAATCCCGACGATAATACTGCCGATATTTGCCCTGAAGGAGTTGCTCGATCGCTTTCACCTCTGTCAGGCGATTACGAATCTCTTTATACATTTCACGGATGTCAACCAGAATTCCTGCAGGAATATTCCGTTCGGGGATGACCATTCGACACATCTCCTGAAAGTCTCCTATCGTCTTTTTTAAGTAATGAAAGTTATTTTGGATGGTTTTTTCTAAACTTTGAGCATATCTTTGAACTCGGTCTTTCTCCATCGTTCACCCTCAGCTCATTCTAATTCAATTCATTGCTTTCTCCAATAGGCTCCCCAACTCTTACCCGAGACCATTTTCATGGGTTACAAAGCATGACCCCTTGATGACATGAATTGGCGGAGGAGGTTGCCCTTCTCAGTGGAACATAAATGCATGCGGATGGGTTCATCCGCGGGCGGCATCGCCAGTTTTTCCAACTCCTGGAGGGTGACCCACCGGAGATCATGGCATTCAATGGGCTTAAGAGAACCTTTCTCAATCCGACAATGATAAACTAAAAGGAGAATAGGATATTCTGGATAAAAGTGGAAGGCTGCATCAAAAATCATTCCGGGCTCTACCTCCACCTCCAACTCTTCCTTTAACTCTCTTCGCAGGGCCTCCCTCGGTTCTTCCCCCTCTTTTACCTTTCCACCTGGAAATTCCCAGAGGAGTCCATGGGAATCCCCCTGCTTTCTCTGGGTGACGAGGATTTTTCCCTGTTCGGCGATCAAGGCTGCGGTGACGATTAAGGTTTTCATCTCATCCCTCGATGCGATTCCGACCATTTTTCTTGGCCAGATAGAGGGCATGGTCAGCCTCGCGGATCAAATCGGTGAGGTTGGAGATAGGGGAGGAAAAAGTCGCCACTCCTAAGCTCACCGTTAAATCCTTATTGGGTTGAGCGCTCTCGTTGGGAAAACGAGTATCGGCCACCATCCTTCTCACCCTCTCCGCAATTTCCAAAGCCGTCTCCCTTCCGGTATTGATTAAGATAGCAGAAAACTCTTCTCCTCCGTAACGGGCGACGATATCGGATTGCCGGACGCCCCGCTGAATGAGAATGGCAATGGCCTTCAGCACTTGATCTCCAGCCAAATGACCATTGGTGTCGTTGTATTGTTTAAAATAATCAATATCAATCATGAGAAGTGAGAGAGGGGTGGAGTAACGTCTTTGACGCTCCACTTCGAGAGTGAGTTGTTCAATAAAAAAACGGTGGTTATAGATCCCGGTGAGATCATCGGTATAAGAGAGGCGGACCGCTTCCTCTTTCATCCTTTCAATCTCCCCCAATTTTCCCTTATAAAGGTCCCTGATCATCTGAAGTTCTTTGGCATAGAGATCTCTTTCTTGAATCTTTTTCGTGAACACCCTCTTCGTCCTTTCAAACTCCTCCTCGACCTCGATCTTCTCTCTCAAGTCTCTCAGCGCAATGAAAAAGACACCCTGCCGGAGGGTCCCGAAGAACTCAACGGGGATTTCTCCTCTCAACCGGCTGGTGATGTGTGTCCTAAAACGGACTTCTTTACCCTGTTCCATCTCCTCAAACCCTTCTAAGACCCGGCTGAGGTCTTCGAGGGGGACGACATCCATAAAGGCCATCTCCTGAAGTTCCTCCGGAGGATGACCCAGTATTTCCATCCCTTTTGGGTTCCCCTTTATAAAATACCCTTTCCGGTTGAGGATAAAAAAGGGTTCTTGGAGGACTTCCAGAATGGATCTCTGGAGACGAATTTCCTTCTCCAGCGCTTCCACCTTTGTTCGAATTTCTTTAAGAGAGAGGGACTTCATCTTTTATTCCAAATGGAGGAAATATAAAAAGCATTTACACCATTTCTTGAACTTCTTTTTCGATTTTCTTCAAACCCTTTGGATCATAAGGAGCAACATTTCTCAAAGAAGGGTCCAATGGATTTTCTGGATTAAAATTCTGTAGGACTAATCGTCGGCCAGCCCTCAATTGACCGCCCAGGCTTTTAATATCTTCTTCGTTGTGGAGTCCTGGGACCACTGTCATCCTGAACTCATACTCCACCCTTCCCCTCTTTAGGATTTCGATGGACTCCAAAATAGGTTTTAAATTGATGGGAACACCCGTGGCACGTGAATAGCGAAATGGGTCTAAAGGCGCCTTCACATCCATCGAGACGAAATCAATCTCTTCTGTTTCAATTAATTTTTCTAACCGCTGAGGGTTTGAGCCATTTGTATCCAATTTGACTAAAAATTTATGTCTTTTTATCTCCCGGATCAGAGAAGGTAGGTCAGCATGGAGAGTAGGTTCTCCACCCGTCAGGCAGACCCCATCGACCCAATTCTTTAAAGAATGGGTGCGATCAAAAATCTCTTCCAAAGGGATGGTAGAATACTGCTCAGGATGGAAGACCAGGGGATGGTTGTGGCAGTAAGGACAGCGGAAATTACAGTTAGGGAGGAAAATCACCGAGCAAAGTTTTCCTGGCCAATCCAAAAAGGAGGTCTCTAAAAATCCCTTGATCTCGATCATGGTCGATGGGCATCATTTAAAGAGGTATTGCTTAACCTCCTGAAGAGACGGGACAACCCCTCTCCAGCTGATCACCTCCCTCTCCCCCTCATCCTCGATGATAAGGGAAGGCGTGGAGAGAATGCTATAGAAGGAGGCCTCAGCGAGACCATCGATCGTGTCCAGATCATAGTTCAATACGGGCACTCCTTCTTTTTTTAATACCGTTCCAATTTCTTTAACAGCAGGACATTTTGGGCAATGCGCTTTGGTAAAAATTTTTATTGATCCCATTCCTTCCCCCGTAAACCCCGTTAGAAATTCCAGTGAGGCATTAAACCCCGCCGGAATTTTTATAAAATCTAACCCCGCTGCAGAGCAGTGGGGCATTATTTCTAACGGGGTAAATAATCAATGAAAAATGTTCAATGATCATTGAGCCATGGTCATTGTTAATTGATTAGACTTCCAGTGCCAGCCCTTCCTCTTTCTCCTCCATGAAGGCTTGATTCCGGTACCGGTTTCGTAGTTCCCCAATCTTCCCTTTATTCCAACTGGAGACTTTCGTGAAATAGCCTGTGATCCGTGTGATACCATCTACATCCTCCGATCCACAGTAAGCACAAGTTGATCGAAGGCTCCGGCTTGTTCGACTGCAGCGGTTACAAGTCGTAAACTCTGGAGAGAAGGCGATCTGGTCGTTTTGAGTCAATTGAAAAGTTTTCATCACAAACTGGGCGAGCGATAACTTCGAGGGTCTTGCCTCACCCAGCCAGATATGAGTCAAAGCGCCCGCCTCGATCAAAGGGTGGAAAAGGCCTTCCTGCCTCACCCGTTCAATTGGATTCAAGACAGCCGAATTGTCCAAGTAGGTGGAGTTCGTATAATAGACCTCTCCTTTTGAGATATCCCCTTTCACGATGTGCCCCGATTTGGGCGAGTGATACTTGAGATCTAATTTGGCAAATCGGTAGGCGGTGGATTCCGCAGGGGTCTGTTCGAGAACAAAATGCATCCCATAACGCCGGCTGAACTTATCCACCAGTAATTTCATATGGGCAATCACCTTAAGACCAAATTTGAAAGCTTGTTTGGATTGATGCATCTCTTGCCCGGTATGAATTTGAACCAGCTCATTAAGCCCCACCATACCGACTAAAAAGCTCGCACGGCGCATCCTCAAATAAGGGGACCCGTCCCGATCCATGGCCAGCAAAGCGAGAGGACCTTTCTCTCCTAAGGAGAGAAGTTTCTCAATGAAGAGTTTCTTCTCCAGATGGGCCTTCACCGCCATCTCAACAAATTCGCCAATTTGAGAAAAGAGCTTAGAATCTTCTCCTTTCGCCAAATAAGCGATCCTTGGAAGATTGAGGGTCACATTCTGAAGGGCACAGTATCGCATCTTCCAGGGCTGTTTGGCATCTTCAAAGTCCGTTTGTTCCAATTTAAAACTGAGACGGCAACATTCAGAGATTTTGGCTGTCTCCCCGCGGTCGAAGACGAAGTAGGTATTTCCCTTCTCTGAAGCGACATCACAGATTTGGTAGAGAAAATCCATATGGCCAGGGGTTTGAAAAAATTTCTCTGTAATATGGACCAATGGTTTCGGGAAGAAAAAAGGTCTTCCGGATCCATCTCCTTCTTGATAGACATCGAAGAGGGCTTTGGCAAAGCGTTGGGATTCTTTCAGATAGTCACGATAGGTCTTTCCTGTAAACTCCCCGCCCGGTCCGATGGCAGGGACATTTTCAAAATGTTTTGGGACTTCCCAATAGAGATTGAGGTCAGTGAAGATGGCCTGCCCTCCCCGGGCCACCGCCTGTTGGGAGAATTCGAAAATCATCATCTGAGCTAGTTGTTCCAGTTCTGGGTCAGAGAGGCCTTCGAGATAAGGCGCGAAAAAGAGATTGATGGAATCCCAACCAATGGCTCCCGCAAAATGACTCTGGAGGGCAGCAGCAAATTTCACCATGTGAGCGAGCAACACCTCAGGGTGTTTGGCGGGCTTAGCCATGGCGATTGAGTTGGGAAGGCTCAGGCCAAAGCGTTTGATGTATTCGAGGGATTGGCCGCTGCAGTAAGGTCGATCGATAAAACCCAGATCATGGAGATGAATATCCCCGCGCATATGCGCATCGGCGACTTCCTGGGAGAAAACAGAGAGCAAGGCATATTCCTTTTTGATTCTCTCGGCTAAGGTGAGATTGGTGGCTTCCGGTCCATGGGGGACGTTGGCATTTTCTTTGTTGGGATGGAGAATGAGCTGATCGACATCGTAGAGAGGCATCCCCAAGCGGGTGTGCATCTTACGGGCTTGCTCGAGTCCCCTTTCGATCAGTTTGGTATCCACGAGTTCGCGGATGAGAGGCGCAGTGATCATTTTGATCTTAGAGGTAGTAATTAAATCCTCTACCTCCTGGGCGACCTCTTTCGCTGTATCGAAATCCACATAGGTCTCACGAATGAGGGCATCCACGATTTTCTGCCGATTCCAGCCGTACATCGCTTCATCGGAGGTCCGCACGAAGAGAGCCATATCGGTGGTTTCAACTTCTTCTTTAAGTTCCTGATGATCCCCTTTCATCTCGATTACGGTTGCCATTTTATGTCACCTTATTTTATTCAAGACAGGTAAAAAAGGTTTTTGGAAGGGCTATATTTAGTAAGACTAAAGATGTTTACAACAACATGTTGTTATTTGTCAAGAGAAAACTTAATTTGTGAAAAAAATATTTGAAAAGAACTTTTAAAACTTATAACTCTCAATCCCTATTTAACCCGTTACAAATAATGCCCCACTGCTCCCTCCGGGCCAGAGGCCCTCTGGGCCGGCGGCTGCAGCGGGGTTAGATTTTGTAAAAATTCCGGCGGGGTTTAACCCGCTGCGCCAGCGCTTGCGCGGCGAGTGCCTCACTCGGTTTCGAGTCCTAACGACTGGAATTTCTAACGGGGTTTACTTTTTTCTTGATCATTAGAGGAAGGCCCTTTTTGGAATGGCCTCAGAGGGGTTTCGAGTAGGCGTTTGATGATTCCCCAAGAAGGTTCTTCGATGCTTTTTAGAGGGATCACCTCAATCATTGGATCGCCCAGATTTCCTTTCACCGCATAGAAATAAGAGAGGAAACCCTTATCCTTTCCGGTGAGAATATAGCCCGCAATCGGGACGCTGCTTAGTATCATATCGATCGTGACTAAAGGATGAACGCCCACCCTTGCATCAATCAAGTTTTTACCCAGATCGACCTTTCCAAGAATAGTAATCCTCATCGCATCGCTATCCACCAAGAAATCATCCGTCGAGGCAATGCCATCCTTGACATGAAGTGTGGCTGTGATGGTGCGATAAGGAAGCCCCTTTGTTTTCAAATCTGGGAGTCTTCCTTTAAACCATTGAGAGACATTAAGGATCGAAAAAATTTTGGAGAGGAGATTGGCTTTTTCAATCGCCCCGTTCTCCACTTCCAGATTTAACCCTCCGTTGAGAGACTCCTTTATCTTCTGGAAATTCTCTCCCTCTCCTCGTAACTCCACCTTCTGGACATGCATTCTCCCCGTTACGACCGTTTTTTCCTCTTCTTCTTTCTGAAAAAGAGTTCGGAGAAAAGCCTTGGCTTCCATATTGGAGAGACGGGGTTTCATTTCAACTCTTATTCCCCTTTCTGTCGGTTGAATCCATCCCTCTCCCCAGAAATCCCCTCCCTCTGCCTTAAATTGAAAGCGGTGGATGTGAAGCTTTCCATCCGACGTCTTCATCTCTGCCTTCAGTTCTTGGTAACGGAAGTTGCGAAAATTCCCTTGGTTAATCTCCACCTTCCCTTCGAATGACCAATGTAAGAGCCAATCTTTCACTTTTTCAAAAGAGGTCGGAGTCGTTTCTTTTTTCTTTGGAAAGAATGGATCAAGGTCCAGTTGAGTGGAGGAGATATTAAAAGTGAACCGCTTGATGGATTCCGTAGGAATTTTTTCTGAATCCAACTTGGAGAGTCGGACAGTGGAACCGGAAGGTGTCATTCTGGAAATTGCTCCAGATAAGTTGAGGGGAGAATTGCCCAGCTTTCCCTTCAACCCCTCAACCCGGATCTCTTCGGGTAGAAAACGCAAAGAACCTTCGATATCCGATAAGGGGACAGGAATGTTTCGATGTTGTAAAAAAATCTTTTTTAGAAGGAGTCTCCCCTCTAAAGTCGTCAGCCCCTCGCCCCTCTTCCCGAGCCATTTCAACTGGACCTCGGCCTCCCCAGAGAGTTCCTGAATGCCGTCGGTGTACCCTCGAATTTGATCTGAAAAAGGCGAAGATTGTAAAATGGAATAGAGCGGTTTTAGATCGATCGAACCCCATGTAGAAAGATGGATGTCGCCATCTCTCAAGAATCCATCCACGGTCAAGGAGGATTTTCCATATACAAATTTTGCCTTTGAAAAACCTACTCCCAAGTTTGAAAATGACATCCGCCCCTCCTTAAAAAAGAAGGGGACAGGATTCCCCTTTTGCAGGAACGAAGCCTCTCTTGGAAAAAACTCTCCTTCGTAAGAGAAACGGGAGGTTCCAGGGAGGGTCTTCCCCTTGAATGAAATTTGGATAGTTCCTGAAAGGGCTTCGAAACCATTTGCTTTCGATCGGACCTCATCAGGAGAGAGAGAGGATTGGAAGAGGGCAAAGAGGTTTTTCAGATCCATTCTTCCCCTGGCCAGAATCTCAAGAGAATGGTCCCTTTCTCCATGTTTCCACAGACCATTCATCATTAAAGAAGAATTGCCAAAATCCACCTTCGCCTCTGACCATTGAAGATCTTTGTGGGAGAGATCGACGCGTCCCTCCCCGATCTGGATAGGGAATGGTATTTGTTGATGAGTGAAGCGGGTTTTTGAGAGATGATAAGTCCCCTGATGCTGAAAACGGATCGGAGGCTTCAGAAGTCCTTTGGCAGAGAGAGAATAGTTTGCCTTTCCTGAAACAATGTTGATGGATGAGAGGGCACGGCTGAATTCTTCCGGGAATCCCTCCGTCTTCAAGAGCAAAGGGAGATCTGTCAAATCAAATTTGCCCTGGCAGTCCATCTGTAGCGTAGGAATATGGAGGAGCTCATAAAAAGCGCCGTTGACCTTCTCCAAGGTCGAATGAAAGATTCTCCCTTCGATTCCTTTAAAATAGAGATGGCCTTTTTGAAAGAGAAGCTGGCCATGCAGGTCTTCAAAGGTTGGGAGGTTCCAGGGAAGTTTTAACCCAGCACCCTTCAGCCTTGCCTCAATGGAAAGGACATGAGCATTCGCCAGTTGATCGCAATGGTCGATCTCGGGCATTTTTCCTGTGAGCCTGACGGACACGATCTGGAAGGAACCCTTTCCTTCTGATCTATATAAATGATCAGAAACATCCGGGGTGATGATTCGGAAAGGAATGAATTTTTTTCCTTCTGCCACTTCGAAGGAACTGCTTTGTGCTTCGGCTTCCATTCCCATTTCTTTTGAACCTATGCCATATATCCTTCCCTTCGCCTTGACCCATAACTCAGGCAATTCGATAAAAAATCTGGGGATATTGATCTCTTTTGAATCATATTGAGCCTCAACATCAATGTTCGCCCACTTCGGTTTCAGGACGGACGAAAAGACTTGGGGATAATCGAAAACGAGTTCTTTAAATTTGATTTTGGCAGAGGTCTTGAAGGTTCCCTGGAAGTCTCCTCGATAGTGGGCATTCAGGTCGAGAACCCCTGAAATGGTTTCCATAGGAAGGTGCGTTTTGAGATAGGGCCAGAAGTGCAATGTGTCGAAGTCGTTGATCTTCACCTCCGCCCTCACTTCTCCCCTTGAGAAGTCTAAATTCTCAGGAATATTCCGAATCGTCCCCTCGATGGAGAAGGGGCCTTCTTTGTTGGAATGAACGATTCTCCCATTGATCCGGAAAGGAAAATCTTTACGATAAGCAACCCTTGAGAGTTCAAAATTGAAAGACCGTATCTCTGTTTTCAGAGGTGAGCCGCCTAAACTCTCATCAGAGAATAAGATCTCTCCCTCCCGAATGGCTAAGGAGCCTCCAAAAAGTGAGGTGATCGCCTCCAGCATCTTCTTCTGGGTTTCCTTCAATTTCTCACCGGTCAGAGGGCCATCGAAGAAAATATTGAATTGGCCGTTTTTATCCCTGATGAGACGAAAGGCAGGTCGATCGACAACGATCTGTTTCCATTTGATTTCCTTTTTGAGGAGAGGAAAAAACCTAAGCCTCAAGATCAGTCTCTTGGACTGAAGAAGATCAAAGGCCTGAGAGCGATCCTTAATCCGAAAATCATCAAAGGCAATTCCGACCCCCTTCCATAGATATATTTTTGCCTTCCCGATGGAGACCTCCCTGCCCAGGGCGGTCGTTAATGACTTTTGAAGGATATTCCGATAAATATTAGGGTCGAGAAGATATTGGATCGATACCAGGATGAAAGCAACGACGATAAGGATCGGAATGACTATCCAGAGAATGGACCACTTTTTACGACGACTCATCTTTGGCCTTTCAAAGGTAAATTCCTCCACTTTTAAAGTTTTAATTCGTTCTTAAAGCGTGTGCCAGAGTATAGACGTCCACCCTTTTGGCTCCCCCTCTGGACAACATCTTTGAGCATTCATTGACCGTCGCTCCAGTGGTATAAACGTCATCCACTAATAGGATCGACTTCCCGATCCATTCTTCCTGAGCAGCCACATGAAAAGCCCCTCTTAATCCCTTTTCCCTTTCTGCGCCGCTGAGATTCACTTGTGGTACGGTGAGTTTCTTCTTTTGAAGAATCGTCCTTCGGTAAGGGATCCCTGTTCGACGGCTCAGCTCCCTCACGAGGAGGAGGGCTTGATTGAACCCCCTTTCCCTCAATCGCTGGGTGTGTAAAGGGACGGGGATCAAAAGATCGAGGGAGTCAGGGGCCCAATACCGCTTCACCCCTTCTGCCATCCATTCAGCAAAAAAAGGGGTGAGGTTTGTCCTCCCCTCATATTTCCAATGATGAATTGCCTCCTGCAGAGATCCTTCGTAAGCTCCTAAAGCCCTTGCCATTGTAAAATATTTACGGTGGGTCATACAAGCGCCACAGGGGTGGCTCTCGACTTCTTTAGAGACAAAGGGAATTCCACAGATGGAACAAAAGGGAGGTTCGATCCAGTGAATCTCCGAGAGACACTTCGAACAGAACCCTTTCTGCCCTGCTTCTAAAAATTTTTCACAACAGGGGCATTGCGGAGGGAGAAAAAACTGAAAGAGGGTGGATTGGAATTCCATAATTTATGATCGGTTATGCCTGCTGGCGTCGTCAGGGCAGACGGGGTCGTTGAATGGAATGATGAACATTACAAAGGGGGGTGGACCCTCTCAGAAAAGGAGGGGGAAGGCGAGAAGATCGCTTTCTCGGCTTCCTTGATCGTATAGGTGCTCCACTGATGACATTGAGGGCAGTAGGCAATCCATTCTTTCGATTCTCTTTCACAGGTGGAACAAAAGAAGGAAAGATAGGATGTCCGGCTCAATTCAAACGTCTTCTCAAATTCTTGAGCTGCACGTCCGAAGTCTTTTTTGTGGAGATAGATTTCTGCAAGAATTCTGTGAAGGGCCGGGAAATCCTTTACCCTCAGACTGATCTCGTTGATTTCCTCGAGGGCTTCATCCAACATTTCCAATCTTAAACAAAACTTGGCATAAAAGAAGGCGAGCACCCAATTTTCGGGATTGTGCTTGAGCACTCTTTGATAGATGCGAAAGAGAGTGCCAGGATCTTCTCGGCCGAGATAAAGCTCTTCCAAGCGAAGGATGAAGACGATGGATTTAAATCGGGTGAAACTCTTTCCCCAAACATTCCCGGCAGAGGACCATCTTCCCATCTGGAGGTAGATATCGCCCAACAAAACAAACCCGGGTTGAAAAGTCTTTCGTTCCCGAACGATCTCTTTCACCTCTTTGAGGGCGCTCTCCAGATTTTGTTCTCCCCCACGGTTCAAAAGATCTCGAGCGCGTTCGTATTTTAATCCCAAATAGAAAAGGGTTTCTTCCTCCTCGGCTTGCTTTCCCTTGGTCAGTTTAAGAATAGACCTTTGGATTCGGATCGCCTCCTCCCACCTTCTGCTCGTCAGATAGATCTGCCTCAAACTTTTCAGCGCCTTGATATTGGTCTCATCCAAACCGATGGCGCGGTTCAGGGTCCGGATGGCTTCATCGAATCGTTTCGTGCGCTGGTACACCCCTGCCTGATGAAGGAGGACTTCTATATTTTTCAAATCGATTAGTTCTGCTCTTCCCAACCAATGCAGAGCGTCCTCATCGTTGCCTTCCTGGAGAGCAATCTCCGAAAGCCGGAGATACAGATCGATCTGGGCGGGATCTCTTTTTAATACCTCAATGAAGTGGGTTTTAGCCTTCGCGAGATCTCCCCGGAGATAAACATCCATCCCCTTATTCAATTCCTCTTTAAGGAATTCCTCTTTCCTTTTCTGGTGAGATTTCCGATAGTCCTCGAAGGCCCGTTTGGCATCTCGGATTAGGGTGCCGATGAAGACCAACATCGCACCCAATACAAAAGAGGAGATCATGAGAATGGAGAGATCTGTTTCAAACGTCTTCCTAAAAAAATGGAATTCCACATTCAAGGGATTAAGGTAGGAAAGCCATAGGAAGAAACCGATGATAATAAAAAGGACGCTTAATAAAAGTTTAACTAACATGGACTATCACTTCCCCTTTTCCAGGTTGGTTAAGCAAGGGACACAATATTTCGCTACCGGTCGAACCTCGAGTCGCTTTAAACTGATCAACCCCCCGCATTCCTCACAGATGCCGTACGTTCCGTTCTCTATATGGTCTAATGCTTCATCGACCTCTTGGAGTCTGGTTCGCTCATTTTCATTTAAGCTGAGTAAGATTTGTTTGTTATAAATATTGGCGGCCTCATCTCCAATGTCCTGAATGCCATCCTGTCCCATCTCCTTTGAGGATTCCACGATCTGTTTCACCTCACCGACGATCTGTTCACGTTCCTTGAGAAGGATTTTTTTGAATTTTACAATGGTTTTTTTATCCAGATCTTTTTTCTGATCGGCGGGTCCTTTAACCTGAGTCTTTCCTTTTTTCTTCTTTTGCTTCGGCACCGGTTTCTTAACCAATACTTCCTCCTTTTTGAAAATCAATTCTGGGGGCGTCTATCCAAAGCCCTTCCAAATCATAGAATTTTCTTACAGTTTCCAGGAAGATATGTACCACCACATCTCCATAATCCATCAAAACCCATCTTCCCCTCGTTATTCCTTCCTGGCCAAGGGGCCGAATCCCATCCTTTTTGAGGTTCTCCTCAATCCCCTGGGCAATGGCCTGGACCTGGCGATCGGACTTGCCGCTACAGAGGAGAAAGTAGTCGGTAAAGGAGGTTATCCCCTTCAACTCCAAAAGAACCGGGTCCAAAGCTTTCTTTTCAAGCGCCGCCTTCAGGCAGAGCAGGGATTTTGTTTTTGAATCGGTGACCATATCCTCCTAATGGACGATTTTGAGTGTAGCATTATACCAGAAAAATGTTAGATGACAAATAAAAAATGATGAAAGAATGCATTTTTTAGTCACAGGCCCTTCTGGTAAAGGCGATGTTTTTGAATATAACCCTCCACTTCGGAAGGGATCAGATACCTGACCGACCCCCCTTTTTGAATCAATTCCCGAATTTTTGTTGAAGAGATATCGAGAAATGAGATTTCTTTAAAATAGAGATGGTGGCCCGAGGTGTGGATCCAGGCTTTCTTTCGAGGGACATATCGAAAGTGTGGAACCAAGCTTTTTGGAAGTTTTGGGGAAGACGTGTCTTTTTCAAATCCCGATCGGGCCATCACAATAAAGTGGCAGATAGAAAAGAGATTTCCAAACTCCTTCCAAGCCTCTATCTCCGCAAAGGCATCCCTCCCCAGGATGAAGTAAAGGGCTTTTTGTTGGTTCCCCAGAAAATATCGGATGGTGTCGATAGAGTATGATTTTCCAGGCCTTACGAGTTCAACGTCGCTGGTCGAAAAGTGGGGGTTGTTTGAGGTGGCTAACCTCACCATTTCAAGCCGGTGATTCGCCTCGATGATCTTCTCCGTCAGTTTATGAGGTGGAATGGAGGCAGGGATGAAGATGACCTCCTCAAGGTGAAAGGCTTCTCGAATTTCTTCAGCTCCCCGTAGGTGCCCTTGATGGATAGGGTTGAAGGTGCCCCCAAATAACCCAATTCTTTTTTCTATTGCCCTATGTTTCTCTTCTATCTCTGCTGCCCTCCCATAGCCAATGGTATGACTTCACTCTTCTGGAATAATGGAATAATGAGTTAAAAAGGGACCCATACGGTCTTTTCGCATTGGTTTCCCAATATTCCTTTCATCCAGTATTCCAACATTCCA
>Ga0209286_1000038_pt1 | contig 22870 bp, 16 predicted proteins | sample PPLLak1March2015_2_FD_187250 | JGI IMG/M metagenome (GOLD analysis project Ga0209286, IMG submission 187250) | Freshwater sediment microbial communities from Prairie Pothole Lake near Jamestown, North Dakota, USA - PPLs Lake P8 Core (3) Depth... | ecosystem: Environmental > Aquatic > Freshwater...
CCAGCCCCATCCGTTGAAGGGCTTCCACAGCCTCTTTCGAATTCTCCTTCAGCGTATCGGCCACCGCGATAATGCCTGCTGCTTGCCCCTCCACTGCCAAGAACATGGGCGTCTTTCCTTCACTGGAAAGCTGCTCCGCTTTTTCTAAAAACCCATTAAGAAATACTTTTCTCTCCTCCATCAGCTTAATATTTCCGAGAAGGACTTTCTTTGAATTAATCATTGCGTCGATGCCATAACCTGCAATGGCTTGAAAATCTTTTGGATCCAAGAGACTCAGATTCTCTTCCTTTGCCTTAATAACAATCGCCTCACCCAGAGGATGTTCCGACCCTTTCTCAGCGGAGGCCGCCAAGGTCAGAATTTCTTTTCTCGAAAATCTTTCTCCTTCAATGATATCCGTGACCGAAGGTTCCCCTTTCGTCAACGTTCCTGTCTTATCCAAAACAATGGTATTTAATTGATGAGCCGTCTCCAGAGCCTCTGCTCCCCGTATGAGAATCCCATTTTCCGCACCCTTTCCCGTTCCCACCATGATGGAAGTGGGGGTAGCCAACCCTAAGGCACAAGGACAGGCAATGATGAGGACGGCAATGAAATTGAGAAAGGCATAGGTCAGGGCTGGATGGGGACCGAAGAGGATCCAAATAAAAAAGGTGAGGATGGCAATCCCGATCACCACAGGAACAAAGTAACTGGCAATTACATCCACCAAACGGGCAATGGGAGGTTTTGAGCCCTGGGCCTCTTGAACCAGACGAATGATCTGAGAGAGGACCGTGTCCCTTCCAACCTTCGTTGCCTCAAACTTGAAAGTACCCGTTTTGTTCATCGTAGCCCCGATGACCGTATCCCCTGCCTTCTTTTCCACAGGCAGGGATTCTCCTGTTACCATCGACTCGTCAACAAAGGAGTATCCTTCTCTCACACTCCCATCGACAGGGATCTTTTCTCCAGGCCGAACGATGACTACATCTCCGGGTGTCACTTCTTCTACCGGGATATCCATTTCATTTCCATTTCGAAGGACTCTTGCCGTTTTCGGCTGAAGGCCAATCAGTTTCTTGATCGCCTCTGAGGTCCTCCCTTTTGCTCTTGCCTCTAGGAATCGCCCTAAAAGGATGAGGACGATGATTGCGGCGGAAGTATCAAAATAGACATCGACCATCAGACCCTTCACCATGATCAGATGGGGGCCAAAGGTCACGATCAGACTGTAGAGGTAGGCTGCCGAAGTCCCCACGGCAATGAGAGTGTTCATATCGCTGGTCTTATGTTTCGTTGCTTTCCAGAATCCCACATAGAACTGCCAGCCCGCCCAGAATTGAACAGGAGTCGCTAAAAGAAATTGGATGAAGAAGTTGATCTCCTTTGAGAGGCCAAACCACTTTTCAAGCAGGGGGGCACCGTACATGAGGACGAGGATGGGAGCGAGAAGAATGGCTCCAATGATAAACTTCCATTTCAATCGGGAAAGCTCAGCTTCCCTGGCGAGCCTCTCCTTCTCGACAATATCCTCTTCTTTCACTTCGAGAACCTGATACCCGGCCTCTTGAACTACCCGTTTAAAATCCCTGATCGTAACCACTTCAGGAATATATTCAACCGATGCCCTCTCGGTAGCAAAGTTGACACTTGCTTGTACGACACCGTTCAGAGAACGAAGCGCCTTCTCTACCTTGTTCACACAGGAAGCACAAGTCATTCCCTGAATCGGAAGGATTACCTTCTCAACCCTCGCACCGTATCCCAGGTCTTTCACCTTTTCGATCAAATGAGAAACGGCTGTTTGAGAAGGATGAAAAACGACGGTGGCTTTTTCCGCAGCAAAGTTGACCGTGGCTTTTGAAACTCCCTCGACATGGGACAACCCTTTCTCAATCTTTGCCGCACAACTCGCACACGACATTCCTGTAATCGGAAGGTCAATCCTTTCTAAGTCCTTAGTATCCTGAGGTTCCATTGGCTCCTCTGTTGATTTGAAAATTGAAAACTAAGGTGCAAGGGTTAGGGTAAAGAAGCCAGTTTGGTTGATAGGTCATGTCGTTGGTCTTCATCACCCTTACCTATTACTTTATCTCATAATAGACGCCGGCGGGTATTTTCTGATCTCCTTTTTTGACGAGAACCATCACTTGATACTTTCCTTTATCAGGGAGGTTAAAATAGGCATCATAACTCTTCATCTCACCTTCAAATTTCATACTCTTGATCTGATCTTTTCCCTTTGGATCGACCACCTTCATGGTGACCTGAGCATCACCGATTTCTTTTTGAGATTTCTCGTCCTTCAATGTCACTGTGATATTGTGGGTGGTTCCCGACTCAACCTCCTCTTTCATTTTCATGTCCTTGAGCATTTTCTGATGCTCCCCATTGGCCATGATTTGAAACGTCACTTTGACTCCCTCCACGAGAACTTCCCGGGTATCCATCTTCATTGGCGTACCCATGGACATCCCTCCATGCATGTGCTGGGCAGAGGAAATCGACGCGATCGTGAATAAGGAAAAAGCCAACAACACCAAGACCGAAACTAACCTTTTCATACTTTGTACCTCCTTTAAATGATTTTTGAGGTTGCAAGTTCTAAACTCGCAAATTCCTCAAAATTAATTTTCGCAATTCTTCGATTCGTAATCCTTGAATCAGCAACATTATTCAAGCCAAGCAGGATCAGCTTTTGTCTCCATTGCTTCCCTAGAAAGTTTTCCCAACATTTCATTGGCCTCAGCAATTTGGGCTTGATACCTTGCCATCTGGTCATTTATACCGTTTAGCCTTAAAGAAATGAATTGATACTGCGTCAGACTCAGCCCCCCCCACCGGGACGGGCTCAACTCCTCTGCTTGTTTTACAAATTCTTCTCGTACCCTCCCGTAATTTTTGCTTGCTTCCTTTAGCTGTTCCCTCCATGGATATATCTTCTCTCTCCACCAGCTTTTGTCTCGGCCGTAGATATCCATGTTTATCTCTTCTCTCTCGGTAGGAACAATTTTCTGAGCAGGGCGCGCAATTCTTGGCTCCAGCGGCTCAAGGTTCGCCTTTGCTTCTTCTGCTCCTTTTGAAAGTTCACCCAACATTTTTTCTGCTTTAACAATTTTGGCCCGATACTCTTCTAACTGCCGGGTTAAGCCGCTGAGAGCATAAGAACCCATTTTATACTGAGTTTTACTCCCGAACCTAACACGAACCGAACTCTCCGCCTGTCCCATAAACTCCTTATATACGTTCTCATAGTTTTCAGTGGCTTCTGATAACTCTTTCCTCCAAAAGCGTACCTTCTCCATCCAATAAGGCTCACCCGAACCGTAAATATCCGTTTTCGCTACTTCTATTTTGGGAGGAGTGGCTTGAACAGAGGTTGGAACTCCCATGGACGGAGTCTCTTCCATTACTTCTGTGCTAACCTGAGCACCGTATTCAGGAGGGACATTACTGTAGTCATCAGTGAGGTTAACCACACCTTTCTTATCGACCCATTTATACGCTGTAACAGCATAGCCCGGTGAAGCAAAAGCTAATAAAATCAAAAAGATAAGCACTCTTTTCATCTTAACCACCTCCATCAATAATGATAAACGTTAAACAGATGTAAATAACCTTTTAAATCAAATATGTTCATTAATCTCTGTAATTCAAGGATGTTCGCTGAGAGTATTAATATAATTGATCACATGCCATCTCTCTTCCACACTTAGATCCTTTCTATAGGAAGGCATGGGGCCTCTTCCTGTCGTAATTTCCCAGAAGTGCTCGCCGTCAGTCATTTTCTGCCCATGAGCACAGATTGTCATGCGAACGAGGCGAGGCAATCTCTTGGGTTTGCTTCGTCGTGACGGGTTGCGGGACTCCTCGCAATGACACCTTTCCGACAATCTTCATGAGCATGGGGGAAATCATTGTTAGCAACACCACCACGGTAATGACCATATTGAATTGCGAGGGGTTAACAAGCCCGCGCGAGAATAGGTGGGCTGCAATCAGTATCCCTATCTCACCTTGAGGCAGACCACCCACGATAATCGGAAATCTTTCGCCCGATGACACAAATCCCTTGCGCGTTGCGAGCCAACCCCCAAATAGCTTTGCGATGGTAACAGTTAGCAGGAGCACCACAAGGAAGAGGGCGTGCTTTTCTATTCCCTTGAAGTTGGCTTCCATGCCAAGGACGACAAAGAGAATCCCCATAGGAAGGGAGACCAGAGACGACCCGAATCCGCCTCCAATCTTTTCTTTCAATCCGAGGTTTGACATTCCGAGGAGACCGCCCCCCAGAGAAGCAACACCAACAGCAGCAAAACTTCCGAAATGCATCGCACCCCACGTATACAAAGCAGCCACAAGCAGTAAATACCCTATGAAGGCCTGTAGGGGCCTCTTTTGGAAACCGGCTCTGGTAATAAGTCTTAGGAATCGAGAAGCCAGGAAATAAGCGATTGTAAAAAACATGACCAGCTTCCCGAGAAGCCATGAAACCGCGATGGTCATTCGAAAAACTCCATATAGAGATGCGTAATTTACGGCCTGAGCGGCAATCATAAGCAGGATTGCAAGTAAGCCCGTTAGGATGGCAGATCCGAGGACCATATTGGCAGTCCGGGACTTGAGAAGTCCCGTTTCATCGAAGTGATAAACAGAAATCCCAAGGCTCCCTGTGGCCATGATGGCAGCTATTGCCAGGGCTTCTGTCCAGCGGTCAAAAAACCATCGCGTGACGCAGGCCACAAGTCCCGCGGTCAACATAAAACTCAAGACACTTAAGGCAAAAATGGGTTTGAGGTCTGCCTTCATCCGAGACCAATCCGTTTCAAGACCCGCGAGAAACATGAGTTGAATTAACCCAACTTCGGCAAGAATTTTCAAAACGCTATGGAGGAGACTGGGAGATATGCTTCCCCAGGTGCCTATAACAATGGGGACTTCCAAGAGATTGAGTAATGAGGGGCCAATAAGGATGCCCACAAACAGTTGAACGGGAAGGGTTGGAAGATCAAACCGTCTGCTTAAGAGAAAGGCTAATCTTGAAACCACGATGATCGATATTAAGAACATTGCCAGATGAGTGAATGTCTCCATATTGTTAAGGACCAATCTATAATTCACCTCCACCCGCACCCTCCCCCATCAAGGGGGAGGGAAATGTTTTGGATTCTCATTGTCTGCTGGCAAACCCTGTCATGATGGATTACCTAGAATTAGCGGCTACCTGTTTTTTCAGACCAAAGTTCCATTTCCAGATCGCATAAATGGCAGGGTAGACACCCAACTCCATAATGAATGACGTAAAGATACCGCCAATCATTGGCGCGGCAATACGTTTCATAACATCAGCTCCAGCGCCTGTTGACCACATAATCGGTATCAAAGCCATAAACATCACGCCCACGGTCATCACCTTAGGCCGAAGCCGCCTTACCGCTCCTTCCACGATTGCCTCTCGGAGGTCATCCCAGTTTCTCATCTTCCCTTTGGCCTCCGCCTCCTTATGCGCCAGATCAAGATAGAGGAGCATGAACATTCCGGTCTCTGCATCGACGCCCATCAAGGCAATCAAACCCACCCAGACAGCAATGCTTGTGTTATAGCCAAGAAGGTAGAGGAACCAGATCGCACCTACGGCTGAAAACGGAACAGCCAGAAAAATGATCATTGTCTTCGTAATGGATAAGGTGTTGAAGTAGAGGAGCAGGAAGACAAGGAAGAGGGTGATGGGCACAACGATAAAGAGGCGTTCCTTGACCCGCTCCATGTACTCAAACTGACCGCTCCAGATTAACTGATAGCCCACCGGGAGTTTCAGATTTTCTCGGATGGCTTTCTTCGCATCGGCGACATAGCCGCCAATGTCGCGTTTTGATGTATCGAAGTCAACATAAACATAACCTGAAAGCCTTCCATTCTCGTCACGGATCATGGCAGGACCAGTCTTCAGAGATATCTCAGCCAACTGCCCCAAGGGAATTCGCCCAACGCCCGAACTTCCTCCTACCGATCCACTTGTTCCTCCCATTCCACCCATTCCACCTGTAGAAACTGCACCCCCTGTCTGGACAGGCACAAGAACCCTCTTGAGTTTCTCTACATCATCCCTTAGCTCCCTAAAATACCGAACGTTGACCGGATACCGTTCCCTTCCTTCGATCGTTGTTGTGACATTTTCGCCACCAATCGCCGACATCACGATGCTATTGACCTGGTCAATGGACAATCCATAGCGAGCCAGTTCCTCCCTCTTCAGTGTGAAGTCAAGGAAATAACCCCCTGCTGTACGCTCAGCGAAGACGCTTTTTGTACCTGGCACATCTTTCAGAACCATTTCGATATGCTCGCCGAGCTGTTGAACTATTTCTAAATCCGCACCCATGATCTTGATTCCGATGGGTGTTCTCACGCCTGTCGAAAGCATATCAACCCTGGCCTTGATGGGCATGGTCCAGGCGTTGGAGACACCCGGGAACCGCATCTTTTCATCAAGGCCCCCTGGGCCATAAATCAGTTCATCCGGACTTTTATGATCTGGCCAGACTCTCCGAAGCATTTTCTGCAGCCAGTTTGGTGCCCACGAAGAGTACCATCTCGGGGCTTTAGGCCACTCTGATTCGGGTTTGAGAAGAACGACTGTTTCCATCATAGAGAAAGGCGCTGGATCGGTTGCCGTTTCTGCACGGCCTGCCTTGCCGAAGACATGATGGACTTCTGGAAAACTCTTCAATACCTTGTCCTGAACCTGAAGTAATTTTTGTGCCTCGGTAACGGAGATACCAGGTAATGTCGTCGGCATATAAAGTAGGTTCCCTTCAAAGAGGGGCGGCATGAATTCGGAACCAAGTTTCTTGAAGATTGGAACGGTTGCGATCACAATGAGAACCGCTACAATGACAGTTGCCCACTTATGTCTCAGTGTAAACTCACAGACTGGATGGTAGATTTTCATCAAGGGCCGGCTGATCGGGTGTGTCTCTTCGCTGTGGATTTTGCCGACCAGCAGTCCATTGACGATACGGCACAAAAACTTTGGTTTGAACTTATAGGGATCCATATGGGTGAAAAGCAATCGTATGGCTGGGTCGAGGGTGATGGCCAGAACTGCGGCAATGGCCATGGAGAAGTTCTTTGTGAAGGCCAAAGGCTTGAAGAGACGACCCTCCACTCCTTCCAGTGTAAAAACAGGCATAAACGAGACGGCGATGACCAGAAGTGCAAAAAAGCTCGGTCCACCCACTTCCTTGACAGCACCAATCACCACATCTTTGTAACTGCCAGGCCGGCCAGCGGCGTCCCAATGCTCCAGTTTTTTATGAGTCTGCTCGACGACAACAATGGCTGCATCCACCATTGCACCAATGGCGATGGCAATTCCGCCAAGGCTCATGATATTGGCTGTCAATCCCATTAAATACATTGGAATGAAGGATAGGATGATCGTGATCGGGATGGTGATAATCGGAACAAGGGCGGATGGGATATGCCATAGGAAGATCATGATCACGATGCTGACAATGATCAATTCTTCAATCAGGGTGCCCTTGAGCGTTTCAATTGCATGCTCGATCAACTCAGCACGGTCATAGGTCGTCACAATCTCGACGCCAGGCGGAAGAGCGGGCTTCATCTCCTCGAGTTTTGCGCGAACGCGCTCGATCACCTTCAGCGCATTCTCCCCATACCGCATGATGACAATGCCACCAACAACCTCTCCTTCACCATTGAGCTCCGCGATGCCTCGCCTGATATCAGGTCCTAATGTGACGCTCCCCAGGTTTTTAACCAAAATCGGAGTGCCACCAGTTCTGCTGGTACCCACCACGATGTTTTCGACATCCGAAACTTTCTTAATGTAACCACGGCCACGAACCATGTATTCGAGCCCTGAAAACTCGACTAACCTCCCGCCGACATCGTTGTTCCCTGCACGTACTGCCGCAATCACACGGTCAATGGGGATGTTGTAGGCCGCTAGCTTATTCGGATCTATGTTCACCTGATACTGTTTGACAAAACCACCGATCGGTGCAACCTCAGCAACCCCAGGCACCGCCTGCAATGCGTATCGCAGATACCAGTCCTGGAAAGAACGAAGCTGTGCAAGGTCATTTTTCCCTGTTTTATCCACGAGGGCATACTGGAAAACCCATCCAATGGCGGTCTCGTCACGGGCGAGCTCTACCTGGACTCCCTGTGGGAGCCGAGGCAGGATGTTACTCAAATATTCGAGCGTTCGTGAACGTGCCCAGTAGATATCTGTGCCGTCCTCAAAGATGATGTAGACATAGGAAAAGCCAAAATCGGAGAAACCACGGATGTCTTTCACTTTGGGCACGCCCAAAAGGGCTGAAACGATTGGGTAAGTGACCTGATCTTCCATGATGTCGGGGCTTCGGTCCCATCGTGAGAAAATGATTACCTGGGTATCGGAAAGATCGGGAATGGCATCAAGGGTGATATTCTTGATAGAATAGAGTCCCCACAGGGTTGCCATTCCGATAAGAAGAAAAACGATGAATTTATTGTGAGCACAAAGTTCAATCAGCTTATTGATCATTGAAGCCTCCGGGATCACAAAAATTCGGAGTTCAGAGTTTCAAGACAAAATACTCCGAACACCGAACTCATTACTCCGAACTGTTATTTTCCATGTCCTGCATGTTCCATTCCGGGCATGGCCATCCCCCCCATCGCCTCCTTTAGCTTCGATTCGGAGTCGATCAGGAAATTAGCACTGGTCACCACCCGTTCCCCTGCCTTGAGCCCTCTGATGACCTCATAGTAATTGTCCACCTTGGCTCCGACCTTCACCTCTCTTGGTTCAAAATAGCCCGAGCCTTTATCAATGATCGCCAATTGTCGAATGCCAGTGTCAATGATAGCCCCTTCGGGAACGGTCAATTTTCGTCCTAAGTGAACTTTGATCTCTACATTGGCGTACATCTCCGGTTTGAGCTTGCCGTGAGGATTTGGAATTTCGAACCTTACCTTTGCTGTGCGAGTCTCCGGATTCAGAGAAGGATAGATATAGATCGCCTTTCCCGTAAAGTTCTCCCCTTGAAGATAAGACAGTTGAATCGATGCCTGCTGTCCCAATCGAATGAATGGAAGTTCATATTCATAGATATCCGCATAGAGCCAAACGATCGAGAGATCGGCTAGTTTGAAGAGGGCCATTCCGGGCATCACATTCATCCCTTTATAGGCCACTTTTTCAAGGACAATTCCACTGAAAGGAGAATAGAGCGTGAGGGTTTTTCTCGGTTGGCCGCTCTCTTCCAGAGCCTTGATCTGGTCGTCGTTAATGTCCCAGAGTTTGAGACGTCGTCTGGCAGATTCGGCCAGGGAGTTTCCACTTCCAGCCACTTCTGGAAATGGACTTTTAACCAGTTCTTTCTTTGCCCGAAGGGCAAGGAGATACTCCTCCTGAGTGGAGACAAGTTCCGGACTATAGAGGGTAAGAAGAGGGTCTCCTTGCTGGACAAACTTGCCTGTGAAATCAACAAAGAGGTCTTCGATCCATCCCCCGATCTTGGGTGAAATTGTCGTAAGCCTCTTTTCATCGTAATCGACCCTCCCTACGGTTCGTATCACCTTCTCCAGGGGCTTAATCTCCACGGTTCCGATTTTGACACCGATGAGTTGCTGTCGCTCTGGAGAAATCTGAACGGTCCCTGGAGTCACCTCCTCCATCTTTCCTTCTTTCTGAAGGGACTCCATGGTCAGTCCTTTCATTTCATCATCTACTTTCTTGGCCTCCTGTTTCGTCTCCTTCGAGTGTCCTTGATGAACGTTAGATTCTTTCCCTTTTCCACATCCAGAGATTAACCAGGGCAGGGCCAACAATAAAATAAACCAACTGAATCGTTTCATTTTCCTCCCTCCCTTTGAGAGAAGCGCTTTCCAAGGGTCGCCTCCAAATTCGCCACATTCTTCTCATATTCCGTGAGGGCCTGATGATACTCCAATTCATAACGATAGAGGGTCATCTGACTATCCAAGAGGGTCATGAAATCAACTTTATTCACCCGGTAGGCACTTGTCGCTGAACTCACCTGAAGGCCCGCTTGCGGAATGATCCCTGTCTTGTAAAGTTCTATCTGGTTTTCCACCCTCTGGATCATGGAGGCCATATCGGTCACCATGTAGACAATTTCATTCTTCATCGCTCGATACTGAGCCTCTGCCGTCTCAATCTCGGCCTTTGCCTCTGCCACTTTCCGGTCCTGTTTTGATTTATAGAAAATGGGAATGTTCATCATCACTTCCCCTGTCAGCATGTCTCTTCTTTTCATATCTGGACCATTATCTCTCTGGCCGTAGGCGAAACGAAAATTGAATTCAGGGTAATATTCCCTCTTTGCAATGGCATGGGACTTCTCTTTCGCTTCGATCATCTTTTTCATACCTTTTAGAGTAGGATTTTCCTCGATCGCTGCTTTTTTAAACTCTTCGGTGTCGACCGGAAGTTTTCGAAAGACGACCTCCTCCGGAATGCCGACCGGAGTTTCAGGGGGCCGGTTGAGAAGGGAATTCAATTTTGCTTCCAAAGCTCTTTTCCTCTGACCCAGCATGATCAACTCATCCACCATTTTTGAGACCTCGATATGGCCCTTGAGGACATCCTGCTGCAATCCTTCTCCGACGGCATAACGGGTTTCTGCAATTTTGGCAAAATTTTCTAAAATCTCTTTATTTCTTTCGGCGACTTCGAGGGCGCGGTAAACATGGGAGAGCTCGTAGTAAGCTGTTTTCACTTCCTTGATCACGCGATTGCCTTTCTCTTGGATTTCAATAAAAACAGCTTCTGCCTCTTTCTCTGCCATCTCTCTCATCAAGGGCCTCTTTCCCGGGAAGGGAAACTTCTGAGAGATGGAAATCTCCTTCATCGTCATGTCTTCATCCTTGAAACTAAAATTGGTGGGGAGGCTGACGATGCCGAAGCCAAACATGGGGTCTTCCAAGGCAGAGGCCTGGGGAATTTTTTGTTTAAACAGCCCCCATCTTTTCTTCTGGGCCAAGATTTCCGGATTATTCTGAATGGCCTCCTCGATCAATTGTTCCACATTCATCACCGGCTTATCGGGTTGGGCAAGAGGGGTCAGAGGCATCAATAAGACAATGATTGGAAAGACCAAAAAAAATAATTTCGTGATCATTTCAGCACCTTCTTTCTAAGAATTCCTTTTAATTTCGTATCGATATACCTTCCCTTTTAGATATATAATCATCGGGTCTCAGTAAAATAAGGTTAACTTTGTATTTAACGACTATAAACAATGTATTTAATTATAGCTCTAATTACCAATCCAATGTTATTAAATTATACAACATTCAGGTCACCCGGAAATTGAAAAACACAAAAGTCTATTAATTTAAAATACTTGAGTTTTACGTATCTTTTTCGACCTAAAATGTTCAAAATCAAAACAAAAAAGCTCTTGACCTGTCGCCTAAACCTTAAGGGGGGTGAAGGTTTTAGGACTTTAGACCCAGCTTTATCGGGGCCTGGCCAAGAGCTTAATTTATAATCTTAATAAGCTTTTAAACTATCTTAAATAAGGGATTTTATTTCCCCAAAATAGATCTCAACATTATTTAAAGGGAAATATATTTAAAATTCTATAAAATATCAAGCAACCCTAATGCCAAATTCCCCTTCATCCCCTGTTTTGGTTTATGGGTGAAATGTTTCTTAAACTCTCTCCTCAGGGGGATGAAAGATTGGAAATCTAAAATCTCCGAACGTTATTGAAGACGAAATGGATACCAGTTTCTCCGTATTAAGGATAACCAATGGTTCTGAAAAGCTAAGATTGAGTGTAAAAGGGCAATGAAAAATATATCCACAATTCAACTTTCTCTCTTCCTTATGACTTCCCTCATGATGATTTCCATCATGATGATTTCCCTCATGGCTTCCCTCAGGACAGTGTTGAAAAGGCATGACAGGAAAATAGGAAAAAAGAATCCCTATGATAATCAAAATCCTAATCCATTTTTGGAACATTTTCCTCTATTCCCTTTTTAAAAGGAGGAAGAGCTCTCGATTGACATGATAAACCTTTAGGGGGGTGAAGGTCAGTTATCGATGTCTAACCGAGAGCCTTCCTTTCCTTATTTCAAAGATTTGTGGATCGTGCTGAAATATCGATCCCCTCCATCTGGAAATATCGTTACGATCAATCCCAAACCAATGGTCTCCGCCAATTTTAGCGCAGCCCAGAAAGCCGCTCCCGAAGATGGCCCCACCAGAAGCCCTTCCTCCTTGGCCAGGCGAATGGCCATTCCATAGGCCTCTTCTGTTTTCACATAGAAGGTCCCATCAAGAATCGAATCATCATAGATTCTGGGTCGAATGGCCGTTTCGATATGTTTCAGACCCTCTATGCCATGGAACCCGCTGTCGGGTTGAACCCCATAAATCCGGATATGAGAGTGATACTCCTTCAACCTTCTCCCGGTTCCAATCAATGTACCGCCCGTCCCCACGCCTGCAACAAAATGAGTGATCCTCCCTTTGCTCTGATTGAGGATCTCGACACCGGTCGTATCATAATGAGCTTTCCAATTGGAGGAATTGTTATATTGATCTGCTTTAAAATATCGATCAGGATTCTTTTCATATATTCTTTGTGCTTCCAGAAGGGCACCGTCGGAACCCTGGATAGGATCTGAAAAAATCAGTTTCGCTCCATAGGCAAGAAGCGTCTTTTTTCTCTCATCGCTTAGATTGGCAGGGACGACCAACTCCACCCGGTACCCTTTGACTGCACCGATCAGGGCATAGGCAATGCCCGTATTGCCTGAGGTGGAATCTAAAATGATCTTTTCTCGGGTCAATTGACCCGATCGCTCCCCATCCTCTATGATCTTCAGCCCTGCCCGATCTTTGACCGAACCTCCCGGATTGAGCCACTCTCCCTTTGCAAAGATCTGAACCCCTGTGAGGTGTCTTGTCATCTGACGAATTTGAATAAGGGGAGTATTTCCAATAGACGAAAGAAGAGAAAAAGGGCCGGTTCTTCTGACATCCCTATGGATGATCGATTGATTTTTGATCTGTCTTACTTGGAGAGCTTCCATCTTTTTGAATTTCAGATTTCAAATTTCATATTTCAAATTGAATCGAAATTCGTTAATGTTCTTCAATGTGAAATCTGAAATCTGCGATTTGAAATTAAGAAATGACTTCTATCTCCTCCAGATAGATCGCCTCTTTCCCAATCCGGAACGCCTTCACTACCGGATCCTTTTCTTTCAAAGAAATAATAATCGAAGAAACTTCAGGGTAAAAAGCTAATTTCACATCTGTATCCGAAGGAAAAGGGATCGTATGGGTATGGGAATGGTAGACGGCCACCATCTCCATGGCGTCCTTCTCCATTTCCTCAAAGACCTTCAGTTGTTCTTGAGGAGCCATGGCGTATCGAACTGAACTCTGATCGACATTCTGAAGTTCAAAGGCCTTCTCAACGGCATGATCCTTCCCTCCTAAGATCCCGCAACACTCCAAGGGAGATTCTTTCTTTGCATGTTCAACCATTTTCAGATAGATCGATTTGGGAATTCTTATCATCTCTTTTCCTGAGCTATGGAGTTGGAGGACCGGTCTCAATCGCTTCTTGTGATCGGCTCCATTCGATCCATGACCCATCATAATTGTGAAGTTTCTCCAAAGGATATCCAACCAAGTAGAGGCTCACCAAACTGTGAGCCGAACGCACCCCGGAATGTCAGTAGATGAAGATCTCTTTTTCGGGGGTGACTCCTTTCGCTGAAAAGATCCTTTTAATATCCTCTGAAGATTTCCAGTAGCCTTTATAAGGCCCTTCCCCCACCAGGGTCTCCGTCCACTCAATCCAAATGACTCCAGGAATACGGCCAGGCTTGACGGCCCCTTCTTTCAACTCTTCACCCAAGAATTCTTTCTTAGACCGGACATCAAGCGCCACTCGGTTAGGACTTTTTAAGGCTGATTTCACTTCAGGTAGGCTGCAGAGCAGCGGCCCTTTCTCCTTTCCTTTCTCCGGTAGTTTAAAAGTGCTCTTGTCTATTTTAGGAGTGATCATCTCTGTAGGGTAGGCCTTGGCCTTCCAACCATCGAGGCCACCATCCAGAATCCTTATTTGCTCAAGAGGAAAGCCATAGTAGGCCAGGATCCACCAGAAGCGACCATTATCTGACCCATCCGAGTAGATCACGAAAGTGTTCTTTTCGTTGATCCCTAGGCTCCCCATGAGGTTTTCCACTTGGTCTCTCGGGGCCATCATTCCTGGCAGGGGATGATTTTTATCGGTGATATCTGGTCGCCAGATGTGAACCGCACCAGGGATGTGACCAGCGAGGTATTTCAGTTTCTCACGAATATCGATAATTCGGATATTGGGATCCTTCTTGTCTATGAGGACTTTCAGTTCTTCAGGTTGAATAAGAACCTCTGGACGAGCATATCCACCGTTAGGGACGGCCTGCACAGCCTCCGATATGATGAAGATCAAGCCCAGGATTGAAACGAGAGGGATCAAACCTATTCTGCCTATTTGCTTCCTAAACAGATACCTCATTTGAATCCCCTCTTTCCCCCCTCATTTTTTCACTAAATACTTGCTTGACTGACCGGGTCAATGCTACACGCCTCATGATAGTCCACCAATCCCTTGATCTTGGGCTCTCCATTGCAAAGAGGGCAGGAAGGGTGCTTCCTGATAGGAAACGTTTGGAATTCCGTCTCGAGGGAATGGTAAACCAAAAACTGACCGATCAAAGGCTTCCCAATTTCTAAAATAAGTTTAATGGCCTCTGTCGCCTGAATCAGTCCAACTTGCCCGGGTACAACTCCCAGGACACCTGCTTCGTCTCAGCTAGGGACCAGGCCCGGAGGAGGAGGTTCGGGGAAGAGGCACCTTAGACAGGGCCCTCCCCCTTTGGGAAAGAAGACGCTGGCCTGGCCTTCAAATTGGAAAACACCCCCATAGACATAGGGCTTTCCCGTAAAAAAAGCAGCATCGTTCACCAGATACTTCGTCGGAAAGTTATCCGACCCGTCGACGATGATGTCGTAGTGAGGAAAAATTTCGAGTGCATTTTGAGTTGTCAATCTCTCGGGGTAGGTGATGACCTTGACATCGGGGTTGATTCGGAGGATAGCCTCCTTCGCCGATTCGGTCTTAAGCCTCCCCACATCGGCTAGGCCATGTAGAATCTGTCGTTGCAGATTGGTCAAATCAACCTTATCTGAATCGATAATCCCTAAAGTCCCCACCCCTGCTGCTGCCAGGTAGAGTCCTGCTGGACATCCTAATCCTCCTGCCCCAACTAAAAGTACTTTGGACTTCAGGAGTTTTGTCTGCCCCTCCACCCCAACCTCTTTGAGCAGAATGTGTCGGCTATACCGGGTAAGCTGGTCCTGAGTTAATTCAGAATCGGAGACAATCTCAAAACCCGCCTCCTTCCATCCATTGATTCCCTTTGCCATGGAATAAACGCGGGCATAACCTTTCTCACGCATCAGCTTGGCTGCAGCAAGAGAGCGAATTCCAGCTGCACAATAGACCACGACCGGAATGCTCTTATCGGGGAGAAGACCCTCAACCTTTTCTTCCAATAAACCCTGAGGGATAAAGACCGCCGCTTCAATATATCCCAGGGCGATCTCTTCCTTCTCCCGGACATCAAGGAGCACAAGGGGTTCTTTCTTCTGAATGAGTTGGTGAGTTTTCTCAACAGAGACTTCCGACCCTTCTCCCTTTGCCTTGATCAGGAAGTAATCTTTAAAGGCCTTGATTGTTTTAAATGTATTTGTCATGGTTTCATCCCCCGATTCTCCCTAGCGCTTGACTACTCGATCACGTCTCTCTCCACTGGCTCCACAATGACTCCAATCTGATTTAAGTAATGGAGGGCCTTTGAGTATTCTTCGTCCTCCCCGTCGATCTCCAGGGTGACCCATCCCACATTTTCTGAAACATTGGCACTTCGAATATTCGTGACGACCTTATACCGATGGCCCATATTATAGATGACCGGCTCTTTGATCAGTTTGGGCGGGAAGGTGAGCGTCACCCGCCTTCTCGCATAAGACCCACCCGCAATCGCAGGGATGATGGAGAGTCGATCCCCTTCCTTCAAAGGGGTCTCTAAATTCTGGTTGAACCGGATATCCTCATCGTTCACATAGATATTGATAAAGCGTCTCAACTCCCCCTGTTCATCTCGAAGCCTCTCCTTCAGCCCAGGATAGGTTTCTGTAAGCCATTGGACTACCTCTCCAACCGTTTTTCCCTTCGCCCTGATGACGTCCTGCTCCCCTGTCAATTTCTTCAAGGGGGTAGGTATTCGAACTTGAACTTCCATTTCTTCCTCCCTTTTGCTCACCCTATCGTGGCTTGAATCTTTGAACCCGCCTCTTTCTGTTTCACTTCAAAAATATTCTTAAACTCGGAGAGCCTGGCATCAATGATCAGGGGATGACCCACGCGATCCTGGATTGCCTCCTGGGTCTTCAATCCGTTCCCGGTAATTGAAATTAAGATGGATTCATTCTTCGGGATCACCCCTTGTTCGATCAATTTCTTGGTCACCCCAACAGTGACCCCTCCGGCTGTCTCTGTAAAAATCCCTTCCGTCTGAGCCAACAATTTCATCCCTTCGATCACTTCTTCATCCGTTACATCTTCACCCCACCCTCCAGACTCTCGTATTGTTTTGAGGGCGTAATGGCCATCTGCAGGATTTCCAATGGCAAGGGATTTCGCAACCGTCTTGGGCTTCTGGGGCTTGATCCAGTCAATGCCCTCCTTCAGGGCAGAGGTAATGGGGCTCGACCCTGAGGCCTGGGCTCCGTGAATTTTTGTATTCACCCCATCCAGCAATCCGATCTGCTCCAGTTCTTTAAACCCCTTCCAGATCTTAGTGATGAGTGAGCCTCCTGCCATGGGAACGACAACATGGCGGGGGACTTTCCAACCCAACTGTTCAGCAATCTCAAACCCAAAAGTCTTCGACCCTTCCGCATAGAAAGGCCGGATATTGATATTGACGAAGGCCCATCCATAATTTTCTGCAATCTCACTGCAAAGCCGGTTCACCTCATCATAACTTCCTTTGATCCCAATCAAATTCGTTCCATAAACGAGGGTCCCAAGAATCTTTCCCTGCTCCAAATCATAGGGAACGAAGATATAACTCTCCAGACCTCCTGCCGCAGCCAGGGCTGCAACCGAATTGGCAAGATTTCCTGTGGACGCACAAGCGACAATACGAAATCCAAATTCCTTAGCCTTGGAGAGGGCTACAGAAACGACACGGTCTTTGAAGGAAAGCGTAGGGTGATTAACCGCATCATTCTTGAGATAGAGTTCCTTTACTCCTAAGGCCTTGGCCAATCTCTCTGCTCTGATGAGGGGCGTATACCCTACATTCATTCCAACAGATGGATCATTGTTCAACGGAAGAAGTTCTCGATATCTCCACATCGATTTGGGTCTTGCTTCAATTTTCTCTCTTGTTAAACTCTCTTTGATCTTCTCATAGTCGTATACCACCTCTAAAGGACCAAAACAGAACTCGCATACATGGACAGGACTGATTGAATACTCCCTGCTACACTCTTTACATTTTAGACTTTTTATATAAGTCATATTTATACCTTTCTTATGTCAGAATATTAAAATAATTGTTTATCTAAATTATCAAGAATACGTTTATAAAATAAGGGGAAATTTAAGTTTCCCCCGAACAAGGCTTCACATTATCATAAATCTAATTCCATAAAGAACAGTCAATTTAAGCATATATCTTTACGCTCGTCTGTCAGAATAGAATAGTTTATAGAAACCGTCAAGAAAAAAATCAAATATAATACATAAATCTCTGATCTAACTCTTTTCTCAGCCCCATTTTCTGCGCCATCCTACAGAGATCTTTTACGGTCACAGAATCGAAATAATCCTTTAATCTATTTCCTGCTTCATTCCAAATTAACCGTGTCACACATTCCCCCAATCGATCACAGGGCTGGCTTGAATCTTCAGGATCGATACAAAGAACTGGGTCAATACCCCCTTCGGTAGTCCGAACGATATCCCCCACAGTAATCTCCTCCGCTTTCTTATTCAGGAAATAACCTCCGGAGGGTCCCCTTTTGCTCCCGACAATACCTGCCTTTTTCAGTTTTTGAAAAATCTGCTCTAAGTACCGAGGAGAGATTCCCTGCCTTCTCGAAATATCCTTGACTTGCGTTTCTAACCCTTCAGAATTATAAGCAATATCAAGGATTGCCCTTACACCGTAACGACTTTGAGTTGATAATTTCACATTTCCACCTAAATACAGTAAAATCTATCTTAGTATTCTTTATAGTAATTGTCAAGAAAAATTTCCTATTACTTTTCAAGGAGAAGATTAATGATAGAAACTACCTCCGACCTTTTCCAATCGTTTGGCCCGATCGCCTTTCCTATAATGATTCCCTTCTTGTCTATCAGAAAAGTCGTCGGAATCCCTTTTACTTCAAAAAGGTCAAGGGTCTCACACTTGGGGTCAATCAAAACGGGGAATGTATAGCGATGTTTCTCAATGAAGTCTTTTACAGGTTTTATGCCTGCATAGTCCACAGAAATGGTGAGAAAAACAAAATCCTTATCTTTAAACTGTTTACATAATTCCTCCATTGAAGGCATCTCTTCTTTGCATGGGCCACACCAGGTTGCCCAGAAATTGAGGAAAACCACCTTTCCTTTGTAATGCTTTAACTCCGATTTCTTACCTCCCAGATCTTCTAAGCGAAAATTAGGAGCCTTCGTTCCGGCTCTGATGGGTTGAATTCCTGCTTTTGAAAAAAGGTCTTCTTTTTTAATGTCTGCGTAGATAGAAAGAGGGAAAAGAATAAGGGCAAAGAGAAAGAAAAGAAAAGTCCTTCCGATAACCATTATCCCCCCATAATCACCCACTTTATAACATCTTCATAGTATGATTTCCAATGGATTTTCTGTGGTATTTTCCGTTATAATGAGTCCATGCGTGAACCCAGTTTCAAGCAATTCGAAGCAACTTCACTCTACTGCCCCAGATGTAAAGCTGCCGTTCCGGTTCGTAAGAAATTGCTTTTGGTTCTACCGGAAGGGGAAGAATATGAATATCTTTGTGCTTATTGCGCATCCTCCGTTGGGACAAAGATTGATAAAAATGCCTCTCCGATCGAGCTCATCATAAAGCCCTAAGCTCTTCCAAAAGTGAGAGATATGTTGGAAAAATTTCTATTGACAAGGTCCTCATAAAAAGATATTAGTCAGGTTAGTTTTTAGGAACAGTTAATAAGACTTTTCCCTTCCCACTTAAACAGCTCAACATTAAGAATTTCAAGAAAAAAAGAGGATAGCCATCTCTTTTATTAATAAATCCCGAGGGGGTAGACCATTATAATAAAAGGGAGGTGAGAGGAGCGGTTTATTCTCGAAAAGAGCGGGCCGTATTCGTTAAAGGATCCCAGGGAGGAGAAGATATCTGGGGTAAAGTTGTGAACTTTTTAATAAGGAAGGAGGGGTAAGAAAATGGCACAGAAAAAAGGTTTCCCAATGCCGTTGGAGGTGGAATATCCGAAAGAATTGGAAGGTTGGGAGGAGATGTATCCGTCACACTATCTCTTCTCCAAGGAAAGGGGGGAATGGGAAAACAGACAATTCTGGTATCAAGACAAGATACATGACCCGGAACCTATGCCTCCTCTTGACCTGATATTCCACGAGGCGTGGCAGATATCTCTCTCCCAGTACACTACCCGGGTATTTTGTATACCCCCGGCGCAAGGCATCGCCCAAAGAATGGTCGGTTGTTACATGTTTATCGCTCCCGTGGAGCCGCCGCCGCCGGCGATCATTGAAGAAAAAGCTAAGCTGTTTGGAAAGCGGGCCTTCTACATATTCGAGCACTATCCGGAGCTGTGGGAGAAATGGCTTAATAAGTTTCAGGCACTGGGCCGGCAAATGGCAGATGTAAAAATACCTGAAGAATTGCCCAAGTACGTTCCTGAAGAACTGGTTTTGCCAGCTCCACAAGGCTATTACGCCTCCTACGAGCTAATCGAAGCTTTCAACATGCTGGTGAATCAAATGTTTAAGGGCTGGCAGTATCACTTCGAGATGTTGAACCTGACCTATCTGGCCTACCTAATGTTTGCTGACGTAGCCAGGAAGCTGTTCCCGGGGATAAGCGAGAGTGCTATCGGCATGATGGTGTCTGGTGCTGATGTATCCATGTTTCGCCCTGAGGCGGAGCTCTGCCGACTGTCTAGGCTGGCAGTTTCATCTCCAAAAGTAGCCAACATCATCAAAAGTGATGCATCTGCTGAACAAAAGATAGGGGAACTCAAAAAGACAGAGGAGGGGAAAAAATGGCTTGCTGATATGGAAAAGGTCAAAAACCCGTGGTTTTATATATCATGCGGAAGTGGATGGTTCTATTACGAGGGGAGCTGGCTTACTAAGCTGGACATCCCGTTCAGCTATATGAAGAGCTACGTCGAGAGGCTGGGCAAGGGGGAGAAGATAGAGCGGTCACTCGAAGAGATAAGTCGAAAAAGAGACGAGATTGTCGCCGAGTACAGAAAACTGATTAAGTCTGACGAAGATAAGAAATCGTTCGAGGATGCCTTTAAGACGGTCAGGGGAATATACCAGTTTGCTGAAGACCACCTTTTCTGGGTGGAGCACTGGTTGCATACCATATGGTGGCAGAAGATAAGGGACATCGGCAAACTCTTCGTTCAACGGGGAATGTTGAAGGAAGAAGATGATATATTTATGTTTAACAGGTTTGAAGTGCCTGAGCTGATAGAAGAGCTGGTCATCGCATGGGCCCTGGGTGAAGGTATCCCGCTGAGAAGCAAGTACTATATGGCCAAGGCAGAGAAGCGCAAGAGGATACTTGAGGCAGCCAGGAAGTGGAACCCGGTACCCGCTCTGGGCATCCCGCCTGAAGAGGTTGCCGAACCATTTACGGTGATGTTATGGGGAATTACAACGGAGAAAGTTCAAGAATGGCTAAAAGGGATGGCCGTTGTTCCAACAGAAGTGACCGAACTGAAAGGATTTGCTTCATCTGCAGGGGTCGTCGAAGGAAAGGTGAGGGTTGTTAAACATCTTGACGAGCTCACCAAGATCGAACAGGGTGAAATACTGGTTTGCCCGACGACCAATCCGGCCTGGGCTCCTATCTTCACCAAAATCAAAGCCTCCGTCACGGACATCGGCGGTCTGACCTGCCATGCCGCTATTGTATGCAGAGAATATGGAGTACCATCAGTCACCGGTACAGGGATCGCTACTTCTGTCCTCAAAACGGGTGACACCGTAAAGGTGGACGGCAATACAGGGATTGTAAAGATATTGAAACGAGCATAAATTTTAAATGCGGAATTCGGAATGCGGATTGCGGAATCCTTCTTGATTCCTAACTCCGCATTCCACACTCCGCAATCTAAATTGGGGGTTATGGATGCCTTACACGTTATGGTTTCAAAAAGCAGGGAAAGAAGCTCTTGGTCTGGTGGGAGGTAAGAATGCCAGCTTGGGTGAATTGATTAGAGCGGACATCCCTGTCCCCCCTGGTTTTTCCGTCACAACAGAGGCTTATGATGAGTTCTTAAGTGAAGGGGGCATCAAAGAAAAAATCGAAAAGATCCTTTCGCCCATTGGGCTTCAGGATGTCACTTCCATGGAAGAGGCGAGCCAGACGATCCGTGAGTTGATCAGACAGACACCCATGCCGAACAAAATACAGGAGGCCATCCGTTCCAATTATCAAGCTCTGTCACAAGTGTGCGAGGTCCCGGATATCCCTGTGGCTGTTCGATCGAGCGCAACCGCCGAGGATCTGCCCGGAGCAAGCTTCGCTGGACAGCAAGATACCTTCCTTTGGGTGAGAGGTGACAAGCAGGTTCTAGATAAGATTAAGTTATGCATGTCGAGCCTTTTCACTGCTCGTGCCATCTCTTACCGGATCAAAATGGGATTCCCTCACGAGAAGGTATTGATCAGCGTCGGGATCCAGAAGATTGTGGATGCCAAAGCCGCAGGGGTCATGTTCACCCTCAATCCTCTCAATGGAGATCTCTCAAAGGTGCTCATTGAAGGGAGTTGGGGACTGGGAGAACCAGTCGTCTCCGGACAGGTGAATCCGGATAAATTTGTCGTCGACAAGGTCACCAAAGAGATCGTAAGGACGATCTCCCAAAAATGGATTGAGTGTATTTTCGATCCTGAGAAAGGCATGGTCTGCCATCTTGACATCCCTCATGAGAGGCAGGAATTGCAGTGCATCGAGGATGAAGAAATCCATGAACTTGCAAGGTATGCGAGAAGGATTGAGGAATATTATGGATGTCCTCAGGACATCGAATGGGCCATTGACAAAGATAAACCTTTTCCTCTTAATATTTTTTTGGTACAGAGCCGGCCTGAGACCGTCTGGAGTCAGAAGAAAAAAGAGCCAGTCCTTGGAAAGAAAAGCGCTTATGACTTGCTGATGGAGAAGGCCTTACAACGTATAAAAATTGGTTCCTGATGGACTGAGTCGGGAAGAACAATTCGTTTCAGTGACCTTGGTAAGAACCTGTAAGAAATTAATCCAAAGTTGATGGGGGAGAAGGGTTCTAACTTTTAGATGCCGGGAAGATTGCATCTTCTCGCTACAGAAGGAGGTGAATTTTATGGGAAATGAAAAACCACCAGAAAAGATCGGCATTGGTCCTGCTGGAAGAGGCGGAGGATTGATTCAATTCATTATTTTCGCTATCATCGGGATTATCATATTCGTCTACTGCATCTCTCCAGCATCTATCGTTCTAAAGATTATCCCTGCCACACTTATCATGCTCATCGCC
>Ga0209286_1000043_pt1 | contig 22643 bp, 18 predicted proteins | sample PPLLak1March2015_2_FD_187250 | JGI IMG/M metagenome (GOLD analysis project Ga0209286, IMG submission 187250) | Freshwater sediment microbial communities from Prairie Pothole Lake near Jamestown, North Dakota, USA - PPLs Lake P8 Core (3) Depth... | ecosystem: Environmental > Aquatic > Freshwater...
TGGCGAGTGGCAGAAAGTGGCCCTGGCCCGCGCCTTCATGCGCGATGCACAGATCATCGTGCTTGACGAACCGACAAGCTCTATGGACGCCAAGGCGGAATATGAGGTCTTCCAGAGTTTTCGCCAACTGGTGTCCGGTCGAACAGCCATCCTGATCAGTCACCGCTTTTCCACCGTCCGGATGGCTGACCGCATTTATGTACTGAAGCATGGAAGCGTCATCGAAGGCGGCGCCCACGAAGAATTAATAAACCGCCAGGGTGTTTACGCTGACCTCTTTGAGAGGCAAGCCCGGTCCTATCGTTAGCCGCAAGAACTGGAGGACTTATCATGGAAAGAAGAGAAGCGGGCAGACTTTTATGCGATTTTCTTTCAGGTAGAAAAATACCGGAAGCCAGGCTGGAAACATTATCGCCGGCTGATGGGGAGAGTCTGGTAGATTGGGCGCTGCGTTTTAAAGTGGGGGGGTTGTTCTATCGGGAAATAAAGTCCCATAACTTTCCGACTGAGCTTATCCCGGTTGATGCCAGAAACAGACTCAAGGAGGCATACCGCAACCGTGCGACTATAAACACGAGTCTTTTTCTTGATGCCTCAAGAGTTCTTAAGTCTCTGGCCGACAATCAACTGCCGGTCATTGCGCTCAAAGGTCTTTCGCTGGCAAAAAACATCTATGGTGATATTGCTTTAAGACCAATGTCCGATATGGATCTTTTAGTGAAAGAAGAAGATCTGGTCAGGGCCGGCCGGATACTGCTGACTCTTGGCTATAAGCAGTATTTTCCTGGCTGGGAGAGCACGTTAAAGACTTACCATAATTTGCCGCCTTTTACGAATAAGAGCGGGGCGATTATAGAACTTCACTGGAATATAGTGACTCCGGATAGCCCCATTAAAGTAGATCTTGACGGGTTGTGGGAGAGAGCGTGTCTTATCAAAGTAGATAATGTAGAGGTCCGGGCTTTTTCTCCGGAGGATTTATTTTTACATTTGTGTATCCATACTTGTTTTCATCTGCAGGCCGGATTGGACTTGATTCCTTTATGTGATATGGCCGGATTGATAAAAACATCCGCAGATAAAATCGACTGGCAAATAGTAACTGAGAGGGCCACCCGGTGGGGCGGCCAAAAGTGTGTTTACCTGATGTTGCTTCTGGTCCGGGAATTGCTGGGAGCGGCGCCGCCGGATAAAATAATGTCAGAAATAAAACCCGATGATTACCAGTCTGCTTTTTTTGATGAAGCCCTGGAACAGGTTTTTGATGTAAGCCCGTCAGGTCATGTAATTGTAATAAGAATCGGCAAACTTTCAAAAATAAAAAAAGTTAAAGGGATTAAAGGTAAAGTCTTGGATCTTTTAAAAAAAGCTTTTCCGTCAAGGGAGTATCTGGCCAGGATCTATCCGGTGTCGGTTTCTTCCCCGAAGATATATCTGTATTATTTATTTCGCCTGGGCCGCTGGATCGTCTACTTTACTATTGTGCTTCTTCAGTTATTCCGCCGTGATCAATCGGTTATAAAAGCGGTCCATCAGGCGCATCGGGTGAGCGCGCTTTCTGCTTGGATGTTTTCATAATGATCTGTGCGCAGAAAAAAATCTTAAAAATGGGGACAGCTGTACTAGCCTGGATTTCCACGGACAACTATTCACCTAAGAATCCATAGGTTTTGAGAGTGATTTAAGGGGTCGTCAGTCTCAACGATAACCCATTCCACCATGGGACGGGCACCGGGTGATCCATCAATCCCGAGACCAGGATGCGCCCGATGGTCCGAACCGAGGGTAGGAATCGCCGCCCATCACCAAGCCAATACGGTGTTGAGAATTCTCTTAGGAGAAGAAAAGTAAAGAACCCTGCCCATATAAGGGCGGGGCTTTAAAGCCCAAATTCTCTAAACCTAGAATAGAGATCCCGAAACAAGTTCGGGATGACAGAAAACGAGAGCCAAACCCAGTTGTCATGAACTCGTTTCAGCATCTGGTTAACATTTTTTCTGCCTTTGGCAGACGCACCTTTCATCCCCGTCCCTGCCTACCGGCAGGTAGGCACAGGACGGGGTTTTCAGGTGCGATCTTAATGAACAAGCCATTTCAGATTTAGATTTCAGATTTTTCAATCTCAAATCTAAAATCTGAAATCTAAAATTTTTTACTTTTCTTCCCCCAGTAGGATTCTCAAAACAAGGTTCGCTTGGTGATGAGCAGCGATTCCTACTCTCGGCGCCATGAGACCCACTCCCGGCTGAGCGGCCGTCTTCTGATCTCCCACAATGAATATCTTTGAAGAAAACCGGGTCGTTTTGATCTCATTGTTGTCCCCGTAACCAGCCACGCCGGAGGCCGCCACAATATATGTATCTGGCATCTTCTCGGATAGGACGTTAATCAGCATGGCTTTTTCTTCAGCACGATCGAAGGCCTCTACGACCACCATGGCTTTGTTGAAGATGCGCTCCACATTATTTCGGTCCAACCTCTCAGCGTAGGTTTGGATTCTCACATAGGGGTTGATTCTTGAGAGATTTTCCCGGAGGGCCTCCACCTTAGGCATCCCGACCTGATGGATGAAATACTGTTGACGATTCAAATTGGAGGGCTCCACCACATCGAAATCAACGAGAATAAGCATCCCCACGCCTATGCGGGCCAAGGCAATGGCTACTGCAGACCCGAGGCCACCCAATCCGGCGATCCCAACGACCGATCCTTTAATTTTTTGGTGGACCCCCGGGGTATGTCTTGCAAGGAGTTGACATTCAAATTCTTCGGAAGAGGGAGGCTCACCCTTTTGAATGAAGACGATCTCATCACCCCCTGTAAGGGGATGGTCTGAGGTGAGGGGGAAACCATTATAGATGATGACATCGGCCTTCGGCTTGAATCGTTTTTTCAATTGGTGAAGGGTGGTCTTGGAAGGGACAGAAACCTCTTTCTCATTGACTTTAATGTCAATCGATGAAGAGTGCTTGTCTTTCACATGGTTCAGGTTACTGGATTGAGGTTGGATTGTCAATAGATTAGGAAGATTTCGTAAGACATTCGGAAATCTCTGATTCCACAGATTAGGAGTTGATTACACAGATACAAAATTCATTGAAAATCAAAAAATCCGTGTAATCCTCTTTTGAAATCTGTGTCATCAAGGGAGCTTAGAGTAGTTTTTTCGGAGCTCTGATAGGTTTCAATTGACTTTTGGAAGTGCCGATGTTATGAAATTAAAGTTTCTTTTTCTATTCAGAAGGTTATGGACCTCCAGAGAAATTTATCTTTGACATCAGGAAGGCCAACGATCGCACAGATCGACCTGGACGCCCTTGTCTTTAACTTTCGACAACTTCAAAAGAGGGTTCCGAAAGGAGTAAAAATCCTTGCCGTTGTAAAGGCGGATGCGTATGGTCATGGAGCCGTTCCAATCTCTCGTAAGTTGGAGAAAATAGGAGTCGAGTATCTGGGTGTTGCCATTGCCGAAGAAGGGGTGGAGCTGAGAAAAGGAGGGGTGAGGACGCCGATCCTTGTCCTGGGTGGAATTTATGATGGAGATATCGAAAAGATTTTTCGGTTCAACCTCACTCCCGTTGTTTTTCATAAGGACACTTTGAAGTCCATCTCCAAAGTAGCCCAAAGAGGAAAGAAGAGGGTAAGGGTTCATCTCAAAGTGGATACAGGGATGGGGCGGTTGGGCGTCCCCTTATCTCTCTGGCCCAATTTTCTAAAAGAGATCCGTCATTTTCCAAAAGTTGAAGTCGAAGGCATTCTCTCCCATTTTTCTATGATGAATGAGGAAGATTATAACAGACATCAATGGGATCAATTTCTAGGGGCCGTGAGGTGTGCTGAGGAATTAGGAATTCCTTACAAATACCTTCATATGGCGAGTAGTGCCATGCTCACAACCTCTTCTTACTATTCCGGGAGTCTGGTTCGGCCAGGGATCATGCTTTATGGGGCTTATCCCTCTCCCGTGTTGAAAAACCTCATTCACCTCAAGCCCGTGATGACCCTAAAGACTCGCATCCATTTCTTAAAATCTGTTCCTTCGGGATTCAGGATCAGTTATGGAGGGACCTTTGTGACCCGGAGGGAAAGCCTCATCGCCACCCTTCCCATTGGATATGCAGATGGGTACAGTCGCACCCTCTCCAATCGAGGAGAAGTGTTGGTCCGGGGAAAGAGGGCACCTGTCGTGGGAAAGGTCTGCATGGATTTCATTATGGTGGATGTGACAGATATTCCCAAAGCTTCGTTAGGAGATGAAGTCGTTTTAATCGGAAATCAGGGGAAGGAGATCATCACGGCGGAGGAGATCGCAGATAGGATTAATACCATCTCGTATGAGGTCTTCTGTTCCGTAGGGAAAAGGATTCCAAGGATTTATAAAGGGAGAATATAAATGTCAAATGACAAAGCTCAAAGTTCAAATGAAATCTAAATGTTTAAATTTCGAATTATTTAGGAAAGTTTTGATATTTGACATTCATTTGGAATTTTGATTTTGGACTTTGGCATTGCATTTCGTGATGGAGGTTCTCTTGAATCTGTTTCGATGGGTTGGAACTCAGTCAATCCGCTTCGCAGAGGAAACAGGACGGATCATGATCCTCTTTGCGAAGACCCTGAGCTGGACCTTTCGGCCTCCGCTTCAAGGGGGAGAAATCATAAAACAGATGCAAGAGGTGGGTGTTCGGTCCTTTCCGGTGGTCATCATCACGGCCGCTTTTACAGGTATGGTCCTGGCTTTACAGAGTTATACCGGATTTAAACGATTCGGTGCGGAGACGATGGTAGGAACCGTCGTCGCTCTGTCCGTCACGAGGGAATTGGGCCCTGTCTTAACAGGGTTGATGGTCTCTGGCCGGGTAGGTTCCGCAATGGCTGCCGAACTTGGAACGATGCGAGTGACCGAACAGATAGATGCCCTTTATACGCTGGCCACCAACCCGATCAAATACCTGATCGTTCCGAGATTCTTAGCTGCGTTGATCATGCTTCCCGTGCTCGTCATCTTTGCTGATGTCATTGGCATTCTGGGTGGGTACCTGGTGAGCGTTCAAATTCTGGGAGCCAATCCGACCCTCTACATCCGGAGAACGTGGAATTATCTGGAGTTTAATGACCTTTACAGCGGCTTACTGAAGGCCCTTGTGTTCGGCATGATCATTGCCACCATCAGTTGCTATCAGGGATTTTCAGCGGAAGGGGGAGCTGAGGGAGTGGGCCGGGCGACGACCAAGGCTGTCGTAGTCTCGTCGCTGACGATCTTGATCTCAAATTATTTTATCACAGCATTTCTGTTTTAACCCCCTTCTTCCCTCGAGACTGTGCCGTCATAGCGGGGAGGGGACATGCAGGCAGCTTCAGAAGCTTTAGAATTGCGGTTATTTGAAGGGGATGGTTAGGTGTTTTTATCGGCAGAAGGGGTGGGTGAATGCTGTAGAAGTGCACGAATTCAGACGCTAAAGGTTCCGCTCTAAAGTTTCCTCAGCCGCCTGCCTGTCCCCTGGGCAATTTGGACGCCGCGAAATGAGAAATTAGGATTTTTTGTGTAATTTCTATTACGACACAGTCTCTTAACAAGGGGGAGATTTTAGGATTGATGATGAGCAGGAATTCTGATCCAAAAATCCGTGTGATCAATTTATTTAAATCCTTTGCCGAAAAGGAGGTTCTCCACGGGGTCAGTTTAGAGGTGCGGCAAGGGGAGAGCATGGTGGTCATTGGAGGGAGCGGCTCCGGCAAAACGGTCCTGATCAAATGCATCATCGGCCTCATCCAGCCCGATGAGGGAGAGATCTATGTCGACGGGAAGGAGATCAGTTCATTGAGCGAGCGGGAGATGAATGAGGTTCGGAAGAAATTTGGAATGCTCTTTCAAGGAGGGGCTCTTTTCGATTCTTTGAGCGTATGGGAGAATGTGGGTTTCGGACTCCGTCAACACAAGAAGCTCGCTGATGAGGAGATTAGAAGGATCGCGACCGAGAAATTGGCCCATCTGGGATTAAGAAATATCGAGGATATCATGCCGGCAGAATTGAGTGGAGGGATGAAGAAGCGGGTCAGTCTGGCAAGGGCCATTGCCATGGAGCCGGAGATCCTTCTTTACGACGAGCCCACGACTGGAATCGACCCTGTGATGGCCGACGCCATCAATGAGCTGATCATACGGATGAGGGAGCAGTTGAACATGACCTCTATTGCCATCACCCACGATATGACGAGCGCTTATAAAATTGCTGACCGGATAGCCATGCTTTATCAAGGGAAAATTGTCGAGGTGGGGAGCCCGGAGGAAATCAGGAGTTCGGTGAACCCTATTGTGCAGCAATTCATCCATGGAAGGTCGGAGGGCCCGATCAAGGTACTATAGAAGAAATCCCCTCACCCTTCCCCTCTCCCCTTAGGGGAGAGGGATGGGGTGACGGGAGCGAGGAGGTCATCGAAGATGAAGAAAAAAAGTTCGGAGATATGGGTTGGGATATTTGTCGTCATCGGTATCCTCCTTTTAGCGGTGCTCACCATGAAGGTTGAAAAATTTCAGATTGGAAAAGAGAGGGGGTACCTGGTGAACATCTTATTCGATTCAGCTGCTGGTCTGGACCGAAGCGCAGAAGTCAGGGTGGCTGGCGTCCATGTGGGGAACGTTGATAAAGTGATGTTGGAAAAAGGAAGGGCGAAGGTTACGTTGCGCGTTCCACCTCATATCGTCCTTTATAAAGATTCAAAGGCCTACCTTAAATCAGAAGGATTCCTGGGAGAGAAGTATGTTGAAATTTCTCCTGGGACACCCGGATTTCCAAAGGTGGAGCCTAATGGGGAGATAGAACAAGGGGAGCCCCCGACCGATATTGAACAGATGTTGAGTAAAATGGGTGCCATCCGGGAGGATATTAAAGAAATCGCAAAACCCATAGGCGATCTATTAAAGTCCGTAGATCCGAAGAAAGTAGAGAGGATGGTTGACAACCTCAATACATTTTCAGGTCAGTTGACGGGCATGAGCAAGGATGCAAAAGAGACGATCCAGAAGGCCAAAGATGCCTTCTCCAGGGTTGAAGAGATTGGAGATAAGGTGAAAAAGGGGGAGGGCACCCTGGGAAAACTGATTACTGATGAGACGGTGTATGAGGAGGCGAAGAAGACAGTGGAAACAGCCAGGGAAGCGGCGGAGTCTGCCAAGCAGGCTGTTGACACCCTGAAGAATCTCTCGGAAAAGATTGAGAAAGGAGAAGGAACTCTAGGCAAACTGGTTAACGATGAATCTCTCTACCAGGACGCGAAAGACACGATTCAGTCCATGAAAGGGATTGCAGAGAAAGTGGAGAAAGGGGAGGGAACTCTTGGAAAACTGGTCAGTGATGATCAGTTGATGAAAGAAGCAGAGAAGACGATGAAGAAGATTCAAAAAGCTGCTGAGAGCATTGAGGAGCAAACGCCCATCACCGTCTTGGGAACCCTCATCGGGATCTTCTTTTAACATCCCTTCAGAGCCATGATAATCCGAAAACAATTTTTCTTGTTGACGGTAATCCTCTTTCTTTCCATCACCCCTTTTCCTTCCCTAGCAGGCGAGAGACCGGTCACGATCAATTTCTGGCCCTTTTTCCATTATACGTCTGACCCCGTAGAAGGGATGAGTGAGGCTGAGGGATTGGGTCCTCTCTTCCACTGGAAAAAGGAATTGGGTCGAAGGGGGTGGGGGTTTCGTCCCTTTTTTTACTGGACGAGGGATGAGGGCGAGGGTCTGAAGAGATTAGAGTTTCTTTATCCATTCGGAAAATATCAAATCAAGGGCGATGATGAAAAGGGATACCTCTTCCCGATTTCTTCCTACAGGGATCAGACGTTCGATGGAAAGGAGAAATGGGATTTTCAATTCTTCCCTTTCTTTATTGGAGAGACGGAAGAGAAAGAAGATTATTTCGGTCTCTTCCCCCTTTTCGGTACGCTTCTGAAACGATATGCGAAGGACGAGATCCATTTTTATCTCTGGCCCCTCTATTCGGATTCGCTCTCGGAGGGCGTTCGTACCCGAAACTTCCTTTGGCCCTTTTTCTCCTTCACAAGCGGCGAGAAGAAGAAGGGGTACCGAATGTGGCCCATTTACGGAAGAAAGGAAGAGGTTGGGGTCTCAACGCAAGCCTTCCTCTTGTGGCCCATCTTCGTGAAAAAGACAAAAGGATTGGATACGGATGATCCGGTTGATGAATGGATGATCTTTCCCTTTTATATTTCAAAGGAATCCACATATTTCACCAGCAAGACCATCCTTTGGCCACTCTTCTCCCATGCCAAAGAGGAGCGCACAGGTTTCGAACAGTGGGACCTCCCCTGGCCTCTATTTCGGACCTTCGCAGGGGAAAACCTCCACGGGAAAAGATTCTTCCTTTTTTATGGTTATAAAGTGCGAGAAGGACAGTCGAAGAGGGTCTTCATTCTCTTTCCCTTCTATCGATATGAGGAGGACTGGCTGCCAGATTTCCATGAGACGACCTATCGCATCTTTTTTAGTCGCATACGAACGGGCGAGGATCCTCAGGGAAGGGAGAAAGGGGAATCCATCCGAATCTGGCCCATCTATGATTATGAGAGGGAAGAGGGGGGTCACGAGACCCTCAACGTCTTCTACCTTTTCCCCTTTAAGGAGGGAGGGCTCGAAAGAAATTTCTTCCCCCTGTTTCGAGTCTACCGGTGGGAGAAGGATCCTCTGGGAGGGATCTCCATCAATCTCTTTTGGGGATTGTATAAAAAGATGGAGAAAGAGGCATTGGACTACTGGGAGGTAGCTCACCTGATCGGTGTTAAAAAATGGAATGGAGTGAAGAGCGTCTCTCTTTTGAAAGGGCTGTTTTTGTATCGGAATGATGGGGAGTCTTCTGATCTCAGGATTTTCTACCTGCCCTTTCATCTCCGATGGTCTGGTACTCATTCTCTCAACCCCCCGTCAGCAAAGTCGGTACGACTCGAAACCGAGGGGGGAGAGAGGCAATTTTAAATCGATTTAAAAGGAGTTGGCAGATGGGGGATAGGAGGATCGGAATATTAGGAACCGGTTCATTTCTTCCGGAAAGAATCCTCTCGAATTTCGATCTGGAGAAGATCCTGAATACGAATGATGAATGGATTTATAAACGGACCGGGATTAAGGAGAGGAGGATCGCAGCGCCGGATGTGAACGCATCCGATCTTGCGAAGGAAGCTTCGTTGCGGGCCATGGAGATGGCGGGGATTTCGGCCAAGGATTTGGACCTTATCATCATGGCCACCATGACGCCGGATACCGCCTGTCCTGCGGGATCGAACTGGCTAGAAGCAAAATTAGGAGCAGAGAAGGCGGTTTCCTTCGATGTGACTGCAGCTTGTTGTGGATTTATCTTCGGCCTTTCTGTCGCCGAGCAGTATCTCAAGGCTGGGACATTCAAAACCGCTCTGGTCGTCGCTGTAGAAATAATGAGTCGCACGCTCGACTGGACAGATCGGGAGAGTTGTATCCTTTGGGGGGATGGGGCAGGGGCAGCCGTGCTTCAAGCCTTTGATTCATCCGGAAAGAATCAGTCGTTGCAACACAAGGGAAAGGAGGTCAGCGAGATCCTTTCCGTCCACATCCATACGGACGGCGCCAATGGTGAAAATCTCCTCCTCCCCGGGGGTGGATCAAAGACCACACCCATTAGTTATGAAAGCGTGGATAAGAGACTTCATACTTTGAGAATGATCAAAGCCAATGAATCGGTTCGCGTGGCTGTCAAACGATTTGCAGAGGCTGCCGAGGAGGCCGCTTCTTTTAACCACGTCCAATTCTCCGATGTAAAGTGGATCATTCCCCATCAGGCCAATCTACGTATGCTTCAGCAGGTGGCAAAGCGACTGAATGTCCCCATTGAAAAAGTGTACCTTACCATCGAAAAATACGCTAACATCTCATCAGCCACCGTTCCGATCGCGCTGGATGAAGCCGTGCGAAACGGATCCATTCACAAAGGAGACCTGATCATCCTCACCGCTTTTGGTGGAGGCCTCACTTGGGGAAGCAGCCTCATCAAATGGTAAAAAAGTGTGAAGTTAAGAATTAAAAGTTAAAAATTGCAAAGCCAAAAGTTCATGAGCTATGATCATAGGCAATGAATGAGGTGATCGATCAAGCCATCAGCATTCTCCGAAGGAAACCCATCGATGGGTATGAGATTTATCTCGATCAGTCCTCCCATTTTGATGTGGAATCGAAGGAGGGTGGGATCGATACCTTCCAGGTTTCCCATTCCTGGGGGATGGCCTTTCGTATTCTGAACCGACAGCGTATTGGATTTTCCTACACCACTTTTTCAGGCGTCTCTCAGGTTCAAACAAGGAATCCTTTGGGCGAATTGGAACAGGTCATTGATGACGCGATTGCCAGCGCCGGGGACACTGCCTTTGACCTCTGTTATGACTTTGCCCCTCCTCTGAAGGAAGCCCTTCCTTCACTTCCGATTTTTGATGAAACATTGGAAGGGACTTCAGAAAAAGTAAAGATCGAAAAGGCAAAGGAGCTGGAGAAGGCGGCTCGATCCGTTGATCCGGAAAGGATTCAAAAGGTGAGAAAGGCATCCTATCAGGAGGCCATTGCTCATCGAACACTGATCAATTCCAACGGACTTCAATTTTCGTATCCCTCCACTTTCTGCTCCCTCAGTGTGACTGCAGTGGCCGAGGAGGCGGAAGAAGCAGAAGTGGGATGGGATTTTGATGCCAGCCATTTTCAGAGTGACCTCGATGTAAAAAGCGTGGGGAAGGAAGCCAGCCGGAGGGCGCTGGAGAGTCTTAGGGGGAGAAAAATTCCCTCTGGAGTCTATCCTGTTCTTATCCACCATAGCGTCGCTTCAGAATTTTTATCCCTTCTTGCCCATTCCTTCAAAAGCGACCAGATTCAGAAAGGGAAATCCCCTCTGAAAGGAAGAAAAGGAGAGAGATGTTTCTCTCCTTTGATCACGATTGAAGATAATGGACTTCACCCCAAAGGGATTTTCACTGCCCCGATAGACGGAGAAGGGACGCGGAGTCAACGGACACCTTTAGTCGTCCGAGGAGAGTTGTCCGGTTATCTTTGTGATCGATACTGGGCCAATCGGGAAAGGACCTCTTCAGGATCAACCGTTAGATCCACAGGAAACAGTCGAAGATCAGGTATCAAGTCGCCCCCGGGAATAGGAACTTCGAACTTCCTCATCGAACCCGGGACGCTCGCCTTTTCCGTTCTACTGAGCGATCTTCATCAAGGAGTGGTGCTGGAGGAGGTGATGGGTCTTCATACCGTAGACCCTATCTCAGGGGATTTCTCCCTGGGCTGCTCGGGGAAATGGGTGGATAAAGGGAAGCTGGTTCATCCCGTCAAATCGGTGGCGGTAGCTGGGAATCTTTTCCAGCTTTTCCAGGATGTGGTAGGGACAGGGGAAGATTTTCGATTCATGGGGGGAATTGGCTCTCCAAGCCTCCTTGTGAAAAGGTTAAAATTTAGCGGAATTTAATGAACATTTTTGACCGTCGTAGGTGAAAATTTGTCCAATTAGTCTGAAAATTTTTAATAAAATCGCCGAAATCATATTTCCAGAGTTAACAGCTGTTCTCTCTTTTTTCCCTGAAATATTAATAACTTTATCCGTTTTAACCAGTCTTAGAAAACAATTGGTATAATAATTGCTCAGTAATTAGGTCTGTAAAAAAAAGCTTGACAGAAAAACCCTTACTTTGTTATCTAACGGATGTTAATTTGGGTTATTTTACCTTAAGAAAAGGGAGGAGCGACCTTGGATAAAGAATACTTTAATATTCTTATCTTTGGCCATAAGGCTGCAAAGACCCGCCATCTTAAGATACGGAAAAAGACCGTAAAGATTTCATGTTATCTGATTGGTTTCGCCCTTCTCTCCAGTACATTCTTCTTTTGCGATTACATTCAGGTTAAAAAGAAGGCCTTTGAATTGAGCCGCCTCCGTCAGGAGACGCAAAACCAGAGATCTCAGATTCAATTCTTCTCAGCAAGAATTGAAGATCTGGAGAAACAACTCTCCAAACTGAAAGAATTCGACAAGAAAATTCGAATTATTGCCAATCTCGAGAGAGGACAGGAAACCACCCCTTCCATGGGAATGGGAGGTCCATCTCCATCTGACATTCGGGATAAATTGAAGAAAGAGAAGGATGATGCCGGACTGGTTCAACAGATGAAAAGCGATGTCGAACGCCTCCAGTCCGAGGCCATGTCCCGGGAGGATAGCCTTTCTGAGCTCGAAAAACTTTTGCAGGTGAAGAGGGAGATGTTAGCCCATACCCCTTCTGTCTGGCCGCTGCAGGGTTGGGTGACATCGGGTTTCGGCTATCGTACAAATCCGTTTACTGGTTTAACCCAGATGCATGAGGGCCTTGATATTTCAAATCGGATTGGAACCCCTGTGATCGCTCCCTCGAACGGAATCGTTTCGGACGTCGGAAATGATAACGCCGTCGGAAAGGTTATCGTGATCTTCCATGGATTTGGTATGACCTCCCGCTACGGCCACCTGAGCAAGGTTCTTGTAAAGACTGGGCAGAGGGTGAAACGAGGGGACAAGATCGGGGAGGTGGGAATGACCGGAAAGACAACCGGTCCTCATCTCCATTACGAAGTTAAGATTAATGGCATTCCGATCAACCCCGGGCGATATATTTTGAATTAGTTTCCTGGGCACGGATCGTTAAGAAATAAAAAAAGAGTAAGGCCCGATAAAGTATTTCTTTGTCGGGCCTTTTTTGTTAGTTGAAACCATTGCCTATCCATAATATAATTTAGGGGATAGAATGACGGGTTGACGGTATGGTGGGTTAAAAGGTGAGGATTTCATGTTTGGAACACTGATCAAGAAGATTGTGGGAAGTAAGAACGAGAGGGAGTTGAAGAGGATCCGACCGATGATTCAACGGATCAATGCACTGGAGCCCCAGGTGCGGCCGTTGACGGATGATCAACTCCGGGCCAAAACCTCGGAATTAAAAGAACGGATCGATCGAGGGGAATCACTGGAGGAGATCCTCCCTGAAGCTTTCGCTGTCGTTCGAGAGGCAGCCAGAAGGACGCTGGGTGAGCGGCACTACGATGTCCAGCTCATCGGAGGGATTGTCCTCCATGAAGGCAAGATTTCCGAAATGGCGACTGGAGAAGGTAAAACCTTGGTGTCCACCCTTCCTGCTTATTTGAACGGGCTTAAGGGGGAAGGCGTCCATATTGTGACGGTGAATGACTACCTGGCAAAAAGAGATAGTGAATGGATGGGAGCGATCTACAGGTTTCTAGGCCTCTCGGTGGGAGTGATCCTCCACGAGTTAAATGACCAGGAGAGAAAGAAGGCCTACGGTTGTGATATCGCCTACGGGACGAACAATGAATTCGGATTTGATTACCTCCGGGACAACATGAAGTTCAGCATCGAAGATTATGTCCAGAGGGATTTGAACTATGCCATTGTCGATGAGGTGGATAGCATCCTGATCGACGAGGCGAGGACACCCCTGATCATCTCCGGCCCGGCCGAGGAGTCCACGGATAAGTATTACAAGATCAACCGCATCATCCCCTCCCTGAAGCAGGGGAAGGATTATCAGTTGGAGGAGAAGAGCCACACAGCCTTTCTGACGGAAGAGGGCGTCGGTCATGTCGAAAAGTTAATTCATGTTGAGAATCTCTATGACCCCAGAAATATTGAGACCCTCCATCATGTGAACCAAGCGTTGAGAGCCCATACCTTATTTAAAAGGGATGTAGACTATGTGGTGAAGGAAGGCGAGGTGGTGATCGTAGATGAATTTACCGGGAGGCTCATGCCCGGGAGGAGGTGGAGCGATGGCCTCCATCAGGCGGTGGAAGCGAAAGAGAATGTTCGAATAGAAAATGAGAATCAAACCCTGGCCACGATCACCTTTCAGAACTACTTTCGGATGTATAAGAAGTTGGCAGGGATGACGGGCACGGCGGACACGGAGGCAACTGAATTTCGGAAGACATACAACCTCGACGTGGTGGTCATTCCTACCAACATGCCGTTGATCCGAACGAATCATCCCGATGTCATCTATAAGACGGAGAATGAGAAGTTCCGTGCGGTTGTCCGCGAGATTGAAGAACTCCATCGAATGGGGCGTCCGACACTGGTCGGGACGATTTCCATCGAGAAGTCAGAGCGATTGAGCCAGATGTTGAAGAAGCGGGGGATTCCCCACAATGTCCTAAATGCCAAACATCATGAGCAAGAGGCTGAGATCATCGCCCAGGCGGGAAGGGGAGGCGCCGTCACCCTCTCAACCAATATGGCAGGAAGGGGGACGGATATCCTCCTGGGTGGGAATCCAAGATTCTTGTCCATTACTATGGTTGAAGGAGAGCCCACAGAAGAGGCGATGAAGAGAGCTCATGAGAAGGCTCTGGCTATTGTTCAAAAGGAAAAGGAGAGCGTGGTCCAGTTGGGAGGCCTTCATGTCATTGGAACCGAAAGGCATGAAGCCCGGCGTATCGACAATCAATTAAGGGGCCGGTCCGGAAGGCAAGGTGATCCAGGATCTTCCCGCTTTTATCTCTCTCTCGAAGATGACCTGCTGAGAATTTTTGGCTCCGAGAGAATCTCCAGTATCATGGATCGATTGGGAATTGAGGAAGACCAACCCATCGAACATAATCTTGTCACCAAAGCTATCGAAAATGCCCAGAGGAGGGTGGAAGGTCATAATTTCGAGATCCGGAAGCACCTTCTGGAGTATGACAATGTCATGAACCAGCAGAGAGAGGTCATTTACTCTCAGAGAAGAGAAGTTCTCGGGAGTGACAATTTGAAGGAATCTGTCATGGAGATGATTGAGGAACAGACAGAAGGGCTTCTCGATCTCTATGCAGATGAAAAGCTCCACCCAGAGGATTGGGACCTGAGGGGACTTGCCGACGCCGTTTACCAGCAGTTCTCTTTCCGGTGGACACCTTCCTTGGCAGGGGAAGATGGACTCAATCGGGATCGTTTAACAGAGATGATTCTGCAGGAAGGAAAAGGGATCTACCAGAAGAAGGAGGAAGAATTCGGCGAAGGCACGCTTCGATACCTGGAAAAAGTGATTATGCTGCAATCGGTCGATCATCACTGGAAGGATCATCTCTTTGCCATCGATCAGTTGAAGGAAGGGATCGGATTACGAGGGTATGCCCAGAAAGACCCGCGCATTGAATATCAAAAAGAAGCCTATCAAATGTTTCTTGACATGTTAGACCGCATTAAAAAGGATACGATCGAAAAGCTCTTTGCTATTCAAATCGCCAGGGATGAAGAAGTCAAAGAGATGAAGTTGCCCAAAAGGCAAACCTTCTTCCTGAGCCGAGGGGCAGAACCCGCTGTCACCGCAGGTGGAGAGACCGAGAGTGGAAAGGGTGTGACCGTACGCAGGGATGGAAAGAAGGTGGGCCGGAATGATCCATGCCCCTGCGGAAGCGGGAAGAAGTACAAAAAATGCTGCCTCCCTAAGGAAACGCAGGAAAGAGCCTAAAATTAGAAATTTCAAATGTCAAAGCTCAAAGTTCAAATCAAATCCAAAGCTCAAATGACAAAATTTAACAAGAAGAGTTTTGACATTGAATCATTTTGGCATTCATTTGACATTTGAACTTTGGCATTTGGCATTAGCTCAAGCCACCATTGAATATTTCTCCAAGTTCATATTTCGGTTGCTAAAAGGATTAGAGGCGAGGCTATAATATGAGACCTCATGATTTCAAGGTACCTGGTTTTCTTTTCTCAGGGATTTCAGCAGGAATCAAGAAAGACGGAAAAAGGGATCTGGGGTTGATCTACTCTCAAGTCCCAGCCCAGGTGGCTGGACTTTTTACTACCAATGCGGTGAAAGCGGCTCCTGTTCAATTAGGGATGAAAAGGATCAAAAGGGGCCTCTGTCAGGCCGTGATCATCAATAGCGGGAATGCCAATGCGTGTACTGGAAACCGAGGGCTAGACGATGCAAAAACGACCTCCTCGTGGGTGGCGAAAGGATTAGGGACTGAGGAAAAATTAATAATCCCCTGCTCGACGGGTGTTATCGGAATTCCTCTTCCTCTGGAAAAAATCGAAGAAGGAATTCCCAGGTTAATCAATGATCTCTCTCCGGACGGTTGGATGAAAACCGTCGAAGCTATCATGACGACCGATACCTTTCCGAAGGTCGAAATGGTCACCTGCAGGATGAAAGGGAAAAGCGTCAAAATTTGCGGGATGGTAAAGGGGGCGGGGATGATTCGACCGAACGTGGCTACCATGCTCTCTTTTATTGTTACCGATGCAAATATTAAAGCTCCTCTCCTTCAGCAGATATTGGATGAGGTAGCAGAGTCATCCTACAACCGGATCACGATTGATGGTGAGACCAGCACGAATGATACCGTACTACTGTTAGCAAATGGAAAGTCTGGTCGCCCGCCGATAAGCAGAATGGATCGGGACGGAGCGCTCTTTCAGCTGAGGCTTCTGGAGGTCTGCCAGAATTTGGCGAAGAGCGTAGTCAGGGATGGGGAGGGAGCGACGAAATTTGTCGAGATTTGTGTGAAAGGGGCACGAAATCGAGAGGATGCCAAACGGGCTGCCTATGCCATTGCCCATTCTCCGCTTGTAAAGACTGCCTTTTTTGGAATGGATGCAAATTGGGGAAGGATTGTATGCGCCATCGGACATTCAGGAATTCGGATAGACCCGAATCGAATCGATGTTTTCTTTGACAGGATGCCCATCGTGAAAAATGGAATGGGAGTAGGTGGCCAACTGGAGGAAAAGGCTGCCGAGGTTATTAAAAATAGGTCTTTCAAGGTGACCGTTCACCTCCATAAGGGAAAAAGCCAATTCTCAGTCTTTACCACAGACCTCTCCATCGACTATGTTAAAATCAATGCCTCCTATCGATCTTAACCCTTCCGCTTCCCCTCCCCCTTGATGCCTGCCTGCCGGTAGGCAGGGGGGAGGTCGGTACGACTCGCAACTGAGGTCCTGGTGGGGGAGTAATGATTTTGAGATGGGGGAGAACAAAACTTAGGAAACCTGAACACCAGGCAATCAGTATATCAGACACCGAAAGCGCGAGATGAAAGAAGTGAAGCGAGACTTTAAGATCTCTCTTCGCATTTTGACGATGGCATGGGTGGGAGGGACCTCTTTAGGACAGACCTTCACACATTGAAAGACCGTATTGCATCCCCAGACACCGTTCTGATCGTTCACCTTCTTGAGAATTTCCTCGTCTCTTTTATCCCTTGAGTCGGCAAAGAAACGGTAAGCTTTTGCCAGCATGGCGGGTCCTAAGAATCGGGAGTCTCTATTAAAGGTAGGACAGACTCCAAAGCAGATTCCGCAGAGGATGCATTGGATGTAGGGATCGATCTCCTTTCGCTCATCCTCCCTCATTACATATTCCGAATGGGATGAAACAGATTTCCCATGAAGATAGGGCTCTAATCTCCGGTAATTTTCAAAAAACGTGGACATATCGACAATGAGATCTCGGATGACTGGGAAGTAGGGAAGGGCCTCAATCAGAATGGTTTTCCCTAACAGGTCTTCGACGTGCGTTCGACAGGTCAAAACGACGGTGCCATCTACGCTCATGGCGCAAGACCCACAGACAGCCCCCCGACAGGAATAACGGAAGGCGAGCGTTCCGTCCTGTTCGTCCTGGATTTTGATTAGTGCCTCCAGGAGATTCATTCCCTTCCGGATTTCCACATGGAAGGTCTCGATCCAATGGGGGGGATCTTTCTCCTTATGGAAACGTTTAATTCTCAAGGTTAAGAATTGTGAATTCATTTCTGCGGTAACTTAAGAATCAAATTTGTCCAGAAACAAACACCTAGATCCCGAAATAAATTCGGGATGACAAGAAAAAGAACCGTCATGTCATGCTGAACGCGGTTCAGCATCTCCTTAATAAATTCTCTCTTTGGGCGGATAAGAGGTAATGGTTACCTTTTTATAATCAAGCTTTGGTCCCTCTGGAGTTTTGTAAGCCATGGTGTGACGAAGCCAATGCTCATCACCCCGGTGAGGATAATCAAGTCGGAAATGGGACCCCCGGCTTTCATTTCGCAGCAGAGCTCCCTCGACAATCACCTCAGCTACATGGAGCATCCCTTCTAGCTCAAGATACTGGATGAACTCGTAATTGAAGGCGATGTCCTTCTGTTTCACCCCAACGTGATTCAATCTTTCTTTCAATTCCTTGATCTTCTTTTTTGCCGATTGGAGATCTGATTCCTTTCGGAAGATTCCAACCTGGGAGGTCATGAGGGTCTTCAATTCGTCCCTCAAGCGGAAACAGGATTCTTCCCTTCGCCTTTCAAAAAGTTCTTCAAGCCTGGAATGGAATGCGTTTAAATTTTCTTGAAAGGCACTGGGATTGGGAGAACGCTTCTCCTTTTGATTGTCTTGGGAAGCTTTTTTCCCGGCCCGTGTTCCGAAGACAATGGTTTCCAGAAGGGAATTACCTCCTAAGCGGTTTGCCCCGTGGACACTGACACAGGCACACTCTCCTGCAGCATAGAGGCCGGGGAGAGAGGTTTCTCCATCCAGGTTCGTATCTATTCCTCCCATGGAATAGTGCTGGGCGGGTTGAATGGGAATACATACCTGGATAGGGTCTATTCCTGCGAAGTCTATGGAAATCTGGCGAATCCCTGGAAGGAGATCCATGATTTTTTCCTTCCCCAGATGACGAAGATCGAGATGGACATAACCCCCCTCAAAGCCTCGACCTTCGTCGATCTCGGTCTGAATCCCTCTGGCCACAATATCTCGTGGGCCAAGTTCCATGAGATTGGGAGCATAGCGCTCCATGAAACGCTCACCTTTTGCGTTGAAAAGATATCCTCCTTCTCCACGGGCTGCCTCCGTAATGAGAATGTTTGTTCCGTAGAGACTCGTGGGATGGAATTGAACGAATTCCATGTCTTTCAGAGGAACACCTGTCTGGTAGGCGAGGGAACAACCGCTCCCGGTATTGATCAGCGCATTGGTCGATTTGAGATAGATTCGACCGTACCCCCCCGTCGCAAGAATGATCGATTTCGCGTGGATGGGGACGATCTCTCCTTTGAAGAAATTAAACGCGATGATACCCGTACATCTTTCATCATCGACGACCAGAGCAAGGGCATACCATTCTTCATAGACAGGAATTTTAAGGCCTGTGATCTGTTCGTAAAGCACATGGAGAAGATTATGCCCGGTCCTATCGGCTGCATAGCACGTTCGTGGGAAACCAGCCCCACCGAAAGGTCTTTGGGCAATTCGCCCATCTTCCATTCGTGAGAAGAGGGTACCCCAATGTTCCATTTCGATCACCCGCTCGATCCCCTCTTGGCACATGACTTCGACTGCATTCTGATCAGCCAGATAGTCACTTCCTTTAATCGTATCAAAGGCATGATTCTCCCAGGTATCTTTAACAGGGGCTGGTGAATTCCCCAGCGCCGCATTGATTCCACCCTGAGCAGCTACAGAGTGAGATCGGAGAGGATGAACCTTGGAAAGGAGAGCCACATTTCGGCCAGCCCGTTTCGCCTCCATGGCAGCCCTCAAACCGGTTAACCCTCCGCCAATCACTAAAATGTCGTGAGAAAGAAGTTCCATAATCACCTTTAATATAAAGTGTCATTGCAAGCCCGCCTTGGCGGGAGAAGCAATCTCAGGAGATTACTTCGTCGTCCCACAAACAAGGGGACCCTCGTAATGACAGATTGCTCAGCCCGTTCAGAAAAAATAGATGTAAGATAAGACAAATAATCCGGCGCTGATGATTGTAAATATCCAGAACAGCGACTTTTCCTTTTTCATCATTCCTAAATCAATCAGAAAAAGACGAAGTCCATAAAAGGCATGAAAGATGAATAAAAAGAGGAGGAGGATGTCAAAGGCTCGGTTTTGGTGGAGGCCTGAGAGCCAGGAAACCCCCGCTATCCTTCCGACAAGAGCATACCCGGACACAATTTTTAGTCCTACCAGGATGAGGAGCAGGGGACCGCTGAATCGAATAAAATAGTAGGGAAACATCGCTTTAGTCAGGAGTTCGGAGTTGAGAGTTCGGAGTTCCAAAAATAAATACTCCGAACACCGAACTAATTACTCCGAACTTTATTATCTACTGAGGGTGGCTTGATGGCGAAGGGGTTTCAGGAGAAAGTCAAGGGCATCGAGAATGTTGGTGACGACCACATCCGCTTTTCCCATGGTCTCTGCAGACGCTCCCTCTTTTCCCATGACACAGATCCCTAAACCAGCCTCCTCCATCATCAATGCATCGTCGAACCCATTCCCGATGGCAACCGATCGGCTTCCTCCGAGCCCTCGAACGAATTCTAATTTCTTTTCAGAACCCTCCCCCTCCTTAAAATAAATGACCTCTGCCTTCACTTTTTTCAAGACCTCTGATACGACTTCCTTATTTCCTCGAGTCAGAATATAAATATTCGTTCGTTTGGATAGGAGGTTGAGCTTATCCTTTGCCTTAGGATGGATTCGGCGGTCTGTGGCAAGGGTTCCCTCGAAGTTGAGAAGGATAAACTCAATCTCCAGGGAATTTCGTCCGGGTCTTTGGAGGATGATCATAATTCTTCCGTATTGCTGATAGAATTAATTCCCAAATCCCCCCATCCCCCCTTTGCTAAAGGGGGGTGAGGGGGATTATGATGAACATCACGTTGTCGCATGACCTCATAAAGAATCATTCCACCTGAGACAGAGGCATTGAAAGAGGTGAGGGGCCCTTTCATTGGAATGGAGAAAAGGCGGTCGCATTTTTTCTTTACTAAAGGGCGGATTCCTTTTCCTTCTGCACCGATGACGATCGCAACATCCATGCTTAGATCGAGTTCATAGATCTTTTCTTTTGCCTCCCCTGAGGCACCATACACCCAGATCCCCACTTTCTGTAGGGCTTCGATGGTCCTTGAAAGGTTGGTCACTTTAGCGATAGGCAGATGGACGGTGGCTCCTGCCGAGGCTTTGATCACTGTGGGGGTGATTCCTACAGCCCTGTCCTTTGGGATGATTATCCCGTGTACGCCACATCCCAGCGCCGTGCGAATGAGAGATCCAAAATTTTGAGGATCCTGAATTCCATCCAGAATGAGAAAGAGGGCTTTGGTCCTCTCTTCCTTCCAACGAGAAAGAATTTGTTCCAGATCTACGTAAGAGATTTCTTTTGTGATGGCTACGACATTTTGATGGAGGCCACCCCTGGCCATTTGTTCAAGAGTTTCCTTCTGGGTATGAATGACCGGAATCTGTCTTTGGCTGGCCAGGTGAACGATGGATTGAAATGGGGGAGTCGGTTTCTGCGTGGCAATCAGAATCTTCTCGAGTTGAATGTGGGGTGATTTTAAAGCTTCTTCAACTGGATGAATCCCATAGATGATTTGAGACATAAGTTTAAAAAATTCGAAGCACGAAATTCGAAACTTGAAACAATTTGAAATGACCAAAGCACCGAATTCGAAACATAGTTGCCCCTCACCTGTGTCCTCTCCCCATTGGGGAGAGGAGAGGGTGAGGGGGGTTTTGGAAATTTGAACATTTGGATTTTGAATTTGCTTCGGATTTCGATATTCGAGTTTCGGATTTCATATTCAGGAGATGTCTTCAATGATTTTTTGGACGGCTTCTAAGGGATCTTTTGCCTCTTTGATAGGACGACCGATGACAAGGTAGTCTGCCCCGGCAGAGATGGCTTCCTTAGGGGAAAGGGTCCTTTTCTGGTCATCTTTCTTTTCTGTGGGAAGACGAATTCCAGGAGTGACGATCAGAAATTTCTCTCCACATCGTTCGCGGATGATCCCGATCTCCTTAGGGGAAGCTACCACCCCATCCACTCCTGCCTTCATGGAGAGGAAGGCGAGGCGTCCTACCTCTTCCATGAGAGGACCCTGAATCCCCACCTCCTTCATCCCATCCTCATCCATGCTGGTGAGTACGGTGACCGCAAGGATGAGGGGTCTGGTGATACCGAGCTCTTTGGCTGTGGCCCTGGAGGTCTCCACCGTCTTCTTCATCATGTCCAGCCCGCCTAAAGCATGGAGGTTGAACATGGAGACTTCCAATTTCGTCGCTTCCTCTGCTGCCTTGGCCACCGTGTTTGGAATGTCATGATATTTGAGGTCGAGAAAAGCCTTTTGACCTTTTTTCCGGATCATATCGATAACCTTGGGGCCAGCATGCGTGAAGAGTTGCTTCCCAACTTTAAACATTCCGATATGGTCTTTCAGGAGGTTCACCCAGCGCTGGGCCTCTGAGAAGTGTTCAACATCGAGGGCAAAAATGATCTTTTCCTTAGGGTCTTTGCTGGGAGGAGGGCTCATAAGGACTTTCCCCGTATTGGAATGGCTTTATCATATAAAGGTTTTAAAGAAACTGTCAATGAGTAATTTTGAAACCTCTGGGAAAGTCCATTTCGGAATGGGGAGGTGAGACTCCATAAATGTAGAATGCGGGTCTTCCAAACCTTCTGGGGAACCATCGTGGTCGATTTTCGTACTCTTTACAAAGGGGAACCCCCCTGTTATAAAAAGTGGTAAAGACTTATTGATGAAGCTCCCGCCCATGGGGCGGGGCTTCCCGGGTATGAAGTAT
>Ga0209286_1000045_pt1 | contig 22393 bp, 20 predicted proteins | sample PPLLak1March2015_2_FD_187250 | JGI IMG/M metagenome (GOLD analysis project Ga0209286, IMG submission 187250) | Freshwater sediment microbial communities from Prairie Pothole Lake near Jamestown, North Dakota, USA - PPLs Lake P8 Core (3) Depth... | ecosystem: Environmental > Aquatic > Freshwater...
CCTCGGCATCACCAATGGAACCTTCAGTGAGGTTGTTTCGGGGGATCTTCAAGAAGGGACAGAGGTGATTGTTGAAGAGACCTCGAATAAAAAGGGTGATTCACAAAGTCGTTCGCCTTCACCCTCCCTGCGTGGATTCAGGTAAAAAAGGCGCATGGTGGCTGCCTGCTTTGGGCAGGAGAGAAAAATGAAGAACCTAATCCCCCCTCGCCCCCCTTTAGTAAAGGGGGGATGGGGGGATTTGGTTCTTAGAAATCATGATTTTGGATTTTTAGTGATGAGCTCATTAATTGAGGTTGAGGATTTAGTGAAGGTTTACTACTTGGGTGAGGTGGAGGTCGAGGCGCTCCGAGGGGTGACTCTTTCGATCAAAAAGGGTGAGTTTGTGGCGATTATGGGTGCCTCAGGCTCTGGGAAATCGACCTTCATGAATATCTTGGGATTTTTGGATCAACCCACCCGTGGCCAGTACCTTCTGGAAGGGATCAATGGCGAACATCTTTCGAGAGATGAGTTGGCAGAGATAAGAAATCAGAAAATCGGTTTTGTCTTTCAGGGGTTTAACCTTCTAGCCAGGACATCGGCCCTGGAAAATGTTGAACTCCCCTTGATCTATGCAAAGCTGACGACCTCGAAACGGAAAGCATTATCCCAAAAAGCCCTTTCCACAGTGGGCCTTGGGGGAAGGGAGCATCACCATCCCAGTCAGCTCTCCGGCGGAGAACAGCAACGGGTGGCCATTGCGCGGGCACTGGTCAACGAGCCCTCCATCCTTCTAGCGGATGAACCGACCGGAAATCTCGATTCGAAGACGAGCATGGAGATCATGGATATCTTTCAACGCCTCAATCGAGATCTGGGAATCACCATCATCATGATCACTCATGAACCGGACATTGCATCCGTTGCAAAAAGGAATATTCATTTTAAAGACGGAAAGATAGTTAGTGATCGTAACTCAGCTACGCAGTCAAATCCCCTCTTACCCCCCTTTTCTAAAGGGGGGATGGGGGGATTACGGAAAGATTGAGTAATTCTATGACGACCCTTCTTGCAAGCCTCCGAATTGCCCTCAGAGCACTTCTGGTGAATAAGATGCGCTCTGCTTTGACCATGTTGGGAATCATTATTGGTGTAGGTGCGGTCATTGCAATGATTGCCGTAGGCTCAGGGGCACAGAAACGGATCGCCGAACAGATTGCCAGCATGGGATCTAACCTCATTATGGTCATGTCAGGGAGTTCAACGAGCGGCGGAATGCGATTCGGTGCTGGGACCGTGCCCACACTAACGGCAGACGATGCAAAAGCGATTCAAACAGAGATTCCGGGGGTAAAGTACACCGCTCCCAGCATTAATGGGGTTGCGCAAGTGGTTTATGGAAATCAAAACTGGTCCACCGTCATCACTGGAACAACACCGGAGGTTCTTGACATCAGGGGCTGGCCCGTGGCCGCGGGTCGTCCCTTTACCCAACAAGACGTCGATGGGGCGACAAAGGTTTGTCTCTTAGGAAATACCGTGGCGGAGAATCTATTTGGAGGGATCGATCCGATCGGCCAGATCGTTCGGATCAAGAAGGTTCCTTTCAACGTTGTTGGGGTGCTTGCTCCCAAGGGCCAATCAACATGGGGGCAAGATCAGGACGACTTCATTTTCGTTCCCTTAACCATTGCCCAAAAACAATTGTTTGGAATGCAATTTCCAGGAATGGTTAGAACGATTGCAGTCCAGGCGAGGGGACCGGAAGTGATGAAGGAAGTCGAAGAACAGATCACAGATCTCCTTCGGCAGAGACATCGAATTCAACCAAACCAAGAAAACGATTTTACTGTCCGAAACCTCACGGAGGTGATGTCGAGAGCAGAGGAGTCCGCGAGTGTGATGTCACTCCTCCTGGGAGCCATCGCCTCCATCTCTTTAATCGTGGGGGGGATAGGGATTATGAACATCATGCTCGTATCGGTGACGGAACGGACGCGAGAGATCGGCATACGAATTGCGGTTGGCGCCAAAGGCAAAGATATTCTTCTCCAGTTTCTCATTGAATCTCTGGTGCTCAGCCTGATTGGAGGAAGTTTAGGAATCGGCATCGGAATGTCCGGAACGCTTATTCTGTCCTCCTTTACCCAGTGGCCCGTCCTCTTTTCGATTAAAGCAATCGTTTTAGCTTTTCTTTTTTCGGGATCGGTAGGGGTGTTTTTCGGATTCTATCCGGCAAGGAAAGCCGCTCTCCTTAACCCGATTGAAGCGTTGAGGTATGAGTAGAAAATCAGCGTGGGTATTGCAGTAGCTTTGGACTGTCATTAAAGGAGCTATAGACAACTCATGGATCAGTCTCTGTGGCTCATCCCCCTGGGTTTCGTTATCGGCACCTTTGGAACCCTCATAGGGGCTGGTGGTGGCTTTGTTTTGATGCCCGTGCTCCTCTTGCTGTATCCTAGCAAGAGCCCTGAGATCATTACCAGTATTTCCCTGGCAGTCGTTTTCTTCAACACCTTGTCAGGATCGGGAGCGTATGCACGGATGAAGCGAATTGATTACAAATCAGCCTTTTGGTTTTCAGCGGCTACAATTCCTGGTGCAATTCTCGGGGCGCTCACCACGGCCTTCGTCCCACGTTCATTGTTCAATGCGTTCTTCGGTCTTTTTTTGATTGGAGCATCCATATTCCTGTTGTTACGCCCGGGTCCTGATCCGAAGAAAAAGAAGAGTCCCTCTAAATACTGGTTGACCCGGAATCTTATCGAGGCGGACGGTACCCGTCATACCTTCTCTTTCAATCCCGTCCTTGGGATAGGACTGAGCTTCTTTGTCGGATATGTTTCGAGTTTACTGGGTATCGGGGGTGGCATCATCCATGTTCCTGTCCTGATTCATCTCTTGAATTTCCCGGTCCATATTGCCACTGCAACCTCACACCTCATCTTAGCGGTTATGGCTTTTGTTGGGACTGCTGTGCATATTGCAGCCGGTTCATTTTCCAGTGGTATCCAGCAAACATTTTTTCTGGTGATCGGCGTGCTGGTCGGAGCACAGCTGGGGGCAAGACTATCAACCCGTGTTCATGGAGATTGGATTATCCGAGGTCTGGGGATTGCACTTGGATTTGTGGGCATTCGGATTTTCATCATGGCTTTATAGGTGATTGCATGACATCCAACCTGATTCACTTACAGCTTCATATCCCGATAACAGTTGGTGATGGCCTCTTTTAGCCTTTGGCAGGCGGTTAGATGTGAAAGTGCAGATCGATAAGCAAAAAACCGTTCGGCCTTGCCTGTACTCAATTCCCAAGCATCAGCCAGAAAGGCGGGTCCTTTCCACTCTTTCGCAGGAATGACCTCAAGTGAAGAGGAGGAATGGGTTACCTCGATGATGATCCGGGCAACCTCCTCCCAGGTAAGGAAAAGGGTTGAGAGATTAAAGATTTCCCCAAAGGCCTCCTGTTTTTGTAGGGCAAGCAGTATGGCATTCGTCAGGTCATCGAGATGCAGGAAGCTTCCACCTGCACCCTCGGGGACCCTCAAAGGTTGCCCTGCCTGGGCAAGCTTGATTAAGTCCCGAAGGTGTCTCCCACCAATCTCTTCGCCGTAGGACCACCAGAATCGGAAGATTGTGACGGGCAGTCCTTTCGTTTTAAAGTAGGCCAACGAAACTTTCTCTGCCATCAGTTTGGCAACTCCATAAAATGGCTTCCTTGCCTCTTCTACCAAACAAGGGGCCTCTTCAGTAATGGGTATCCTGACGGGTTTGCCATATACGACTGCGGTGCTGGTGTAGATGAAATGGGAGACCTTTGCAGCGACTGCTTCATCAAGCAAAAGGATGTGCCCTCTCAGGTCACTTTCCAAAAGCTCCATTGGATTGTCAGAAAAAGACCAGGCCAAATGAAGGAGGATGTCTATTCCTTTCATGGCCTCTTTGACGACGGCGGGATCCTCTATCCCTCCCTTTACCAACTCCAGATTTTTGGATCCCATGGACTGTAGCCGATCAGCCTCCTTGTCCAAAACCCTGACTTCATGTCCCTTTTGAATAAAAAATGCCGTGAGAGCTTGACCGACGGATCCAGCCCCCCCGGCAATTAGGAATTTCATAAGAATTCCCTCGTCACTCTATCCTGTGGTTCCCTTTTTGGGGAATAACTTCTGTTTCCACTTCGACATGCTCGGCAAGAAGAAGAGGAAGAGTGCCAGCAGCATCAAAGGAAGTGCAATCGGAGGCCTGAAGAAAATGAGCGGATTGCCACGACCCATGATGAGGGCTTGCCTCACGGCTGACTCGGCCATGCTCCCCAAAACTAAAGCCAGAACCATAGGAGCAATGGGATAGTCGAGTTTTTTGAAGAAATACCCGACGATTCCAAAGATGATCATGTAGTAAATATCAATCATCCTATTGTTGACTGCAAAAGCACCGATGGCGCAGACATAGATGATGATGGGCATCAGAATGCTAAATTTAATTCTGAGGATAGCTGCAAAGGCCGGAGCAAAGGCCAAGACGAGTATCAGGCCTAAGAAGTTGGCTACCCAGATGCTACCAATAAACCCCCAGACAAAATCGGCATGCTCTTTAAAGAGCATCGGCCCAGGTTGAAGACCCATGATCATTAAACCACCCATGATGACAGCCATGGTGGGTGAACCTGGAATACCGAGCGTGATCATAGGGAGGGTGGCAGAGGTTCCAGCGCCATGGCCTGCTGCCTCAGGTGCAATGACACCAGACGAAGCCCCTTTGCCATACTCGTCTTTATCAATGGCTGAGCTTTTTGCAAAACCATAAGCCATAAAAGAGGCAGGAGTGGCTCCCCCTGGCTGGATGCCCAACCAGCATCCGATCAAGGAACCCAACACAAGTATCCTTCGGTGTATGAACAACTCTCTTAAACCCTCCCAGATATCTTTCAGCCGAACCGTGGCTTTGACTCCCTCCATCTTGAGGCCTTCTTCGACGGTAAGAAAAATTTCTCCGAGGCCAAAGAGTCCAATCACTGCGACAATGAAGTGAAATCCTCCCATTAGTGGTACAGTGCCATAGGTCATACGAAGCTTTCCACTTACAATATCCATCCCAACAGCGGCCAGAATGAACCCAAGGAAAATGGCCACCAAGGACTTTAAAGGAGATTTTCCTCCTAATCGGGTCATTGCGCTGAAGGTGAGCACCATCACAGCAGCGGTTTCAGGAGGTCCAAACCTTAAAGCAAACTCGGCGATGATTGGGGCAAAAAAGGTCAGGAGGATAACTCCAATAATCGCTCCAAATCCGTGAGATAAGAAAGACAACACTAGTGCTTTCCCAGCCCTTCCACTTTTTGCCATGGGGTATCCGTCGAAGGTGACGGCCACAGCCCAGGGTTCCCCAGGAATATTAAACAGGATGGAGCAGATTCCTCCACCATAGAGTGCTCCCCAATAGATACAGGCCAATAAAATAATGGCCGAGGTGGGGTTCATGGCAAACGTAATTGGAATAAGGATGGCACATCCATTGGCACCCCCCAGGCCGGGTAGCACACCCACAATGATCCCTAAGATGATACCGACCGCGGCGATCAAAATGTTATAGGGCTGGCAGGCAACGCTTAAACCCATCAACCAATTCGAGAAGATATCCAATGTCGTTCCTCCTTCGGTTTAGCAAATGAAGCCCCACTGGCAGGTCCTGTTACCTGGTCTTACGTCTCCCTGGGGCGACATCCCGACCCCGACTTGGCGATTCGTTCCTGTCGGGTTTTAATACGGAATAAGAGCCAAAACATTTTTCCCCCATAAACCTTCAGGCAGGGGGATTAAGAATATTCTGTCAAATAAAACATAGACGACTAGGGGTACCAAAATACTCAAAACGGCCACTTTTAACCAATTCTCCTTTCCCACGACTCCCATATAGAAAGCAAGGTATAAGACAGTGGCCATGTGAAGTCCGATGAGCTCTGTTAAGAGAACCATTCCCGCAGCGGGAAGTAACACCCAAAGGATCTGAGTCAGACCCCCTTTTTTGACCAAGGGTTTTCCAGTTCCTTCTTTCTTAAGAATCTTGATCCCCCTCAGTACGATGAAGAAAGTGCATATGACGATCCCCAAACCCATATAAAATGGAAAAAAGCCGGCTTCAGGCCCGCTCATACCCCACCCAAAGCCCAACCTGATCGCATCCCCAAGCACGAGGAGCCCAACCGCCATTAAACCCAATCCAACATAAATATCGGCCCTTCGCATCTCTCCTCCTTTTTCAGACGAGTTCGAAATTGAAGCTCCCGCCCTAAAGGGCGGGAGCTTCCCGGTAAGGTACTTTTCTTTCATATTGTGCCCCTTGGCTCCGTCCTGAAGGGCGGGGCCAAGGAGCACTTTCCGGTCAAGCGCCATAAAAGTAAGGGAACAGGATATCCTCCCATTCCCTTACTGAGGCTTGGGTTCCTTCAATTATTTGATTAAGCCCCCTTTTATCATGAGGTCCTTATGCAATGTTTCCTGTTCTCCAACCCATTTTACATAATCAGGTCCTGTAAGGAAGGCTGCCTTCAGGCCAAAGTCAGATACGTATTTTTTCCATTCTGCAGTTTCTGTGACCTTCTTTAGGCAATCCACATAGAAATCCTGTTGTTCTTTTTGGATACCAGGAGGTGCAAAGATCCCACGGAGCATCATGTAGCTCAAATCCGCCCCTGTCGCTTCTTTCATCGTGGGGATTTTATCCCATTCCGGAAGCGCAATCCGATCGTGGTCAATGACTGCCAAGGGTTTCAATCGCCCTGCCTTCCAGTGGCTCACCGCTTCTGCAGGATTGTTGACTGATGAATTGGTGTGCTTGCCAACGAGTTCTACAGCCACATCACCGCCTCCCTTAAAGGGGACATAGGTAAATTTTACGCCAAAGGCTTGCTCCATCATAATGGTGATGATCTGGTCTTCCTGGGCAGTCCCTGTGCCACCCATTAGGAATTTTCCGGGTTCTTTTTTGACGGCGTCAATGTATTCTTTCGCGGTCTTATAGGGAGCCTCGGCAGGGACCCAAAGGACAAAATAGTCGAGGGCGAGACGGGCAAGGGGTGTAAGATCCTTCCAGTTGAAAGGCACGCCTGTTGCCAAAGGGGTTGTGAAGAGATTGGACAGGGTGATGATCACCGTATGGGCATCCCCTTTCTTCCCCTTGACATACATAAACCCTTCCGCACCCGCACCACCAGATTTATTGATGACGACCCAAGGTTTTGGAGAAAGGTTGTATTTCGATATCAGGGGAGAGACAAACCGCGCCATGACGTCTGCGCCACCCCCTGCGCCTGCAGGGACAACGAATTCGACAGGCTTGGTGGGTTCCCAGGCGTTCGCTGTATACACAGAGAGAAGACCTAGGACCAAGGAACAGAGTATCACCCCCATTGTTTTAGACACCGACAATCTTCTTTTCATTGTATGGCCTCCTTTTTTGGGTTATCAGACTTTCTTAATCCAATGCTCACATCCTTTTATCACCCCACAAAGATTCTTACAACTAAAATTTTAGAATTTTCTTCTAACCTTTTCGCCCCCTCATTCCCTCCCTCTCCCTCTTTGGAGAGAGGGAAGGGTGAGGTGAACTTTCAATTGTTTTTGTCTAGGCTTTTGCTTTGGGTGTAGGGATGGGAGCCTCAACCGCAATCGCCTTAATCCTTTGAATCTTCTCATCCACAAAGGCCTGCATCTTTGCAATATGCTCTTCTTTCAGATGAGAGAAACGGCCCTGGTATTTCATGTACTCACTCACGGGTTTATACTTCTTGGGAAGGTTCTGGTACCTGTAGACACCATTCTCCCATTCATACAGAGTCCACATCCCCGTGTCTACTGCTAACCGCCCCATCTCGCGGGTCAGCTTCTCATCGAATTTCCATCCCTTTGGGCAAGGTGAGAGCATATGGAGGAAGGTGGGTCCGTCGTAATTCAAGGCTTTTCGCACCTTGTTCATCAGGTCAAGGGGATGAGAGATACATGTGGTGGCGACATATTTCACCGCCGGGTGGCCTCCGATCACCAGTTGTGGAGGGTCCTTGGGAAAGAGGGTCTTGCCTTCAGGGATAGCTTTTCCCGGTGGCGTGAAGGTCGTATTTGCACCATAGGGCGTGGTCGGTGAAGTCTGAATCCCTGTGTTCGCGTAGGCTTCATTATCGTAGCAGATGAAGAGCGCATCATGAGCACGGTACATCATGGCCGACATCGCCTGAAGCCCGATGTCTACGGATCCACCATCCCCAGCCATCACGATCACATTCGGGAAGGGGCCGTCATATTTCTTCTTCCGGGCAAGAATCTTGTAGGCTGCTTCAATCCCCGAACCCACTGCTCCCCCATTGGTGATCTGGGCGTGAATCCAGGAAACTGCGTAAGGCGTACAGAGGTAGCTCGAGTTCGCTACATACATACAGCCCGTCGGACCAATGAAGATTGTATGCTGGCCTGCGGCCTTAGCGACCAGGCGGTAGTTAAGCGCGGGTCCACAACCTGAGCAAGTCCGGTGCCCCGGGACATACATCTCATCTGCCGGCGCACCCCGCAAGGACTTGATCGGTTCCAATATCTGTTTTTTATAATCAAACGCTTGCGTCATCGTTTACACCTCCTTTTCTTCTTCGAATCCAATCCAGTAGACTAACTTATGGGTCTTATTATCCTTCACCATCTTCTGGAGAATCTTCGCCATGTAATAAAAGTCTTCAAGCATAACGACATCTCCCCCCAGGCCGGCCATAAAGGAAGTCACCATGGGTCTTTTCGGCAGGTCATAGAGGGTAGCTCGAAGCTCATGAATCAGGTTGCCACCTCTTGTGGCGCCACCGTACGAAGTGCTTGTCTCGACCGAAGCAATCGCCTTCACCTTGGAGAAGGCACTGGCAATTTCGACCGTGGGCCAGGGCCGTATCCAACGGGGCCTGACCATTCCAATCTTGAGGCCCTGTTTTCTGAGATGATTGATGGCGGATTTACAGGTGTTGGCGTGGGCCCCCTGAACGAAGAAAGCATACTGGGCATCCTCCATCTTGTATGTCTCCAGGAAGGGATCATACTTGCGACGGAAGATGCGATTGAAGTCTTTGGTCGCTTCTTTGATCACGTTGGGCACATCGAGGAAGGTGATTGCCCTCTGTGCATCCATGGGCGCTCCCTGGTCGGGTCGGATCTGGGGACCGTGGGAGACCGGACAAACAGGACTGAGAGGGTGAGGCGCTTTATAGGGAGGTAAGAACTCCCTGACCTGTGCTATGTCTGGCAGGATGACCTTGTCCGGAATGTGGGACAGGAAGTAACCATCCTGACAGACGAACTGGGGCAGCATGATCCGAGGATCTTCTCCCACGCGATAGTTGATCAATGTGTTGTCAAAGACTTCCTGGGGGGTAGCAGCCCAACCCATCAACCATCCCTGGTCCCTTGCTGACATCGCATCCGTATGCTCTGAACCGAAGTCTCCCGGCGGATCGAGGGTTCTGTCGGCGATGGCCATCTGTAGAGGGTAACGGCCTCCTGCCACCGGGCTGTAAAGCTCAAAGGCGTATGTGACACCCACTCCGGAACTCCCCGTGTAGGCTCGTGCACCACAGGCCGAAGCCCCTAAAACAACCGAAAGCTGGGCGTGCTCGCCTTCACCATGAAGGAACTCCGCATCCAATTCCCCGCTGGCAACCATTCTCGATAATTCCATCATGATCGCCGTATAGGGACGGATCGGAAATGAACAGATCACTTCTACTTCTGCAAATTTTGCACCTTGGGCTGCTGCCGCGCAGCCGCTGAGCAACTTTTCTTGAGCCATAGCATCTCCTCCTTAGAAAGGTTTCTCCAAACGAACAACCCCGTCCTCAAAATCGAGCTCCGGAACCGCTTTCAGGGCGTCCGCGGGACATTCGTTGATACAAATCTGACAACCTTTGCAAAACTTCCAATTCCATTCCATCTTCTCTTCTTTTTCATTGAAAGACCAACAAGCGTCCGGACAGGCAATGTAGCAGGTAAAGCACCGGGTGCACTTTTCATGATCGATCACCGGACGGACAATCCGCCAGTTTGAGGTTATAAAAAGCTCCTGCTGCCTCACCGGAGCAGGCGTGATGGCCCCAAAAGGAACCGCCCTATCTTCTGGAACATTGATTGTCCCATACATATCCTCAGGCATGACGGTCCTCTTGGTAGCTGTTACCTTCTTCACGCTTTTGGCCTTCGCTTTTGCCTTCTTTGCTTTTTGTATTTTCGATTTCACTGTTTGCCTCCTTGTCTATTCGGTCATGACGATTCACTTCTTGCTCTCGACTCACGGCGACCGGGTTTAGCCTCCCCAAAAATAAACCGCACGAGCTTTGCGAAATTTCTGGATCTTCACTTCCTGATAACCGCGCTCCATGGCGGCAACGTCGCTGACGACTTTGGCAAGGTTGTCCTTCTTCACCATGCCCGTCACCTTGGCCATGGCTCCCAGAATAGGAGAAGCAATTCCGGCTCCAATGCCGGCAGTATCAACGCCTCCCTCTGACCCGGAAAAGTCTACGGTCCGCATCCCGGAGATGCCGTCCGCATCTACCGTCGCCACTGCGCCCAGGATGTCTGCATTGGGGATAAACTTGAGCATATACTCGATCGGCCGGTTGGTATTGATGATGAGAAGACCTCCCTCGGGCATCCCACGCAAGATATTAATACCCTTGACGATGGTTGGCTCGACAATCACGACCACGTCTGGATGCTCATTCACATAGAGATATTTCATCTCAATCTCTTTGTCGCTAATTCGGGCATATTTACGGGTCGTTACCAGCACGCGATCAGGCAGATCTTCGTAGTTATCGAAGGCCTGAACAAATTTTCCCTCCATCTTGGCCGCCTGGGCAAAGGCGTTGGCAACATCCCGAGCCTCCTTGTCCATTACGACCCCGCGCGTCCAAACAGTTATCTCCGTTACTTTCGCCATACACAGATACCTCCTTCATTAATTTAATCACCTGATAAATCTAACCTTCATCCCTTTTACTACAACTCACTTTCCCAGGTCAACCTAGGGTCTTCTTCCCACCCCCTTTCCTTTTGTTGAACACGGAATTCTCCACATCCTCGAGGTGCCGCAGCATGACCTTTCGAGCAACCTTCCCATTCCCATTCTTGATGGCGGCAAGGATTTCATAATGGCCGTGAAGAGATTTCTGTTTTCTTTCCTCTGTTTGAAGGTACTTTTCACGGGTTTTACCCAGTAAATCAACAATTGTAATGAGCAAACGCTCTAAAATCCTGTTTCTTGCCATCCGGGCCAAGAGGTGATGAAACTCCGAGTCCGTGTGAATGGGATTCTTACCGCTCTCTACTTCCTTCTCCTGTTCCTTGAGGATCTCCTCTAACTCATCGATCTCTTCAAACGTTCTGTTTTCTGAGGCGAGTTGGGCCACTTCCGGCTCGATGATCTTGCGGACGAAAAAGATATCGATGATATCATCCTTCTCATGAAAGAGGGCCGTAGCCAGGGGTTGCACCAGGGCCTCCTCGCTGGAAGCGATGACATAAGTCCCGTCGCCCTGACGTCTTTGAACCAATCTCATAGACTCCAGTGAAAAGATGGCTTCTCGCACCGTGGCCCGGGAGACCTTAAAGGTTTCAGATAGTTCTCTCTCCACAGGGAGCTGATCTCCTCGCTTCAGCTTGCCCTTTTCAATGAGATTGAAAATCTGCTTGACGATATCTTCGTAGGCCCGCTTCTTTTCTACCGCCTTTAACATCGGGTATTCCCCTCACTTGTTCGGACGCTTCGAACAGCCTCTTTGAAGTGTGCCGACCGGATCACCAGTCTGGAGAATGATTTTTTCTCCGGAAGCTGAATCATCTCCTTAACGGCCATCAGGGCTGCATTTCTGCAGATCGAAGCAATTTGCGAACCTACCATGCCCTCTGTCGTCTTCGCCAACTCCAGCAGGTCTACGTCGTCTCCCAATGGCTTCTCTCGAGTGTGCACCTGAAAGATCTCCAGCCGATCCTTCTCATCCGGGACAGAGAACTTCAGAATGTAATCGAGCCTTCCCGTTCGCACCAGGGCTGGATCCAGAACATCCTCGCGGTTCGTCGCTCCAAGAACAATCACCTGCGAAAGATCGGTGAGGCTATCGAGTTCATTAAAGAACTGGCTGGCGATCCGTTCTACAGCACCGCTATCCGTGACAAAGCCACGGGCCATGATGAGGGCATCTATTTCGTCAAAAAAGAGGATACAGGGTGCGGATTGTTTGGCTTTCCTAAAGAGGTTGTGGAGTGCTTTTTCTGACTCCCCCAGCCATTTTGAGAAGATCATGGGGCCCCCGATCGAGATGAAATTCAGGCCAGTTTCCCCGGCCAGGGCCTTTGCCATCAAGGTCTTCCCGGTCCCCGAGGGCCCGGTAAAAAGGATCCCTCTGGGCGGCGAGACCTTACCCGATGCAAATAGCTCCGGGTACTTCATGGGCCAGTCCACAATAGACATCAAGGCTTCCTTAATGGGGACCAAGCCACCCACCTGATGCCACCGGACCGTGGACCTTTCGGTAAAAAATTCACGGATCGCCGTAGGTTCAATCTCACGAAGGGCTGTTAAGAAATCCTCCATCGTGATCTGCAGTTGGTCCGGGGTCCCGAGAATAGATGCGAGATGATTTTCTCCCTCCAGAGAAAGGTATCGCCTGAGGGCCACCATTCCAGCTTCCTTGCACAAAGCCTCCAAATCGGCTCCTACAAAGGCGTGGGTGATTTGACCAAGACGGTCCAGATCGACATCAGAAGCCAGGGGCATCCGCCGGCTGTGAATCTTGAGGATCGATTTGCGTCCCTCGATGTTGGGAACAGGAAGCACGATCTCGCGGTCAAAACGGCCCGGCCGCCTGAGCGCCGGGTCGATGACCTCAGGAATATTGGTTGCACCAATGACAATCACTTGGCCTCGGGAAACCATCCCATCCATCAGAGCGAGGAGCTGGGCAACGACCCTCTTCTCAACATCCCCCAAAACCTCCGCACGTTTGGGAGCGATAGCGTCGATCTCATCGATGAAAATAATGCTGGGCGCTTCGCGGGCTGCCTCCTCGAAGATCTCACGTAATCTGGCTTCACTTTCCCCATAAAACTTGTGGATGATTTCCGGGCCATTCACGCGGAAAAAATGGAGTTTCGTTTCGCTGGCAATGGCACGAGCGATCAGGGTCTTGCCGGTGCCCGGAGGTCCGTAGAGGAGCACCCCTTTGGGTGCCTCAATTCCTAGTTTTTCAAAGACCTCTGCGTACCGCAGGGGAAGCTCGACCATCTCCCGAACGAGCCTCAGTTCACGCTCGAGACCTCCGACATCCTCGTAGGAGACATGGGAAGGTGCTTCCAGGGGAAAATCGGGCTTTTTTAGAACAAACTTGGTCTTCTGATTGATGATCACTCCACCCAGGGGGGACGTCGCTTCCACCTGGAAGAACCGGTCCTTTCCTGCCAGGAAAGGGATGTTGATCTTGTCGCCTGCGACGACAGCCAATCCCTGGAGGACCTTCGCAAATTGATCGAGCTCACTTTCGTCGGGCAAAACGGTTGAAAAATCGAGGGGTGTGACGATGATCGTCGTGGCTGTTTTGCGAGAGGTTTTTTTGATCCGGACGACTTCCCCTAAATTGGAGTTGGCATTGCTGCGAGTGATACCATCTATCTGGATCACCTTCTTCCCGCGATGCTCGGGAAGCGTTCCCGTGATCCTGGCAACCGTATTTTTTGCCCCACTGATCTCGATCACGTCGCCCAAGACACCGTTCAAGGCCTTGATATCCTCCGGGTCAAGGCGGGCCAGACCTTTGCCTACATCTTCAGCCAGGGCTTCGGTTACCTTTAACTCAAGCTCAAACTCCATAGAGAAACTTTTCTCCAGACGGTCATTAAATTGGTATAAAGGTCAGACCATTTATTCTTACAAGAAAAGATTCCACTTTGTCAATATATTTTTAGAACCTTTTTACGTGAATTTCGAACGGTGAAAAGCACTATTTCTGGCGTGAAGAAGTTCGGGCTCCCTTCTGATAAGCCAAGGCCAGCAAAGAAATCGGGTGGACAGCCTCTCTCCGGGTTCCCTGCATGATCTGCAACTTGCAGGCCCCGCAACTGGTAGAGATCTGATCGACGGCAGAATCATCAATCTCTTTAAACAACCTCTCTCCGATCGCCATGGAGAGGTCGAAATTTTTTCGCTTCATTCCAAAAGTGCCCACGAGACCGCAGCAGCCGTCGGAAAACTCCTTAACCTTTATCCCCGGAATCAAACGCAGTAATTCAACGGGTTCCTTAACGACCCCTAAAGCACGAAGATGACAGGGGTTGTGGTACCCCACCGTCAGATTCATCTCTCCCAGGTTCAGATGGAGTTCTCCTTTTTTATGAAGCCCCATCAGGAATTGATGGATATCGTAGCATTTCTCTGCGACTTGATGTGCCGTTTCCGAATCCAGAATGTTCGAGTACTCCATCTTGACTGCTAGGGCACAACTCGGTTCGCTGAAAACGATGCTGAGCCCTTGGTCGACGAAAGACGCCATCCTTTCCAGATTCGTTTGAACATCCCGCAGGACCTTTTTGATGGCGCCGGAGTTGATGCGGGCAATCCCACAACATTGAAAGTCAGGGAGAAGGACCTCGAACCCATTTCGCTCAAGAACCTCCATGGTTGCCAGTCCATCGCCTTCCGGCTCATTGAAGTTTGAATAACAGCTGAGAAAGTAGACGACCTTCTTATCGCTGTGAAAGGGGGGACGATCCTTCAGCATTTTCTTCAACGTCCGGCGATGAAAGGGAGGCAGGTGACGGCGCCGGTCGAGCCCCAGAGCGACCTCCAGCCCCCTCCGGACGGGAGCCAGAGAGTTGGCGAGGTTCACCAGAGGAGCAAGAGCGCTTCCCTTTTTACATAAGGCGCCGGTGTCCGTGAAGAAGCGGTTGCTCAGAGGTTCCCCATGTTTTTCAAGGTAGTGGACGCGACCGCTCAATGCAAGCCAGGGAATGTCGACTCCGGAGGGGCATTCGGTTAAACACCTCTTGCAGTTGACGCAAGAATCCATCACCTCCTTGAATTGGTGAGAGTCGAAGAATTTTGGATCGAGAGCGCCGGATGCAAATTCTCTCAGGAGCGTCGCTTTGGCTCGCCCCATCGCCCATTCCTCTGGAACCTTCTGTGCAACGGGACAGTAGGAACGGCATTTCCCGCAACCAGAGCAAGTTTCAATGGCTGTTCTTACAACTTCCTTGTCAAAGAAGGTTCCTCTCAGTCTCCCCTGGTCCTGAGACGCATATTTGAGGTGCTGACTGAGAGGGTTTGTTTCACCTCCCACAATACAGCCTGGATTGAGAATGTTCTTAGGATCGAAGAGATTCTTTATTTCTACCATGGCCGGATAGAGATTCGGATACTGTTTCCTGAGATAGTAGGTTCTCAGACGGCCATCCCCGTGCTCTCCACTGATCGTCCCCTTTAACGAAAGAACCAGATCGTAACAGGCATCGGTCAGCTCCAACATCTTTTTCACTTCGGAATCCTTCCGAAGGTCTAAGAAAACCATGAGATGAAGGTTCCCATCGCCGGCGTGGCCATAGATGCTTGCGTCCACTTCGACCTTTCTAAAAATTTCCCTAAGGCCCATGATATATCGGGAGAGAAGGCTCGGATGAACAGCTGCATCCTCAATGAAGGCCAGCGGTCTTTTAGGTCCTTTTGCTTTATTGAGAATGGGGCCGGAGATGCTTCTGACCTTCTCAAACATGGCCGTCTCTTCTTCATTGCTGGCCACCTTTAACGATGTGGCCAATTTCTCCTGTTGGACGAGAAGCCTCTCCGCTTCGATGAACTTCTGGGGAAGCCCTTGTCCATCCTCTTGGTCGAATTCAACAAAGAGGAGGGCCTCAGTTCCTTCGGGAAGATACGACCTCATCTCGGCCTTCTGTTTTCGGGCAAGGTCGATGATCTGCCGTTCAATAATCTCCAGCATGGAAGGAGAGAGTTCAAGGAGTTTCTGTGTGGCCGCGCCCACATGATCCAGATTGTCGAAATAGATGAGGCCTCCCCGTTTCCTTCCGGGGAGGGGGAGGAGACGAAGCTTTGCCCCGGTGATGATTCCCAGGGTTCCCTCAGATCCCACGAAAAGAGAGGTGAGGTCCAGGCATCCATTCCTCTGCAGCCGCCAGAGATCATAACCTGAAGAGTTTTTCAGGGTGAAAGGCTTTTCCTCCTGCATAGGTTTGCGATACTGTTGGAGCAGGTCAGGCATGGTCCTATAGATTCTCTCCTCGAGGGTTTCCGGATCTTTCGATTCTCCTCCCTCCAGGGAGACAGGACGTGTGCTCATCACTTCGCCATCAGACAGAACCACCTCTAATGAGAGAACATAATCGCGGGTGGCCCCATATTTAACCGCGTGAGGGCCACTCGAATTATTGGCGATCATTCCACCCAGTGTACAATATTCCTTCGTCGAAGGATCGATGGGAAAAAAGAGCTTGTGAGGTTTTAGAAACTTGTTCAGGGAATCGAGGATCATTCCGGGTTGAACTCGCACCCATTCTTCCTTGGGGTCGAATTCCAGGATCCTGTTCATATACTTCGTAAAGTCGACGAGGATCCCTTCTCCTAATTCATTCCCCGTGCGACTCGTCCCTCCCCCTCTCGGAATGAGCGGGATTCCCTTCTCGGCGGCAACCCTCACTAATCGAATTACATCTGTTTGATGTTTAGGTTTTACAATACCGAGGGGCTTCACCCGGTAGATGGAGGCAGCACTGCTATAAATGGTGCGGGTCAGTTCATCAAAGAAGACCTCTCCCTCGATCAACCTTTGGAGATCTCGCTTTAAGGTTTCCATTTCTCTGTCCGGAGAAGAAGGGGTAAAAGCATTAGGGAATGGATATCATCCCCTGGCGAACTTTTCGCCTTTTCTCACTTTCTCCAACAGCATCTCAGCACGAACAGGATTGAAGACACCGCATTCGCAGCACTTGGCCATGATCCTTGCAGCTTTCCTTGGGGTGAGACGCCGAAGTTTCACATATTCAATCATTTTCCGGATGAGGTTGAACGAGACCATGCCATGACCACACATGGTGTTAAATTCTAAAATCTCTCTCTCTGGCAACAGATCCTTTGCACCCCAGAAGCCAAGGGAGTGCTCGACGCTGTGCCTCTCAAGACCTGCCTTTCGGCAGCATTGCTGAACTTCTTCGAGAAGACCGCTGACGTTGATGCTGATGCCCAGGTCGGCCCGAATCAACTCCTCGACCACTTTTTGAAGGGTGTCAAGGTCTGTGAACACGGCCTCGGCACCCGAGCCATCCTTCTGTGTCGCAATCAGCTTATCGGTATCCATATCGTCCTGATGGACATTTCCCTGCTCGCTATTGCCCATGTTCACGGGATGATATTTGAGGCAGATTCGCATGAACTCCTGCAGTTTGGCGGCCGATCCTTCGTGAGTGATTCCTTTGGCCGTGGTCGCAAAAATTACATAATCGCCCTTCAGGCTTTCCGGGCCTCCTTGTCGATGGAGCGTGTTGGTCATGATTCTTTCTCCTTGAAGAGGGGCCGGCCCAATCCAATATTCGTTTTTCCATTCGGTGAAAGTATATATCCGGCCTTCCTTACCCATTCTTCATGAGGGATCGTTCCGTCAGGTTGGCATTTCGAAGCCATCCCAACGCTGGTCACCGTGTCGATCTCCCTCTGAATTTGCTCCAAGGCATGAAGGAATTCTGGGATCCTTTCGAGTTCGATCTTCATTTCGATGATGGCCGAGAGGGCCTTTTCGTTTAAGATGTCGTCTCGCAGCTTTCCCGTTTCCGGGCTCACCATCAACTGCGTGATAGGATTCTTGCTCTCGAAATGAGGTTTCAGTTTGGCGAGGGCAACGGCCACTTTTTCGATATCTCGGAAAAAGGCACCAGTCCCCGGACGACCGATCTCCACAACCAGGCCTGCCTCTCCTCGACGAAGACGTCCTGTCACGTCATTCGTTTTGATCTCCTCGGTGCCCCTTCCGCGAATACCGGTTCCTGGGTGAGTGGTCGTGGGATCGCTGAACTGGGCCCGGATGCTTCTCGGCCATTTCAACTCCGGTGGGGTTAACGCGCCTGTGGGACAGACATCGACCTCCGCCAAATAACCCAATCGAAACAGGGAGAGGATTTTTCGAATGGCACGGACGAACCAAGGGATGTATCCTTCATTCCTTAACACACGATAGCAGGTATAACACTCCACACACTCATCCTGATTGACGACGGACTTTCCGTCTTCGTCCAGATAGATGACCCCCATGGTGCACACGGCATGGCAGTTGCCACAACCAACACATTTCTTCTTGTCAATCTCCATTTTGATGTCCTTAGGATTCGCTACAATTTTACTTCTAACATAGGTCTGTTTCAAAGACAAGGAAAGAATTGTATCCAAAAAAATGCTTTTAACGATCTAACAAGAAGATCATTCTTTTGGACCTCAAAAACATAAGATTTGGAAAAAGAACATAACTATTTATATTTTATAGGTAATCTTGTCTATAAAAATTTCTTGACATCCTAAAAGAAAAATTTTAGTATTTGGCCATTCTGGAAGAAAGTCATAAATTGGATACAATTTTGGAGAAAATTCCCTTTCGTAAAACCTCTCAAAAAAATTCCGTTCCCGTCAGAGAAATGACTTACGAATTTTTAAAATCGTCCGTTCTGTCCGGCCGTTTCAACCCGGGCGAAAGGCTTACCGAAGAGCATCTGGCGAAAAAGTTAGGGGTCAGTCGCACCCCGGTGAGGGAAGCCCTCCATAAGCTGGAATCAGAGGGGTGGATCAAAGCTCTTGAGACGAGGGGGTTTGTTGTTTCCGGAGACACAAAGGATGAAGTGGAAGAGTTGTTTGAACTTCGGGCCATTCTGGAAGGGCATGCCTTGAGGATCATTTCAGGGAAGATCGCTAATCAAGATCTTGAGCAACTGAACGGATTCATCGAAAAGGCGGAAGAGGCTTTGAAAAAGAGACGAATTGAAGAGGTCTTTAAATGGAATACGAAATTCCATGACGTGCTTCATGGAATGGTCGTCGAAAAAAGGCGGCTTCACCGGCTACTGGTGAATATTAGGAAATATGTGTTGCGGTATCGAAGGGACACACTCCGGTATCCAGATGGAGGGAAAAGGGCCATTGATGGCCATCGAAAAATTTTGTTGGCCTTGAGATTGAGAGATCCGGATCTGTGTGAGCGGACGATGCGGGACCACATTCAGGAGGCCAAAGTGGATGCCGAGCAATTCCTCTTTGAAAAAACTTAAATAGGTTTGAATGAGATACCTTGATCGTTGATGAATTTTTAGAGTCCGATGCTGGAAAGGAGGTCTTTTATGAAGGTTCGCGATGACAGGTGCATCGGTTGCAAAAGATGCTTCCCTTACTGTCCGATGGGGAGGATACAGATCCTTCGCCGTCACGAGAAAATTCCTGGCAGGGTCTATATTGATATTGATCAGAATTTGTGCACAGACTGTGGCATGTGTTTTCGCGCCAAGGTCTGTCCGGTCAATGCCCTTTATCAACCCGCGGAGCCTTGGCCCCGAGAGGTTCGGGCGGTCTTGAGCAATCCTCTGACGGAATACAAAGGATCTCAGGTTCCGGGTCGCGGAACCGAGGAGATGAAGACCAATGACGTGTCAGGGCGATTTCGTCCCGGGGAGGTTGGCGTTGGCATTGAACTGGGGAGGCCAGGCGTAGGGGCCTACTTTAGGGACGTTGAGGTGGTGGCGATGGCCTTATCTCCCTTAGGGTATACGTTTGCAGAGGAGAATCCGGTCACCCAATTTATGTCAAACAAAAAAACAGGAAAACTTCGGGATGATGTTCTCAATGAAAGGGCGACCTCTGCCATCATCGAGGGGAAGTGTAAGCTGGCGAATCTCCCCAAAGTTCTGGAGACCATCAAAAAGGTGGCTGAGAAGGTGGATACGGTTTTTACCGTGGAGATCATCTCAAAGGTTCCCCCCGTGGGGGAGATTCCCATCCTTCCTATCTTGAAAAGGTTGGGGTATTGGTATTCCATCAACAGCAAAAACAATATGGGGCTAGGAGAGCCGCCCTTCAAATTCTATGAATAATGTGGATAAAGGAGGGACACTATGACGCACAGTTTACATCGAAGAGGTGACAGGGAGAGTCTCAAGGATGATTTTGTGGTGCTCGGTTGTCCATCCACCGGCGTCAATAAGAAAGGTTCCGCGCCCAAGACGCGAGAGTATTTGCGCATTGCCTATACGCATGGACCCATCAATGAAGGCGATATGAAGACAGGTAACATTTATAACACGACGATTGAGGATATCCTGGACCGCGTCACCGACGGCACCATCGTTGAGGTCACCTATGATAACCGGGATAAAGTGGTGGCCTTATTGAAGGAGTTGAAAGAGAAGAGACCTGGAATATCAATCACGGTGTCGGGTGTCACGGACATTGTCCAGGATATGATGTACGAAGCGGGCCTCGGTCGCATCCACACGGTTGAGTATTCCATGGGGACATGGGGCAAGACGGAGAGGATGCCAGAGTATGATGTATTGAAGATCACGACCATGTGTGGTCACGCCATGATTGCCAACGATCTCGTCGGAAAGTTGATCCGGGACATCAAGAAGGGACATCGGACACTGGACGACGTGGCTGTGGAGATGGCCAAGTGTTGTACCTGTGGCAACTTCAATCTGACCCGGGGCAAGAAGATCATTAAAGAGATGTTGCCTCTCTATGTAATCAACCGGTATTGAATCGTGATCTGTTATTTCATTACGCTATGCGCCATGCGCTCTGCGCTATGCGATTCTTTTTAGAAGGAGTGAAAGATGCGATATCTTATCATTGGCGGAAGCGCAGCAGGAATCAGCACCGTAGAAGCAATCCGGTCCGTCGATCGGACCTCTCCCATCGAGTTGTTCAGCAATGAAGGAACTCCCTTCTATTCGAGGGTCCTTCTCTCCTATTACGTTGCCGGAGCCATCACCAAGGAGGAGTTGCACTTCAGACCTCTGGAGTTCTTCATGGAGAACCGGGTGACGGCCTATCTCGGCCAGAGGGTTAAGCAGGTCCTACCCGATTCAAAAAACATCCGGATGGAGGATGGGAGAGAGTACCCCTATGACAAACTGCTGATCGCCACAGGTTCTTCTCCAAAGATTTTGGACATTCCGGGGAAGGATAAGAAGGGTGTGATCGTGATGAGGTATATCGAACACGCCCAGGAGATCGTCGATCGTCTGGATGGGATCAAAACGGCATGCATCCTGGGTGGCGGGCTGATCGGGCTCAGGACCGGTTATGCCCTTTCCCTTCGAGGGGTGAAGGTGAAGCTCATCGTCAAATCCGGTCAGGTCCTTTCCCAGATGTTGGACCGGGATGCCGCGCAAATGGTCGAGGGAACGATGCGCGAGCACGGCATCGATGTCCGGACCGGGAGGGATGCTGTCGAGATCGTAGGAAGGGAGTCGGTGGAGGGCATCCTCCTCGACAACGGGGAAAGAATTACTTGCCAATTGGTGGTGATCGGTAAGGGCGTTCAACCCAATGTCGAATGCGTCTCCTCGACGAAGGTCAAGGTGAATGAGGGGATCGTCGCCGACGAGACCATGAGGACGACCGTGCCGGATATCTATGTGGCCGGAGATGTGGCCGAAACCTACGATCTTTCGACGGAGAAAATGGGGATGAATGCCATCTGGCCCTGCGCCTTTGAGCAGGGACGGGTGGCTGGCCTGAATATGGCAGGCCGGAAGGCGCATTACAATGGTTCTTTTCGGATGAATTCCCTTGACTTTTATGGTCTTCCCGTGATCTCCATGGGTGTCACCCGGCCCGAAGGGGGTGGTTTCGAGCAGTTTCAGAGGAGGGCGAAGGAGACCTACCGGAAACTTGTCCTCAAGGATGGGCGCATTGTGGGAGCCATTCTGGTCGGCCAGGTGCAGAGGGCGGGGGTCTTAACGACGCTCCTGAAGAAGAAGATCAATGTTTCGGGCTACGCCTCGTTCTTGATGAGCGATCGCCTCAATTTTGCCGACCTCTTGCCGTTGATCGGAAAGAATAAGGAAAAATTCACAGAGGTTGAATACCGGGAGCTTACCCGGCGACCAAAGGGATAGAAGGTTCAAGGAGGATAGAATGAAAGTGATCAAGGTGGATCAGGAGAAGTGTACCCAATGCCACACCTGTGGGCTTTGGTGCGGAGTGGAGATCGGGTCCATCGCCAAGGAGCCGAACGATGCCATCCATGAGGAACCCCGTCCGGTTCCAAGAGTCCATGTGGACGGCAACAATCTGCCTCTGCACTGCCGCCATTGCGAAGTGGCGCCATGCATTGATGCCTGTCCCA
>Ga0209286_1000047_pt1 | contig 22305 bp, 20 predicted proteins | sample PPLLak1March2015_2_FD_187250 | JGI IMG/M metagenome (GOLD analysis project Ga0209286, IMG submission 187250) | Freshwater sediment microbial communities from Prairie Pothole Lake near Jamestown, North Dakota, USA - PPLs Lake P8 Core (3) Depth... | ecosystem: Environmental > Aquatic > Freshwater...
AAAGAAAGGATCAAATGGGGGGATGTGGATAAGGTCGCTGAACTCCTGCATGATATCTCGTCCAAGAAGGGAATCGGAGCTATTCTGGCAGAGGGAATTCGCCATGCGGCCAAAGTCTGGGGAATCGAAGACGTGGCCATCCATGTGAAAGGGCTTGATCCTGCGGGCTACGATCCAAGGATTTTAAAAGGTATGGGCCTTGCCTGTGCAACTTCGGACCGAGGTGCCTGCCACCTGAGGTCAACCTTCTATAAAGCAGAACTCGCTGGAATGATTCCGAAAGATCAGGTGGAAGGAAAGGCCAAACTCTTTCTCGAATTCGAAGACCGTTTCAATATTCATGATTCGCTTATCTTGTGCCGGTTTTACAGGGATATCTATTGGGACTGGAATTACCTTGCTACAATCGTTGAGCTAACAACTGGAGTCAAGCTGGATGAGAAACAACTGAGGAAAATTTCATCTAACATTCAAAACGAAACTCGAAGATTCAACCTCCGCGAGGGAATCACTTCTAAGGACGACACTCTTCCCAAGAGATTTTTTGATGAACCCCTGGGCAAAGATAAAAAGACAATCCGAAGGGAAGACTTCCAGAAGATGCTCCAAGATTATTATGCCTTGAGGGGTTGGAATTCTGAAGGGATTCCAGAGCCTTGATGGATGGATTTTTCCATCCCCCAAACGGATCTCACCTGCTCCTCTAATTCGATGACATACCATCTCAGTAACTGCATCTGAGTCATCAATATTCTCCCTTCTCTTGAACACAATTTAACAAATGTCTTTGTAAAAATATCAATTTTTGTATATAATTTTTTGTAAAGCGGAAACGAAGATTTTCAAAGGAGGAAATAATGGCTGACACGAAAAATTATGGAAAGAGAATCGTCATCGATCCCAAGATTCATTTTGGAAAGCCTTGTATTGCCGGAACTCGCGTTACAGTAGAAAATGTACTTGAACTGATTCAGGAAAATATCCCCTTTAATGAAATTATTGCGAAATACTATCCTGACCTGGAAATTGAGGACATTAAAGCTTGTGCAAGGTATGCGACCGATTTAGTCCGTTCAGAAGAAATTCATGTGGATATGGCATAGATGCGACTTCTTGCAGATCAAGACGTCTATAAGATCACAATAGACCGACTTAAGGAATGGGGTCACGATGTTGCAACAGTTAAGGAACTTGGCTTACAAGGGTCCCCCGATGAAGACGTTCTGAGAATAGCAAGAATGGAGAATCGACTGCTCATCACAAGGGATAAGGGGTTTGGAACCTTAGTTTTTCTCAATAAGACGCTGTCAACAGGTGTAATTACGCTAAAGATTACCCCCACGACCACAGAGGAAGTGCATCAGGAGACCCATCGCCTTCTCGAAGACCATAGTGAAGAGGAATTAAAAGCTCTTTTCTGCGTTGTAGAACCTCGACGGCATCGAATTCGTCACCTTTGATCGTTCATGAAATATAAACCAGATGAATACGGTTTGAGGAGAATTTCGTCCATCTGACAAGGTTGAACAAGTGAATCTCGTCTTCGACGCTCCGGAATTATTATTCTTTGAGGCGATGGAATTCAGAGGGAATCCCCAGATCGTTAATCTTCCTTCCTCACCTTAATATGCCTCTTCATAGATAGAGAGGACATCCTCTTCTGTTAAGTCCCTCGGGTTAGGAACGAAAAGCCTCGCAAACCTCATTGCCCCTTCGACAAATTTTGGAAAGTCTTTTTTGGAAATTCCATAGTCGCGTAGACGATAGGGAATCTGGAGAGTTTCCAGAAGTTCCTGAATCGCTTCGATCGCCAACAGAGCTCCCTTCACAGCCGGGAACCCCTCTGTCCTTTTCCCCATGAAAGCTGCGACATTCGCATACTTTTCCGGATTGCCCGAAAGATTAAATTTCATGATATGAGGAAGCATGATGGCGTTCGATCGCCCATGGGCAAGGTGATATTCTGTCCCTATGGGATAGGCCAGGGCATGAACGGCTCCCAATCCTCCACTGGCAAAAGCGGTCCCTCCATACAATGCAGCCAGTGACATGAAATACCTGGCTTCCAGATTTGAACCTTTTGCCCATGCGATGGGAAGGTATTTACCGATCCATTGAATCGCTCTTTCAGCAAAGATATCAGAAAAGGGAGTTGCATTTACAGAAACATAAGTCTCGATGGAATGGACCAGTGCATCCATCCCAGAATCGGCTGTCACTTTCGGGGGCATGGTTAACGTTAGAAGTGGATCAACAATGGCCACATCCGCAAGGACATGAATGCTGTTAACCACCTCCTTTGTATTATTTTTTTCGTCTGTTACAACGAGGACACGGGTGACCTCGCTTCCTGTTCCCGACGTCGTAGGAATCAAGATTTTAGGAACCCCTTTTTTCTTGACCAGATCAATCCCGCACAGATCCAATAAATTTCCCCCATTCGTCGGGAGGAGGGAAACTCCTTTTGCCACATCTAAGGAACTCCCACCCCCAAACCCAACGATGACATCGCATCGCTCCAATAAGAACCGGTCTGTGGCCTCTTTCACACAACGAACAGGAGGTTCCGGCTCCACCCGGTCATATACGATGCATTGAATCCCAGCTGATTCAAGAGAGGATTTTAAAGGCTGGAGCAGATCAGCTTTAACCACCCCTGGGTCGGTTACGATAAGAGCCCTCTTCGCCCCCAATTGCAGTGCTTCACTTCCCAAGCTCTTGATAGTATCCGGACCAAATACGACTTTATTGGGTGAATAAAAGAAATGGACCTTACTAAAAATGAGGGCTGGCATGAGATAAACCTCCTGATTTGGATGCCTCAGATTATATCAGTACAGGCTGCTCTTGACTAGCGCCAAATAGGATATGGACGATGGGAAAATTGAAGCTCCCCGCCCATCCCGTTAGGACGGGACAGGCACGGCGGGGCTTCCCGGCAAGGTAATCTCATTTTATATTGTGCCCCTTGACCCCGCCTACAAGGCGGGGCTTACGGGGCACGTTCCGGTCACCGGACCCAAGCGGTTGCAAAATCGGACAGGAAACATTCAAATAAAAAGGCTCGCTCGGTGAGCGAGCCCTACTCTTTTGAATAGGCTAATACCAATTTTACCGGATTGTTCCTAAATAATGGGCGGTGAGCTGGCGCTCCCGGACTTTCGGATTCGAGTAATCGGGAAGGATCATCGGAGCGACCCGATCCGTGATAATTCCCGCCTCTTCCAGTTCCTTGTGATATCTCCGAACATGGTCTAAGGTGAGCTTCCCCTCCTTTGCTCTCTCTTTAACGTAGGACGCAGCACTCCTTCCGGCAATCCTTCCAAAGACACAGACATCGAGGAGGGAATTCCCCATCAACCGGTTCTCTCCATGGACCCCGCCGGCTACCTCGCCGGATGCAAAGAATCCTGGGATCGATGTTTCGCAACGGCTGTTATATTCGAGTCCTCCATTTTGATAGTGAAGCGTTGGGTAAACGAGCATGGGTTCTTTTGAGATATCGATTCCGTATCGTTTGAATAGAATGAATTTGCCTGGAAACTCTCGCTTCACCGATCCCTCTCCCATAAGGATTTCGATCATCGGAGAATCGAGCCAGACACCTTCTTTCCCTGTTGGCGTTGGGACTCCCTTTCCTATCTCGCTACATTCACGGATGAAAGAGGCGGATTCCACATCCCTCGGTTCCCGTTCATTGACGAATTGTTCTCCGTCGATATTGAGGACATTGGCCCCTGCCCCCCTCACCTTTTCTGTAATCAAAAGACCTTCCGCCTGCTCCGGGAAAACAGCTCCAGTTGGATGGTACTGGACCGTATGAAGGAAACATAGCTTCACACCAGCCCGGTAGCCCATCACAAGCCCATCTCCTGTGGCACCGTAATGATTGGTCGTCATAAATTTTTGAATATGGAGTCTTCCGGAACCTCCCGTTGCCATGACCACTGCTTTTGCCCTTACGATGAAATACTCCTCCGTCTCCAGGTTGTAGAGAACGGCGCCCGCACAGTGCCCGTGCTCGTTCAGTATCAGTTCCACGGCTGGAGAAAATTCAAGGACCTTGATATGCTCGGCCCGGTTCTTTGCTTCATCCCTCAGAGTCCTCATAATCTCAGCGCCGGTGATATCGGCGGCGTAAAACATACGCTTTCGGCACGTCCCTCCACCATGGAGTGCCCTCATTCTTCCTTCCGGAAACTTAGTGAGCATGCATCCGAGGCTTTCGAGCCAAGCCAGGACTCCTGGGGCTTCTGTGACAAGGGTGTAGGCTAGCTCCGGGACGTTCTTGAAATGGCCTCCGCCCAAAACATCGAGGTAATGGTAATAGGGAGAATCCTTCTCTCCCTTTGCAGCGGCCTGGATGCCCCCTTCTGCCATCATGGTATTGGCATCCCCATGTCTTAATTTGGTAGCGATCAACACCTTAACCCCGTTCTCCTGGGCTGTGAGCGCTGCAGATGTCCCGGCCCCTCCCCCACCGATGATAAGGACATCGGTCTCATAGGCCACCTTGTTCATATCAATCGCATCAGGATTGACCCGGCTCTTTGCCTCCAGAAGGCTGACGATCTCCGGAGAGATGGCATAGCCCTTGCTCGGGCCCACGCGGATTTCTTTCCTTGCCCCTTCGATAAAATCGGGATGATACTTCCTTAATCGCTCCTCCCTTTCTTTCAAGGAAAGCACCCGGAACTCTTCTCCCCTTCTCTTCTTTTCGATTCGCTCGGGCCGCGTGGCCTCCACCTTCTTGATCAGCTCTTTTAATTCTTGGGTGTATGGCATGAAACCTCCAATTTCATAAACTCGAAATTCGAATATCGAAACTCGAAACAAATCCGAAATTCAAATGTTCAAATTTCCTAAACACCCCTTATCCTTTCCTCTCCCCAATGGGGAGAGGACACAGATGACGAGAAGCTATGTTTCGAATTTGGTGCTTTGGTCATTCGAAATTGTTTCGGATTTCGGATTTCGTGCTTCGAATTTATAAATACTGCTTATCTTTTGGGGTCCAGTCCTCGTCCGCCTGTTCAGGTTCGATCTCCCTTTCGTTATAGAGTTTCTTCAATGTCTCTTCATCCGTGTCCATCAACCCCCGGAGCATCTGCTCAAACTTCCCCTTTCCAACCTCTTTCACCATGGCATCTAAATGCTCCGCCTTCGGGGCAACATACTTTCCATAAAGCCGTCTTCCAAGGATCGCTATGTTATATTGACAGATCTCTGCTGGACACCGAGAGGTACAAAGACCGCACATCACACAGTCAAAGGAGAGTTCTGCCAACCGGGCGACATCTCCCCTCATGGCCGCCGCGATATAGTCCATCACTTCGATCTCCATCGGGCACGACTTCGTGCAGGTATTGCACTGGAGACAACGGAGGAGTTCAGGGTAAGCCTTTACCAATGTTTCTATGGTAGGTTTCACCTTCTCCATATCGTAGATGCTTTTGCTTGCAGGAAAGAATGGAATTTGCGTGAGATACATGTTGGGTTGAACAACGGTCTGACACGCCAGACCCACCTCGATCTTATAGGTTCCTGGAAACCGATAGACCGTTCCGCAGGCCCCACAGATCCCTCCCCGGCAACCACACCCTCGAATCAACTGATATCCGGCATACTCCATCGCCTTTTGGATGGTAAGAGAGGCAGGGACTTCATACCGCTTTCCCATGATAAAGATGGGAACCAACTCGTCCTTCTTCTCTTTCTCAACTTCCATCTTAAACCTCCCAATCTTTTCCAAGTAATACAGCTTCGGATTATGAAAAATCCGAAATTCGAATATCGAAATCCGAAACAAATCCTAAATTCAAATTTTCAAATTTCGAAACTATTCACATCTGTTTTGGTCATTCGGATTTTGTACATTAGTGCTTGTTTCGAAATTCGGATTTCGTGCTTCGAAATTATTGTTTATAAGGATCCTGATTCGATCTTCAGTTCATCCTCTTTAAAGGTCGCCACAGGAGGAACTTCTTTTATATCCCTTCCCGGAAAATACTTGAACATCTTCTGAATTCTTTCTCCCACACTTCGAAAGAGGGTGGCCACCGGCAATTTATTAGGACAGGCGCTATCACAGAGCCCGCAGCCGATGCAGGATGTCACCATATGAGATAAGCGGATGGTGTGGAAAATAAGGGTATCGGTTGGCATTCGAATCCCGCCCTTTCGATCCGCCCACCTAAGGAATTGATCACCCTCATGTTCGAAGATCGCTGTCCTGAAGACACACTCCTTGCAGTAACAGATCGGACAAGCCACCATGCAATTATGACACCGGATACAGGCGGAAAATCGGTCCATGAAGGAGCGGAGGTCTTTCACCACTGCTTTAAATTCTTCGAAGAGGGCATCTCGTTTCTTCGTCCTGTCAGCAACGACTCTGTTGACCACTTCGCTTCTGCTGGCTGGTTCATTCTCCGAGTAGGTAAGGATCCCCTTCTCCTCAATCTCTCTTTCCAGTCTCTCTCCTACTTCAATGCCGATCTCTTGCTCCGTTGGATAACCAAAGAGCCTGAAAATGATATCTGCTTTTGGAACAGGATATTCGCACATTTGGCAAGCGGTCCGGTACGAATAGCCTGAAGGCGCGGGAGATTCTCCTTTTTCCATGCCCTTCAGCTGGCTCTTGGTTAGATCTGCTCCCTTTCCTTCCTGAGCCATTTTTGCATAATCGGCCACTTCATAAGTTCCGGGACAATCGACACCGATGAGATAGAGGTTGTCCAGTTTGACCTGAAGGAATTTTGCCAACTCCACGATCGCCCTCACCTCACATGCTTTTAATACAGCTCCAATCTTCTTCTCCATGTTTTTTATCGTCAGATTGGAAACCACTCTGGCAGATTGAACCGGCATGGTCGGGGAAAGAACACATGCTCCATCCAGCATCTGGGGATCGTGAATCAATGCCTGAACAAATCCATCCTTCGAGGGAAGTGCTTTAGGGACAAGAATGCCTTCAATGATTCCTTTCTCCAAAAGAGATCTTAGAAAACGGATCATGGTCTCATCGACTCTTCCCTCAGTTACTTTCATCGCCGCGTGTTTCGCCATCTTCAGCAAATCTCCTTTCTGGTATCTTCTCCATCTTCATCCTTGAATTGTAGCCGCAACCTTTAGGTTGCGAGGTTTACGCGATGCTTTAATCGCAGGCTAAAGCGTTCGACTGAGCGACTCGACTGAGCTCGTCGAAGTCTCACGCCGAAGTCCTGCGGCTACAAACTATTCACCCCCACCCGCACTTCGGTTGCGAGTCGTACCGACCTCCCCCGTCAATGGGGAGGGGAAAGAGGGGCTTACGCGTTCCAGAGCTGTTTCATGGGATTGGGGCCCAATTTCTTCAGACCCTCAACCATCTTGGTTACCGTATCTGCGAAGAGCTTTCCTTCGCTGGCACTGATCCACCGAAGCCAGACCCGATCCTCTGTAAACCCCATTTGCTGCAGAATCCCTTTAAGGATGGCCAGTCTTCTGCGGGCCTTATAATTTCCCGTCTGATAATGACAGTCTCCTGGATGGCATCCTCCGATCAAAACTCCGTCCGCTCCATCGATGAGAGCCTTGAGGACATAAATGGTATCGACGGCTCCAGAGCACATCAGATGGATGATACGGATATTGGGGGGATACTGCTGACGGGTGGTCCCGGCCAGGTCCGCTCCCGTATAGGTGCACCAGTGGCAAAGAAAGGCTACAATCCTCGGTTCAAACTCCGCCATCTCATTCCTCCTTCTCAAGTCGCATAGCGCATAGAGCATGGCGCATAGCGAAAGTCACTGAGTAACCCTTAATTTTATCCTATGCGCTTGGCGCTCTGCGCTTAGCGCATTCAATCAATCGCCGCGTCGAGGACGGCCAGGTTCAAATCCTTCTCAAAATTCTTCTGTTGTGAGGCCCCGTTCCGGCAGGCGATGACGCATGAACCACATCCCTGGCATAGATCCGTCATCACCTCTGCCTTCCATTCTTCCTCATTCAAGACCCTCGCCTGGTAGGGACAGACTGAAACACAGAGCCCACACCCACAGCAAAGTCTTTTGATGACATAGGCAAGGGTTGCCTTTTCTTCGATCACGTCCTGGGACAAGAGCGCAGCGGCGCGGGCTGCGGCCCCGTTTGCCTGGGAAATCGCGTCTTCAATAAAATTGGGCGAATGGCAAAGACCTACGAAGAATTTTCCCCGGTCCACTGAATCGAGGGGGGCCGACTTTGGATTGGCCTCCATAAAGAAACCATCCGGATTTAGATCCACATCAAAAATCCGCGCCAGTTCCTCGTGCTCATTAGGCTCAATCCCTGTGCTCAGAACAATGCGATCTGCCGGAAGGTTGACACGACCGACCATAGCCGGATCAAACACCGATACCTGAAGGCTCCCGTTCTTGCGGGTTACTTCTGGCTTATGATCCAGATCGTATCGAATAAAAATAATCCCCTTCCCTCTGGCCTCGTGGTAATAGGTCTCATAAAATCCATAAGTCCTCACATCCCTGTACAGGACATAAACATTGACGCGAGGATTGATCTCTTTTAATTTGAGACCATTTTTCACTGCATGGTTGCAGCAGACTCGGCTGCAATAGGGATGTTCTTCGTCCCTGGAACCCACACACTGAATCATCACCACGGAGCGGATGTCTTTTAGCCTTTCATCCTTCAAGTAAATCATCTTTTCCAACTGTCTCTGGGTGATCACCCGTTCATCTTCTCCATAGGGGTAACCCTTGGGAGTGATTTCTCTTCCTCCCGTTGCAAGGATGAGGGCTCCGTGATCGAGAGACTTTTCTTCATTTTCATGACGGATTTTTGTTTGGTAATATCCATTCTTCTTTCCAAATCCCAAAATTTCTGCCTCCGTATAGAGATGGATGGATCCATGGTTCTTCACTTTCTGAACCAGATCCTGCAGGAGGCTTTGGGGATTTGACCCCTTCAATGTATAAAAAGACTCTTTTAGGTTTCCTCCCAGTTCCTTTTGTTTCTCAATCAAGTAAACTTCAAACCCTTGTTCGGCCAATCGGAGAGAAGCAGTCATGCCGGAAAGACCTCCGCCCACGACCAATCCCTTCTTTTCGACTTTCCGTTTTTCCTTTCGGATGGGCTGGATCCTCCTCGCCCTCTCCACGGCCATCCGAATGAGAACCATGGCTTTCCCCGTGGCTGATTCCGGATGGTCTTCGTGGACGAAGGCGCATTGCTCACGGATATTGGCATATTCAATCAGATGAGGATTGAATCCGATACCCTTTGCCATCTCCTCCATGGTCTTTCGAATTTCTCGTTGAGAACAACCCGCGATCACAATTCGATTGAGACCCTGCTCCCCAATTCTTCTCTTAATGAGATCCAAATCGTCCGGAAGGCAAGGCAATCCCACCTCTTCAACATGAACCACCTCTCTCAGTTTCTTTGTCTCATTCACAAGCTCTGGGATGGAAAGTCTTTTTCTTAACTCATCGCCGCAATGGCAGAGAAAGACCCCCACCTTTGGAATCTCCTCACTCAGAGCCCCCTCAGCAGGATACTCTTTCTTCGGTTGAAGACCATTCGGCGACAGGAAGGAAGCAACCATGGCCGCGGCGCTTGAGCCTTCCACCACGCTCTCCGGAATGTCCCTTGGACTCCTGAACGCTCCTCCCACGAAAATTCCCTTGACCGATGTCTGGGCTGGATTGAACTCTTCAGTCTGACAGAATCCCTGCGGATTCAATTGGAGCCCAATCCTCTTTGCCAGATCTTTGATCGCCGGGGGCGGTGTGAAACCGACAGAGAGGATGACTGCATCGAACTCTTTCTCTTCGAATTTTCCATCCTCCGTCACATAGGTGATCATCAGGTTTTTTGTCTGTTGCAGCTCTTTCACCGAGGAGATGGCACATCGCTTAAATTCAATCCCATAATCCGACTTTGCCCTTTCATAGTATCGCTCGTAGTCCTTTCCCATCGGCCGGATGTCCATATAGAAAAAAGTGATGCCGAGGTCAGGAGACCGATCCTTCGCAATCATGGCCTGTTTCATAGCGTACATGCAGCAGATGGTGGAGCATTGATCCTGACCGCAAGAAGGGTCTCGTGATCCGACGCATTGGACGAAGGCAATCCTTTCCATCTTCTTCCCATCAGAGAGGCGGATCGGCAATCCCTGGGTAGGGCTTGATGTGGACAGCAATCTCTCAAACCTGATGCTTGTCAGGACATTCTCATACCTGCCAAACCCGTACTCTCCTTTTCTTTGGGCCCAGAAGGGTTCGAAACCAAATCCCAGGACGATGGCTCCGGTCTGAATTGTTTCCTGTTCTTCCTTCATATCCAGATCAATCGCACCTGGAGCACACACCTTGACACATTCGCCGCATCGCGTGCAGGTATGGGGATCGATGACAAGACTGTGAGGGACCGCCTGAGGGTAAGGAAGATAGATAGCTTTTCGTTTCTCCAACCCTCCACCGAATTCTCTCTCCACTTCCACCGGGCAAACCTTGATACAGGCCTCGCAGAGGGTACAACGGTTCGGATCGACGAACCGAGGTTTCTTAACGACAGAGACTTTAAAATCCCCTCCCCCTCCCTCAATTCCGGAAACTTCCGAATAGGGAAGCAATTCGATGTTGTCATGAAGGTGACATTCATAGATTGGACAAAAGGCAGGAGGCGTGGGACTCATAAAGCAAACACCACAGGAATTTGTCGGAAAGGTCTTGTCCAAAAGGGGAAAGTACCCACCAATGGCCGGCCCCTGCTCCAGAAGGAATACCTTCCTCCCCATCTCCGCCAATAGAAGCGCAGACTGCATTCCTGAAATGCCCGCACCGATCACCAACGCTGATCCTTTGTCACCCCTCATCTTCCCCTGTTCCATCCCTTACCCTTTCTTCAAGTCTACTTATGAAAATGTTAGAGGTTGGAGGTTTGAGGTCTTAGGCAAAAGATTTTGCCTCCAACCTTTAACCTCAAACCTAACGCGGAATTTCATGTCAATCCCAACTCCTTCAACAACCCCTTTGGCGAGATCAAATGTTTCTTCCACCAGTTCCCTCTCTTTTCAACATCAAAGGCCACTCCCATCAGTTCAGTAAAGTAAAAAATCGGGAGACCCATGTCTTGCCTCATCTCCAGATTCATTTGGCAGAGGCCGCAGGAGGTAACGATACATTGAGCCCCCGCTTCCTTGGCCATGGATACAATTTTTCCTACAAGTTTCTTAACCACATCACTATAAGTCATGGCCAAATCTGCACCACAACAATCAGTCTTATAAGACCACTCCACCGGCTCGGCACCGAGGCTCTTCATCAAACGATCCAGATATTGAGGGTTCTCCGGATCATCCAACTGGGTGATTTTAGGATGTCGAACTAAAGCACATCCATAGTAACAGGCAGCCTTCAATCCTTTTAAGGGTCTCTTCACCTTTTCTCGAACTTTCTCCAAACCAATTCGATTCAGGATCACATCCATCAACGCTAATATCTCAAGCGAAGGCTCATAGGTAAATCCAACGATTTCCTCAATCTCTTTTCGCTCCGCCTCGTCATTCTTAAGGGTGTACTCCGCTCTTTTCAGCATGTTAAAACATCCTGCACAGGGAACGACCAGATCGCCGGCCTGTGCTAACTGCGCTTTCGAAATGTTTCTCGCGGGCAGGCAGAGGGAAAGTAGATGATTGAGGCTATGGGTCGCCGCGGCTCCGCAACAGTTCCAATCCTCAATCTCCACCAACTCCACCCCAAGGGCCTTAAACACCTCATGGGTCGATAACCCGTATTCTAAAGATGAAGAGTGATCCGTACAACCCGGAAAATAAGAAAATTTCATTTCTTGCACCTCTCAAAAATCCTTTTGATCTCTCCTCTCCCCTTGATAAAGCTGGGAAGCAAGGGAAATTTCCCCTTCAAAAAGAGCCTCACGCCAGGAAAAAGTGACCCGGTCATTAAGTCTCTGCTCCGGAGTATGTAGTCCATCAACATGGTTACCTCATGGGCTCTTCCTCCTCTCCGGACGCTCTGGATAAAAGCCTCGTGGAAGAGATGGATATTTTTCTCTTTTGCCGCAATCCCCTCCTCCATGGCCATCTCTCTTAAGGCATCCATCAACACGCCAATGTCAATCTTATTCGGACACCGGGTTCCACAGGTCTCACAGGATACACAGAGCCAGATGGCGCTGCTTCCTAAGACCTCCTCTTTCATTCCCATTTGGATCATCCGAATGATATTGTTGGGCCGGATATCCATGTAAGGAGCGGTGGGGCAGCCTGCCGTGCATTTCAGACACTGATAACAGAGGTTTAAGTCTTCCCCGCTTCTCTTTTTGGCTTCCTCGAGAAAAGAGGAATCCATTTTTTCTGCTTCAGCCAAGGTTCCCAATTTCATGACCTCCCGATACTATCAACCCTAAAGGGTTGAGTTACAAGATCACCATCAACTGTAACTCAGGGCTTTAGCCCTGATGCTTCAAATAACCGTATCCACCATTCTAAGCATCTGACCGGCGCGAGTATTTCGCAGTTCACAGGCATTGTTGGGACAGGCGGCAATGCATGCTCCGCATCCCTGACAGAGAGCGCTGTGGACGATCGAAATCCCTTTACGTGGATCCATCTCCCTGGCCTCATAGGGACAGACTTCAACACAGATCCCACATCCGCTGCAGATGAGTTCATCCACATAGGCAATTAAAGGGTCCTGAAGGAGTGTGTCTGTCGAGAGGAGGGCCTGGATTTTGCTCGCTGTGGCCGAAGCCTGAGAAACGGTATCGGAAATATCCTTGGGCCCCTGCCCACAACCCGCAAGATAGATTCCCTTCGTAGAACTTTCCACGGGATAGAGTTTGATATGGGCCTCCGTCAGAAAACCATGCCGATCCACCGTGGCCCTCAATTTGGCAGCCAGATCTTTTACTCCTTCACTCGGGATCATGGCCGTTGCCAGGACGACCATATCAGCAGCCACCTCGACCATTCTCCCGGTCAAGGTGTCCACGCCCAAGATCCTCACTTTCCCATCGTCCTGAAAGACTCTCGAAACCCGTCCCCGGAGGTAGAGAAGCCCTTTCTCTTCGATGGCCTTCTGAAGGAACTCTTCGTACCCTTTGCAGTCTGACCGGATATCCATGTAGAAGATATACGGTTGCCCATCCGGAATCTGCTCTTTATAAATCTTGGCCTGCTTGGCCGTGACCATGCAGCAAACACGGGAACAGTAGGGCATATATCGATCCGGATCCCTTGAAGCCACACATTGGATAAAAACCATCTCTTTGGGTACCTTCCCATCAGAGGGCCGACGGATCTTACCTTTTGTCGGACCATCGGAGGAGAGCATTCTTTCGAAGGTGAGGCCGTCAATCACATCTGGGATCTCTCCGTATCCATATTCACCCAGTTGCTCCCTGGGATAAAGCTCATATCCTGTCGCAACGACAATGGCTCCTACCTTTTCGGTTATCTGCTCGTCTTCTTGTCTGAAGCGAATGGCCTTCTCAGGACAGACCTCCTCACACTTTTTGCAACTTCCATCGACAAAATAAAGGCAATGTCCCTTTTGGATGACGGGTCGATTGGGAACGCCTTGAGGATAAAGTTTATCAATCGCTTTTCGCATCCCCAGCCCTCTCTCGAAGGTTGAGACATATTCCACCGGACAATGCTCGATACAGAGCCCGCAACCGTTACACTTCTCCCAGTCTACATAGGTGGCTTTCTTTTTGATCACCAGATCAAAATTGCCAACATAGCCCTTCGATTCTTCCAGTTCCGAATAGCAGTAGAGATGGATCTTCGGATGTCTCTCTACCTCCATGGTTCTCACAAGAAGGCTCGAAAGGGCCGGATCGAGTTCCGGAAAGGTCTTTGACAGCTGAGCCATATGACCCCCCAGAGCCGCCTCTCTTTCAATCAGAACGACGTCATAACCTCCGTCTGCTATATCAAGAGCAGCAGTAATGCCCGCGATCCCCCCACCCACTACCAAAACCCTCCGGTTGATCGCCACGGAAATCGCTTCCAGCTGCTCATTCCTCCTCACCTTTTCGAGAGTTGCTGAAATGATCTCTTCTGCTTTTTGAGTCGCCTTCTCCTTCTCCCTTTGATGGACCCAGCTGCACTGTTCCCGAATATTGGCTATCTCACAGCGATAGGGATTCATCCCCTGCGATTTGACCGCTTTTCGAAATGTATTTTCGTGCATGGTGGGTGAGCAGCAGGCGACCACGACGCCGTCAAGTCCCTTCTCCTGTATGGCCTCCCGGATAAGTTGCTGACCCGGATCAGAACACATGTAGATGTAATCGGTGCTGTGGACCACATCCTCCACCTTCCCCATCTTTTCGGCCACCGATTTGACATCCACGCTGCCAGCGATGTTCACACCACAATGGCAGATGAAGACTCCCAACTTTTTCATCGATCACGTACCCGTGATTCGTGCCTTATAACATCCCTCCCCCTTGATGGGGGAGGGACTGGGTGGGGGTGAACCAGATTCTTTCCCCCTCCCCTTCATCCCCTCCCACCAGGGGAGGGGAAATTTTAGGTTAGTGTTGTGCAAACAATCCCTGCACTTTGCTGGCTGCGGCATTGGCATGGGCCACTGCATCGGCAATATCCTTTGGGCCCTGAGCACAGCCGGCAATATAGATTCCCTCCACATTTGATTCGACAGGCCGTAATTTTCTCTGTGCCTCTGTTAAAAACCCGTAATCGTCAACTGCAATCCCAAGTTTCCCTGCTAACTCTTTCGTATCCTTCTGGGGAATCAAGGCTGTGGCTAGTACCACCATATCGGCAGCGATTTCTATCTTCTTCCCGGTCAATGTATCTGCCCCCCAGACGATCACCTTATCTCCATCTCGAAAAAGTCGTGAAACCCTTCCCCTTAGATAAAGGATCCCTTCTTCTTCCATTCCCTGTTGAATGAATTCTTCATATCCCTTTCCTGTGGAGCGGATGTCCATGTAAAAAATATAAGTCTGCCCATCATGGACCTTGTGTTTGTAGAGCCTGGCATGCTTTGCCGTATACATGCAACAGACCCTGGAGCAGTAAGGCATATACCGTTCAGGGTCTCTTGACCCCGTGCATTGGATGAAAACCAGTTCTTTTGGAATCTTTCCATCAGAAGGTCTTCGTATCTCCCCGGTGGTCGGTCCGGACGCGGAGTTTAACCTTTCAAAACTAAGGCCGTCTATAACATCTGGTATTTGACCGTATCCGTACTCGCCAATTCTCTCTTTCGGCAACAAATCGAATCCAACCGCCACAATAATAGCTCCGACTCTTTCCTCGACAAAACGGTCCTTCTGTTCGTAGTCAATGGCCTCGACCGGACAGATCTTCTCGCAGACCCGGCATTTTCCTTCTTTAAAGTACCGGCATGTGGAGGTGTTAATGACCGGTTTATTAGGAACAGCCTGAGGGGATAAAGTATAGATGGCTTTGCCCATTCCCATGCCACGATCAAATTCAGAGGGATTCTTTGAGGGACACTTCTGCTGGCAGAGTCCACAACCCGTGCACTTCTCCCAATCTACATAGGCTGCCTTTCTCCGGACCTTTACCAAAAAGTCCCCTGCCTTCCCTTCTACGCCATCCACTTCTGAGTAGGTAAGCAGTTTAATTCGAGGATGTTGACCTGTCTCCACAGTCTTCGGAGTTAAAGTGCATTGAGCGCAATCAAGGGTGGGAAAGGTCTCAGAGAGTTGAAGCATCCGGCCTCCAATGGAAGGAAGCTTATCCACCAAAACCACTTCATATCCTGCATTCCCAATATCGATGGAGGCAGAGATTCCTGCAATGCCCCCGCCGATAACCATGGCCTTTTTTATAAAACCATTTGAATCTTTCATCTAAATCAGGCCCTTTTGCTTCAGGAGCGGAACAGGATCAACAAAATTCTGATCAAACCCCAGGGTCCGGTAATCGAGGCCCATGGCAATCCCAAGGAGTTGAGTAAAATAGAGAACCGGAACCTGTTTGAAATCGAGATATTTTTCTTTGATGTCGGCTTGTTTATGGTCGATATTAAAAGTGCACATGGGACAGGTGGAAACAATAACCTCCGCCCCACTCTTAATCGCCGAACCGAGAATTTTATAGGCGCATTCAGTTGCCACCTCCGGCGCGCCTACGGATTGAAAAGAGCCACAGCACTCAATCTTATAAGGAAAATCGACCGCTTTTGCACCTAACGCCTCTAACAATTCTTCAAAGAGGGTTGGCCTTTCCTTATCATCGAATTCCATCTCGTCAAAGGGCCGGAGGAGCATGCAGCCATAATAGGCGCCGGCTTTGAGACCTTCCAAAGGTCTCTCCACCTTTTCTTTTACCTGTGCCAATCCAACATCCTTTTTAAGGATTTCTAGATAATGGACGACTCGCAGGTCGCCCTGATAATTCTTTTCGATAAAATTGTTGATCTTTTCTTTCTTCTCACCATCTCCCTGGATCAACCGATTCGTCCTTTTGATCACATTGAAGCAGACGGCACAGAGAGTAGTGAGGACCGTCCCTTCCTCCCTGGCACTGGCTAAAATCCTGGAAGGCGGCAGGAGGGCCATGATGTTATCGGTAGCCAGAGGAAAGGTAGCTCCACAACAAGTCCAATTGGGGAGTTCCTTCAATTCAAATCCCAGAAGACGGGAACAATTTCGAGCGGTTTGATCGAAGTTCTTCGCCTTCGTATAAAGGGTACAACCGGGAAAATAGAGGTAATCCATAAGAACTCCAAAAATACGAATTTCGAATGTCGAAATCCGAAACAATTCCTAAATTCAAATGTTCAAATTTCCAAGACACACCTTCCCCTCCGTTTCCTCCAATGGGGTGAGGATATAGGTGAGTCGGAGCTACGTTTCGAATTTGGTGATTCGGTCATTTGGTATTGTTTCGAATTTCGGATTTCGTGCTTCGAGTTTAAAATTCTTAACCCTGTGCGCTATGCCCTCTGCCCTACGCGTTTTTATGACAGAAACTTCCTGAATCCACTGATAAATGCAATTTGGGGGACTTTTTCCAGGAACCCCTCTGGAAATTCGGAAATTTGAATATGATCCTTCCTCTCTTTCTTTCTTAAAATCACCAGCCTCAGAGCATCCATGATCCGGGCAATATCGATTCCTTTGGGGCATCTCGATGTGCATTGAAGGCAGGAGGCACAGAGCCAGAAGGTATTCACGCCGAGGGCTTCCTCTTCCAGGCCCAGAAGCGTATAACGAATGACCTCATGGGGGCCCACTTCCATGGCAAAGGAGACCGGACATCCGGCGGTACAATTCCCGCACTGGTAACAGGCGAAAAGATTTTGACCGCTGATCAGTTCTACCTTTTTCGTAAATTCATTATGAACCTTATCCCTTGTCAATTCGATTTTCATGGTCAACCCCGACGGAGCGCCTTCATTAACTGAGGGCGAACTTTTTCGTCGGCAATACCTGCCTGCCGGCAGGAATGCCGACGCTACATTGCTAAATTAGAGATAATTTAATTATAAAACACATTCTCCTACCTTGCGATGAAGGTAGCAATCACATATCCGATAGTGATCAGGGCCTGTGTTCCCAGGATGGTGATGACATTCGAACCCAACACAGGAATCAACTGACCGGTATCGTTATAATATTTTAGTGCCCCTTTGGCCGTCTTCCATCCAAGGCCGATGGTCATCAACCCGATGAGGGTCACAAGAGGCATAATCTTTGTAAGAACCCCAATGATGATGCAAAGATAAGAAGCGATGAGCAAGGCCACAAAGAGCATACTGGCACTCCTCTTTCCCATCGTAATCACTAAATGCCTTCTCCCACCCTTCTGATCGGCCTCCCGATCTGGGAACTCGTTTAGAAAGAGAAGGTTAGCGGTCAGTATGCCCGGTGCCAGGGATGCGAATAAGGTTTCCCAGCTATATCTTCCTGCTTGAACATAATACGAACCGAGAACGAGGGTTGGTCCGAAGTTAAGACCCGCGAATAGCTCTCCCACCAGCCATTTGGCAAGATAGACATTATAGAAATAGGCTGAAAACCCTGCAAGGAGGAGAAGTGGAAAGAGGAGCCACCCTCTCACCATGACAAAATAGAATCCAATGGCCATGGCGATTAAGAGGCAAATCGTTGCAAACCAAAAGGCCTGTTTTGGTTTGAGGAGACGAGAGGGGAGAACACCGCTGCCTCCACTGAAAGGAGTTCTTTGGGTGTTCAAGTCGATTCCGTCCACATAGTCGTAATAGTCATTAGCCACATTAACCGTCATATGGACGAGGATGGAGCCTATCATGGCCAGCACATAATAATCCCAGCGGAAGAATCCCTCATGGGCTGCAATGGCTGCCCCTAATGAGACCAGGATGACCGTTAAAGGAATAAAATGAAAACGAGGCAGAAGGAGCCATGCTTTCAAGGATCCGGGTTTTATCTTTTCCATGAATTAGCCTCTAGAACCAGTATCAATTCTTTCGCCGTTGATGAAACGACAGCGTGACGCGGTGACCCGGTGACGGGGGGACAAAAATTTCTCATGCGTTTCTCGCCATCTCCGTGTCTCCCCATCTCGCTATCTTTGCTATTCCTTCTTATATCTCTTCTCTCCTTCAACATAGAGATCATTCCCTCTCACATCATTGACGACAATGACTGGAAGGTCTTCCACTTCCAGTTTTCGGATGGCTTCTGGACCCAGATCTTCATAGGCCACCACTTCCGCTTTTTTCACTCGCTTCGCCAGAAGAGCACCGGCACCCCCTGTGGCAGCAAAGTAGACCGCTTTATACTTCTTCATCGCTTCTTTCACGGTGTCGGATCGCATCCCCTTCCCGATCATTCCTTTTAGACCTCTTTCCATCAATGTTGGAGAATAGGCATCCATACGGTAACTGGTTGTCGGGCCTGCAGATCCAAAAGCCTGCCCTGGTTTAGCGGGGGTAGGACCCACATAGTAGATGATCTGTCCTTGAATGTCAAAGGGAAGATTTTTACCTTCTTTCAATAAGGTAAAAAGCCTTTTATGAGCTGCGTCCCTTCCGGTGTAAATGATTCCGCTGACGAGGACTCGATCTCCAATCTTCAACCTTTCAACATCTTTATCGCTCAGCGGTGTTTTCAACCGAATGGGTTCGCTCATAGAATCCCCGCGCTATTAGGAAATGACACGGTGATGGAGTGACTCGGTGACGCGGTGAAAAAAATTTCTTATCCATTTCTCGCCGTCCCCTTATCTCCTCATCCCACATCTTACTATCTTATTTTTCTCCTCGTCTCCGTGTCTCCCTATCCCCCTATCAAATAATGGCTTCTTTGTGTCGTTGCGCGTGACATTGAATATTAACGGCCAAGGGAAAACTGGCGATATGGCATGGCATCATTAAGATGTGAACGGCTAAAGAAGTAGTCCGTCCTCCTAATCCCTGGGGACCAATCCCCAGTCGATTGATCTCTTGCAAAATCTCGGATTCTAATTGATCCAGCTCTGGATCCAAATTCTTGCTTCCAAGGGGTCTAAGCAGACTCTTCTTGCCAAGAAGGGCCGCCTGTTCGAAAGTCCCTCCGATCCCCACACCCACAATGGTTGGAGGACACGGGTTTGAACCCGACTCCTTGACTCTTTGAACCACAAAACGTTTAATCCCCTCCACTCCGTCAGAGGGTGTAAGCATGACCACCCGGCTCATGTTTTCGCTGCCGCCGCCTTTCGGGGCCACGGTTATCTTAACCTTTTCTCCCGGAACGATTTCAGTGTGGATGATCGCGGGGGTATTATCTCCTGTATTCGCCCTGGTAAAAGGATGGCAGATCGATTTCCGCAGATACCCGTCCCGATACCCCTGTCGAACTCCCTCAAAGATAGCCTCTCTCAGACCTCCTCCAACCAGATGAACATCCTGCCCCAGTTCCAAGAAGATCACTGCAAAGCCCGTATCCTGGCAGATGGCGACTCTCTCCTCTTTGGCAATCCGGGCATTCTCCTTCAACTCCTTCAATATCTCAATCCCCAGAGGTGACTCCTCTTTTTCTATCGCTCGATCGAAGGCCTGAAGCACATCCTCCCCCAGGTCAGTGTTAGCCTCCATACAGAGAGCTCTGACTTTCTCCGTGATCATCTTGACATTGATCTCTCGCATCAGGTGTCACCTCCACCCCTCACCCCATCCCTCTCCCCTTAGGGGAGAGGGGAAGGGAGAGGCGGACGATTTATAACTTCAATTCTGCAATGCTTTTTTTCACACTCTCGGCGGACTTCGCTACGAGTTTTTTCTCTTCCTCCGTTAATTCGAGTTCGATAATCGACTCGATACCCTTCGCTCCTAATTTGACCGGGACCCCAAAGCAGATATCCTTCAGTCCATATTCTCCGTTGAGATAGACGCAACAAGGAAGTATTCTCTTCTTATCCTTCAGGATAGCCTCTGCCATCTGGATGACCCCAGCGGAAGGGGCATAGAACGCGCTTCCCGTCTTGAGGAGATTGACGATTTCTCCCCCCCCCTTCCGTGTCCGATCGACCAGTCGGTCAATCGTCTCCTTCGGAAGAAGTTGCGAAAGAGGAATGCCGCTCACGGTGCTATATCTTGGAAGAGGGACCATCTCATCACCATGTCCTCCTAATAGCAGGGCTTGGATGTCTTCCACTGAAACTCCCAATTCCATGGCAATAAAAGATCTGAATCGGGCCGTATCTAAAACGCCTGCCATCCCCATCACCTTCTCTCGGGGAAGACCACTTTTCTTATAGGCCAGATAAGTCATCGTATCAAGCGGATTGGTGACCATCATGAGGATGGCCTTCGGAGATCTTGCAACGACCTCGGCAACGACCGATTCGATGATCTTTTTATTAATATCCAGCAGGTCTTCCCGGCTCATCCCTGGCTTTCTAGGGACTCCTGAAGTAACGATCACAACATCCGAACCTTTTGTCTCCTCATATCCATTTGTTCCGATGACCCTTGCATCAAATCCCTCAATTGGACTTGCTTCAAACAGGTCCAGCGCCTTCCCTTGAGGAATTCCTTCCAGGATATCGACGAGGACGACATCGCCCAGTTCCCTTTCAGCCGCCCAGTGGGCGGCCGTGGCTCCCACAAACCCTGCTCCGATAATTGAAATTTTATTTCTTCCCATGAGAATCCCCTCCTCTCTCATTCGCTGACGGTCCCCCGTCTTAGCCCGAGAGGTCGTTCAGCGAAAATCGATCAACCGCTTGCTCCACTCCCTCCAACTGATAGCCTTTTAAATGAAACCCACAGGTTTTCCGAATGATCAATTCGGGCTTTAACAGAATCTCCTTCGTGGAAGACTTGCTCTCTCCACCCTCAATCTTTTCTACCAACGTCTTAACGGCAAGGGCACCCATTTCGAATTTTTTCTGGCCAATGGTTGTCAGTTCAAGGCCTTTCATTCCCGTGAATTCGATGTCGTTGAACCCGACCAGAGCAATATCCTCGGGAATCCTCAAGCCTCCCTCTACAATGGCCTGATAGGTCCCGAGAGCCATGTAATCATTGGTGGCAAAGATAGCGGTAGGAGGCTCGGCCATCCCGAGAAATCGCTTTCCTCCCCGGTAGCCGGACTCCTTCAAGAAATCCCCCTCCCAAAAGTAATCGTCTCTCTGTTCGAGATTGTAGGCTTGAAGTGCTTTCTTTCCGCCTTCCAGACGCTCGAGTGCCACAGAAGATTCAGCAGACCCACCGATGACACCTATCTGTCGATGGCCGAGTCTGATCAGGTGCTCAACCGCCAAGAATCCTCCGAGAATATTATTCACCCCTACATAATCCACTTTTTCTTTCACCAGAGAGTGATAGGTCCTTCGATTCACCAGGACGATGGGAAAAGACTCTTCGGCCAGGGCAACGATATTGGGGTCACCCAGATGGGCGGAAGTAAAAATGATCCCATCCACTCCTTTGCTCCGTAGCATATCGACATATTGTTTTTCGACTGAAAGATCTTGGTGAGTGCTGCAGAGGATGATGTTATACCCTAACCCTATGGCCGTAGCCTCAATCCCTTGGGCCAGTTCAATATAGAAAGGATTGGAAATTGTTGTGATGACAAGGCCCAGTGTTTTGGTTCGCTTCATCACCAGGCTTCTGGCTATGAAGTCGGGCCTGTAGTTCAGGTCCCGGGCGATGGAGAGAATCTTTTCCTTGGTTTCATTCCTTATTCGCGATTTATCATTAAGGGCTCTTGAAACCGTCGTATGGGATACATTGGCCATATGGGCAATGTCTTTAATGGTAACCTTCTTTTTCATAATGATGCATTAATGGCAACACATGCTTTGGGGGGCGCGACCACCAA
>Ga0209286_1000050_pt1 | contig 22151 bp, 16 predicted proteins | sample PPLLak1March2015_2_FD_187250 | JGI IMG/M metagenome (GOLD analysis project Ga0209286, IMG submission 187250) | Freshwater sediment microbial communities from Prairie Pothole Lake near Jamestown, North Dakota, USA - PPLs Lake P8 Core (3) Depth... | ecosystem: Environmental > Aquatic > Freshwater...
GTGCCGGAGGTGGCAGCCGCGGTGATGACGCCGATATTGGTTGCGGGGGTGCTGTTGCCGAACAAGCCGCCCAGCGTGTTGTCGCCGGACACGGTGCCGGCGCCGATCCACTGGATGCCGAATTCCGCCGCCTTGTCCGCCGACACCTCGACGATAAGCGCCTCGATCAGCACCTGGGCGCGACGGACGTCGAGCTTTTCCACGACTGCCTTGAGGTTGGCGAACACGGCTTCAGGCGCGGTGATGATCAGGGCATTGCTGCCGGGGTCGGCCTGGACCATTCCCGGACCGAGGTCCTGGCTGGAGGATGTAGCGGTGGCTGTCGCAAGCTGGGTTGTCGCTGGCTGGGCAGCAGCGGTCTGGGTCACGGAACCCGTATCCGAAGCGAGGATGTTGCGCAGGGTCTTGGCCACTTCAACTGCCTGGGCATTCTTCAGGTAGATCACATGGACATTGCCCGCCACCGGGGTGGGAACGTCCAAAGTGGCAGCAAGGTTCTGCACCTTGCCGACCAGGCTGCGGTCGCGCCCGCGGACGATCAGGCTGTTGGAGCGATCATCCACTGCAATCTGCAGGAGATCGATGCCACCGCCAGGCGCCTGGCCCGGCATCGGCGCGAACACGCGTATCACCAGGGCGGCAAGTTCCTTGGCAGAGACGTATTTGAGCGGGATCAGCACGGGCTCGTCGACTGATGGAACGTCCAGACTGGCGATCACCTGTTCCAGACTGGCGAGGTTGTCCGCGTAGTCGGTCACGATCAGGGTGTTGCTCGAGGCATCCGCACTGAATGTTCCATTGGGGCCGACCAGTGAACGCAACGCAGCCTGAAGCTGAGGGGCCGATTCGTGTCGCAGGCTGAAAACACGCGTGACCATTTCACCCCCCGCCCGCTTGCGACGCGATTTTCCGGTGCTGGTCGTGGCATGGAACTTGGCATCCGCCTCGGGGACGATGCGCACCACCCCGTCGCTCTGTATCGCCGCATAACCCTGCATCCGCAACGCCGAGAGGACGATGTCATACGCGACGGAGGGACTGACCGGACGCGGTGAGGTGATCCTGAGCGTGCCCTTGACACGCGGATCCACCACGAAGGTTCGCCCCGTCATCTCGCTCATGGCCTGGATCACCGAGTGGATGTCGGCATTGACGAAATTCAGGGTTATCCAGCCCTTGGGCGGCTCCTTGGCTGCACCTGCAGCACCCGCCCAGAACATCGACAGAGTGAGCATGAAGACATAAAAGCCTCTCATGGATGCACTCATCTCTCTTGGTCCGGAGAGAATGTCTGCCCGGGGCGATTGGTGACTGTCTGAGGCGGTGATTCCGCCGGTGGCACTGCAGTTTCGGGGAGCATCAATTCCTTTTCGACTCCTGAGACGAGGAGAATCACGCGGTCTCTTTCAATGTGCTTGAGAACAATTCCCGGGACGACTTCATCGCCTGGAAACACATGCACGTTACCGGTACGTGTATTTATCGTGGCGAAGCCTCCTCCACGCGTACCGGAATACACACCAGTCAACTGCAAGCCTTCGACAGCGACCACCTCCGCTTGAACGCTCGCACTCGCAAACAATCGACTGATGGAACCGGTCGCCAACTCGGACTGGACCATGGCCGTGGAGGGCAATTCGGCGACGCGACGAGGCGCAGTCAGTTCAGACAACCATGAACCCGTCAACAGGACAGCGATCAAAGTAAACGCTGCAGTTGACAGGCGAGCCGCGGAATCGAATATTGCCGGTCCGGACAGGGTTGAGAAGTGCAATCGTTCCAACTTCATAGCGCGAAAGTATAACCCCTTAGAGGGTAGGCTAAGCATGGATTTCACCTGTCCTGGAATGGGGATCTTTCCTGCCGGATTTGAAGCCGACCTCGGCCTTGCCGATGATCACTAAAACCCTAGAAAAGTCAGCGTACGTCCTGATTCATCCAGTCGCGCATCAGCGACTACGAAGACGAAAAGCATGCCGTCGTAGTGCGGGCCCGACAGGGCACAGCCCAAGCTTGCAGTTCGATCGGGTTACGGTCTGTCGTGGTTGACGACAATGGCGTGGACATGCCGAGTGGAATCTCTACTTGCTCGCGAGGTACTCAACCAGCGCGTCGATATCGCCCGGGTCAAGTGCCTTGCCGGCCGTGCGCATGGTGCACATGCCGCTGCTTGACTCGCCAGCGTTATATTTCTGCAGGGCTGCCTTCAGGTAGCTGGGTTGTTGGCCGGCGAGGCGCGGAATCGCCCGACTGGCCCTGGTACGAGGACTCTTGCGAACATATCCCATCGCATCGGGGCCATGGCAGTCCACACAGGCGATGCCGTAAACCCTTTCCGCCGTATAGAGCTGCTTCCCCCGTTCGGTCAGTGTTTGATCAGGAGAAGAAATGGGCGGGCCGTCGGCAGGTTTCTGCTTGGCGTAGTAATTGGCGAGTATCACCAGTTCCTGTTGCTTATGCAGGGAGGCGATCAGCTCCATGGCATCGCTGTCCCGTTTGTTCTCCTTGAACAGCTTCAGCGCCTTCATCAGATACGTTTCATACTGTCCGGCGATGTTCGGAAACTCGGGCCCCGCCGACTTCCCGTCGACATAGTGACAGGCGCTGCAGCGCTGGATATGAATTGACTCCGGAGTGGGTCCGAGGCCGGAATCCGCAGCGGACGTCAGAGAAGCTGACGATAGAAATACCAGACCAGTGACCGTTCTCCGTAAATACATGCTCATGTCACTCTCTCCTGTCAATGATGCGAATCCCGTTCATTCCCTGGATTCGGATGCGATACAGAATTTCGATAACCGCCTGGTCAATCCCTCGCCGCCTGATAACGCTAGTTGAGTTCGTAGCGGGCGGACAAATAAATCAGGAAAGTATCGGCATCCTGCGGGGGGATCCCCAGCGAAAGCACGGTGGGCAAGAAACTGACACTGGAATTTTTTGCCCAGTCTTCCTCCTCGTAATTCTCGTACCAGATCGCAGCGCGCAACGAGAGCTTCTCTTTCACCTTGTAGTTGCCACGCAGTCCGATTGCAAACAGGTCTGAATTAAGTTCCGGCAGATCAGTGGCGTCGGCATACTGGATCTTGCCGGTGAACGTCGAATAGACGACATCGGCGCCCAGATCGAACTTGTCGGGGATCGCCTTCCAGTCCACGCTGAGGCCAACCGTGTGCGTCAGGTTGCTGTCCGACGCCATCCACATATTGCTGACCGGCGGCACGGGGATCCACTCGAGGCCCGTCTGTTCGGAGCCGAATTCCTCATACGTGTAGTAAGCGGAGGCTGAGAGCATCTCACTGAACATATAGGTGAGACTTGGGGTGACGGTCCAATGATCGGCCTCGGTAAGGCCGAGAACCATGTCGGGATAATCGTCCTGGTAGTACTCCACGCCAAGACTGAGCGACAGGCGGTCGCGCGGATTGTATGACATATCGAGTTCAATCTTGTTGCGGTCACGGTCGGCCAGTTGGAAAGGCTGCATCAACGGGTTATTAGGAAATACCGGATTCCCGATCGGCGGTATTTGATTCGACAACGGGACAAAGGTCGAGGCATCCCGGGTCGAATAGGAGTATTTCAGGCTGCCTTCGACCGTTTCCAGCGGATGCAGTCTGAGTTTGGCCCAGAACGTCGTGTCCTTGGTCGTCTCCACCTGCTGATAGGTGTAGTCCATCTGGTCGTAATCGAATCCGCCGGAGAGATCGGCATTCTTCGGCAGCAGATAGCTGACTTTGGCGCGCAGTAGGTTCTGCTCGAAACTGTACGGCAGATTTTGGCGTTCGACCGGCGCGCCGGTATTCGGATCGATCGCCAATATCGAATCCGTAATCACATAGTTGAAATTGTTGACGCTGCTCTTGTTGTCGCGATTGTTATAGGTGTAGCTCGCGTCCAGACGAAGCCTGGATGCAGGTCTTGAACTGATGGTGAACTTGGCCAGAGTGGTATCGACTTGGCCGTCCAGGTTGGCTGCGGGCAGCCCCGGCGTGACGATGACAGGGTTGATGGTATAGGGCAGAAAGGCCTGATCCTGGGTCAGGCGCCCGAAAGCGAGTTGGGCGCCCAAGCGGGTCTGATCGCTTAACTGATAGCCGAGGTTGGCGCTGATCCGGTGGGACTGGTTGTCGGGAGCTTCGGCGGCGCTTCCGTAGTCCTGTCCGGCCGCAGCGGTAAAGGGATTTTGCCAGGTGATTGCAGTCTGCTCGTTCTTGAAAAACGAGCCGTTGTAGGCGAGGTTGTACTGCAAGCGGCTGCCCCGATAGCCCAGAGTCAGACCGAAATCGTCGGTTCTGTAATCGAAGTTCACCGGCAGAATGGATGTTTGCGAATAGCCGAAGGTGGCGCCCACATCCTTGGTTCCGCTCTTTTTCTCCTGGCGGAAGAAGCCGGTAATTTCCCATTCCTTGCCGGGGATCATGGAGAATTTCACGCCCAGGCGATCACGCTCGGTTTTGAGGGACGTATTGACTAGATCCGTGCTGAGGGTAGGCATGGTGCCGGTAGTACCGCCAGGCACCCAACCCGTGGGTAATTCGAGCAGGCCGCCGCCCTGATTGCGGAAGGGACTGTACGCATCCTGCTCGCGGTAATTGGGGATCTCGTCGTATTCGATCGCAATCCCGTATTTGCCTTGCTTGCCGCCATCCACGACCGCGCTGCGTGAATCGAGTCCCAGGTCGATGACGATGACGTCGAGATAGCTGCCGTCATCGCCGCGATAACGGACATCGCCGCCGGCGTTGATCACGCTGCCGCTGTCCACCAGGCCAGTGTAGCGGCCAAAATGGTAGGAATCGTCGGATTGGTAGCCCACCCCAGCTTCCACCCAGCCAGACCAGCCGCGGATATCGGGGCAGTCTTCGCAAACCTTTGTCGACGAGGGCTTGGCCTCCTCCTGCTCGACTGAACCAGGCGCTATGGCAGCCTTTTGTGCAGCAGCCGTGGCACCGGCGGGCTTGGCCGCCGCCTCTCTTTCGGCCGGAGCGACCGTTTTGAGGATGTCCTGCGTCATGACCGAGGCAGCGGCAGGCGCGGGCGTCGTGCTCTTGGTTGCAGGTTCACCCGGCGTTGCTATCGGGGACGTGTTGCCATGGCACTTGGCGCAATTGCCCTTGGTGGCGAAGGACTTGGTGCCATTGTGGCAGCTGAAGCAGTATTTGCCCTCGGTATGGTCCTCGAAGGCAATCTTGGCGTTGCCCTTTTCTCTCTTGAAGATGCCCGTATGGCAATCCTTGCATGCGAGGCCGTTATCCGCGTGCGCCTTGCCAGAGAAGATGACGGGCTTCGGGCCGCCTTCGAAAACGAGTTCCTCGTCAGGTGGCACCGCGAGGGCCTGGGTGGAAATCGCTATCGCCCACAGTGCCGCAAAAAACATCACGAAAGCGAAGCCGGCCCCCTTTCGCCCCCCCCTGCCGCTTGCCCCTGCTTCAGCGGAACGCTTTGCCGAATCGGCCTCATCCGCAGGCGCCGCGAAGAGTTGCGTCAGCGCCGCTGCAAACGAGGCACATCGCACGGAGAATTCATCAGCGGGCATCTCTGGTCCCTCGATCCACTTTCGGCAAGGCTTGTTCATTGTCTTGATCCCCTGTGCCCGTTTTCAGCGCAGCAAGGTCGAGCCAGACGGGTGGTTCGATCCATGAACAGCGGAGTGGCAATTCAAGCAGCCCTTGACCTGCAGGTACGCACTGGGAAGCTTGCTGCCGTCGAGGCGGGTGCTGGGGTGGCCTGACGGGTCATGGCACTGCTGGCACAACTGGGGAACACGCTTGTTGAGCAACGCGGGCTGGTTGGTGCCGTGGGGCGCATGGCAGAGCATGCAATCTTCAGCCACGGGCGCGTGTTCCCAGAGGAACGGGCCGCGTTTTTCGGCGTGGCAGGAAACACACTTCTCCCGCGAACTTGCCTTGACCAGCAAGCCGGTACCGTCTTCGCCATGGACCTTGTGGCAATCGCTGCATGCCACCTTGCCTTCCCGCACCGGATGGCGGGAACGCAAATGCAACTCGGATTCCTCGCTCTTGTGGCAGGTGAGACAGACCCTTGGCTGTTGCATGCGGTCCCGCACGGGGTCCTTGACTACGTGGATCGAGTGACAGGACGCACATGCCACCTGGTTGAATTCATGGGTGCTGCCTTTCCATTCAATTCGCTGGTGCGTCTGGTGGCAGGTGAGGCATTTTTCATTCTGGTCCTTGACGGGCGTCCAGGCATTCCTGCCAAAGTTGATGATGCTGCCGCCGCGCTTCTCGTCCTTCTTCGCCTTGATGTGAATGCTCCCCGGCCCGTGACAGCTCTCGCATTTGTTGTTCGCTCCACCGAACGGGGTTCTGGGGTCCGCTGCCGCCGCGTGCTTGGTCTTGAACAGCGGAAAAATCGGGTACTCGTTGTCCTCGTCGTGGCAGCCGACGCAGGTGTTCACTCCTTCCTTGCTGAACGGAGTCTGCTTCAATCGTTCGACGGCGGCCGCTTTACTCATCGGTGCAACCGGTGCCGTGCTTGCGGCTTGCTTGACGGCGGCCGGGGCCGCTGCAGGAACCGGGGCCGGCGCCTTGCCTGCCTCTTCCTTCACGGCAGATTCGGCAGGCGTCCCGCTCGGTGATTTGTTGCCATGGCACTTGGCGCAATTGCCCTTGGTGGCGAAGGACTTGGTGCCATTGTGGCAGGTGAAGCAGTATTTGCCCTCGGTATGGTCCTCGAAGGCAATCTTGGCGTTGCCCTTTTCTCTCTTGAAGATGCCCGTATGGCAGTCTTTGCATACGAGGCCTTTATCCGCGTGCGCCTTGCCGGAGAAGATGACGGGCTTCGGGCCGCCTTCGAAAATGAGCTCCTCATCGTCCGGTACGGCAAGCGCCTGGGCGGCAAAGACGATTGCACACAACGCAGCAAAAAAAAGCAGGAAGGCAGAAGCAGCCTGCCTCGATTTCCATCTTGTCTTTACCATACGCATGTTCCAGCTCCAGTCATTGCGGGGCGTTGTGCAACAGAGCGGGGATCCTGTGCCTGGCCAGCGCGCTTGAGGTCAGCAATGGCGCCCTCCACGCAGCATCGCCTCATTCCTTTTCGGTCTCGGCGGCAAGCCCTTTTTCGCTGTACGGCGGGACGTATTCGATCTTCGCCTTGTCGCGCAGCTGCTTCATGGCATTGTCGAGCACTTCCTGCTTGCGCCTCTCCATCATCATCGCGGCGACCATCGGCTTGGCTTCTGCCAGGCTGATCGGCTGCGTTTGCGCAGCGAGCACGAAGACGACATTCATCTGCTCGTCGCCGCCGAGGACAATCGCGCCGCCGACGGGCGCATTCGTGAGCTTCTGCAACACGTCATCAGGCAAGCGGTCGGCCGACACCGAGAGTGGCGTACCGGTGTGGCGAATATTGTTGGCGCTCAACCATTGCTCGAAGGCCTCGGGCTTGATGCCCTTGCCCAGCTGGGCGCGGATCTCCGCTGCCTTTCCGGGCGGAGCCTGGAGATTGAATTCATGGACTTCGTAGATCTTGCGCTCGGCAAAACGCGCCGGATTGTTGTTGTAGAAATCGTTGATTTCAGCCTCGGTAGGCTCGGCGACGGCGCCCAGCTGCTTCTCCATGTAGGCCATGGCCAGGATCGTCCGCGCCGAAATGGCAATCTTGGCGCGGACGTTTTCATCCTGATCCAGCTTGGATTCGACCGCGGCCTGACGCAGCAACTCCATGTCGACCATCTGCTTCATCCTGTCTGCTGTAAGACCCTGTTTTTTGCCGTCTGCAGCGACTCCAGACTTGGTATCGAGTTCGGCGACGCTGATTGCCTGGCCGTTGACCGTCACCCCCGCCCTGGATTCGGCCGGCATCGATTCTGCTGAGTCCGTTGATTTTTTGTCTGTGCACGCAGAAAGCAACAGGCCCGCCACCGCGACAAGAATGAGCAATTTACTGGTTTGATTCATTTTGGATACCGATCACTTTTAAAAATGGAGCACCGCCTTTGGCCCTCCGCCAATCACACTCGCATGACGCTCAATTTCCCGAACCGAGATGCACGGCATCGACCGGTGCCATAGCGCCGGGCAGGTGGCAGCCATCGCATTGCTCGAAGACCTTGCCAGCGGCCAGATCGCCCTGGGTCAGCGTACCGAACACGCCGCCGTTATCCAGCATATGGCTCTGCGCTTGCAGAGAATCGTGGCAACTGAAACAGGTCGACGCCTTGGGAGAGATCACCAGGTTGTCGGAGGCGTCGGTGTCCATGTATGACGCGTCAACCGGTGCCGGGATCAATGAGGTTCCCAGCAGGCTGCGGTTCACCTGATACGAGTCGTTCACGTGGCACACGTTGCAGTTCTTCAGCCCCTGATAGATTTCCGCATTCTGTGCCGTGATGATTTTAAGTTTGGGCCAGACCGGATAGTTACCCTCCTGCTGGACGTGCATCTGATGAATCATGCGTTTGAAGTCGGCCGACTCGGCATACTGGGTCATCCCATCACTCGACATGACCGTACCCGACAGGGGATTGTTGCCGTTGTGGCAAATCACGCACGCCTGGGGGTCGTTGCTGGCTGCATCATGCGCACCCAGCCCCGGCAGGAAGGTGGTGAGGCTGGCATAGCCGATGAATCGTCCGTGGCAGGCGTTGCACTTCTCGGCGGAGACAACCTGGCGCCGCTCGATCGTGTTGCTGCCCATCGCGAAGTACGTGACCGCGTTCGGAACGGGCACCTGCAGGCCGGCTTCATCGATGCGCCCCTGGAAAGCGACGGCCACCGAGCCGCTTGCATCCGCAGGCAATGCCGGGGAAGTCAGCGTGAAACGATTACTTGTGCCTACGCGCTGCACGGAAGCGTCCGTCGTCGCGTTGACAGTTAACGGCTGGCCCCGCCCGGGGCCGCCATCGTTGGCATAGTCGGTCGTATTCCAGCCGAACAGCATGCCGAGGCTGCCGAACCGCGATCCCAGGGGACCGAGGAGGTCGTAGTCGGTGCCCGTGGCTGGGTCGCTCACCGAATACTCGACGGTCAGGGAGTTGTCGGCGTTCCTGCTAACGCCCCAGAGGTTGAGCTGATAATTCACGCTCATCACCCATTCGGCGATTTCGTGCCCCTTGGCGATGGCCGGCGCCACGCCAGTGCCGGCGTCGTTGTGGCAGGTCTGGCAGACCGAATCGGGGGTACCGTCCGGATCGCTGAGACTGGGCGTGAAGCGAATGGCATAGGGCGCATGGGCGATGCGCCAATCCGAGCCAGCCATCTTGTAATCGTCATGGCAGGCCCAGCAGGCGTTCTTGCTGGACTTGGTCTTCCAATTGTCGCCCTGTGTGGTTTTGTGGACCGCCGTCGGCGAGCCGTCATGGCACTTGATGCAGTTGCGCTGGTCCTGCGGATAGAGCACGCCGGCGATGACGCCGCCGCCGAGATCCTGGCGGGCGATGGCCGAACGCACGGCGTAGTCCTGGGTCAGCCGCTTGCCCATGTGGAATTTGTGCACCATCAGCTTGAAGTCGATCGGATTGCCGGTTTCGAAGTCGTTGCTACCGGGGTTGTGGCACATCACGCAGTACTGGGGATCGACCCGATTGCCGGCGTGCTGGGCGAAGTTGACGTGGCATTCGTTGCAGGACTCGCGGTCGACGACTTTCCAGGCGGCTGTCGGGGCGCCCTGGCTGTCCACGACGGGAATCCCCTTGCCATCGGCAGCGAGGGTGAAGTCGAGGAAGGGGTTGACCTTCACCGTCGCCTGGGTAACCGGATCGACAAAGCAAAGCTGCAGCGCGACGCGGTGCAGGGTCCTGCCGTCCTTGACCGCCAGGTTGCCGTTGTTGGCGACCTTGCCGGTTGGGACGTTCAAGCCCTCGACCGCGTCGGCCATCAGCAGGGACGTGGTGACATCGATCGCGAAGCGATAGGTGTAAACGCCGTTGGACTCTTCCAGGATGCCCACCACGCGTGTGGACGGGTCGCTCAGCGCCGTTGGCGGGTTGGTGATTGTCGCGCTGGGAATGGGATCGGTCGTGCCTTCGATAACCGACAGCAATCCCGGCGCATCGGTGGCATAGCGCTGCAGGGAGATCAAGCTTTGCCAGTTGGCGCCATCGAACTTGGCGATGGCGAGGCTGGCGTTGGAGTTGCCGCAGGCCGTGCTGCCGGCCGCATCATAGAGCTGCAGGCCGGTGACAGGCTTGCCGGCTACGTCCTTGACAACGAAGGTCACCACCGGCCAGCTGTCGATGGTGATGCCGGTGATCGTTCCACCTGTCGCGGCTGGCGACACCGGCGTCGTGGTTCCGCCGCCGCTGCCCCCGCAGCCCGCCAGGGTGGTCACCATCATGGCAACAAGTGCCGCTCCAGCCAGTCGGGAAATCATGCGTGTCTCCGTCGTCCTTATTGATATTTATCTTTCACCCGCTGACTGAAACTCGCGAGCCTGAGTGAAGAACCTGCCTGGGTCATTTTTACCTACGACGCAGATGCACGCAACAAGTTGAGCATCATTTCTGCGTGGCGATGATCTGTTTTCGGATCTGATCATAGACACCGAGCGGAATGATGTTGTTGGTAACGAGAAACGCCTTGCTCCGATAGGGCCGCCCCGCGATGATCTTGTCGGCCCGCACGTCGTCGATGCCCGGCAGCGTCTTCAGTTCCGCCTTGCTGGCAGTGTTGATATCCACCGCCTTGATGGTCTTGCTGCTGTTGCCCTTGTTCCCGGCCTTCGCGGTTTGGCTGCTGGTGGCCGGCTTTGTCGTCGCGTCGGACTTCTGCGCATTCGCCTGGGCCATGCCGGCCGCAAAACAAAATGACAGCGTGATCAGGCAAGTCTTGCCCATGCGGTAGATCATTCGCCATTCCTCCTATGTCGGTCCATGCCTTACGAGACTGTTCTCGAGACTATTGGGGCCTAGGCCTAATTGCCTGCCGTGGCCCCCGCTTAAGCAGAGTCTTGCACAAAAAAAGATGCGCCCGACTTCAGCGCATCTGCATTACTTACCGAACCCGGGCTTCAGGTCCTGGGCCACGACGAGTCGTGAACCCAGCACCTTGGCCGGCCGGAAACCGGTGGTCTGATTACAGACCGTGGGCTCCCTTGATCGGCACGACCTGGGTTGGGCCATGGCACAGCAGACACGACTCCTGCCGGGCCAGCGCGGTCGCACGGGTCAGGTAGATCGAACCGCCGCCATTCGACTCGATGTGCGCCTTGACCGAAAGGCTGGGGTCCGCGCTCGTTTGACCATCGTGGCAGCCGAAGCAGGCGTTGGCGATCGGCGAGTTCACCAAGCTTTCAGCCTCGAGGCCGCCAGGCACGTTGGTGGAGCTGTTGTACACCGTACCGTAGGTTGCGCCTGCGGTGACATAGGGGCTGAGGGACAGCGAGCCCACCGTGTTCGCAGCGGCCATCGTTCCGGCAGCGGTGGTCCTGTGCAGGCGGTTCGGCACCTGGGCGAGGCCGCCTTCGAAGTTATAGCCGCCCTCCGCATGGCAGTTCAGGCAGTTTCTCAGGTTGCCCGGGAAGCCGACCTCGGCAAACGTGCTGACGATTTCCGTTCCGGTGAGCACTGTCGAGGAAGGCAGTGAAACACCATTTGCATCAGTCACGATGGAGTGCCAGTTATACGGCACCACACGCTTGCTCGAGCCGTGGATGGCATGGACGAAGGCCGTGGAATCCGCCGACCAGCCTGAACTGGTGCGGTTGGGATTGTGGCACATCGCGCACATCTTCGGATCGTTGCGTTGACCGCTGTGGAACACGGTCTCGGCAAACAGGCCCAGCTTGGCGTGGCAGTTGTTACAACGCTCGGTTTCGGCCGTGATGCGCCGCGCGGTGTAGCCGGTCGCGGTTTTCGATACGTCCTGTGCCGTCACGTTGAGACCGTTAGAACAGTTGGCTGCCCCCGACGGCGGGCAGGTCCTTTCGTAGCCGGCCACGTTGGTCTGGTACATGGCCGCGTATCCCAAGGCGCCGGTCAGCAGGCTGGCGTTGGCGGGAATGACGCGGTTGACCAGGGTCAGGGTGTAGAAGCCGCTGGCGTCCGGTCCGGTCAGGGTGGCGGTGCCCCCCGTCACGGAGCCGTTCCATACGCCCACGATGCTTTGGTTGACATAGACATTGAAGTCAGCCGGCGTCGTGATGCCGTCCTGCGGCACCGAGTAGGCGAAATAGGCCGTCGGGCCGCCAAAGTAGTTCGGCCAGATCGCCTGGTCCGTGATCCCGGTTGGCGTATTCAGGTCGAGGCGCGCACCGTTCTGCAGGATGCGGAACACCATCACCGGATTGCCGCTGCCGTTCACCGAGACACTCTGGATCTCATAGTCGACGGTATTCGCGCCGGCCGGCAGGCGACCGTCGTTGGACGCGTAGTGCGTCCGCACGCCAGTACTACTGGTCACCGTGGTGATCGGAATGTGGTTGACACCGGCGATCGCATCCGGGCTATGGCAATCGGTGCAACGGCTGTCGTCCGCCTGGGGACCACCGACGTGACCAATGCTGGCCCAGGGAAGATCAGGATCCAGGGTCGTGCCCGTGCCGGTCGCCCAGTCGATGCCGTCGTGGCAGGAACCGCAGGCATTGCGGCTTGGATAGAGCTTCCAGTTGCCTCCCTGCGGCGTCACATTCAGGTTACCCTCGATGGCCGCGTCGGTATGGCACTTCGTACAATTGCGCTGATCCTGGGGGAAATGCATCTTCGTGGCGTCGAGCCCTGAAGGCGCATAGCTACCTGTCAAGCGTGAACCCGCATGAAATTTGTGGACCATGAGCTTCATGTCGAGCGATTCAGCTGTCGTCGGGTCATACGCGCTGTCGGTATGGCACAGCACGCAATAGTTGGGGTCGATGCGGCGGTTGCCGTGGAATTTGCTCTGCTGACCCAGGTCGTTGTGACAGGAATTGCAGGCCGCCCGCACCACCATCTCGCGAACAAGCAAGTCGTTGCCGCTGGCATCCTCGATCGGCTGGCCGATTCCCTGGTTGAGGGTGAAATCGACGAAGGGATTCGTGGTCTTCACCACAACCGCCCCCGGTACGGACTCGTTAAACTGGAGCTCCATGCCGACACGATACGGCGCCGCGGCGTTCCAGTCCGGGCTTGTGGTCACATCGGTACAGAAATAGTAGCTATAGACAGCGGTCGCGACATCGTATTTCACATTGTCGAAAACCCAGTCGGCGGTGCCTTTAGTCTGGCCGCAACTCCTGTTTTCATTAGTCGTCATGAATTTGGTGGGATCAGGGGTAGCCACCTTGGTGCCAAACGGAACCCAGCGATCGGGCGATCCGGGAATGTACTTGGCCAACGCAGCGCGAACCTGAACGAGTGAGGCCGGCAGCACGGGATTGCCAGCGGTATCCCGCAGCTTGAAGGTTATTACGGGCGGACTCTTGATGGTCACGCTGGTGATGGCACCCAGGGTCGCGGGATCCAAGGGGTCCACAGCGGCAGGAAGGCCATCGAAACCGCTAGTTGCCGGCGGCGGCGGCGGCGGGGTGACGGCATCATCGCCATCCGAACCGCACGCGGTTAGCGTGCCCGCGATCAGGGCAATCGCCCCCCACCTCATGATTGACAAGAACTTGTTGTCCATAATTTTTCTCCCCCTCAATGTTGGTGAGCGACCGGGCACAAAATACCAACTGGCATGGAACCAATTTTCCATGTGTGCATGATGGGACACGGAACGGGCATTGTTAATGATGCATCTGCATCAATTAGCCGCCATGGCTGAAACTTTCTGGGACTTGTGTGAAGCGCATGTGGCACGTCCATCCGGCGCCATTGGGCGACCGCCAGCCAGCAGCGGAATGAGCCCGCAAGGCGCTGGATTGTTATCCAGAGGCCGCCGCCGGATCCGTCCCTAGACCAACTGATGATGATGCGCGCAAGACACAGCCTCGACCCTGCTGTGGACATTCAGCTTTGCCATCAATCTCTGGATGTGGTTGCGTACGGTGGTAACGCTGATGTGCAGGCGTTGGGATATGACGTCTGTCGTCTGCCCATAAGCCATCAGGCAGAGAATTTCACGTTCCCGCTCGGTCAGCAGCCCCACACCCTGCCAAGACGACCCGGGCGCACCAATTGGATAATTTTTGCCGTTGAGTTGCGCGCCCATATTGATGCGGTCAAGCGATCCAGCCGATGACTTGCAGTGGCCACGCTGCATGAAATGGACCACCATCCATTCTCCTTCGACGCCTGAAGGCACCAGCATGGTGCCGACATTGAGCTGGACTCGACCAGCCTCCCCGGCCGAGATGCGGATGGAAAACTTCGCAGGTGAGGGGCCGCCCTTGGACAGCTTGGCCACCGGACAATCTGGCCCACAGAATGGACGGCCGCTGCAGTCCTGGCCTTGCAGGATTTCATGACAGGGACGTCCCGTCGCTTGAGCGGCTGAGACACCCGTGAGGTCTTCACAGGCCTGATTCCAGAACGTCACCTGCTGATCGCGATCGATGGTGAATAGCGCATTGAGTGAATGGCGCGCCATATCTGAAAACATTGTCATTGGGGCCTCCATTTCTTCATGCCGATTGGCAGGAATACTTCCGGGTTCCGCGCTTGCACTCGCAAGCGCCCTGAAGGTCGCAAAGGCAAGCCATGTTCGTGAAGCCGCTAACGCGGCAACATCCATGCTTCGCCGGAATTCCTTTAGGGGCTAGCCGCCCCCTCGGGGGGTGCAGCCTATTTCAGGCTCGCGTAGTAGGCAGCCAAATCAGCGAGATCCGCATCGCCCAATCCAGCCGCCGCTTTCTCCATCTTCTTGTGCTTGCGCGCGCCTGCCTGGTAGTCCTTCATGGCCTGGATGAATTTTGCTTCCTCCATGCCGGCGATGGCCGGGTCTTCCTTGCCATCTTCCCCATGGCACTGCGCGCAGTTTTCAGACTTTGCCTTGCCGGCAGTCGCGTCGCCCGCGTGGACCGAGAAGGCCATCACCAGGCATCCGGTCGCCAGGGCTGCAGATACATTTCTGATCGTCGAACTCATGTCTCGTCTCCTGTTTTATTTGCGTATAAGTCAATTTAATACATACAGCTACGGCGAAGAGTAGTGCAAAGCAACCAGATAAAAATTGATCTATGTCAAGAAACCGTAATACACGCGGGCGTATTTCATTAGTGAATTCTTTAGATGTTCCATTCGGGACAGACGTGCCAACCAGCCAGGGCGCTCACGCATGCTGGCATGGGTATCGACCTTAAAGATGCCTGCAAGCTAAGCCGCGGCTGAGCGTATGAGCTCCGGCTCATGCCTGGCGCGACGGAATTTTCAGGTTTGGCTGGGAAAGGGAAAAGAAAACGCCCGGCAAGCCGGGCGCTGGAAAAACCTGTTCGGGTTGGTGGGCAGTACAAGGTTCGAACTTGTGACCCCTGCCGTGTGAAGGCAGTGCTCTACCGCTGAGCTAACTGCCCGAAACGGGGCGAATTAGACCATATGTGTCCGGGGCCGGTCAATTTCGGCCGGCGTCATCCGCTAAAATGGCGCCTTTTCCGAATGGCTCCGCACATGGTCCGCACCCGCTTCGCCCCCTCCCCCACCGGCTATCTGCATATCGGCGGCGCCCGCACCGCGCTGTTCTCGTGGGCATTCGCGCGCCATCACGGCGGCCAGTTCATTTTGCGCATCGAGGACACCGACATCGCCCGCTCCACGCCGGAGGCGGTGCAGGCGATTCTCGACGGCATGGCCTGGCTCGACCTGAACCACGACGAAGGCCCGTTCTACCAGACCAAGCGCCTGTATCGCTACAAGGAAGTGATCGAGCAGATGCTGGCCAGCGGCCAGGCCTATCACTGCTACTGCAGCACCGAGGAGCTAGACGCTATACGCGAAGCCCAGCGCGCGCGCGGCGAGAAACCGCGCTACGACGGCACCTGGCGCCCCGAGCCCGGCAAGACCCTGCCGGTTCCGCCCTCCGGCGTCGACCCGGTGGTGCGCTTCCGGAATCCGACCGAAGGCAGCGTGATGTGGAAGGACCTGGTCAAGGGCGTGATCGAGTTTTCCAACAGCGAACTCGACGACCTCATCATCGCCCGCGCCGACGGCACCCCGACCTACAATTTCTGCGTGGTGATCGACGATTGGGACATGCAGATCAGCCACGTCATCCGCGGCGACGACCATGTCAACAATACTCCGCGCCAGATCAACATCCTCAAAGCGCTGGGCGCGACGGTGCCGCAGTACGCGCACCTGTCGATGATCCTCGGGGACGACGGCACCAAGCTGTCCAAGCGCCACGGTGCGGTATCGGTGATGCAGTATGCCGACGACGGCTACCTGCCGGAAGCGGTAATCAACTACCTGGCGCGCCTTGGCTGGTCGCACGGCGACGCCGAGCTGTTCAGCCGCGAGCAGTTCGTGGAATGGTTCGACCTCGACCACATCACTCCGTCGGCCGCGCAGTTCAACACCGAAAAGCTCTGCTGGGTGAACCAGCACTACATCAAGGCAGCCGACAACGCGCGCCTGGCCGAACTCGCCCGCCCCTTCCTGCTGCGCAACGAAGCGAATCCCGACGACGGCCCCGATCTCGCCGCGGTGTGCGCGCTGGTGAAGGAACGCGCCCGCACCATCGAGGAACTCGCCGACGTTGCCACGCTGTTCTACCGCACCCTGCATCCGACGCCCGAACTGCTGGCGCAACACGTCACCGCCGACGTACTGCCGGCACTGGCCGACCTTATCGCCCGGCTCGAATCGGCGACATGGGAGCGCAGCGCCATCAGTGCTGCGTTGAAGGAAACCCTCGCTGCGCACGGACTGAAGATGCCGAAACTGGCGATGCCGGTACGGGTGCTGGTCACCGGCGAGGCGCAGACCCCTGCGATCGACGCCACGCTGGAACTGATCGGCCGCGACAAGGTGCTGGCGCGCCTGCAGGCCGCACTGTAAACGGCTGCAGAGATTCCGCTATAATTCGCGCTGTTTTTTTGCCGGCGTAGCTCAGTTGGTAGAGCAGCGCATTCGTAATGCGAAGGTCGTCAGTTCGATTCCGATCGCCGGCACCAATTTTCAATAGCAACTAGCAGCAACCCACAACTCAAACCCGCATCCGTAAAGGATCGCGGGTTTTTTGTTGTGTCAATTCATAGCACGGCCTAACATGGAAATACCATCATTTAGTTGGTAGTTGTGTTGGCATCCGCTGATACCAACATGGCGCATACCAACAATCCGCCAGGGAGATAACTTTGACGTCTTGCCCTGGCTTCGTGCGTCCGGTCTTACCGTGACCCTCGATGCCGAGCGTCTTGTTGTGCGCCCGGCCGAGCGTTTGACTGACGAAATCCGTGGAGCCATTCGAGCGCATCGCACTGAAATCATCAGACGGCTTGAAGCGGAATGGATAGAAGCAGTTCGCCTGTTACGGCAGTGCGGCGTGGCTTACGGGTTCACCGAACAAGAACATGCCGAAGCGTTCACCCGTGCACTTGCCGACCGGGATAGCGCAACGCGTTGTTTTCGGACGATATGGGGAGAGTTGTCGAACATGTAGAAAGGCTGCCCAGCGCCGAAAAACTGATTCAAAACAAATGGGGGCGGCCGAACTTGGCGACACCGGCAAAACCACAATGAGGGGTTGCGCGGCGAGTCACCTTTTAGGAAGCGGGACTTGATCTGGCACTAGTCGTCAGACTGAATTTCCATGTTCGGCCGTTGCGGCCGCCAGAGTCTGTGCCAAGGTGGTCCGCTGTACGGTCTTGAACAGCCACTGTTCAGGAATTCACGCCGAAAGGCCGCTTTCCAATCGAGCGAACGCGTACTCCTCGGCCAACTGCCGCTGTTCGATTATTCCAGCAAGCAGTCATCTGAACGGCTGCTGAATTCAGAAACCTGCCGGATGACCCACTCGCACAACTCGGCCATTCCAGCTGATGGCGTTTACTCTATTGAGTGGTCGGTGTGGCGCACATTGCCGACGTTGGCAGCGCTGCCAGCCTGAATAGTGGCCCTTCCAAGGCAACCGCCGGCACTCGCTTATTTTCGATCATTCAATATCTGATTCAATTTGAAATTGAATGCCAGTCCAAGCCCGAACTTCTGCAAGTAAACACATCAATAGCTGACCCAAATATCTACCCCCCACTCAGCGCCTGGAATATGTAAAGGGTCGCATCCTCAGGCACGCGATCAGAGAGGGTTTTTCGATCGATCACGATGGTGTCGTTGAGGCTCATAATTACATGCCGGCGTAGTGCTCCATGTTCGTCGAGCACGTAATCGGAGAATCCTGGGGCCAACTCGTCAACCGCGCGCAGGACTTCTGCTACCGAGCCCGCCGGCACCCGTATCGTCCGGTTCTCGAGCGCCGGAAAGAAGCGGTACAGATGCCGGGTCACTTCCACGGTGGGCATGTCGCTCAGCCGAATCGAACCGAATACACCGGCGGGAAGTGGTGGCCCAGGCACCGCCAGGTTTCGCCGCGGTCTTCCGAGAGGAAGACGTTGCCCGTCGTGCTGCCGAAACACAGGCTATCGCCGGATACGTCGAGGCCATGTCTCAGCACGATGTCATAGGCGTTTTCCTGCGGCAAGCCGCTGCGGAAGGACTGCCACGATTGCCCGCCGTCCGTGGTCCGCGCGACGAACAAGCCGCCGCCGATCGCCATGCGCTCCATGTCCGCGCGCGCGGGAACGACCCATGCGGTACGCCCGTCATGCGCGTCGACAGCGATTGGGAAGCCGAAATGCACGCCAACATCGGGCATGCTGACTTTTTTCCATTTCATCGCGCCGTCATCGCTATAAAACACACCGCAGTGGTTCTGCTGCCAGAGATGCTCCGGCTGCCCCGCGCATCCGACCACGAAATGCGGATCGTGCCCCCACTCCGCTTCCGGATTCGGCATGTAATCGTTCAGCATGCCGCGATTGCGCCCCGTCCAGGACTGGCCTCCATCGGTGGTCTCCAGCACGCCTGCGGAGGACACCGCGATGTGCAGGTGCAGTGGATCGCGCGGGTCGATGACGATTGAATGAATGCCAGGCTCGAACACGCCATAGTCAATGCTGGCCGGCGTCCCGCTCCACCGGTTCTCGCTTGTCGCCTCGCCAGCGAACAGATTGCCGCCCCGGCTTTCATGGTTCCAGAGTGGTCGGTTGAGCTCCCAGCTGTCTCCGCCATCATCGCTGACGAACAAGCCGCCGGGGATCGTGCCGGCATACAGTCTGCCGGGTTGCTCGGCGGTGCCGAACGCCAGGTTCCAGATTTTGAAAACCGTCGCGTCCTTGTACTCGGGCTGTCCCACCGGAGCCTCCGGGTCGAAATCCGGCCCAGGCAGGTATTTGACGATGTAGCGCGCGCCCTCCGGGTACTTCAAGGACAGCACGTCCTCCCATGTCATGCCGCTGTCGCGTGAACGTGACAGCTTGGGGCCCCAGTGGCCGTGATCCAGGGAAGCCCACAAGGCACCGTTACGCGGGTCGCGCGCCGCGTAGCACACCGGTATGCCCGCATGCTCGATGGGCCGAGGTATCCAGGTGGAATTCGAACGATCAAAAATTACTGTGCCCTTGCGCGTACCGAGCAGAATCATGTTTGACATCAATTTGACCTCGGACAAGCTTACGGTGCGTGCCAGCACCCACTACCCGCATTCAATGACCGCGTAACCACTATCTTGATTCAGCATAATCGGAGGTCGGATTTATTCAATGACAGCGATTCCGACGGGCAGCCTCGACCGAGGCGCGGAGGGCCCCTGTCTAACCGCGCCAATGCCCGCTTGAGATTCACTGTCCGCATGCGTTATCACGCCAAAAGCGGCCACACGAAACGCAACTCAATCATTCCTTGCGTGCGGCCTACGTTCACGGCCTTAGATAGCGTGCGCAAAGTGGGCGTCCGCACTTTGGCCGAGTTGTTGCATCTCTGGACGGTCGCTCACCAGCAGGTGCAGGGCTGAGTTTTCCCAGCCACAAGCGCCCGGCATCTATCGATGGCTAGTCTGATGGTGGGTAAAGAGTCCTTTAACCCCACTAAATGACTACGATATTTTTTGTGTCACTCCCAGCCGCTAATCTTGGCCAAATGGACATCAGGTAGTTTTTGACCAGCCGATGCGTCTGATTGTTGGCTTGGTCCCTGCCATCCGATGTTCGATTTCTGGCCAAGGACAAAGGAGTGAGAGACATGCAGCAGATGAGCGCAAGATCGATGCCGACGGGAAACGTGCCCGACGTGGTGGCGGGGCTGCCGATAGTGAATGTCTGGTATCGCGGCCGAAGCATCGGCCTTTACCGTGTCAAGGAAGTCGGCGAGCGAGAATTTGTCCTCAACCACGGGGGCATTTCCTTTCCGGTCGGCACCCCGCTGGATATCGTGGATTTTCAGCGCCTGATCCCCCACTCCCCCTACCAGCGTCTCAGCGCGACCGTTGTAGACAACAACAACAGCGGCATCCGGCTGGCGTGGTGATGGGCAGGCAAGGCTCAACTGAAATGGGAATGGCAATGAGAAAAATCAGGCAAATTGTTGCGCTGGGAATGCTGGGCTGTCTGGCCACGCTAGGGGCATCGAACGCACTAGCCCAGGATCCGGATGAGTGTCGGGGCGGCTATCGGATGATGCTGATGACCCCGGCCGAGTGCCAGGCCTACCTTCAGCAGTTGAAAGAAGTGCGCGCCCGTTCCGACCGGCTTGCAGAGCTCGAACTGCAGGAGTGGCATACCTCACTTCTCATTGAACGGGCGGAAGCCTGTCCCTGTCGGGCCGCCGACCATATCGTGCTCTACCAGCGCGTTTCGGGATCCCAGCGACCGCGTAAGAGCCAGTTTTACTAGAGCCGGTAGTGTCCCGATTTATGCGAATTCAACCGATGGATGCAACACCCTGCGATTGAGTTGTTTGGAGGCAAACACAACTCAAGTTGATTACGTTGCCAGGGTTTTTAGGGAAGTCTGTTTCACGCTGGAATTTGTTGACCCCAGTTTATAGAGGCAACCCGATGAGGGCGATATGTACGGTCCCTACAATCACGGCTGGATGTTCGACGGAGGCATTGGCGTGCTGTTCGGCGGCTTGGGGATGATCCTGTTCCTGGTCGTTCCTTTGTTGCTGCTTGCCGTCTTGCTGAAGTATCTGTTTACCAAACCCCGTGGCAGCGGAGACCGGCAAGGCGAGCCGGAAATGCAAACGCCGCTTGATGTGCTCAAGACGGCCTACGCGCGCGGAGAAATCAGTCGCGACGAGTATCTCCAGAAACGGGACGACCTCCTGGAAACGTAGGTGGAACCGCTGCTTTAAGCCCGTATCCGAGCGATTACCGCAAGGGAGTGATACATGGCAACCGATCCGGTATGCGGCATGACGGTGGACGAAGAAACGGCAGCAGGCAGTGCCGAGTACGAGCAGAAGCGTTACTACTTTTGCTCCACTCACTGCCTGCACAAGTTTCAGGCAGCCCCACGGAATTACACTAGCCCCGCGGAGAAGTCGACCGTGCCGGCTGTGGTCTATACCTGCCCCATGCATCCAGAGATTCGCCAGGATGCACCCGGCACCTGTCCCAAGTGCGGCATGGCCCTCGAGCCGCTGATGCCGCAATCCCCACCTACGCCAGTAAAGACTGCCACCGAATACGTCTGTCCCATGCACCCCGAAATAGTGCGCAACGAACCGGGGAGCTGCCCGATTTGCGGCATGGCGCTGGAACCCCGCACCGTCAGCCTGGAGGAAGCGGAGAATCCCGAGCTCGTCGACATGAACCGCCGCTTCTGGTTCAGCACCGCCCTGGCCTTGCCGCTGTTTCTCATCGCGATGGCCGCCGATCTGGCGCCGGAATTTGCCGGCCGCTTCCTGTCCCACGCTGCGATTCAGTGGGTGCAGTTCCTGTTGGCCACCCCCGTAGTGCTTTGGGGCGGCTGGCCATTGTTCCAGCGGGGCTGGGCCTCGCTGGTCAACCGCAGCCTCAACATGTTCACCCTCATCGCGCTCGGTGTAGGGGTCGCGTGGAGCTACAGCATGGTGGCGCTCATCGCACCGCAGCTATTCCCGCCGGCCCTGTACATGCACGGCGTGGTGCCGGTTTATTTCGAAGCAGCCGCGGTGATCACCGCCCTGGTGCTGCTGGGTCAGGTGCTGGAACTGCGCGCCCGCAGCCGCACCAGTGCAGCCATCAAGATGCTGCTCGGCCTTGCACCGAAGACCGCGCGCGTCGTGCGCCCCGACG
>Ga0209286_1000052_pt1 | contig 22034 bp, 18 predicted proteins | sample PPLLak1March2015_2_FD_187250 | JGI IMG/M metagenome (GOLD analysis project Ga0209286, IMG submission 187250) | Freshwater sediment microbial communities from Prairie Pothole Lake near Jamestown, North Dakota, USA - PPLs Lake P8 Core (3) Depth... | ecosystem: Environmental > Aquatic > Freshwater...
GTTTCAGAAGAGGAAGAGAATTATCTTCTTCGGCTATGCCTTAGCCTCCTTGACCCGACCCTATATCGGAATGGCTACCTCGGCCTACCACGTCCTTTTTCTCCGTTTTTTTGATCGTGTAGGAAAGGGAGTAAGGGCTTCTCCGCGAGATGCCCTCCTCTCGCAATCCTGTGAAGAGAATGGAAGAGGAAAGGCTTTTGGCTTCCAGAGAGCGATGGATCACGCTGGAGCCATGGTCGGACCTCTCGTCGCTGCTCTTCTCCTTGCCACGCTGACCGATAATCTCAGGGTGGTTTTCATCCTCTCCATCATTCCAGCCTTCTTGTGCCTCTGGGTTCTTGCCCGGGGAGTGACCGATATTGCAGGACAGAAAACGACACCCCCTCCTCCTTTCAAACTTCAGTGGAAATCATGGAACAGAAAATTCAAATATTTTCTCGTCATCATCGCGCTCTTCACACTGGGAAACTCAAGCGATGCTTTTCTACTTCTCCGCGCAAAGGATCTGGGAATCGATATGGTGGCTATTCCGATTCTCTGGTTCTTCTTCCACCTCTCAAAGACGATCTTTTCGGTCCCAGGGGGTGCCCTCTCTGACAGGATAGGAAGAAGAAAGGTGATGATCCTTGGGTGGACTGTTTATGGTCTGGTCTACCTGGGATTTGCCTTTGCTTCTCAGTCTTACCACATCTGGTTTCTCTTCTTCATCTATGGCCTTTTCTTCGGGCTGACGGAAGGGACGGAAAGGGCCTGGGTGGCAGACCTGGTGGAGGAATCGAGGCGGGGAACAGCCTATGGAGCTTACCATTTCTTCATTGGAATGGCGGCCTTACCCGCAAGCCTCCTGATGGGATTGATCTGGAAGGCAATAGGGGTTAAGTGGGCCTTCTCCTTCGGTGCGGTGATGGCCCTGATCGCTGCTCTCTTGGCCATCCTGTTATTAGGAGGTCAGGACAAGACGGCCTCTGTCGAATCGAAGACTACCTGAGTCAATCTCTTTAACTCTTCCTTTGTTATAGAAAGGGGCGGCATCAAGACCATTACATCCCCCAAGGGTCTGATGATGACTCCTCTCTTCCGCGCCTCTAAAACGATTTTGAGACCCACCTTCGCTTCCATTGGAAATGGGGTTTTTTTCTTCCTATCCGCCACCAATTCGATCCCCACCATCAGACCCTTCTGCCGGATGTCCCCGACAACAAGGATTTGATAAAACCTCCGGAGTTCCCTCTTCAAAAACTGAATCTTCGATGGAAGGGCTTCGAGAATCCTCTCTTGCTTGAAAAGTTCGAGACTGGCCAAGGCAGCACAACAGGCCAGAGGATTGCCCGTATAGGAGTGGCCATGGTAGAAGGTCTTTAGTTCCTGAGCCTCTCCGAGAAAGGCCTGATAGATCCCCTCTGTCGTCAGTGTGGCTGCCAGGGGAAGGTAGCCAGCGCTGATCCCTTTCGAGATCGCCATCAAATCGGGTGACACCTTCTCATGCTCACAGGCAAACATCTTTCCTGTTCGACCAAAACCAGTGGCCACTTCATCGGCGATCATCAGGATATGATATTTATTGCAGAGGAATCGGGCCTCTTTGAGATATCCCTTGGGGAAGACGATCATCCCTCCTGCTCCTTGAACCATGGGCTCCAGGATAAGGGCTGCCACTTCGGCGTGATGTTTTTTCATCGTCTTCTCAAGAAGATTGAGACATTCCACCCTGCAGCTCGGATAGGCTCGACGGAGAGAGCATCGATAACAATAGGGCGACGCTACTCGAAAGGTAGGAAAGAGCAAAGGTTTGTAAGTCCCATGAAAGAGGTCGATTCCCCCTACGCTTACTGAACCGATCGTATCGCCGTGATAGCCATTCGTTAAAGCGATGAACTTTTTCTTCTTAGGATCTTTCTTGGAGGACTGTTTCCAAAATTGGAAGGCCATCTTCAGAGCTACTTCCACTGCCGTTGAACCGTTATCAGAGTAAAAGACCTTAGCGAGCCCTCGAGGAGCGATCTTCATCAGTTGCTCTGCCAGTTCAATCGCCGGAACGTTTGAGATTCCGAGGAGGGTCGAATGGGCGATCTTTCCGATCTGGCGGACGATTGCTTGATCAACCTCCTTTTTTCGATGACCATGGACATTGACCCAGAGGGAGGAAACTCCGTCAAGATACCACCTCCCATAAATGTCTTTCACATAGGACCCCTTGCCTTCCTCAATGATGAGAGGAGGAATTCGACCATAATCCCTCATCTGGGTGAAGGGATGCCACAGCACGTTTTGATCGATCTTCTCAAGACGCCGTGCCTTTGATTCCATGGAGTCTTTACTCATCGCAGGAGGACCTCTCCAATTATCAAATGAGTCCCAATCTCCTTCCGGCTTCTTCAAACTGATCTAAAGCGAAATCGAGATCCTCTCGAGTGTGGGTTGCCATCACAGTCACCCTCAAACGACATTTCCCTTCCGGAACTGTAGGAGGACGAATCCCTTGGACGAAGACCCGGCTTTCAAGAAGCCTCCGGTCCATTTCCATGGTGATCTTCGGTTCACCGATGAGGACAGGAATGATATGAGCCTGGCTTTTCATGGTGTCGAAACCCAACTGATTCAAACCTTTTCTAAGATAATGGACGTTCATCCAGAGCCGTTCTCTCCGCTCGGGTTCCTCATCAAGGAGATCGAGGCTCGCCAAGACACAGGCAGATACCGAAGGGGGGAGGGCAGTCGTATAGAGAAAGACTCTTCCTGTGTTGATCAGGAATTCGATCAATGATTTCTTCCCCGCCATATAGGCACCGAAGCAGCCCAGGGCTTTTCCAAAGGTCCCCATGAGGAGGTCCACTTCCTGTGATAGCTGGAAATGTTCCAGAGTGCCACGGCCCGTGGGCCCGAAGACACCAATGGCGTGAGCTTCGTCCACCATGGTCAGGGCATCGAATCGTTTTGCCAGTTGAATCAATTCGGGAAGGGGAGCTTCATCCCCGTCCATGCTGAAGATTCCATCGGTGACGATCAATTTCCTCCTCTTCTCCTGGTTTTCCTTGAGGAGGGACTCCAGATGCTCCATGTCGAGATGGCGATAGATTTGAATCGATGCTTTGCTGAGGCGGCATCCATCCACGATGCTAGCATGGTTGAGCTCATCACTATAAATCACATCCCCTTCCCCCATCAGGGCGGTCAGGAGAGAGAGATTTGCCGAATATCCCGAGTTGAAAAGGAGCGCCTCTTCAGATCCGTGGAACCGGGCTAACCGTTCCTCCAGCAGACGATGGATGGCGAGGCTTCCGGAGATCGATCTCGAACCGCCTGACCCGCATCCCCATGCTTCGATGGCTCGAAGCATTTTCTCTTTTAATCGGGGATCATTGGCCAGGCCAAGATAATTATTGGAGCAGAGGAGGAGAACTTTTCCCCCATTCATTCTCACCCAGGGAGAAGGACCTTCTTCGATCCATCGAATCTGACGATATCGATCCCTCTCTTTTAAAGATTGGAGCTCTTTCTCGATGAAGTCGATCTTCCCCATGGCAGGTTATAGGGGATAACATAGGGGGGAGATAATGTCAACTTAGTAGGAGATATAAGTTTACAATTCATACCCCTTTCTATTCCACGACAGAAGAGAGAGGAACAATTTCAATTCCCCTTTCTTTCATCCGTGGAATCATCTCTTTGAGGGATTTGAGCGTTGAAGGATGAGGATGACCGATTCCGATCGCCTTTCCCGTCTCAAGGGAGAGTTGAGCCAGCTTCTCCAGTTGCCGTTTGATCTCTTCAGGGTCTTGCGAATGGTCGAGAAAGAGACTTCTCTCGGTAGCCCTGACGCCGATGGATTCTGCGATTTGGAGACCCATGGTCTGTGGGGTGGTTCGGCTGTCCAGGAAAAAAAGGCCTCGCCTCTTTAACTCCTTCATTATGATCCTTACCTTCCCAGGATCCTCCATCAGTCGGGACCCCATGTGATTGCTCACCCCTTTGATGTTGGGGACCGCCTCCAGATCCATGGAAAGCTGGCGCAGGAATCTCTCTTCCTCCATCTCTTGAAGCAGGACTCCCTCGCCTGGCTTCGTCTTGGGATACCCATGGGGTTCCATGGGAAGATGGAGAATAACCTCTTTCCCCCTCTGGTAAGCTTGTTGAGCGAGGACTTTGGAGTAGGGAGTGAAAGGGAGGATGGAGAGAGTGAGAGGGACATTCCAATGAAGGATCTCTTGAGACATCTGATTCTCGCCGCCAAGGTCATCGATCACAATAGCGACCTTGGGACGGACTGCAAGTCTTGGTAATGAAGGTTTGGCATAGAGGAAGGTGAGTTGATGGGTAGTTCGGTTCTGGACCTTAATTTCGAGTTCGAGAGAGTCCTTTCCTGTAACAGAGCGGAGGGAGATAGGCTTCCCGAGCCTGGAGAGGCTTCGCTTGAGATTTTCTTCAATCAGAGAAAAAGGAAGGCCCCGGGCGAGGCGGATCTTCATGACAGACGCTTCCCAGGTAAGAGCCCCTTCTTGCTTCGATAAGGATTGTCGAAGAAAGATGTCCTTTCGCAGGATGCCGATTTCGTAGAATTGACTTCGGATGATCTGATCGATGAGGAAGGTTTTCTGAGAAAAGGCCTCTTTTGAGAGAGGCCTTTCTTGGCTTAAATAGAGGTAGCCCGCAAGGGTCAGTAGAGATCCAAAAAGAAAGGAGAGAAGGTAACCCAACCAGGGACGACCTCCTCCCCTTTTCGAACGCTGTCTTCTTGCCATTATTTCCCTTTGACGGTGCTTTTAAAAATCTCCCAGCTCTTGAGGAGCTCCAGAGCCCGTTCCAGTTGTGGATCGCTCGGCTTCTTTTCCTTGACCTCCTCTTTCTTGGTTTTCTCTTTCTCCTTGTTATCCATCAGATGTCTCTCCAGATCCTTCTCTGCGGGCAGTGCGGGCGGTTTGGGAGGAGGGACGATCTTCTCTTCTTCAGGTAAGGCGGGCTTCACAATGACATCGGGGAGAATCCCTTTGGCCTGGATGGAACGGCCATTGGGGGTGAAATACCTGGCCGTGGTCAACCTCAGTCCTGATCCATCTTTCATGGGAAAGATGGTCTGCACCGATCCTTTTCCGAAAGTCTGGGTTCCCACCAGAATGCCCCGCCCATGGTCCTGAACGGCTCCGGCAACGATCTCCGACGCACTGGCACTCCCACCATTCACCAGGATGATTAGAGGATAACGGGCGATCGTGCCTTGAGGATGGGCATAGAATTTCATCTTCTGATCTTCTCTTCTTCCCTCCATGGAGACGATGAGACCCGACTCGATCAAGCGGTCAGACACCTTGACCGCTTGATCCAGAAGACCTCCAGGATTATTCCGAAGATCGAGGATCAGGCCCTTGATCGCTCCTTTGCTCTCGCTCTCCAGGGCTTTGAGGGCTTTATCAAATTCGCCCTCTGTCTTCTCTTGAAATTGGGAGAGGCGAATATAGCCATACTCCTTCTCCATCAGTTCATAGCGGACACTCCGGATGGGAATGACATCTCGGGTCAGGGTAAATTCCCTGGGTTTGGAAAGTCCTTCCCTCATGATGGTGATCGTCACCTTGGTCCCCCTGGGTCCCCTTAATCGTTTCACGCTATCCATGAGCGTCAAATTCTTCGTCGATTCTCCATCGATCTTCAGAATCTGGTCCCCTGCTTGGATTCCTGCTCGGAAGGCGGGCGTATCTTCAATGGGTGAGACAACCGTGAGGACACCCTCTTTTGAGGTGATCTCGATCCCCAATCCCTCAAAGCGCCCCTTGGTCTCTTCCTGCATCTCCTTATAGACACTGGGAGGCATGAAGGCAGAATGGGGATCAAGGGTCTCCAACATCCCTTTAACCGCTCCATAGACCAAGTCCTTCGAATTCGTCTCCTCCACATACTCCTTTTGAAGGAGCCCGAGGACATCGGTAAAGATCTTCAAGTCCTCATAGACATCGGTGGAGAGGGCTGAAACCTTTGGGGATCGGCTCAACCCAATCGAAATCCCAAGACCAAAGACCAGCAGGATGACTAAAACGATCTTGACATTCCCCATTCCCTTGCCTTTATCCATACGATCCTCCTTTACGGATCTCCTGATTCACCAGGATTTGCCGCGTTCAGACAACTTTTAATTATACCTCTAATCTGCTTTGAATGCGAGATTTTTGCCGCCTTATTTCTTCCCTCTTTTTGGCTCCTCGTGGAGGGACACAGCTTTTTCTGGATTCAAAATCCAATCCATAGGATCCTGAGGTTTCCCTCGATGGCGAATTTCAAAATAGAGACAGGGACCTTTCAAGGACCCAGCGCTCCCAACCCGGGCGATGGTCTCCCCTTGAAAAACCGCGTCTCCCTCCTTCTTTAACAGTTGGGAACAGTAAGCCGAAACCGTGAAGGTGTGATCGCCATGATCGATGATGACCATGTTGCCAAAGCCTTTAAACCAATCTGCATAGAGGACTTTCCCTGGCAGAATGGCCCGGACCTCAGCGTCCATGGGGGCTCTGATTTCAATCCCATTCTGTCCCCTCTCCTTGAACTGGCTGATCATGTTTCCTCGAATGGGGGGAAGGAGCTTCCCTTTATGCGAATCGGGTTTGACGGGTTTATAGGCTAGAAGGCTTTTCTCTCGTTCCAGTTTTTCGGTGAGAGTTTGAAGCTCCTTGGCCCGGCCTTCCAATTCACCGATGAGTTTCTGAGTGATGGCTTTCTGGCCTTGAATGGATTTCAACAGAGCCCGCTTCGCCCTTCTCGTCTTATTAATCTCCTCCTTCTTTCTCTCCACTTCAGAGATACTTCGCTGCCACTGGACCTGATCCTCGGTCAGCTCGTCGTGATATTTTTCTTTCAAGGAGACCTGATTTCGAAAGGTGCTTACCAAGCGGGCGTCGGAATCGATGACGACTCTTAAATATTTATCGACCTTTAATAGATCGAGATAGGATTCAGAAGTGAGCAGAAATACCTCTGGGGGTCTCCTTCCCATCTTATAGAGGGCGACCAATCTCGAGGAGAGCTCTCCTCGTGTTCGATCCATCCCTTGATTAAAGGCCTGGATTTGTTGCTTTGCCTGTTGAAGCCTCCATTTCGTCTGGCCCAATTGGGATTCCATCTGTCTTAATTCTTTCTCCTTCTGATAGAGTTCCGTTTCAATTTGATGGAGGCTCTCGAGAATAGAGGATTCTTTCTTCTGTATCTTTTTCTCCTTTTCGCGAGTGGTGGTGAGTTCTTTCCGAATCTCTTTCAGATCCTTTCTCTTCTGGGTCAAATCCTTCTCAATCTGCTCCGGCCGAGCGGCCCAAAGAGAGGTTGGCCCGGCGGGAAAGCCCCACCCTAACAAGACCCATCCGATCAGAAGAAATGTCCAATGCTTCATGAAGCGCTTACACCCGATACTTCAGGAACCTCATCGAGGCTGCAAAACTCCCAAAAAACCCAAGCACCATTCCCCCGAGGATCACCAGGACGATTCTTTCAGGAGGCAAGAAGAGGATGGGGACCCCTGCCAACCACTCTTTCATCGAGGGAGTGATGTAGAGAAAAAAGACTTTGTAGAGCAGGACCTCGTAGTGAAGATAGAAAAGGAAAAGAATCGCTAGACCCGTTCCGACAAGCCCCTGGATGAGTCCTTCAATATAAAAAGGGACCTGAATAAAGGAAGGGCTGGCACCCAGAATATGCATGATCTCGATCTCCTCTTTTCGGGAGGAAATGGTCAGCTGAAGCGTATTGAATGTGATGAAGATAATCCCCATGAGGAGGAGTCCCCCTAAGACCCACTGGGTGATGCGGAAGAGATGGGCGAGAGTGAGAAAGGTCTCCACCCATTCCTGGCCATATTGGATCTCATCGATCTGTGGAAGTTGTCTCAGTTGGGTGACGATCCCTTTCATGCTACTGGTATTTCGGAAATCCTTCATCAAACGGATCTCAAAGGAAGAAGGAAGGATTCCGGGTTGAATCCCATCGAGAAGATTTTTCTGATGGCCCAACTTCATTTCCATAAAAGCCATCGCATCATAAGAGGAAACATATTTCACTGTCTCTACCCCTTCGAATCGGCGGATCCTCTTTAATAGCCCTTCCACATCGCTTGAAGCAACCCCTTTCTTAACGTAGGCGATGATTTCGATCTTCTCCTCCCAGGCTTTGAGAAAGGAGGTGAGGTTAAAGGCGATGAGGGAGAAGGAGGAGAAGATAAGCATGGAGATTCCGATGATGGCGATGGTCGTCAGATTAGGCAGGAGGTTTCCCTTCATATTCTGGAACGCCCGTCGCATCACAAAACGGAGAAAGAAGAGCATCTGCTTCCCTCCACCCCATCCCTAGGGGGAATTCTCCATCCTTCTTCCACTAAGGAGATGGATGACCCGATAGGGATAGCGCAGGATCAAATCGGTGTCATGGGTCGCGAAAACGACGGTGGTTCCCCGGTGATGGAGATGGGCGAGGATCTGCATCACCTCACCCGTCATCGGGTCATCCAGGTTTCCTGTCGGTTCGTCGGCCAAAAGGAGAGGGGGATCATTCACCAGGGCCCGGGCGATGGCTACCCGCTGCTGTTCTCCTGCTGAAAGAGAGAGGACCGGATCTTCCTCCCTCGCTTGAAGGCCTACCCGGTTCAGAATCTCCGACACCTTCTTTCTAACCTCTTTAGAGGAATGACCCGTCACTTCCAGAGCGAAGGCAATATTCTCGCCTACGGTGCGATCTCGAAGGAGCTTAAAATCCTGGAAAACAATTCCCATCGTCCTTCGCAATTGATAGATTTTTCGGAACCCCTTCTGGGTAATGTGGATTCCGTTGACAATCACCTCTCCACTCGTTGGCCTCTCTGCACAGTAGAGAATGCGGAGCAGGGTCGTTTTCCCGGAACCACTGGGTCCTGTGAGGAAGGCGAATTCTCCGGCTGAAATTTCCAAGGTGACATCAGAAAGGGCAGAAATCTGGCTCGGATAGGTCTTAGAGACATGGGTCAACTGAATCATATTGCAATAGAAACTAACATGAACTCCTTTTTTTTTCAAGAAAATGAAGGGGTTAAGGCATTCTCGGGGACGAAACCCACTACGGTTTAACGGATTGGCTGCAACCACTTTCCAGTTAGATATCTCTTCGTGATGAGAAAAGCCTGGAGGAACTGGGAAAGATTCATGGACCACCACACCGAAACGGCTCCAAACCCAAGGATCACAACAAAGAGATAACTGAGGGGGATTCTCACTAACCATAGGCTGAGGGCCACCCTTGTCATAACACTTTTTGTATCCCCGGCTCCACTTAAACCTCCCCCGAGGATCACACCCCAGGCCATGAAAGGCTCACTAACCATGCTGATATAGATATACTTAACACATTCCTGGACGACCCTCTCATCAGGCGACAGGGCCGAGGCAATCCACCGAGCATTCAGGATAACCGCGACGACCATCATCATCACCATTGCCACGCCTATCAGGGCCGTTACCATCCCGCCTCGGAATGCATCTTTCTCTTTCTTCTCTCCCAAGAAATTCCCGACGACCACAGCATTGGCCATATTAAAGGCAAAGGCAGGAAGATAGATCACAGATTCGATTCTCAAACCCGCCGTCAGGGCAGCCAGCGTCTCCACCCTTTTCTCAGGCAGGGCACTCAAAATCAAGAAGAGAACCATCGAGGCGAGTTGCCATAAGGCCTGGAGTACTCCGATGGGCCATCCAATGCGGAGGACCCTTCTCACAGGATCCCAGGCGAAGCTTTTCGTTGAATGCATCAACCTTTTAACCCAGATCAAATTGATCAGGCTTCCAATGAAAACACTGGAGACCGTTGCCAAGGCGATGCCCTTGAAACCGAGAGACGTCTTAAACACGTAAATGAAATTGAGGACGATGTTGAGGACGCATACAAGGGTCATGGTCATCAATGATTTTTTTATCTGATTACAAGATCTCAAAATTCCATTGCTATTAATGAGAAGATAGTGGAAGAGCAGACCGGTGGCATAAAGTTTTATGAAAGGCAGGATGAGGGGTTTCAGCTCTCCGGGAAGGCTCAGAAGACTTAAAATGGGTGGTGTGAGGAGGAGCCCTCCGAGGACGAAGACGATTCCAATCACAGCAGCTGTGGCAAGAGCAGAGAAGATCGTCCGATGGAGTTCCTCTTCCTTCCCTGAGGTAAACAGCCTCGAGACGACGGAGACCGTCCCTACCGTGAGGGCATTGCCAATCACAATAAAGATGAAATAGAGCTGAATGACAAAACCGTAGGCCGCCTGAACCTCCTTCCCCACTTTCCCCGCGATATAAACATCCGTCAGTCCGATCACGAACTCAAAAAACATGATCAAGGTCAAGGGCCAGCTGATCGACCAGCTGCGGGAGAGGGTGCCCCTGAGATCCTCTGGGCTCAGCTTTGAGAGAAACTTCATCACGTTCTGCTTCATGGTCTCTTTGTTCTCAGTCCATGATGTTCCACGGCTTGGGGGTAAATTTTCTTACGAATATCAGGGATAGAGACGGAGTGAAGAAATGATTGGGATCCGCCGGTGCAACCCACTTTTTTGGCAACCTAAGATTGAGGAAATGCTTTGTTGGTGCTGTGACCTTGTTCGAAAAATCTTATTTTTTCTCCTTGATGGAAATCAATTCAATTTCAAAAATCAGGGTCGCATTTGGCCCGATGACACCTCCCTTTCCTTGCTTGCCATAGGCGAGATTGGGAGGAATGAAGAGTTGCCATTTTGCTCCCTCCTCCAGGAAGCATTCCTGGCCGGGGGCCCACATTGATATTTCAAAGAGCTAAAGTGTTATAATTTTTTAATGTTGAAACAATGCACGAGATCATTCCCGCGGAGTTTTTTTGCGCCGACTTGTTTTCCAATTCCTCCCAAGCCAAAAGCAAATGGGAGAAGTATCGTCTTTCACTTCAGTTTCAAGTTCTTAAAAAGGTCCCCCAACGTCCCCAGTTTTCCGCCCTTGTCTTCTTTCTCAAGAAACTTTTTATAGCCCTCCCGATCTTCTCTTTCTTCCATGACTCTTTGCGACAACCGTATTCTACCCTTTTCATCAATGGAGATAATCTCCACCTGCACCTCCCTGCCCCTCGGGAACTTCTTTTTAATATCCCCTTTTTCAGAACTTTTTATCTCTTCCACGGGAAGAAGACCTTTTATTTTCGGCCCGAGTTGCGGGAGACGGATAAAAAGACCAAAAGGCTTACTGTCTTCAACAACCCCTTCCAGAACCTGACCCACTTCAAGGCGCACCTTTTCCAATCCCGTCTCTTCCGTGATTCTCTTCTTGAGGGTTACCTCTTTGATGGATAGGGAGATGCGGCGCGTTTCACGGTCTATTCCCATCACCAGAACGTCAATCCTGTCCCCTTCATGAAGAAGCTGGTGTGGATGAGAGATGCGCTCGTAGCTGATTTCAGAGATATGAACAAGGCCATCCACGCCCGGAGCCACCTCAACAAAAGCGCCGAAGTCCATCAGCTTAGAGACTTTGCCATGGACGATTTGCCCTTCCTCAAATCCAAGGCCCTTTTCCCATGAGTCAGGCTCCAAGGCCTTCATGGAGAGGGAGATCTTAGGCCGGCCTTCCTTATCCGATTCAATCTTCATGACCTTTACCTTCACCTGCTGTCCCATTTTGAGAATTTCTGATGGATGTTTGATTCTGGGATGAGATATCTCAGAGATATGAACCATCCCCTCGACTCCCCCGATATCGACGAAGGCGCCGAAGTCAGCCAGTTTTGTGACCTTTCCCTCGCATACAAGATCGGGCTTGAGTCTCTCCAATGTCTCTTTGGATCTCTTCTCCTGCTCTTCTTCCAGAATCACACGTCTGGAGACAACAACATTCTTTCCCTTTTCTTTGATCTCCATGATGCGGAACGGGTACCTTGCTCCAATATGGTCCTCGGGCTTTTCGCAGAACCGAAGGTCGATCTGGCTTAAAGGGCAAAAAGAACGAATGCCGGATAGATCAATTTCGAAGCCCCCCTTAACAACCCCTGAAACTCTTCCTTCAACAGGAATGAGGTCTTGGTGCGCCTCCCTTAAGATCTCGAGAGCGCCGGCCCCCTGAACTCTGATCCCCTTCGAGAGATGGATGCCATCCCGGATCGATGAAACCCTCATCTCCACCCAATCGCCTTCCTTGACCGTAAGATTTCCGTTCTTATCAAGGAACTCCTGAAGATCAGCAATGCCCTCGCTCTTCCCTCCCAAGTCAACAAAGAGGGCGTCCCTGCTGATTTTTGCCACTCTCCCTGAAACCTTATCCCCAGGATAAATCTTGTGACCTGGGGTCTCAGAGCTCGCTTCCAAAAGCTCAGCAAAACTGGTCTTTTCGTCCATTTCGTTTTCTGTCATGCCGTTGCACCTTTAAGAATTTAGAATAGGCTATACTCTTGTAAATCAGTATAACTCTTTCCGTTGATTCCAGAAAGGGTTTGAAGATAAAGGAGATGGAGTCATTGGAAAGCAAAGAGGTCGGATCACGGGATCAGAGTGACATCGGCTTAGATGGGCCAGAAGGTTTCTGTTAAATCCGAAATTTACGAAGGGTCGCCTTTAAGGAAGGACCGCCAAGATCGAAATTCTTAGCTCCCGGAAAAAGACCTCCTCCTCTCTTTTCCGGATCTCCTGTCTTTTCCAGATCTCTTATCTTTTGCAGATCTTCGGTCTTTTACAGATCTTCTCTCTTTCCCGCTTCTTTGTTCAGAACCTTTAAGATTCGGATCGCTAAATCTCCTCCTATCTACGCCAGTTCTCCGCTCTCTTCCGGATCGGCGCTCCCCTCTTGTCATGACCTCCTCCTTACATAAAGGTTTCTTGAGTTTGTTGAGTTTATCGGGTCTATTGAGTTCCTTGAGTTTATTTAATTCGGTTGAAGAAAGTCAATAAAGAATTTTTCCCTGTTCGTAATGCATCACTGAAGCGTGGGACAATCGGTAGGGGAGGCTTTAGCCTCCCCATTTGGAGGGCGACTAAAGTCGTCCCTACCCCCTTTAGGTGAGGGATTATCCCTGCTCCCCTTTTGGCGAGGGGGAATGTTCGATTTTGATGGTACGGGAGTGACCAACCGGCCATGACTAATTTTGTCAAAACGAGGTTGAAGTTGCTATCGGGGTGGAATATACTTTTGTCAGTCGGGAGGCTCTCGTGCCGAGAAAGATCAAACGATCTGTCTGTCCCTATGATTGCCCAGATACCTGCGGTCTTCTGGTAGAGGTCTCTGAAGGAATGGCTGCGAGGGTGATGGGTGATCCAGGCCATCCATTCACAAGAGGGACTTTGTGTCCCAAAATGAATCGCTACCAGGATACGGTTCACTCTCCGCTCCGTCTGACCCAGCCCCTGCTACGAACAGGCTCTAAAGGCTCAGGGGATTATCGTCCCATCTCGTGGGAGGAGGCTATAACCCATATCGCTGATCGATGGCAAAAGATTATTGGTCAATTCGGAGCGGAGGCGATTCTCCCTTATTCTTATGCAGGAACCATGGGTCTGATTCAGAGAAATGCAGGCCACCCTTTCTTCCATTGTCTCGGAGCTTCGCGGTTAGACCGGACCATCTGTTCCCCTGCCAAGGAAACAGGCTGGAAATCGGTAATGGGGGAAACATCTGCTCCTCACCCTGACGAAGTAGCCGAGAGCGACCTTGTGATCCTCTGGGGAATCAATGCTCTCGCTACCAATATCCATTTTCTCCACGGGGTGAAGGCGGCAAGAAGAAGAGGAGCCAAGGTCTGGCTTATTGATACTTACCAGAATCTCACCTCATCGGTAGTCGATCAAATCTTTCTCGTCCGGCCTGGAAGTGATGGTGCCCTTGCTTTGGGATTGATGCACCTTTTAGTTCATGATGGCCTCATTGATCTTGATTTTATTAAGACTCATGTTCAGGGCTTTGAGGAGTTAAAGGAAAGGATTCTTCCAGATTATCCACCTGAAAAGGTGAGCTTCCTCACTGGGCTTTCACCTGAGACGATTCATTCGATGGCGAGGGCCTATGGCTCAGCAAAAAGACCCTTCATACGGCTTGGAGCTGGTCTGTCTCGATACGGCAATGGTGCCATGATTGTCCGCACCATCGTCTCTCTTCCGGCTTTGGTGGGAAGCTATGGAAAAAAAGGGGCGGGGTGTTTCACCAGCACCAGTACCTCAGGAGCCTTCGCCATGAAAGAGATTTTAAGGGAAGACTTCATGACAAAAGAAACCCGAATCATCAACATGAACCGCCTCGGTTTGGCCCTGAATGAGCTTAACGATCCTCCGATCAAAAGCCTCTACGTCTATACCTCCAATCCTGCTGCCGTTGCGCCTGATCAGAATCAGGTTCTCAAGGGACTGGCCCGGGAAGACCTTTTCACGGTTGTCCACGAGAGATTCATGACCGATACAGCCCGGTACGCCGATATCATTTTACCTTCCACATCCTCCCTCGAACATAGCGATCTTCACCGGGCCTACGGCCATTACTGTATCCAGCGAGCAAAAGCAGTCATTCCTCCTGTGGGTGAAAGTAAATCGAACTGGGAGGTCTTCTCTCTTCTCGCACAAAAGATGGGGTTCGACGATCCCTTCTTTCAGCAAAAAGCCGATGATCTTATTGATCATCTTCTCTCCATCCCAAGTCCTATGAGAGAAGGGATCGATGAGGAAGCCTTTTCCGGAGGAATGGCTGTCGAGCTCCCCCTTCTTCCTGATGCCCGAACCAGGTTCAGAACACCTTCAGGAAAAATTGAGATCTTGAACCCAAGAGAGTCCCATCCACTGCCTTGTTTTCTTCCTCCTTATGGTGGTGATTATCCTTTCCGTCTGATGACAGCCCCAAGCTTTTATGCCTTAAATTCCACTTTCCGCGAAAGGGCGGATCTCCTCAAGAAGGAAAGGGCGATGTTCCTTCAGATGAGCCCTGCTGATGCTGAAGCGAAAGGATTGAAGGAAGGTCAAAGGGTCATTGCCTTTAACCAACTCGGTGAAGTGTCCTTCGTCCTTCGTATCACCCCTAACGTCCCTTCCGGCGTGGTTGTGGCAGAAGGAGTCTGGTGGCTTGAGCACTGTCCCGGCTCCCGCTCCGTGAATGCCTTAACCTCTCAAAAGCTAACCGACCAAGGAGGAGGCAGCACCTTCTACGACAACACGGTGGATGTGAGACCGGACAAAGAATGAATGGCGTGTCCCAAATAGGGAATAGGGGTCATAGGACAAGGGAGATGGTCACAAAATTACATGGGTAAGAAAAAGAGGATATCCGAGAAGTATCAATTATGGATTGATGCTCGGAGACGATATCATCTTTCCGATGTTCACATCCAGATGGCCAGAGAACTGGGCATCAATCCCAAGAAATTCGGAAAAATCGCACATGAGAGCCAGGTATTCTGGAAAAAACCCCTTCCTGTCTTTGAGGATAACGCTGGAACTCAACGACGGGTAATTGCCCGCGCGCCGGAGCGAGTTTGATTCGTCTTAACTTTTGTTTTTAACGGGTATTTCTCAGGATTTTCGAGATTATCAATTTCTAGATCGATATCCAAATCAGGCCAGTACAAATGATATCCATGAAACAATTGAACATTTTGTATGGAATTCAATGTTTGATCTTTAAAGAAAGGAAAATCCTTATAACTTAGAAAGTACTCTTTTTCCTTTACTAAGAGCCATATACCAAAAGAGGTTATATTTTCAACGCTTACCGAAATGTCTTTGCCATGCCTCAATAATTTCATTTTTATGCTCCTCGATAATTTTTTGAATCCCGTTTAATTCTCTTGGATTTAATCCATGCTATATGGCTAGCGACACTATAGGTTCTAGCCAAAATTTGGCTTCGCCATCCTCACACGTCACATGAATATGGACTCGTTTTTCTTCATTTGAGAGAAAATAAAATCTGTATCCCTTTTCTCTGAATACTGTAGGACTCATACGATTGCAATTTTATACAATTTATTCCATTTTTGCAATCTAACGTTAGAAATCAACGGGGTGGTTCACTGCATCCGCTGGAATGATTCGCCTGGGGGATACATATAACTCATTCTATCATTTTCCTGGCCTCATACTATAATGCCTAAGGCAAAGATTGTGCCCATCATAAACGCAAATGCTAAGAAAATAGACCTGATAATCATATAAAAGGCACCTGAACATACCACGCGTTGTGGTATACCTGGGAAGAGAAACCAATCTAAACCCAAGGAGGTGCCTTATGAGGGCATTATATGCAGGTTTTGATCTTCACGGCAACAGCGATTATTTGGGGATTATTGATGGCGATGGGAAGAGAGTGTTCGGAAAGAAACTGTCGAATGATCTGGAATGGATTCGAGAGGTACTGGTTCCTTTTGAAGCAGAGGTAGTAGGGGTTGCGGTGGAGTCGACGTATAACTGGTATTGGTTGGTGGATGGGTTGATGGAAGAGGGATACAAGGTTCATCTGGCGAATCCCTCGGCGATTCAGCAGTATGTGGGGCTGAAGCACGCGGACGACAAGCATGACGCCTTTTGGTTGGCAGAGATGCTGCGGTTGGGGATTTTGCCCGAGGGTTACATTTATCCGAAAGAAGAGAGGCCGGTGCGAGATCTTCTGAGAAAGCGGGGGCATTTGGTGAGACTTCGTACCTCTTTGGTGATCAGTCTTCAAAATATTCTGAGCCGAAACCTGGGGAGGAAAGTGGATGTCAATGATGTGAAGGCACTCAGGGAGGATCGGGTCACCCCGCTTTTGGAGGGTAGTGAAGATTTGGTGTTGGCGGGACGGGTGAGTAAGGAGGCGATTGATTTTCTGACCCATCAGATCCGTAGGATTGAGGGGGTGGTGGAGAAGAGGATTGAGTTGAGGGAGCAGTATCGTTATCTTCTGACGCTTCCTGGAGTCGGAAAGATTTTGGCGTCGACCATCATGTTGGAGACGGGGCCGATTGGTCGATTTGCGACAGTGGGGGACTATGTGTCGTATTGTCGTAAGGTCCCGAGTCAATGGACGAGTAACGGGAAGCGGAAGGGGTCGGGCAACAAGAAGAACGGGAATAAATATTTGGCGTGGGCTTATGCAGAGGCATCGGAGTTGGCCCGGCGGTTTTATTCGGAACCTCGCGCCTACTACCATCGGAAGATGCAGAAGACCAATGCTCCGGTGGCGCACAGTGCCCTGGCGCATAAGCTCGCCCGAGCAGGTTACTACGTGATGAGGGATCAAGTGCCTTTTGAGCCGCAGAAGCTATTCGGAAGAGGACGGGGGTGGAACGGGGAACCAGAATTGGGGTTGGTCAAGAGCCACGAGGCCTGATTGGTCAACCGTTCCATCCCAATCTCATAAGGTCATCAACGTCTTGACCGCCCACGCCGTGAGCCACGAGAGGTTGGCTAACAACCATAAGATCTGTAAACCACCCTTTGGACACGGCCTGGAACCGAAGATTTTCTGGGCCCGCTATGCGGGACAGGGGTTGCAGAGGAGGAGCTCTCGTTTTTCTGCAGACCTTGATCCTGATGGGTGACTGGTGCAGTCGAGGCTGACATCACAAAACCCAAAGAAACTACGGCACAGGGAAAGAGGTTAGTGGCTCCATCAGGATATCATGCTTGGTAAGAAAGAACCGGAGACTTCCAGATAGCGAGTGGGGAATGAAATGCATCGGAAACGGATCGGGACGAAAAGATCCGAAAAGATCATAAAGGAAGGCGGCTGCTCCGACGAGCCATCTGGCAGCCCATTCTCGCAGCCGCAACATTTATAGAAAACCCTCACTCAATAAAAGGAGGCTGTAAACCAGCGGTTTCTCTTACTCACGGGATGCTTTTTCTCTTGACAGGTACCTTTTAAATGGGTGACCCCGTAGCAAAGTTATTGAACCTCTTAGTTGCAAAAAGTACCGCAATCTGTCGCTTTTTGCAGTTTATACAATTCCTAAGTAATTTCCAAATAAATTAATGCCTTACCTCTTCTCAACCCTCCCTCTCGCCTCATGCTTTTCTTTCAGAGTCAGATGGCGGTCATCGATACGTTTTTCCCCCCAGGGAAAAACCGGGCGACACTCTTTCCTTAATCTTTCTTCTAGTTGATGTTCGGTCGCTTCCTGAGGACATCCGCCACCATGAATGGCCGAATGTTCAGACGGACTCCGTCGTTGAGATCTGGGTTCCAGCCAATTGATTGTTTCTCAATCGACCTCTAGCGAATAGAGATATCAATGACGAACCTCACACTATCCCTAATACGCAATTCGCTGTATTCTTTCTTCTTTTTCTTGGGGGACGCGGAAGGTTTCACCGGGGGAATCCAGGGTCAACTTTTTTATAAAAATAGAACCGTGAGACCGTCCTCTTTTCCTTTAACTGGATGAAAACATGTTCATCGAAGATCAAGTTTCTTAAATAACTTAAGTACGTCCCCCGGACATCGTCCCGAAAAAGATAAGACACCGTAACACACCATAAAGTGTGGAGGATAATATACATTCCAGCCTCACACACAGGGGTAAAAATTCTAACTGAAGTTGGGCCAATCGTGGTTTTCATATTTTTAGTAATCTCTTTCTTATATGCGCTTCGAGCTTTTCGAGCAAGTCAGCAGCTTTCTCTAAACCGACTTTCCTCAAGAAAATATAAATACCCTTTCTCCAGAAGACATATTTCTTTATTCCTGATTTTTCTCTACTCTTACTGAGAGAAGAGGTAAACTTCCCGTAGAAAGACCCCTGCTCGGTTAAAGGAGGGAGTGCCCATTTTGGAACTAATCTTTTTTTCTTTACTAAGTATCTAATCTCATCGTCACAATTAAGAGTGAAATGATCAAAATCTCTCAGCAGTTCTGCCGCAGTTTGGGGTTTTACTAAATATGCCGCCGACCCCCAACTATCAGGATCTTCTTTTCCCCTCTGATCTACTATTTCAACACTCCCTCTTTTTCTGGGAGGTATCATATCGCACCAATCCAGAAAACAGATATCCCATTCAACTTTTTCCAATTCGGCTATGATCTTACGTAGATTGTATGTAAATTCCTCGCATAATATAGCATCATCCTCAAGTATAAGAAAAAGTTTCCCTTTGTCTTTGGATATTTTCTCCAATAGTTTAAAATGTGTTATTCCTATATCTACCTCAGGTTTTCCAAGAGGTCTGGGAATTCTGTTCAACTTTGCAACTTTAATCTTCTCTATCCATTCATTCCTGTCGTACTTGTAATATCTAGCAATCTCTTTTTTAGTATAAAAATCCTCGCCTCTTTGAATAACCCACTCTGCCTTCAGTCCTTCCCGCTCTAGCTGGTCTTGTAAGTGAACCTTTCGCTCTACGAGTTTGTCAAAATGGATCACATATGTTTCGGGAAAATACATAGTTTGATTTCCTTGTGTGAGCTATTTTAGAAAATCTATCTTTAGAACCACTCCTACCTAACCAAGTTGCTCTTCCGTAGATGGGGTAGTTGATATGAGTTTTGGTTACTGAAAGGAAAAATAAACGATAACCTTATAATTAAAAAACCCATTGGGGTGCCTAAATGGGATAATAATCGTCCCTTTTTGCGGTATAATATTATTCTGAGCAATAGAATTGAAATGTGCATAATAAGACAGAGTCATCTCTGATCCTACGTGATCTCATCCAAATTGTGCCATTGGGTTCTGTAAGTTTTAGATATATCCAAAGCGGAAATTTGAGGCTTCAAATTCTCTGAAGCCGATTCAGGCAAAAGCTGTAAAGATTTGACCCCAAAGTTCCATTCCCGCATATCCGGGAAGAAAAAGTCCAGCATCAAAAAGCCTCCAGTACGGCCGTGCCGGTAGTTATACTAAGAGGGGATAGGCCACGTTCTGATAGCACGGTTACCGCGCTGTCTTTTGGATAGCGAGGGTTTTGCGAACGCGGCCGACCTCGTCGCGGCTGACCGCGGCCGCATGATTGCCCCAGCTGCCGCGGACAAAGCTGAGCACATCCGCCACTTCCGCATTGCTCAAGCGCCACCCAAAGTCAGGCATGGCGAACGCGGACGGCGCAGTTTGCGTTGACGGCATGGATGACCCAGCCAGCACTATGTGAATCAGTGAGATCGGGTCTTTAGCGTTGACCGGTTCATTTTTCGCCAGGTTCGGGAACGTCCGGTTTGCGCCTGACCCGTCCGAGCGATGGCAGGCGTTGCAATTGTCCAGATAGACGCGCGATCCACGCATCCCGGTATCGCCCGCACGCAGCGCGCGCGTCGCCGCAGAGGCGGCACTCGCTTGCATGGCCGAATCCGCATTGCCCTGCCCTTCGTAATTGGAAGGCGGCAGCGATTTCAGGTATTCGGCAATCGCCATCAGGTCCTGATCGGTCAAATATTGGGTGCTCTTGCCGACCACTTCCGCCATGACACCAAACGCCGCGATGCGTGCGGTGCGGCCGGTTCTGAGGAATTCGACTATCTCGTCTTTCGACCAAGCATGCAGCCCGGTTTCGAGATCCCCCGTAAGGGGAGATGCATGCCAGTTGTCCAGAGTCGCGCCGGCGAGATATTGCCTGCCGTTCTGTTCGCTGCCCGCTTTCACCTGGCCGGCAATGCCTCGCGGTGTGTGACATTCGCCGCAATGCCCCAGACCCTGCACGAGATAGGCGCCGCGGTTCCACGACGCGCTTTTATTCGGATCAGCGGCGTATTCGCCCTTTTTGAAATAGAGCGCATTCCAGACCGCCATGAGGGAACGCATGCCGAGCGGCCAGCTCAATTGCGTCGGGCGATTGGGATTGCGCACCGGCTCCATGTCCTGCATGAAGTAAGCATAGAGCGCCAACAGGTCTTCCTGCGACAGCCTGGCGTAGGACGTATAGGGCATGGCCGGATAAAGGCGGTGCCCGTCCTTCGCCACGCCTTCGCGCATGACCTTCACGAAATCGTCCATACTGTAGCGACCGATCCCGGTTTCGAGGTCCGGCGTGATGTTGGTCGAATAAATCATCCCGAACGGCGTGTTTAACGGTAGCCCTCCAGCGAACGGCTGTCCTTCTCGCGCGGTATGGCAGGCAATGCAATCTCCGGCACGCGCAAGATAGGCGCCGCGCTGCACAAGTTCCTGCGAGGCGGGTGCGGCTTGCGCCATCGAGTAGGTCGCAATCAGCACGGCAACGAACGCTACGTTAATGACCGAGGCAACGAGACGAGAAAACAGTGCGATTCGTTCGGGCGTTTTCACGTTGAACACTCCGCGCTCAAGCCTGGACCAGCGGCCCGGGCGTTTTCAGATAGGCCGTGCGAATGGCCTTGGCGGACCAGTATGTCAGTGCACCCGCCAAACCCATCGGGTTGTAACCGATATTCTGCGGAAAGACGCTCGAACCCATTACGAACACATTGTGTGCGTCCCAGACTTGTAAAAAGCGGTTGACCACGCTGCTCCGGGGATGCTCACCCATGATCGCGCCGCCGACATTGTGCGTGGTCTGGTATATTCGCGTGTCGTAATGCTCACCGAACTGTTTCATTTTTACCTCTATCGATTTGCCGCCCATCGCCTCGGCGATCTCCTTTGCCTTGCTGGTCACGAATTGAGTCATCTTGATGTCGTTTTCCTTCCAATCGAAGGTCATGCGCAGCAGCGGCTGGCCGAATACATCGCGATAGGTAGGATCGAGGTCGAGATAATTGTCGCGGTGGGCCATGACCGTGCCGTGGGTCTGGATGTTGACGGTGTACAAATAATGGTCTTTGATCGCCTGCTTCCATTGCGCGCCCCACTGCGGCGTGCCTTTGGGAAGCAACATCTGCTGAATGGGTCGGCCGCCGGTCTGGATCACTCCGATATAACCGCCGCCGATGAAGCCGAGCGGAGCGTGATCGAAATGATCGCCGTTTAGGTCGTCGATCACCTGGCCGCCCGCGCCGGAGCCGATGAAGGGGTTCATCGGCTTGTCCTTATCGAAGAACACCAGGACGCCGCCGGTCATCTGATAGGTATAGTTGCGCCCGACAACCCCTTGGCCGGTCGCAGGGTTGTACGGCTTGCCGATTCCCGACAGGAGCAGCAGGCTGGTGTTATTGAGTTGATAGGCGCAAAGAACG
>Ga0209286_1000053_pt1 | contig 21956 bp, 19 predicted proteins | sample PPLLak1March2015_2_FD_187250 | JGI IMG/M metagenome (GOLD analysis project Ga0209286, IMG submission 187250) | Freshwater sediment microbial communities from Prairie Pothole Lake near Jamestown, North Dakota, USA - PPLs Lake P8 Core (3) Depth... | ecosystem: Environmental > Aquatic > Freshwater...
CATCCACCATCATCTTGATTAACTCTTCAAAAGAGACCTTACATTCCCAGCCTAATTTGGCCCGTGCCTTTGCAGGATTCCCTAAAAGGTGGTTCACCTCTGCAGGTCGTTGAAATTTGGGATCCACAACCACATGGTCCTTGTAATCTAAGCCCAAGAGAGAAAAGGCGATCTCACACACGTCCCGGACGCTATGGGCTTTTCCGGAGGAGATCACATAATCATCCGGCTCGTCCTGTTGTAACATCAACCACATGGCGTGGACATAATCACCCGCATATCCCCAATCTCGCTTCGCTTCCAAATTTCCAAGTCGCAATTCTCTTTGAAGCCCCAATTTTATTTTTGCAGCTCCATGGGTAATTTTCCGTGTCACAAATTCAAGCCCTCTTCTCGGAGATTCATGATTGAAACCGATGCCGGAGCAAGCAAACATTCCGTAACTTTCTCGATAGTTAATGGTGATCCAGTGAGCATATGCCTTCGATACGGCATAGGGGCTTCGAGGATAAAAAGGGGTCTTCTCATTCTGAGGAACCTCTTGGGCAGCCCCGAACATTTCGCTGCTTGATGCCTGGTAAAATTTGACTTTGGGAGTGATGGTCCGAATCGCATCGAGAAGCCGAATCACACCGATTGCGTTCACCTCGCCCGTATGAACGGGCTCGTTCCACGATGTCGGAACAAAACTCTGGGAAGCTAAGTTATAGACTTCATCCGGATTCGATGTCTTCAAAGCTTCCATCAAAGAATTCTGATCTAAAAGGTCTCCAGGGATGAGTTCGATTTCACCCACGAGATGGCTTATCCTATCATAATTCGGGCTGCTGCTTCTCCTGACAAGCCCATAGACCTGATAGCCCTGTTCCAATAGCAGTTCAGCAAGATAGGAACCGTCTTGCCCTGTAATCCCTGTGATCAATGCTCTCTTCATTCTTTTCACCTATGAAAACGCCGGAGTAGAAGCCACGGATAATCCTAATAAATTCCAACAGTTCCTTACCTGCCTATTTTTTTTATTATAGGCTAATCGATAAGAAAAGTAAACCTCGTTAGAAATTCCAGCGGGGCATTAAACCCCGCCGGAATCATTCTAAGATCTAACCCCGCAGCAGAGCTAAGGGGCATTATTTCTAACAGGGTAAATAAGGTGAACACCCTATTTCACGATGGAAAACACTGCATTCTCAAGTTAACTTCATTCCGGACGCCTTTAAGTCAGAAAAAGGAATTCCAGTGAGGAGCCTAAGTTAAGGAGCCGTCTTGAACCTCCCTATTCCGCCATTGATGGGATGGGGCACGTTCCGTCCAATCTATGAATGGGTGGCCCGAACTACTGTTTCTTGGCAACAAATATACTGTCTTCCCCTCATTGATCCAGATAAATAGTTAAGATATAATTTTGGCAAATACAAGAGGAAGGGGCGTTTAGAGCATGTCTTTAAAATACTTTTTCCCAAATTTATTAGCTCTGCTTGTTGTTATTCTCTTGGGCATTAAGAATTATGAGATTTGGGACCACCCGTTTGAGGTGTCAGAAGAGAATGGGCTGACAAGGAAACAAGGGAAGGACCCACAGGCGGCCTCTATTGTAATGGGAAGTCAGAGAGACCCGAAGTCGATTGCCTCTTACATCCTCATCGCTGAAAAGAATATCTTCAACCCCGAAAGGAAAGATTTCCCCGTTACGCCCATTGAAAAATCCAAACAGAATGTCAGGCCCCAGGTGATTCTCTACGGTGTGACAGTCGCCGGAGATTACGAATCCGCCTCCGTCGTCAATCCAGGCAGGGCTCTTCGAAAAGGGGAAAGGGAAACCATGACCCTAAAAATAGGAGAAAAAATCGGAGAATATAAGCTGGCAAAGATCCAGCCGGATCGTATCACTATGGAATCGAATGGGGACTCGTTTGAAGTCCTCCTATATGATTCAAGGAATCCAAAGAAAAGAATGGAGGTAAAAACCGAGACAAAACCCCCGGCGGTAGCGGGCCCTCCGCCTGCTGCTCCTTCCATTCCTTCGCCACCTCCTGCAGGAGGTACCCCGGCGACACCTCCTCCACAAGCATTTGTTGAAAAACCAAAAGAACCGCCCCAACAGCAGGTTAGTCCGGCTTCCCCGACACCCACAACGAGACCTTATTCCCCTTCCGTCTCCAGGCGAAGGGGGGGAGGGCTATTTTACATCCCTCCTGCTCCACCTGCAGGGGCCCCCGGGCAAAAATAGGGACACATACCATTTTCTTCTGATTTCAAGTTGCGGGTTGCGGACTAAATCGATCGAGTACTTAGGGAAAAGGAGATTGAAATGAAGTACCTTCTAATAACACTTCTCAGTATTGCCTCTTTATTCGGTGTCTGTCATGCAGAGGAAAAACTTCAACTGAAAGAGCAGAAAGACAAAGAGAGCTACAGCCTCGGTTACCAGTTCGGTCAAAATCTGAAGGGTCAGGGAGTCGATCTCAACCTCGAGGTTTATGCTTCTGGAATCAGGGATGCACTTGGAGGAAACGAATCTCAGATGAGCCAGGAAGAGATTCGTGCGACGATCATGGACCTGCAGAAAAGGGTTATGGCTGCCCAACAGAAAGTATTGAAGGAGAAGGCGGCAAAGAACCTTGAGGAGGGTAAGAAGTTCCTTGTGGAGAACCAAAAGAAGGAAGGGATCAAAACCCTGCCGAGCGGCTTGCAATATAAGGTTCTCGCGGAAGGCTCTGGCAAAATGCCGAAGGCAGAGAACACCGTCACAGTTAACTATAAAGGCACCTTGATTGATGGCACGGAATTCGACAGCTCCTATAAAAGAGGCCAGCCGGTAACCTTTCAGGTTAAAGGTGTTATCAAAGGCTGGACCGAGGCCTTGCAGTTGATGAAAGAAGGTTCAAAGTGGCAGCTCTTCATTCCGCCTGAGCTTGCCTACGGTGAGCGTGGCGCAGGTTCCACCATACCCCCGAACAGCACCCTCATCTTTGAGGTGGAGCTTCTCACAATCAAGTAGTCTCGGGGCTGGGAGAGAGATGAGTTTTAAAATCTTTGATCTACCTGGAAAAAATAAGAAAGCGAATATAACTCTCTTGATTCTCTTCTCCGGGACACTTGCGCTCGGGCTGTCTTTCCCTCCCCTTTCTTGGGCCGAAATCTACAAATATGTAGATGGAGATGGGGTGCTTCACTTAACTAATGTGCCAAACGGCAAATACAACTTAGTCCTGAAAGAGGGATGGGTGCAGTTCCACCTGGATTCCAACTTCGAAAAATATGATCCACTGATCTGGAGAGCGGCAGAGAAATACAGGGTGGATTATGCCTTGGTGAAGGCCGTCATTAAGGCGGAATCAAACTTTAATCCTCGGGCCATTTCCAACGCAGGGGCTAGAGGATTGATGCAGCTCATGCCGGAGACGGCCAATGCTCTCCGGGTCAACGATCCCTTTCATCCGGAGGACAATATTGAAGGCGGAGTCCGCCACCTGCGCTATCTCTTAGACCTATTTAAAGGAAACCTGCACCTGGTATTGGCAGCTTATAATGCTGGGGAAGAAGCTGTCTTCCGGTATAATGACATTCCTCCGTATCGAGAGACCCAGACCTATATCCAGCGGGTGCTGAAGTATTTTCGGAATTACAGCAGCGAATCCAAAAAACCCGATTCTTCTTCGAAACCCATAGACTGAATCACCCCCTGTACGCTCCCGATATAAATACATGACTTTTTGATAATAAATACGGGGTTTCCCTTATTTACGTTTTGGGATATTTCCCATATGGTAGAATCATAGGGAGATACCCGAGATGCTTACGTCATTGAAAATTCACTGGCTGAAATGGCAGATAGAGATTCTTAAACTAAAGCAACCAAGAAAACATAGGTTTCATCCATCGATGAGGGAAAGGTGAAAGGAAGGGTATAAGCGTTGATGCATTGTTCCCATCAGTTATGTCCGTTGACGATTTCAAAAAAGGCATGCCTTAAGCACCATACAGAAGCCTTCCCTGAGGATCTCATGCTGGAGAATTTCTTTAACTTCCCCCCAAAGAAGAAGTTTTCTATATGCCGGGAATGCCCAGTTAGAAAACGGCTGGCTTTCTTTTACTCGGTTGATTCCAGGATGACTTCACTGGTATAATGCCTCGTAGTAAGAGGAGGATACTAACATGATCGGGAAAGAAAAGAAAATGGGAAAAAGCAAAGGGAAAGGGGAGAAAACGGTTGAATTTACCTTTAGTGCCCCAGATGCAAAGGAGGTTTTCTTAGCACGCGAATTTAACAATTGGGATACCCGGTCCCTACCCATGAAGAAAGACAAGAAAGGGATCTGGAAAATAAAGATTAAACTCACTACCAGGCGTTATGAATATAAGTTCTTTGCGGACAATGTCTGGGTAGAAAGCCTCCCCGGGGCGGAAAAATCTTCCAACCCTTTCGGAACTCAAAATTTCCTCACCTGGGTCAAATAATTCCCCCACCCCGGTTTATTAAAAGGCGGGTAAAGGGGGATTTTCATTGGGTTGATTGAATGAAAAACCTATATTCCAATCGGCGTGGGTTTCTAACTTTACTCGGTACCGGAATAGGTTCATTTTTATTCGGTTTGCCAAAAATCTCTCTCACCAAAACTAGAAAGGAGGAAAAGATGGCTTATACAGCAAAAGATTACAGTCGACTTTTGGGGATGCAAGGATTCAGTGAAACTCTCTTAAAAAACCACTTCACCCTTTATCAGGGATATGTCACCAACACGAATAAATTGATGGAAACCCTCGGTCAGATGCTCAAAGAGGGAAAAACAGGAACCCCTGAGTTTGCCGAATTGAAAAGGAGGTTCGGGTGGGAGTTTAACGGAATGAGGCTTCATGAATACTACTTTGAGAATCTTGGAGGAAAAGGGGCTCTGGAAAAAACGGGAAGGCTATCCAAGAAACTCGCCGAGGATTTCGGAGGCTATGAAAACTGGGAAAAAGAGCTCAAGGGTGTTGGGACAATGCGAGGGATTGGCTGGGGGGTCCTTTATCAGGATTCTTCCAATGGAAAACTGATCAATTTCTGGATTAATGAGCATGATGTTGGCCATCCGGCTGGCTGCAATCCTATTCTAATCCTCGACGTTTTTGAGCATGCCTTTATGATCGATTACGGTCTAAAGAGAGCAGATTACATTGAAGCCTTTTTCAAGAATATCGACTGGAAGACAGCAGAAGGAAGAGTAAAATAAACGTTACTTGGGTTTATTGAGTTTATTGAGTTTATTGAGTTTATTGGGTTCATTGAGTTTGTTGAGTTGTAGGGTTTATCGAGTTTATCGGGTTATAGAGCAGCCTTGAAGGGTGGTTTTGAAATGAAGTGGCCCGGTTTGACTTAAGTCAAGGATTTCCGCCCTCGTTCAAAGCATTCTAAACTTACGATCCGAGATCTGTTTCCTTTGTCAAGGAGGTTTACATTGAATCGAAACAACCAATCGGTTTTTTAAAACCCGATATTCCATCTCTCCAATATTCCATTTGGTTTGAGTTATGTCTGCAATTGTTGAAACGATTGATCTTATCAAAGAAAAATCCCCTACCTCACTGGAGGAAATATGGATCGATGACTTAGTCATCGGCATCTTCTTCACCGGGGTGAAGCTCTCCACAGGCCATGCCGGAGTGGCCTTCACACCCATTGGGGAGATTCCGGAAGCTGTCTGCTGCCCTACCACGGCTGCACGTATGCCCCAGGCCGGAGGTTTTGAAGGAAGTGCAGTTGCGGAAATCATTAAATACAGCATAGATCCTAATGTCCTGAAAAGTGCCATCGGCGTCGCCACCCTCAATGCGCTCTCTCAGTTCATCGCTGAATCAACGAACGGAGCCCAATATGAGATGGTGATCGACAAGGATGGTTTTAATCTCTTAGAAATTAAGCCCCATGAGACTGTCTCACTAATTGGTGCCTTCGGCCCCTATATCCGGCGGCTCAAGATGATGGGGAATCCCTTCTTTATCATCGAAAAAAATTCCCAGACCTTAAGGCTGGATGAGATGAAATATTTCAAACCCGAATCCGAGATGAGGGATGCCCTTGAGAAATCAAGTGTGGCCATATTGACGGGCACGTCTATTGTAAATCACACCATTGATCAGATCCTCTCCCTTCTTAGAAATGGAATCCGGGCGGCTATTATTGGACCAACCGTCAGCATGATTCCCGATGCCTTCTTTAAAAGGGGTGTCCATATCATGGCTGGGGTCCAGATCTCAAATCCGGATTTGATGATCAAAATTTTGAAGCAGGGTGGCTCCGCCTACCATCTTCTGCAGGAATGCTCCCAAAAAATTGCCTTTGTAAGAAGATAAGACATTGTATATATTAATATCATGCGTCCAAAGTGGCTTTGGCTGTTTAGAGACACAAAGGTCTGTTTCCTTGATGTAATTTTTTCGTTCTTAGAAAACCTTGTTCAGAGATATCCCAAGTTCTTCTCCCTCATTGAGCTTTCGGTCTATGCCGGAGTCTTTGTATTCAACGTATGGATCGTTCCATTCTGGTTTTGGGGGATTTACCGGCTCAACATACCATTGCCTGAAGATTTGGAAATTCTTTCCCGAAAATTGTGGCACCAGACAATTCCCGCCGGTTTAATTTCGCTGTCCCTGGGCTTATTTTTTCTTCTCCTAATCTCCTTTGCACGAAAGGATTCCTTGAAAGAGCTGGGGATACGATTTGACAATATCTATGAATCAGGACGGGAATGCGCGATCATTTCTTTGATTTTAATAGGCTTGATAGTATTCGTCGCTATTTCTTATCTTGATCAATTGCACCTTGGTCGCTTCACCTCCTATTTAACAGGCTCTTTGAAATACATTTCATGGGGAATAACTCAGCAATTCCTTTTGCAGAGTGTTATCTTGATAAGGCTGTATCATATATTTGAACAGAAATCCATTGCACTGTTCAGCGCAGCCATGTTGTTCTCCATTGCACATTCACCCAATACTGAGCTCATGTTTCTTTCTTTTTTTTTCGGCCTGATCGTCTGCATATTATTTCTGAGAAACAGGAACATTATTGCTCTTGGAATCATGCATGGAGTATTATCCATGCTGTTCTGTTCACTTCTTGTTCCGGGGCTCGTCAAAGACTATAAGGTGGGCCCTGGGAGAGGAAATACGGAATTTGTTGCCCATTTAAATTATAACGGAAGCAAGATAACGGCAAATGCCACTGAAAAGGTTCGGGTTCCAATTTTCGCAATCAATAAAAGCACGGCATTGTGGGACTCCACAGATAAAGACCACCCTGTATTTATCAGTTATCATTTATTTGATGCAAAAGGGGATCTGATAGAATATGATAATAGTCGAACATCTTTCACCAGGATTATCAGAACGGATGGCTCGGCCATGGTCGATCTGAGGGTTGATGTACCTTCGAAAAAAGGGGAATATTACGTGGAAGTTGATTTGGTGAAGGACAAGCGAGCCTGGTTTAAAAATAAAGGGTCAAAAACCATACTGATTCCTCTATCGGTACATTGAAGATTAAGATATTCTACTTATGCCAGGGGGGAGGAAGCTATCTTAGTCCCTCAGATGCAAGGTGAGGAGAAGGATTTGCGGATGGTGGAAAATTCACACGCCGGGGTTCACATCCGGAAATCGAGGTCACCCAAATCGCGGGTCGTACGATATGCCGGCATACTGGTGGTACTGTTCACGGTTACAGGGCTCTGGTTGTTCCGTGGGGTGATGTTCGACGAAAACTTTCATGCGGTGATCACGACCGAGATATATCGGAGTGCACAGCCGTCGCCGGGGACACTTGAGCGCCGCATTAGAGAGCTCGGCTTACGTTCGGTAATCAACCTGCGTGCAGACGAGGACGAATCGTCTCGTTTCGAGACCGAGAGTGCGGCGATCGAATCTCATGGGGTGAATCTTCACCTCATACGGTTGAGCGTCTTCATGCCGCCTCGGGCTACTCTTCGGCGACTCGTGCATCTTCTCGACACTGCAAAGCGTCCCCTGCTCCTTCACTGCGCAGCTGGTGTCGAGCGCAGCGGTTTTGCCTCGGCAGTCGCAGTCCTCCTGTCAGGGAAAGACCCCGCGGAAGCTCGAAAACAGTTCGGCCTGACCTATGGTTTCGTGCCTGTGATCTGCCCCCCAGACCTTCGGAACGTGCTTGATAACTATGAACACTGGCTTGCCGGTCAGAGATGGTCCCATACTCCCGATCGGTTTCGGCGATGGGCAGAGAGCGACTATGTTCCCTACTTTTACCGGGCTCGGCTGGAGCCCCTCGACATGCCGGCTTGGCTCGCCAAGGGAAGCAGGGCCATCCTGCGCTTCCGAGCCATCAATACGAGCTTGCAGCCCTGGAGATTTCTTCCCGAGCACGACCGGGGGGTCCACTTGGGTGCAAAAGTGCGCCTATCCGAGCCGAGCGTTGGACGAGAGGTTGAGCTTCGCGGTGGGTTCTTAGATCTCACCGTTGGACCGGGCGAGGCTGTCGTTCTGGAACTCGAGGTCCCGCCCCTTTTCGAATCGGGACGCTACCAGTTTCTTGTGGATCTTGTGGATGAACGTGTACAATGGTTCTCTGAAATGGGTTCGGACCCCATTGTCTTTGAGCTTCACATCAGAGATTTGGACCCGCCCGGCGGGGAGCGTGAAAGGGGACATCCTTGAAAAAGAAGGCTAAGGCATACGGGATTGCAAAAAGATATGTCGATCAGACCTGTGCGACCTGTGCAATCCCTTCCGCTATCTCCGTCCAGAAGCCTAGGTAGTAAGGAGACTCGAATGAACATCATTGACCTGAAGGAAAAGGAAGTTTTTAAGAAAGAGGATCGAGGGTTCGCCAACTTGGTGGAGGAGAAATACCTGCAGATCAATCAGGTCTGCCTGGAGCCGGGCCAGCAGGTTCCTCAACACAATGCCAACTCAAATGTGACCCTCACAGTCATCCACGGGGAGGGAATGTTTCAGGTGGGAAACGAGGTCACACGGATGGGACCAGGGAAGCTTCTTCGTGTTCCCTTTCAGTCACCCATGAACATCAGGAACGATTCGAAAGACAGGCTGGCTTTTTTAGTGATTAAAACTCCCCATCCAAATGAGATGAAATAATTTCAATGCATTTTCTAATCCCCCATCGCCCCCCCTTTAGCAAAGTCGGTACGACTCGAAACCGAGGGGGGTCGGGGGGATTTGGAGGAATTAGAGAATGATCAAAATCAAAAGAATTTACGACGCGCCCTCGGATGATGATGGCATCCGAATACTCGTTGACAGGCTCTGGCCGAGAGGGTTAAGCAAAGAAAAGGCAAAAGTTGATTTATGGTTTAAAGAGATTGCGCCAAGCAACGAGTTGAGAAAATGGTATGGACACGATCCGAAAAAATGGACTGAGTTCAGGAAAAGGTATTTTAACGATTTGGACATGAAAAGAGAACTGGCAAATCAGATCGTCCAAAAAATGAAAGAGGGGCACGTTACCCTACTTTACAGTTCTAAGGAAGAGAAAATTAATAATGCGGCAGCGCTAAAAGAGTATATTGGAAAAAGAGGGAGGGAGGTGGGCTAGGAAAATTTCAAATTCCAAGCACCAATTACCAAACAATAACCAAATTTCAATGACTAAAATTTCCCCCTCACCCTTCCCCTCTCCCCCTAGGGGGAGAGGGTGGGGTGAGGGGGCGTAAGGAGGAGGGAAACATGAAACGATCCATCTTTCCAACATTTCTTGTTATTTTCGTGATTGTGATTTTTGTCTCCCCAGGTTTCGCGCAGGTCTGTGTCGAGTGTCACAAAAAGGTGACACCCGGGATCGTCAATGACTGGCAAATCAGCAAACACTTCCAGAACAAGATAAGTTGCTCGGAATGCCATGGCGACCAGCACAAATCGGCCCAGGATGTTGCCAAAGTCAAGATTCCAACTCCCGACACCTGTGCCATGTGTCATGAGGCAAAGGTGAAACAATTCAAAAGCGGAAAACATGCCGCTGCGTGGGCGGCGATGAAAGCCATGCCCACTGCACACTGGCAGCCTATGGCTTTGATGGAAGGGATGAAAGGGTGCGGAGGGTGTCATAAGATCGGATTGAAAACCGAGGCTGAAATAAAAGACCTGAAGAAGGGTGGAGCAGGGTTTGGTGTAGCCTCCTGCGATGCCTGCCATACCCGCCATACGTTCTCCGTTCAGGAAGCCAGGCAACCCCAGGCATGCCAGACCTGCCACATGGGCTTCGACCATCCTCAATGGGAGATGTACTCCGGTTCCAAACACGGGGTTCGATATCTGTTAAAACAAAACAAGACCCTTCCTGCAACGGTTGCCGCACCGACCTGTCAAACCTGCCATATGCAAGCGGGTAATCATGCGGTACGAACCGCCTGGGGATTTCTTGCAGTGCGACTCCCAATGCCCGAGGACAAACAATGGGCTTCTGATCGTGCCGCCATTCTCCAGGGACTCGGAGTGCTCGATCCCGATGGAAAACCAACGGGACGACTTGATGTGGTAAAGGCAGCTGATGTGGCACGGCTAACACAAGAAGATTGGCAAAAAGAGCGAGACAAGATGATCAAGACGTGCAATCGATGCCATTCAGTCAATTTTGCCAAAGCGGAGCTTTCCAAAGGAGACCAGATGATTAAAGATGCAGATCGTCTGATGGCCGAGGCCATCCTCACCATGGCAGGCCTATATAAGGATGGGATCCTCCCCAAACCTAAGAACTACGCTTATCCATTTCCAGACCTCCTTACCTTCCACGATGCCCCAACGACGATTGAACAGGAACTATTTGTCATGTTTCTTGAACATCGAATGAGAACCTTCCAGGGAACATTCCACGCCAATCCTGATTATTCCTTATGGTATGGATGGAGCGAGATGCAGAGGAGCCTGACAGAGATCAAGGAAAAGGCAGCCGAGATGCGTGAAAAACATAAGAAATAATTAATTAACAATAGCCAATTAGCAATGGACAGAAAATGGGATAAAGAGAATGAGGTAAACTATTTTGTCATTCCTGTCCCACATCAGAGTGCGGGATAAACTCCGGCAGGAATCCAGTCCTTTGAGATACTGGATTCCCGTTTCCACGGGAATCACATAGGAGGGATCGGGAGGTTTAGAAATGGCCAAGAATGATCTCTATAAAAATCGGCTACAAAGATGTTGCCAATTAATGAAAGAAGCCACGATTGATATTCTCTTGCTCACCAAGCCGGCCAATATGTTCTACCTCACGGGCGACGGCCGTCTCTGTTCTTATGCCATGATGACTCAGGAGGGAAAAGTCGCTCTTGGCGTACCTCAGACCGATGTTGAGGATGTGACAAAGGTGGCTCATTTCGACCATATCGTTGGCTTTGATGATGAAGTGGGCATGATTCACTCCATTGCCCATAACTTCCAACACTTCGGAATACAGCAAGGTGTCGTCGGACTCGAATATACCTACCTCACGCAGTCGATGATGGCCATGCTCATCCATCCCCATGGAAAGCCTGCAGGCGTCGCCGTCAAAGACTGCACCCACATTATGTCCCAGTTGCGGATCGTCAAAGATGGCGTAGAGGTTAAGCGCATATCTAAGGCCGCGAAGGTTGCCGAAAAAGGAATGATTGCAGCTGTCAAGGCTGTGAAGCCAGGCATTACAGAAAGCCAGGTGGCAGCCGCTGCCGAATATGCGATGCGGCAGGCAGGTGCTGATGAGTTCTGGCGGACGTATGTATCATCCGGTTCCCGCACCAATATCGCCCATGGACTTCCCACGCAGCGAAAATTGAAAAACGGTGACCTCGTGATGATTGATATTCATCCCATTGTCAATGGTTATAGTGCAGACATATGCCGAACCGTATGCGTGGGCAAACCAAAGGCCGAGCAACAAGCCGCCTACGACCTATACCTAAAGGCTCAACAGGCGACAATCAAGAAGGTCAAGGCAGGGGTTGGAATGGTTGAACTGGAGCAGACCCTTCATCGAATCGTCAAAGAGGGTGGGCATGGCGGCCATATCTTCGGTCCGCCGATTCACGGTGTTGGAATTGAATTCGAGGAGTCGCCCCTGCCACCTGGCCATGCGTTTTTTCACGGAGAAAAGGAACCGCCTCCACTGAAAGCCAATATGGTGATCGCAGTGGGTAATTGTGGGCTCTACACAGGGCCCTGGGGAGTGCGGGTAGAGGATACGGTGTTAGTCGGCCCTGAGGGAGTCAAGGTATTGACAGGCTATCCGAGGCGGTTGAAGAAGTAATCCCCCCAATCCCCCCCTTTAGCAAAGGGGGGGATTGGGGGGATTAAGAGTTTAGCGGATATTCCTAACTGATTCGCCGTGTCGCGCCGTCACGCTATCACGTGGTCTATCAGTATGAAGGTTGGAATGCAGCAGGAGGAAAGCAATGCAAAATGAAAAAAGCGTAACGGATACCCTCTCCCCCTGGTGGAGAAATTCTGTCATTCTCGTTCTGATTATTGGATTTGGGATCTTGATCTGGATAGCGGTCAGGTCTTATTCAGATGCCCCACCCATTCCTGAAAGGGTGGTGACCTCCACAGGAGAAACGATCTTCACTGGAAAGGATATCCTCGGAGGGCAACAGGTCTTTTTGAAATATGGGCTGATGGAAAATGGAACGATCTGGGGACATGGCGCTTATCTTGGGCCCGATTTCTCAGCAGAATACCTCCATACCCTCTCCCTCGATGCAGGGGAGATGCTTTCAAAACAGGACTACAACCGCCTTTTGGCAGAACTTACAGCTACAGAACGAGCCACGGTGAATGCAGAGGTCCAACAATTATTGAAACAGAATCGCTATGACCCTAAAAATGGGACGTTGATCTTTTCGCCCTCTGAAATAGCCTCGTATAAGAATCAAATATCAAAGTGGACAGCCTACTTTTCCCAACCTGCTTTAAATCGGGGCTTATTAATTAAACATATTAAAGATCCCAAAGAAATCGAGCAACTCACGGCATTCTTCGCCTGGACAGCCTGGGCTTCCGTGGCCAATCGCCCTGGAAAATCGCATTCTTACACAAATAATTTTCCTTATGATCCAACCGTTGGAAACAGTCCGACCAGTGATGCCATTCTTTGGAGCGCATTGAGTCTCATTACCTTGCTGGGTGGAACAGCCATCGTTCTTTTTTCCTTTGGCAAATTCAACTTTCTGGGTTGGAAAGGCAAAGGCGAACATATTCATCCTCAAATGTCTCCTGGGGTAGCCACTGAAAGCCAGCGGGCAACCATCAAGTATTTTGTTATTGTTGCTTTTCTATTTTTACTTCAGGTGTTGGTTGGAGGGGCCACCGCACATTACCGTGCTGACCCAGGAAGTTTCTATGGCATCGATTTCTCCACCTTCTTCCCAAGTAATATCTTTCGCACCTGGCATCTACAGCTAGCGATCTTCTGGATAGCCACCGGCTATATTGCGGGCGGTTTATTTCTCGCTATCTCTTTAGGGGGCATAGAAGCAAAAGGTCAAGTAAAAGGAGTCAACATTCTGTTTGTTGCTTTGCTGATCGTGGCGCTCGGTAGTCTCCTAGGTGAAATGTTGGGGGTCTTTCAACTTCTTGGAAAACTCTGGTTTTGGTTTGGGCATCAAGGATGGGAATATCTTGATCTTGGACGCGCCTGGCAGGTTTTGCTGGCGATCGGGTTGGTGATATGGCTCATTCTCATCTTCAGAGGGATTGCCCCGGCGAGAAGAGATCCGGAACAACGCGAGATTTCCTCCCTCTTCCTTTATGCGGCACTGGCGATCCCTCTCTTTTACCTTCCTGCCATGTTCTTCAACAGCACCAGCAACTTCACGGTCGTGGACAATTGGCGGTTTTGGATTATCCACCTATGGGTTGAAGGCTTTTTTGAACTCTTCGTCACCACGATGGTAGCTGTTCTTTTCTATAAACTTGGTATGGTAACCCGGCAAACCGCAACCCGGGTCATCTACCTCGACGCGATTCTTTTCCTTGGAGCTGGAATCATCGGGACAGGTCACCATTGGTACTGGACTGGACAATCAAACATCAACATGGCTCTCGCGGCCATGTTCTCTGCTATGGAAGTTGTTCCTTTGACCCTTCTCACGCTGGATGCCTGGGACTTCGTCAAGTTGTCCAAGGGTAAATGCGATATCTGTGGCAAAGAGATCTCCATTCCACACAAATGGACCTTCTACTTTATGATGGCTGTGGGTTTCTGGAATTTCCTTGGAGCTGGAATATTTGGGTTTCTTATCAACCTCCCCATCGTCAGCTACTTTGAAGTAGGAACGATCCTGACGCCGAATCACGGACACGCTGCAATGATGGGCGTCTTTGGAATGTTTGCCGTTGCCTTCATGGTCTTCGCCATTCGCCAAGTATTGCCGGATGCGGAATGGGGACGTGTTGAAAAATATGTCCGAGTTTCCTTCTGGGGATTGAATATTGGCTTGGCGCTGATGGTCATCTTAAATCTCTTCCCCGGCGGGGTGCTTCAGCTCATCGACGTTTTGAAGAACGGATATTGGCATGCAAGAAGCCCCGCTTTTCTGGACCAAAGGATAACCATCCTGATCGAGTGGCTCCGTTTGCCGGCAGATGCCGTCTTTATTCTGCTGGGGGTTGTACCCCTCTCCTTGGCGGCAGGACTGACTTATCGATTCGTAAGAAAATCAACGTCTGAAACAGGACTCCGATGAAAAAGAAGAGGATTGCCATTCTTACCGGTGGGGGTGACTGCCCGGGCATCAATGCCGTGATACGGGCTGTGACGAAAAAAGCGATTTACGAAAAAGGAATGGAGGTCATCGGCATTGAAGATGGCTACCATGGGATGATAGAGAATCGACACAGGCCTCTCACCTATAACGATGTTTCAGGAATCCTGACGCTTGGCGGAACGATCCTTGGAACCTCCAAAACGGTAAATCCCTACCGGTATGCTGTGAAAAAAGGGGACCGGTTGGAATTCCAGGATTTTTCGAAGAAGGCCATTCAGAATATCAAACGACTTGAACTCACCTGTCTTGTCTGCATCGGGGGAGACGGTACATTGGGAATTGCCCACAGGCTTTTCAAAGATGGCCTTCCCATCATCGGCCTGCCGAAAACCATTGACAATGATCTCAGAGGAACGGATATCACCTTCGGTTTCGATTCTGCCGTTACGATCGCCACAGAAGGAATCGACAGGATACACACAACGGCGGAGTCCCATCACCGAATTATGATTGTTGAAGTGATGGGGCATCGAGCTGGCTGGATTGCTCTCTATTCTGGAGTAGCGGGAGGAGGAGATATCATTCTTATCCCTGAGATCCCCTATGATATAGGTGTCATTGCGAAAAAGGTTAAAGAGAGGAACAAGAGAGGAAAGAGATTTAGTATCGTGGTCGTAGCGGAAGGGGCAAAGCCGCGGGGCGGGGACGTGGTTATACAAAGGATGGTTAAAGAGAGTGCGGACCCTGTTCGTCTTGGAGGAATTGGTTTTGTTCTCGGCGAGCAGATCGAGAAGAGGACAGGGCTCGAAACTCGTACCGTGGTCATGGGCCATCTTCTAAGAGGAGGATCCCCAACCCCCTTTGACAGAATATTGGCAACAGGATTAGGAAGCAAGGCCGTAGATCTGATAGAAGATAAAGAATTTGGCACTATGGTAGGAGTAAGGAAGAATTCACTGGTCACCGTTCCTTTAAGAGATGTGGCCAAGGGACCTAAAACCGTTCCTTTAAATCATCCCATGATCAAATCGGCACGCTCTCTGGGAACATGTTTCGGAGATGAATGACAATCGATTCAAATTTTTATTGTTCGCCCATCTTTTTTCTCTTATAATTGGGTGCCTATGCGTTTCCTTTCGAAGATTTATCTCTGGGTCCTTATCGGTTTATTCTTCATCGTCTTCCCTTTCGTCTCTTATTCTACTCCTGAATATGCGGAACAGACAGGGCGTGATTGTAAGATCTGCCATGTTGAGGCAACCGGAGGTGACTTGACAAAGGCAGGAAAGGATTTCAGGGAAGACCTGCGGATTAAGGGAGCGTATCGTCCTCTCCATCCCTTCCAGAGAGGGGTCCGTTTGATCATCGGATATCTCCACCTGCTCACCGCCATCGCCTGGTTTGGAGCGATTTTGTATGTCCACATTCTCCTGAAACCCGCTTATGCGGCAAAAGGCTTGCCTAAGGGAGAATTGATCCTCGGCTGGCTCGGAATTATCCTTCTTTCCATTACTGGCGTACCTCTGACCATCGCGCGGATTCCGGCCTGGGATGCCTTCTATACGACAAGATTTGGCATTTTATTGAGTATCAAAATCATTCTCTTCCTGATCATGGTCGCCACGGCAGCCATTGTCACATTTGTGATTGGACCCAAACTCAGGAAGAAAAGTTCCCAGATTCCCCTGGAAAAAAAAACGAGGTTAACACTGGAGGAACTCTCTCGGTTTGATGGTAATGAGAAGAGGCCCCCCTACATCGCTTATAAAGGGAAAATCTATGATGTCAGTTCAAGCAAGCTTTGGGTGGAAGGAAATCATGTCAGAAAGCATCTGGCAGGCAACGACCTGACAGAGGCGCTAAGAACAGCCCCTCATGATGAAGATAAGATCCTCGGGATGCCCCTCGTCGGAGAATTGATCACATCGAAAACAAAAGTTCAGAAGCCTGCCCATGAAAAGGTCTTCTATTTCATGGCTTATATGAATCTGGTTTTCGTCTTTCTGATCACTTTTGTCATTGCCCTGTGGAAATGGGGATAATCCCCCCTCGCCCCCCTTTAGCGTCTTTTTCCTGCTGGACGAAGGCAAAGGGGGGTTGGGGGGATTTGATATTTCAGGCCGGCTTTCTGAAGATGTTCAATAACAAAAGGATAGAGGATCAGCTCTTCCTCTTCGAAGTCAGCAAAATCGGGCCGGATCTCCTTTAACCTTTGTCTCAATCTTTGGAGTTCCTCTTGAGTAGAGAAGTTAGCCATTACCGCTGGAAAACAATCCACACCTACCTGAACCAGGTTCTCTAATGCTTTTAATTGGAACTCGAAGGCAACCGAGATCCCGAACCAAGTTCGGGATGACAAAAAACAATCCTGATGTTGTCATGAATTTATTTCAGCATCTCATAGGTTTAAGCCTATATCTTCTCCTTCAACTCCATGGCTTCGGTAACCAGTTGAACAACCTGGTCAAAGTTGAACGGCTTGGAGACAACCAGATCGATTCCGCTTTCTTTCATCTTGTCTTTATTCAATTCCACTCCCCATCCGGTGATCAAAGCAATGGGGACTTTTGGATTGATCCCTTTGAGGGCCCTTCCCACTTCCCATCCTGACATTTTTGGCATTCCGAGGTCCGTGAAAACCAGATCGAAAGGCTCTTCTTTAAATCGCTCTATTCCCTCCTGACCACTGGAGGCAACCACGACCTGGTAACCCTTGGCTTTCAGCATCTGGTAAAGGATTTTCCGGACGGAATCCTCATCATCGATGACTAGGATCCGTGCGCCACCCCCCTCCAGTGCCAGTGGAGTGACTGGAACGGTTCTAACCATTTTCTCGTCAGGTATTTCATTCATATAACCTGTTGGTAAATGGATGATGAAGGTCGTGCCCTTTCCGGGCTCGCTTTCGATGAGGATCTCCCCTCCATGGCGCTTGATAATCCCGTAGGAAACGCTCATGCCTAACCCCGTGTTCGTCACTCCCTTAGTCGTGAAGAAGGGATCAAAGACCCTCCTTCTTATTTCCTCGGTCATACCGATTCCAGTATCAGCAATCCTCATCTCCACCCAGTCCTCCGCCTGGATAGATGTGGTGATTGTAACCTCTCCTCCATTGGGCATGGCATCCACGGCATTGAAAACGATATTCGTCATTACTTCCCTCAACTCTGAGGGATTTCCAAGGATCTGAGGGATCTTTCCCAGCTTTTTGGTCAATTCTACCCGGATGCCCTTTCTCTGGGTCTGTTCCTTCCAGCGGGGCTGCGTGACATTGATCACATCGGTAATCAATTCATTCAGCGAGAGTGGGGTAAATTCCTTGTCCCTTCTCATCCCAGAAAACTCCTGGATTCGACGGACTGTCTCTGCCCCGTCCTTGGAAGACTGTTCGATGGTTTTCAATCGTTCGCGAATCTCCTCCGGACTGAGACGGTCGAATTGATGGAGCAGAAGTTGGATGTTCCCCAGAATGACGGCTAAGAGGTTATTAAAGTCATGAGCCACACCACTGGCCATCTCTCCCATGGCCCTCAGTTTCTCGGCCTGGATAACCTGGTCCTGAGCCTGTTTTAATTCTTTGAGCGTTTGCTTCAATTGATAAAAGAGTTGGGCATTCTCAATAAAGATGCCGATCTGACTCGCCAAAGAGGAGAGCACCTTCAAATCTTCCTCATCAAATCCCGAGAGTTTCTCGCTCTCGATATTCAAGACGCCGATCACCTGATCCCTTATCTTTAAGGGAAAGGCTGCCTCTGATCTGACATTGGGTAATTCAACAAGATATCTGCTGTCTTTTGACACGTCGGGGACATAAAGGAACTCCCCTTGCTTGGCCACCCACCCCACAATACCATCTACGCCAACCCTGAAACGTCTCCCCCTCACATCTTCAAGATCCCTGCCAATGATCTGTTTGACATAGAGTTCTTTCTTCTCCTGATTGAGCAAAAGAAAAACACAGAGCTGATAGCCGAAGCGGTCCCGGAGGAATTCCAAGGCCTTTTTAAGTAGCTCATCGAGATCGAGCGTGGAAGACAGGGTTTTCCCCACCTCGTAGAGGGTGGTCAATTGCTTGATTTTTTCTAGGGAGTCCTCATACAGTTTGGCATTTCCGATGGCAATGGCCGCCTGATTGGCAAAGTTGAAAAGGAGATCGATGTCCTTCTCCTGAAAATGCCTGTGAGGATCGGACGTGCCAATCACCATTGCTCCAATGACCATCTCTCGGACAATGAGAGGCACCCCTGCCACTTCTTTCAGATGATAGGGATCTAATTCCTTCCATCGCCGAGCATGGTGCTCATAATCATGAAGTAGGACAGGCTTTTTGTTCGTAATAATTTCGCCTACAATACCATCCGACGGGGAGGAGAGTTCTCTCCCGATCAATGCCTCCGAGACCCCTTGGACAATGGCGGTAGCATAATTCTGTCTCCGGCTATCCCAAAGGACAACCTCCCCAGATTCCCCCTCGAGAAGCTCCACGGCCTTCCCTATGATTTTCTGAAGGATCAGTTTCAATTCAAGTCGGGAGGCAATCTCCTGGCTCACCGCGAAAAGGGTTCTCTGTTCTTCCAGGCGTTTGACGTTCTCCGAATAGAGAAAAGCCCTTTCGATTGCACCTCCAATGATCTGACTGATGGCGGTGAAGAGGCTCTTTTCAAAAGGAGTGAACTGATGAAATTCCTTTCGCGCAATGTTTAACGTTCCGTAAACTTTGTCTCGAGATTTGAGCGGGACGACGACAATGGACTTCAATCCCTCCTCAATCGCCAGGGGAATGGCCCCTGGATATCCAGGATAGTCATCGATAAATTGCGGTTCCCCTGATTGAGCGACTTCACCTGTGGCCCCCTCCCCCAACTTAATCCGTTTCATCCCCTTCACGAAAACTTTCGAAAATCCACGGTGGGCAACGTAAACGAGTTCATTATTCTGTTCATCTAAAAGATAAAAGCCCGCGGATCTGACTTCCGTCATCTCCATGATTTTATCCAAACTCCTGTTCAGAATCTCATCGAGGTCAATGGATTGATTGACCACCTGGCTGATGGCATTGAGGATCGACAGTTCCTGGTTGAGTCTCAGGATATCCTTCTTGGCTCCACTGGCATTCTCTTTTTTCCGATCGACTTTCCGAACCATCCTCACTCCACCAGGATCAACCCGAAGACATTCCTCTCGTCATCATGGGCTTTCACCACTTCAATATGAAACCCATTGTCTCTCGCTGTCTTGTAGACATCGATCCCACAGGCCTCCATCGAAGGCCTTGCTTCATGTCCATGTTTACAGGGACCGGCCAGATCGCACTCTTTACAGAGGCGACAAGGACCAGACCCCATGCTCCAAGCTTTGTAATAACCATCGAGAAAAATCTCAATTTCAAGACGAACCATGATCTCATTCAAAATCTTGCTCCTCTCCCCTTTTTTTAATCTTCGGTGGAGTAAGATGGCTTTCTCATAAGAATCGATTACCCTTCGAGTGGTGTCCGGGGTCGGCGTACGGGGAGGGCAGCAGAGGCTCAACCCGAAGCCGGTACATCCAAATTGGCACTTCATCCTCACCCATTCAGCGGTGACGACCGAATGAGGATCGATTCTCTTTGCTCCATCAACCCCCAATTCTAGTGCCTTCTCGCAATAGTGTTCCAATGATTTCATCCGACCTCCGTTACGATGCAAGGCTGAAGCCTTGCCCTACTCACTTCCAAGATTGCAGGCCTAAAGGCCTGCCCTACATAGATACCCTTTATTTGGTCGGCAATGTCATCTCCTTGATCTCCCGTTGGACCTCCTCCCTTTCCGGATTTCCCTTTTCGAGCAGATCAGCAGCTTTTCGGAAGTGGGTGAGGGCATTGTTCCTCTCTCCTCTCAATTTGAAATACTTTCCAAAATAGAAGTGAGACAGCCCTTTCTGGCCCATTCGCCCATGAATGGAACCGAGATGGTAATGGACATCGCTGAATTCGGGCAACTCCTTTCTCACATTGAGCAGAAAGGGTAAGGCCTTGGCCATTTCCCCTTTTTCCTGATATCCCCTTCCAAGGTAGTAAACACTGGATAAATCTTCGTAGGAGTCTGTTCGGGCCCGGGATGGGGATTGAGCGGCCTCCAGGTTCTGAATGGCAAGATCCAACTTCCCTGATAGAAAATAGACTATTCCCAGTTCCGTGTACAGATCCGGATCTGCAGGTGCGATCGTGGTTCCCTTCTGAAAAACCTCCGCGGACTTATCCAATCTTCCCATTTTTCGATAGGCCAGGCCCAAACCATAGTACCCCTCCGCATCCTGAGGCCGCGTATCGACCAGAGACTGGAATTGGGTGATCGACGCCTGGGCCTCCCTCTCCTCAACGAATGCCTTCATTTGAATCTTTCTAAAATTCCCAATCGATCTGAAAGGGCCACCCGGCTTCCCCCCGATCTGGATGAGATTTTCCAAAAGGGAGATTCGATTCTCAGTCACCGGATGGGTTGAAAGATAGGAAGGAATTTGGGGCGCTGAGGCAAGACCGACTTTTTGTATTTTCGTCAGAAAAGTGATCAATCCAGCCGGATCATACCCTGCCTTGAGCATATACTGGAGACTGTTCTGATCCGCATCGACCTCATTCTCCCGGGTATATTTGAGGGCCTGAGCTTCTGCCATTGCCACGGAGGCCACCGTCGTGGCTTCTGACACCTTTCCCCCTCCCCCCAACAGGACTCCTGCAATGATGGCCGCGAGCGTAGCAATACTCATTCGCTTCGATTTCTCGATCATCTGGGACACATGTCTTGCGGTGACATGAGATATCTCATGGCTGAGCACGCCTGCCACCTCATGCTCATTCTCGGCCAGGGTGATCAACCCTGTCGTCACGAAAATGTAACCTCCGGGAAGGGCATACGCATTCGGATCGGGGACATTGATCAGATAGAATTTAAATTCAAAGGGGGTCGAGCTCAGATGCGAGATGAGTGATCGGCCCATCCTGTCCAGAAAGGCCTGGAGTGTTGGATCTTTCACAAATTCAACACCCCTCTCCATCTCGAGGAAAATCTTCTTCCCCAGTTTCTTCTCCTCCTCGATGGTCATCGCCCCAGCCTTGCCTATAAAACTTCCGCAAAGGATGAAGAGGACCAGAATAATAGAAACCCAGGGGTTCGGTGCTTTTCGAAGAAACATCCCTCTCCCTAACCTTTCCTTCTCTTCAGATGGAACGATACGATAGGACAAATAAAATATTAGCATGTTCTTTGA
>Ga0209286_1000055_pt1 | contig 21660 bp, 17 predicted proteins | sample PPLLak1March2015_2_FD_187250 | JGI IMG/M metagenome (GOLD analysis project Ga0209286, IMG submission 187250) | Freshwater sediment microbial communities from Prairie Pothole Lake near Jamestown, North Dakota, USA - PPLs Lake P8 Core (3) Depth... | ecosystem: Environmental > Aquatic > Freshwater...
CCGCGTTCACCCCATAGATCTCCTCTGGCTTCGCCACAGTGACTGGAAATGCTTTCGCGGTTTTTTCAATCGCCTTTGGGTGGATATCGCTAATCGTCACCTTCGCCCCATTTTCTACGGCATATTTAACCACCCAATAACCCACTTCCCCAACACCCTGAACGGAGATGGATCGATCTTTCAAGGAATCGTTCCCATAGGCTTCTGCCAAACAGGCTTTTATTCCCTGGTAAACCCCATAGGCCGTGGCTTCCGATAGATCTCCCACTCCAGCGGGTGTCTCATCGGCTACCCATCGAGTCTCCGTTCTCATAAAGTCAATATCTTCTGTGGAGACACCCAGATCTCTGCCCGTATACCTTCTCCCCTGCAGATGTTCAATATATCGGCCCAAAGTCTTGAAGGCCAAGGGTCGATCCATCCCATCCATCTCCATGATGACCGTTTTACCGCCACCGCAATCCAGACCTGCCGCAGCGCTTTTGTATGTCATCCCTCTCGAAAGTTTCAGGGCATCACGGATGGCCTCTTCTTCGTTAGGGTACTTCATGAATCGAGTCCCACCCACGGCGGGCCCCCTCGTGGTATCATGAATCACGTCGACGGCAAACAGCTTCGCCTTCTGATTCTGGATGATGGAGATCTGCTCGTAGTCATGTCTTTTTATCGTGTCAAAATATTCCATCTGTCGGCTCTCCTGCCTGAGAACACTTTCATCCACTTTTCCATCATTCCAATCCATTTATTATTAAAAGTCAACCCTCGCCCATTCCTCCTTCAGACGCTTTAGATGGCAGGTCTCGTTCAAAAGGGAGAGGACGTACTTTCCATTCCTGTATTGGATTAGATTGATTGCGGTGGTATCCTGTCCAATTTGCCAAAAATGGGAGTTGTCTAACCCGAGAACCCCGCAGATGAGCACTTTGTTGACAACCCGATGAGAGACGAGGACAAGGGTCTTGCCTGAGTTGGATCGGATTACCTCTTCCACAGCAGCCATGGCCCTCACGCGGACTTCATCCAGGCTCTCCCCTCCGGGTAGTCTGGCCCGATGGGGTTCGTCTCTCCATTGCCGGTAGGTCTCAGGATCCATTTTCTTAATCTCATCATGGGGATGACCTTCCCAGTTTCCAAAACTCATATCGATAATCCCTTCCAATGGTTGCACTCTTAGGGAGTAAAGATTGGCAATTTTCTGAGCGGTCTGCCAGGCTCGAGCCAAAGGGCTTGAGTAGATCCCGTGAATCTCCATTCCCTTAAAATATTCTCCTGCCAGTTCTGCCTGCCTGAGCCCGGTCTGATCGAGGGGGACATCCGTCCTCCCTCGAAAGATCTCCTCCCTATTCCATGCGGTTTGTCCGTGGCGAATGAGATAAATGGAGGTCATCGTTTAAAGTCCTTCAGGTTGAAGTCGAGGTTAAGGTTAAGATCAAATCTCAGGTTGAGGTTATGTCTGAATTATCCATACCATTTTTGTATGGATAAAGGCAACCATCATCCCTAAACCAATCCCCTCCCCATTGATGGGGGAGGGTGAGGATGGGGGTGAACAAAACGGAGGGGAAGTTTTTGGGGGTTATTTTCTATGGCATAATTTGCTATAATTCAAAGGAAACAAAAAATTGACCTGAGGAATCGGCCCGTGAAGTTCAAACAAAAAATCGTTATTACAATTGCTTTTCTATTACTAGGAGGATGTGCGACTGAAAAACCGGTTGAGAGGATTCCTCCTCCTACTCCTCAGGAGACGGCTGAAACCTATCTCAATCGCGGTGTGGACTCTTCTCAAAGGGGCGAATACAAAAAGGCCGTCTCTGATTACAATAAAGCCATTGAAATAAACCCGGAATTTGTTGTCGCTTACTTGAACCGTGGATTTACGTACAGCAAAATGGGCGAATATGAAAAGGCCATTCCTGATTATAATAAAGCCATTGAGATCAATCCAAGGTATGCCAAAGCCTACTACAATCGCGGGTTTCTCTATCGTAAAATGGGCGAATATGACAAAGCTATTTCTGATTATACAAAGGCCATTGAAATAGACCCGAGGTATTCATTGGCCTACTACAATCGAGGCAATGCTTATTATTATAAAGGTGAATACGAGAAGGCCTGGGAGGACATCAAGAAAGCAAGAAGTTTGGGGTATAAAGTTCCCTCTGAATTTTTGAAGAACCTTAAAGAAGCTTATGAAAAGCAGAAAAGAATAAGCCCGAATTAGATAGTAGGCAGTACCCACAAGGCAGTAGACAGTAGGCAGGAGGTAGACAAGATGGCAGAATCCGTAATATTGAGGAAAGATGGCGACATTACCCAGGTCCTGTTAAACAGGCCTGAGGCCTTTAATGCATTCGATCTCGATTTACTCGAGTCTCTTGAAAAACATCTTGTTAAGCTTGCAGAAGATGATTCGGTTGCGGGAATAGTCATCTCCGGGGAAGGGAAGGCTTTTTGCGCAGGTGGTGATTTGAAGTGGGCCCTGAACCATCCTGCCGGAGCTCCGGCAGCTTTTCACGAATTGGCTGCCCGATACCATCAGGCTATTTTGGAGATTCGTCGGATGAGAAAGCCTGTGATCGCTGCTGTAAACGGCGTTGCAGCCGGTGGCGGATTTTCGTTGGCTCTGGCCTGCGATTTTCGCGTGATGGCTAAATCTGCCATCCTGCGGCAAGCCTATACCTCCAGCGGCCTCTGCATTGATGGGGGTGGCACATTCACACTTCCAAGACTTGTTGGTTTGGCCCGTGCCCTTGAAATCGTTGCGTTTGATAAACCCATGTCCTCTGAGCAGGCACTGAACTGGGGATTGGTGACAAAGGTTGTAGAGGATGGGCATGCCCTGGAAGAAGCAATGAAGATGGCCCACGAGTTAGCAAAAAATTCCCTTCACTCCTTTGGCTGGTGCAAAGCCCTCCTCACAGATTCCTTCAATACGTCCTTCGAAACCCATATCGAGCGAGAGCGACTGGGACTTTCAACCTGTGCCGCTCATCCTGATGGTCAGGAAGGATTGAGATCTTTTTCAGAGAAGCGAAAACCCGTTTTCAACGTCAGATAAACCTTTCCGGAAATGTCCGCATTCTAAAGCTTTGAAAGACTGGCCTGACTGTTTATCCGGCCACTTTTTCAGAGATCTCACATATTCTGATTGACCCATTCGGCGGCACACCCTCGGCCTGAGCTCGGGCCGAAGGCAAGCCCCAGCCCCCTTCAGGACATGACTCATTTCCTGGCGCGAGGGTGCCACCGGGTCATGTGCCTGGCATGAGTCTTTAAATAAGCGCCTGGTTTATAGAATATGTCATAGAACTCCAGGTCCAAATGATGCGCCTGAAGATAAGTAATAAGAAAAATGGAGGGTACGGTACCAGGAAATTTACCAAACGTATCCAAAATGTATTGAGCTTGTAGACCGACGCACTCTCGGAATTCTTCACTGTGCACTTGGGCCGCAGAACGTACCTTGACCGAATTCTTCCAAGGGCCGGGCGTCTCTGGATAAAACGGACCGCCTGGGCCGAATTTCTGCTTTTGAATTGCCTCTACGGCGGCGCGCATATCAGGATAGTGGGGTGGACAGAAACCTTCCATGACTCCCTGCAAGCCCGTAGGATTGGGGTAGGGCCAGTGGTCATTCGTGTCGTACCGGAATCCTAAACCGGGAACGCTCGGATCGCCGCTCGCACCGAGCACGCTGAAGGCGTCCAGTCCGTTAAACATCCAGCCACCGAGCCCCATGGCCTGAAGCATCAGCGTCCCCGCATAACAGCTCATAGCCAGTTCCGCAGTAACCTCGGCCAGGGACCACTGCTCTACGAAGGTCAAAGGCCAGGTATTATTCACATCCACCATGTTTTTGAACTTCTCGATTCCGGGGATGGTGCGCCTGTTGATATCATCCCTGACAACGATTCCGTTTTGTAGCATATAGAAGAAATTGAGAAGAACATGCTGGGCCAAATCTCCCACGGGAATGACAAGTAGCGTTCCAGGTTGATTCACAACCCAGGTATTGTGTGCTTCTGTATAGGGGACTTCAGCCGGCAATCCCAGGCGGCCATCCTGGATCTTCTTGACCCGGCCTTTGAGCGAGTTGAGGACGGTTTCGAGATCGAGGGAGCCGTCCGTTTCCCTCTCCGCAAAGGGCGGAGCATTGCGAGCATCCAGAACGTAAACACCTTCGTCGTCGGTGAAGAAGGTCATGCTCGTATGAAATCCTGCTGAAGAAGGAAACGTGCGGCCGCCAGCTGATCCTGCATAATTAGAAAGGTATGGCGCATAACGCTTGGCTCGGTAAATCAAGTAGTGCCAGCTTGTGTTGCTGCCGCAGGCGGCGACCACCAGAAGTTTTTCAAGCTCGGTAAGTGGTAGCGACTTGTGTCGTGATTTGTATGCAAACACGCCGTCCGGTATCTCCGCTCCCATGAAGAAGCGCCGGGAACGACGGCCCAGCAGGGCATCAATCAGGCCAAAAGAAAGCATCTCCTTAAACCCAGCTGGCAATTTTCTCATAAAAACCTCCTCCTTCTGCTATATGAAGCTTTGAGATCATACGAACGTTCGGACACAAGCATTGGAATATTCTCATAGAATGACGGAACCGGTAATAGGGTGAATCGGGTATTTCAGCTATAAAAATGCGGTATTTTCACTTCGCCCCCCATCTGCCAAAATTCCAATGTTATACGAAGTTCGTATTTCGTGCTATTACAGAGAAAACAAGATACAGAATCGACAACTTTGTGCAATTTGTAGACAGAAGTGGCAAAAACTGCTAAAAGGATACACTTAGAAGAGGAGATTCCAAACAAATCGGAATTTCGTCTAATAATCGTTATGCATGAAAACCGATGAACCGTCATCAGTTCACTGGAGGACTCTGAGATGAGAGAGCAAGAAATTCCAAACTATTGGAAAGGCCAGTGTTTTGGTTGTTCCACGGTGAACAGTCACAGTTTAGGGCTGCGTTTCTACCTCTCTGAAAATGGATGTTACACAAAATGTTCGATCCCTGACTATCTTTGTGGAATTGATGGGGTTGTTCATGGCGGACTGATCGCCCTCCTCCTCGACGAAGTTTCCCAGTGGACGATGATCGCACGAATTGGCAAAATGGGTCTCACCCGCGAAATTTCTGTCCGCTACTTAAAGCCTGTGCCGACAAATACAGAAATAGTTGTTGAGGCGAAAATTGAAACTCAACATGAAAAAGACACCGTTTTGCATTCAACCGTTCGCTCCAAAGACAACGAGCTTTTGGCTGAAGGCGAGAGCAGATGGATGATGGCAAACCCTTCAGTCATCGCTAAAGTTTCAAAAGTTAACGAATCACAACTAAGAGAATTTCTGGCTAAATATCCTGTAGAAACATTGCCTTAGAGCAGGTTCGAAAGAGTTGTGCATAACCATTCACTCCAGCGGACGGGCACACCCGCCAATCGCGGACGTTGAGTGTAAGAGGTTCCAAATCATGACAACTAACTCCGGTCAACTGTGGAAAACCAAGTTCAACGCCAGAGGCCTCGGGCGTTTAATTTGGTGTGCAGCGGGGGCGGCAACAGGCATCGGCATCGCCCTTTGGGTTGTAGACGTATCTTCATCCCCTTTTCTACTTGCCTCAATCGGTGGTTCCACGATGTTCCTCTTTGGTCTCACAAGGGCAGCTGCTGCCCAACCGCGGGCACTGTTCGGTGGACATTTAGGTGGTGCGCTCATTGGTGTGCTTTGCTCCCAGGCATTTGGGGACGCTCTCTGGGTATACATACTTGCGGTGGTTTTAACACTCATTTTCATGCTCTCCACCAAAACGGTTCACCCACCAGCCGGTGCTAATCCTCTGATCATGGTGCATCAGCATGCCAACCTCTTTGCCCTATGGCAACCGGTTGGCCTCAGTATCCTCATCCTCGCCTTGGTCGCTGTGGTCTGGAGCCGTCTCGTTCCAGGAATGATTCATTACCCAACAAAGTGGTTTGATAGGTCGCCGCCGTCAATTTTCTGGGGTGGCTGGAGTGAATAAAACATCGGCACTTAACTGGGCGGCTCCAATAAATTGCCTATAAAGCTCTCGCTGAGCTGTGGGTTATGTTGTAAAAAGAAATATGCACCCTGGTGCGGCGCGCGCCCCCGAGCAAGGTGTTATCTTTTTGAAGAAAAAGGAGAGTCAAGCATGGAAATCGATCTCAGTACGCTTCCAGCGCGTGAGGCGCATGATTTGCTGACAAGTGCACTCATACCGCGACCGATTGCTTGGGTGTCTTCGGTCAGCGCACAGGGGCATATTAATCTGGCCCCTTTCAGTTTCTTTAGCGGCATCACGTGGTGTCCAGCCACGCTAGGTTTTTCGGTTGTCAACCGTCCAGACGGGAGTCGCAAGGATACGATATGTAACATCGAAGAAACCAAGAACTTCGTCGTGAACATGGTATCGCAAGACCTGGCCTCTCCCATGGTAGAAACTTCAACGACATTTCCACACGGAGTCAATGAGGCACAGAAGGCAGGGATTCCTCTCGTCCAGTCGAAAATTGTTGTTGCTCCGCGTGTGAAAGAAGCGAGAGTCGCCTTTGAGTGTGCCCTTGACCGAATCGTGACTGTGGGGAATGGCGCCTATGCTGGAAACCTTGTCCTTGGAACCATCCTCCTCGTGCACATCAAAGACGAAATCTTAGAGACGGGAAAGACCGTTGATCCGATTAGATTTGATGTGATCGGCCGACTAAGCGGGACCCGCTACTGCAGGACAGGGTCAGTCTTCGAGATATGAGCGGAGGGTGCCAATGGAAGACAGGTCACCCCACCGGATCGCCCAAAGACCGGTCTGCCAGTGAACTTCATGGAAGCCATATCCCGACAGGAAATCTTCAATATTTTCAGCTTCCAATTACGGAAGGGAACGACTCTTAAGGATCGGCTTGTCCCAGGCTTTTTCGAAGAAATAATCGAGGACCCTTCTCGAGGTCTTCTCTCTGAAGATCGACTTTCTTCCCACATAACCTTTCTTCAGACTGAAGAAGGACCGTTCCTTAAAAAAGACTAAAAGGAGGCCGATCCATGTCAGGGCTTCCTTGGAGGAAATGCCTTCGGCCTCGACTTTCTCTTTCAAAACGTCATAGAGTTCCCTCCATGTCATTCCCTCATTCAGCTCCCCTTCGTCCACCTTGCTTTTTATAAAATTGATGACCCTTGCCAGCCGGAAAAGTGTGACGATATCGAGACGATCAAAATCCTCTGTCTCAATGGGGAGAGCACTCGAACGCCATTGGGAGGGGTGAGAAGGAAGGAGTTCCTTTGCCTTGCATTGCTCAAAAAGAGAAGTCCCAGGAGTGGGATAAAAGACGCTGGGACCAAGAAGGGCTCTTTTCCCCATTAGATAGATCAAGGTGTCCACCATTTCTCCGATTCTTTGACCGGGTATGCCCAAGATGGCGTAGGCGACGACGTTGAGGCCAACTTGTTCTGCATCTTTTAAAATGTTATCGAAATTACTTGCTGTTCCTGGTCTGCCCATCCTCTCCTTAAAGGAAGGATCGACGCTGACAAAAGAGAGATTGACCGTCTTAAAACCTGCTTTCCTCATCAAGGTTAGAAGTTCCTTACCCAGAGAGTCAAAAGAGACGCCGTTCATGGCCGAAAGTTCCAGACTCTCTTCTCCAAAGGTTTCGACGACGAGGCTCATCAAACGCTTCGCCCGTTCCTGATCAAAGGTAAAATTGTCGTCTTCAATATCAAAGCTTCGAATATGAAATCTATGGGTGCAGTCCACCATTTCCTGTAGGATCGATTCCGGAGATCTGGAACGAAAAGAGGGACCCATGACCAGATGAGTGGAACAGTAGGCACATCCCTGGGGACAACCTCTGCTCGTAATGATCATCGTCGATCGCTTCCTCCCTATTCTGTACCGGTTTAAATCGAGCAGTTCTCTGGCAGGAAACGGGAAACCCTCTATATCTTCGATGAAGGTTGAAAGAGGATGAATCTTTATCTCTCCATTTTCCTTAAATCCGATTCCGTCGACCTCTTGTAAATGTCCACCCATTCCCTTCTCAATCTGTTTCAAAAGATATGGGAACCGAATCTCGCCCTCGCCCAGAACCACATAATCGACCCATGGGCTCTTAAGAACACTTTCAGGATCGCAGCTGACATGGCACCCTCCCATGACCACAATCTTCTTGTGGTCCCATTCCTTGATGACGCGGGCAATCTCCAGTGCCTCCTGATAATAGGGCGTGAAGGAGGAAGAAATTCCAAAGACATGGGCCTTCGAACCTTTAATCTTCTCCCTGATCTCATCCCAAGCCATTCCGAAATGGTAGTAGCCCGTGTAAAGTTTGAAGGGGCTCCTGTCATTGAAGGGATAAAAATCCTTAAGGTAAGAAAGCTCCGACGGGATGGGGATCGACCGTTTCTCGCTCGTCTGGCAATCGAGAATTCCAACCTCGTAGCCATGAGATTTCAGTGAAGCGGCGAGATAGGCCAGACCGATCGGCTGCGTCCTTATCGATGTCTGGTAGAAATCTCTGACGGGAGGTTGAATGAGGAAGACCTTCATGTTCTCTTTCAATGCGTGGACTCTATCCTGATCCCTCCCAGACTCGCATTAGAGAAAATTCCGTCGGCAGTAAATGCCGACGCTACATGACTGGGTTTCTCGGCTTATTGGGTTTGTTGGGTTCATTGGGTTCGTTGAGTTCATTGGGTTTCTTGGGTTCATTGAGTTTGTTGGGTTAACTCAAGAGACCCAAAAACCTCGATAAACTCAAAAAACGATATAATTAACTCAAATCCCCGAGTTCATATTGTAGAATTCCAATCAGAGTAATAGCTGCAGTCTCGGTTCTTAAGATCCGCTGACCCAATTTAATTAGGATGAACCCTCTCTCCTTAGCTAATTTCACTTCTCCTTCCGTAAAACCACCTTCCGGACCGACCATCGCATAGATTTTCTTTGGAAGGGGAAGCCGCAGGATTTTTTTTAGAGGCTCACCCTCTTTTTCCCAGAGAAGGAGTTTCAACCCCTCTCCTCTACCTAACTCTAACGCTTCCTCAAAAGAACGGTAGGCCTCCACCTTTGGGACCTTCCCTCTCCTGGACTGCTGAACAGCTTTGATGGCTATCTCTTGCCATCGGTGGGATTTCCTCTGCTTCGCATCCCTTTCTTCAAGAGAGATCGACCTTTTCGATTTAAATGGGACGATCACTGAAGTACCCAGTTCCGTCGCCTTCTGGATGATCAGCTCCATCCGCTCCTTTTCGGGCAAGGCCTGCAGGAGGATGATCTCAATGGATGATTCCGTTGAAGATCGAAAGACTTCAAAAATCCGAAGAGAGGCCTTTTTATCCGAAAGTGAAAGGATCCTCCCTCTAAAGTCTTTCCCTCCGGAGTCAGTCACGGTAAGGATGTTCCCTACACGGCCCCCCTGAAAAAGAAGGGCCTCCAGAGGAGGCCCTTCGATCACCACTTCTTTGCCTATCGCGACGCTCTCATCGAGAACGATTCTATCCATGGCAAGAGGATTTTCCTTTCTTCTTCTTTTTTTCCTCCTTCGCTCCCTCTTCGCCTCGCCCCCCTTCAAACTCTTTAATCTTCATTACCAGTTCTCGAAGTTTTTTGTCCACCAGATCATTTACTGTGCCTTCCTTAAATTTTCCACCATCCAAGCTCTCGCCCCCCTCCACGCCGGTGAGGATCTCAATCCCTTGATTAATACTCTTGACGGGATAGATATGAAATTTCCCTTCTTTCACTGCCTCGACCACATCCTTTCTCAACATCAGGTCACCGATATTGAGATAAGGGATCATCACCCCCTGCTTCCCTGTCAATCCTTTGGCCTTGCAGACTTCGAAGAAACCTTCAATCTTCTCATTCACACCGCCGATCGGTTGGACCTCCCCCTTCTGATTGACCGAACCGGTGACTGCAATATCCTGCCGTAAAGCGAGCCCTGAAAGGCTCGAGAGGAGGGCATAGAGTTCTGTAGAGGAGGCGCTATCTCCTTCGACCCCGCTGTAGGACTGTTCAAAACAGATGCTCGCGCTCATGGTGATCGGTTTGTCCTGAGCATATCGATCCCTAAGATATCCAGCGAGAATATAGACCCCCTTATTGTGGATGGGGCCGCTCATCTCCACCTCTCTCTCGATGTTGATGATCCCGGCCTTCCCCATGGAGGTCTTGGCTGTGATCCGGGAGGGCTTACCGAATGCATGGTCCCCGAAGCTATAGACAGAGAGGCCGTTGACCTGGCCTATCACTGCTCCATCAGAGTCGATCATGATGGTTCCATCATCGATCATCTCCTGAATTTTCTCCTCAATCAGGTTCACCCGATAGATCTTCTTCTCGATCGCCTTATCCACATGTCTCTCGCTCACCACCTCGGTTTCCTCTTTCACCGCCCAGTAGCTGGCTTCTCTCAGTAAGTCGCCAATGAGATCGAAACGTGTCGAGAGTTTCTTCTGTCTTCCTGCCATTCTCACGCCATACTCCACCACAGCAGCGACCCCTGTTCGATCGAAGGGTTTCAACTTCTCCTCGTCACAGATTTTTCGAATCAGAGAAGCATACTGCTGGATCTTTTCCGTATCCTTATTTGTCACCGAATCGAAGTCTGCTTTAATTTTGAAAATCTTCTTAAAATCGTCATCTAAGCTGTAAAGAAGGTAGTAGATCTGGGTTTCTCCGATCATAATGACCTTTGTGTTGCACTCGATGGGCTCGGGTTTGAGGGCAGAAGTGGAGAAGAAGTAAAAAGGATCATAAGTCTGAATCTCGATGATCTGATTCTTTAACGTTCTTTTTAAAGCAGGCCAAACCCCTGGCTCGATGAGAGCATCCAGTGCATTGAAGATCAGATAGCCTCCGTTGGCTCTCAAAAAAGAGCCTGCTTTGATATGAGAGAAGTCGGTCTTCCAGATTCCAGAACGTTCGACCACCCTTTCCAGCGTACCGAAAAGATTTCGATAATTGGGGGTAGTCTCGACGATAATGGGGGCCCCTTTGGTCTCTGAATTATCTACCAGGACATTGACTTGGTATTCGGAAAAAGTATCAACCATCTGAGGTAAAACCAGGCCAGGAAGCGGAGGAGCCGGAGCCTCTTCCTTCTCCCGGAAACGACTGAGATTGGTTAAAATGTCTTCCTGGACTTCGTCCAGATAGCGATCGATTTTCTCATCATCAAATTTTTCCTTAATATCAGAGATCATATCTTTGACCGCTGGAGAGATCACTTCATTGTCTAAGGCGATGAGTTCCTCTTTAACCTCCTTCTCCGATTTTCTGGTCTCTTTAAAAATATTTTCCAGCTCGTTGATCAGTCCAGCCTGTTTCTCTTTAACCTTTTCCAGCTCCTCTTTGGAGAACTTGTTTTCCTCCACCATGGTTTCCAGCTGTTCAACGTTCACTGGATTCCCTTCGACAACGGGCAAGATACCAGGTCGGGAGTAGGGCCCCATCTGAATCTGAACTAATGCGAAGCCCTCTTTATTCACCCTCTTCTCAAACTCTCGGAACATCTCGCCCTGTTTATTCCGATACTTTTCAACCACCTCTTTCTTCTTATTGAGATAGGTCTCATTCTCAAAAATGAGAGGAATTTTCTTCTTTAGGGTTTCGATCAACGTCTCCATCTCTTTTTTGAAGGCATTTCCCTGTCCCGCAGGAAGACTGATCATATGAGGCATGTCCGGGTTCTTGAAGTTGTTGACGTAACAAAGATCATTGGGAATTTTCCCCTTGATATCCATTTCCTCCAGAACACATTTGATCGTTGTGAAACGACCTGTTCCTGCCAGGCCAGTCACAAAGACATTGTATCCGATGCCGCCAATATCCAACCCCACGCGGATTGCCTCAAGAGCTCTGTCCTGACCGATGATCTCCTCACAGGGCCGGATGGTCTCTGTTGTTTCAAAAGGCAACGTATCCGGGTTACATCTCCACCTCAACTGCTCGGCCGGAACTTCTTCAAAGACTTTACCAGACATAAATCCCCCTCTCATTCAAGAAATTGTTCTCTATTTTTCCAGTTTACTATTAGAATCGCAGAAAAGTCAACGAAGGTTTTAGAAAAAGTTAAGAGTTAAAAGTTATAAATTAGGAGACAAGAATTATGAGTTATGGATTAAAAACCATAAACGACGGGATGCGGGCTATAGGTTAACAAAAGTTGATCCTTCGAAGTTCAAAACTAAAAATTCAAAATTTCTAACTTACATGCCTTCTCGAGCAAGTTCCTCGATTAGTTTCCTATTTTTCTCCGACACCCTTTTGGGAACCCGAACGATCACCTTGACCAGCTCATCCCCCCTACCCTCTCTCTGAAAACGAGGGAGGCCGAGCCCTTTCAGTCTCATCTTGGTATGGCTCTGCGTCCCGGGAGGAACCTTCACCCTCTTCTTCCCTTCCAGGGTGGGAACTTCAACCGTCGCCCCGAGGACCGCCTCTGAGAAACTAACCTCCTTCTCCACGACGAGATCGTCTCCTTCCCGGGTAAAGATGGGGTGATCCCTCACTGAAATTTGAAGGTAGAGATCTCCTGGAGGCCCTCCGTTTCGCCCGTGCATTCCTTTTCCAGCCAGCCTCAACTTCTTCCCTGTGGGAATGCCTTTAGGAATCTTAACGGAAACCTCCTCGATCCTTCCATTCTTTCGATAGGACACCCTCTTTTCACCACCAGAAGCGGCTTCCTCCAGGGAGATGGACAACTCATAGAGGATATCCTCTCCTTTCTGGGGCATCCGACCCGTATCCTGATAACCGCCTTGCCCTGAGAAAATATCTCCGAAATCGAATCCCCCTCTTCCCCCGAACCGGAACTCCCGTCTTCCCCTTCCACCGAAAAGGCCCGACAGGATCTCATCGAAATCGAAGCCCCGGAAGATGTCCTCCTGAGTGAATCGTTGACGGAATCCTTCTGCACCAAACGTATCGTATTGCTTGCGCTTCTCTTTATCGCTCAGGACGGCATAGGCCTCGTTGATCTCCTTAAAGCGTTCCTCGGCTTCCTTTTTGTTGGGATTCCGATCGGGATGATACTTCATCGCCATTTTTCGATAGGCCCGTTTAATTTCTTCATCACTGGCCTTCTTATTCACCCCTAAAATATCATAGTAGTCTTTGGTGGCCATTATTCTTGATCCTCAACCCTGACATCTGTTTGCTGACTGAAGATTTCACGGATGACCTGATTCAGATAAGCCTCTGGATTATCGATCGCCTCTCGCGTCAGAATGAATTCTCTCTGACCGACTCGATCCCGGATCAATTTAAATCCATGTTCATAATCCTTCGAGAGTCGTGAACAGATCCCGATCCCTTTCCCATCCTCTTCCAATCCAATCTCGGTAACCCGATCGACGGCTTCATTGCTGAACCGGAGAGAGATCCCATGCTTTCGGTAAAAATCTCTTTCAAAGTCCTCCACCATTCGCTGAATGTCAACGACCTCCTCGATGACCGTGTTGACATCGTATCCTTTCTCAATCATCCGATTGGCAATGAGAGCGATCCGGCTCTCCAGGAGGACGATCCCGTATCGCTTTCTGAACTCTGCCTCCCTCTTCATGATGGACTCCTTCAAGGCCACCTTTTCCCGAGAGAGGAGCTTCTCCAATTTTGCCTGCGTTTCCGGGTTTGAAGGATTCTCGAGCAAGCGTTCCAGTTCCCGCTCGGGGTGTTCCACCACATCCCGGGTGACGACAAGCTGGCGGATCTGTGTGGAGGGAAGCCGCTTTTCGAATTTGAGGAGAACCTTTTCCACGGCACTGACCAGCCCTCTTGCTCCCGTCTTCTCCTCAAAGGCCCTCACCGCTAACCCATAGAGGGCCTCTTCTTCAAACTGAATATCAATCCCGTAGGACTTGAAGTCCTTCTTCTTTCCAAGGGTGATGGGGTTGTTGGGATTTTTCAGAATGGCAAAAAGGTCCTCAACCTCCAGTTTCTCAAAAACCGCAGTCACCGGAAGCCTTCCGATGAACTCCGATTCAAAGCCGTAAGCGATGAGGTCTTCAGCCTTCACCTGTTTGAGATATTCGGCCCGTTCGTCCTTCGACCGGATCTCCGCTCCAAAACCGATCCCCTCCCGGTTCAAGCGCTTCTTCACCATCTCCTCCAGACCGTTGAAGGCACCACTCATGATGAAGAGGATATGCTTGGTATTGATCGTCCGCTTTTCTCTCTTCCCTGTCTTCCGGTAGTGTTCAATGGCTTCGAGCTGGGAGATGGGATCGTGGGGAACTTTGAGGTCTACCTCCGTTTCTTCCATGGGTTTGAGCAACGCTCGCTGGACCCCCGTCCTGGAAACATCTGGACCGATGATGTTATTGGCGGAAGCAATCTTGTCAATCTCGTCAACATAGATGATCCCATACTGGGCCAGTTCAAAATCTCCATTTGCTTCATAGACCAAATCCCGGACCAGATCCTCCACATCCCCTCCCACATAGCCGGTCTCGCTGAATTTCGTCGCGTCCCCTTTCACAAAAGGTACGCCAATCTTCTTCGCAATCAATTTGATCAGATAGGTCTTGCCGACCCCGGTCGGACCGATCATCAGAATATTATTCTTGATATAGCCCACCCCTTCGTAGCGATTACGGCCCTTGGTCAATTCGGTGAATTTGATCCGGTTGAAGTGGGTGCATATCTTCGTGGCCAGAATTTCCTTCGCCTCATCCTGGCGGATGATATAGTCATTGAGAAAGGCTTCCAGCTCCTCAGGTTTCAGATCGAAATTGATCTTTTCCTTCTTCCTCTCATCAAAATCCTTCTCTTCTTTTGAAACTTCCTCTGTCTGGGCCTTTGGAAAGAGCATCGGGACGACCAGCCGGATCCGGTCTCCATACTTCTTTCCCAGATATTCATTCAATTCCTTCTCCAACTCTTTCTGGTCAGGAACTTTGAAATCAGAATCCTTCATCGAGGTCTTTCCCCTTTTATTTTAATAACTTCTTCGTTAGTATAACCATTCCCCATACTTTTTTCAACTCTTTCTTCCCATGCAGAAGGGTCCAGGGGATCAAGGGTCCAAGGGGGCAGGGAGCACCGGTTCAAGAAATTTCAATCCGTCCGCTTATCTCCAGTAGAATCTTGAGGCAACCTATTGAATATATTCCGTATGATTAAAAGATAGACAATCTTTGAGGAAAACCCATCAACAGATTTGAATCAAACGAACCGGATGGATTTCAGGTGATCTCCCTCCCACATGAAACGGCGTCTCTTCCTTCGCCGATGGATCTTGCCTTCCTGAAGGATAGCCCCCACCAAAAGAGGAAGGCCGATGGTGGCATCCATATAGACAGCGGCATAGGAAGATTCTTTCTCAATCTTTCCCCAGGACTTCGCTTCTTCGAAGGTACACCCAGAAAGGCCACCCCATTTGGGATCGTCTGTAGTGACCTGGAAGGCATATCGATGGCCGCTTTCTTTCTTGAACAGGAGTTCGCTCACCGGCCCCAGTTGCTGAATATAGTTCTTCGGGACTCCTCCCCCAATATAAATCGCTCCGGTCGCTGAAGCCTTCTTCTTCAATTGGGCGATCTCATAGCTATCTCGAATCTGATCGATGATGAGACTGTCCGGGGAAGCTTTCTTTCGAGCGTGGAGGAAGGTCAGGCCGATGCCAATGGAGCTATCGCTGAGGGCGGGGACGAAGACAGGAACCCCACACTGGGAGGCTGTTCTGAGAATGGACCTTTCGTCCTTGAGCTGGCTCCCCAAGATCTCCAAATACCGTCTCGAGGAGACGACCTTCTCCTTCAATCCCTTGGGGACCTTCGACAGAAGGTGGATGACCCGGTTGATTTCATGATCATCCATCAGGGCATCGTAAACGCGCACGATCCGATGTCTCCGGAGGGCATCATCGTCTCCTTCTTCAGAGCCCACATAATGCCGATACCCGAAATTTTCGAAGAGGTCGTGGAAGATATTGGCACCCGTGGAGACGATCACATCGACCAGTTTCATCCGGATCATATCTGAGATCACCTGGCGCATGCCACCGGGGATCATCGCTCCGGAGAGACCCAGGAAGACGATGCACTCAGGATCTTTGAGCATCTTCCGAAAGACTTCAAAGCATCGGTAGACATTTCGGCTTTGAAAGGAGGTATGCTGGAAGGCTTGAACCAGGTCGAAAAGGCTCTGAACTCCTTTGAGGTTTAGATGGCGAACCGGGTTCCGGAGAATCTTTGATTTCTCAATCTTTCCCATGACCTGACGGGAATCATTGTATGTGCGGAAAGTATCAAATAAAATTAGAGAAGTCAAGAAAAATGGTTCCTGTTGAAACTATTTTTTGTTCCAAATTTCTTGACAATTGAAGTGAAATACGATAATACCATTGACTTAGAATCGGTTGAGGTAAATTTTGGAAAGGCTGAACGATTATGACGAAGCATTCGATCCGAATAGGAATTGTAGGTGTTGGAAATTGTGCCAGTTCTCTTCTCCAAGGGATTGAATTTTACAGGGAAAACAGCGACAAGAATCGAAACGGTGTTCCCTTAGGGCTGATGCACCTCGAAATCGGAGGTTACAAGCCGTGGGACATTGAGGTAGGAGCTGCTTTCGATATCGATCGAAGAAAAGTGGGAAAACCTCTCAAAGAGGCCATCTTCGCCAGGCCCAACTGCACCCGGGTCATCTATCCCCATTTCAACGATTCAGCCGTCCTCGTCTCCATGGGCGAGGTGCTTGATGGCATCTCCGAGCATATGAGGGATTATCCCGACGATCGGGCCTTTCGTGTAGCCGGAGAAAAACCCTGCAATGTGGAAAAGGTTCTCAAGGATTCGGGCGTGGAGATTCTTCTCAATTACCTTCCTGTGGGTTCGGATCAGGCCACTGCCTTCTACGCAGAGGCCTGTCTCAATACTGGCGTAAGCCTAATCAACTGTATGCCCAGTTTCATCGTCTCCAATCCTTCGTGGGCCAAACGGTTTGAAGGCAAAGGCATCGCCGCCGTTGGAGACGATGTCAAGTCTCAAATGGGCGCCACCATCATTCACCGGGCCTTGGTGAAACTCTTCGAGGACCGGGGAGTGCGTTTGGACCGGACCTATCAGATTAACACCGGCGGGAATACGGATTTCCTCAACATGCTCAACCGGAGCCGTTTAAGGAATAAACGGATTTCGAAGACCGAAGCGATTCAATCCCTCCTGGAGACGCCTCTGGAACCTGAGAATATTCATATCGGTCCCTCGGATTATGTCCCCTGGCAGGACGACAATAAGGTCTGTTTCCTCCGCATGGAGGGAAGGGGGTTCGGAGAAGTGCCTTTGAACCTTGAACTGAGGCTCTCGGTGGAAGACTCTCCCAATAGCGGCGGGATGACCATCGATGCCATCCGATGTTGTCAGATTGCTCGGGAAAGAGGGATCGGAGGCCCCCTCCTTTCCATCTCTGCCTATGCGATGAAACATCCTCTTGTCCAGTTTCCCGATGAACAGGCCAGAACGATGGTGGAGGAATTCATTGCTGGAAAGAGGGAACGGTAATAAAGATTTCAGATTTCAGATTGCAGATTTAAAGAAAAGCTCATTCTAGAAAAGAAGAAAGAGCCACTTTATTATCTGAGGCTTTTATCATCTTGAAATATTCAACCACCCTTCTTAAATCCCGTCCCAAGGTCTGATAAAGGGCTTCAAACTTTTCAAGACGATAAAAATAGCGGCGGTAGGCCAGCAGGACCGCATTGTTTAGTCCCATCTTGTCCACATTTCGATACTCCTCCGTTTTGAACTGCCCCTTCATTTTCTGAAAATTTTCCTGGATGGATCGGAACAATGCTTCTCTCCCTTTCAATTTTTCCTCTTTTGAAATCTCCCTCCCATAGTAAGCGGACAGCTGCTGGCAGGCCTGATCCGTCCAGCCGGAAAAGAGGAGGCCATCCTTCTGATGGTCAATGGCCTCTCTTACCTTTTTCGATTCCGGCCCACACCTTTCGGTTAAGAAATCAATGGCTCCCCGATTTCCAATAAAGGTGGCAAGCTGTTCGTTGAAATCGGTCCGATCTTTAAAATAGACCGTGGCATGGGCCATCTCATGGAGGATGAGATTGGCCAGTGCCCCTTCATTCCATTCCAGGATGGAAGAGAAGATGGGATCTTTCAGCCACCCGAGCGTGCTGTAAGCCGCAGCCTGCTGAAGAAACGTGTCGTACCCCTTCCGATCGAGAAGGTCTTTTTCTTTGAGCGCTTCATCGGCCGTAAAAAAGCTCTTATACGTAACCTTTCCCACGACGGGAAAGTCCCAAGAATAAAGGTGGAGCCGGTCCTTCTCGCAAGCTGTGATCACATGAAGGACCGGTCCCTTCACTTCAAAAAATTTTGAATAGTTCTTTGTCTTCCTCAAACCAAAACGCTCTTCACCGTAGCGTTTCACCTCCTGGACGAAATGGAGCTTCTCTTTAGTAAGTGGTCCGGCCTCTTCATCTCTTAAGAGCTCATCAACAGAGACGCTGTGAAAGGTGATGTAGCTTTGATGCCACCCCAGCCTGGAGAGGTAGAGGACATCTCCGCAGCCCATGGAGGAAAGGAAAAGGAAGAGGAGAAGGAATCGCTTGAAACACCTCATGATGCCTCTTTTGTAATATATCTGATGGAGGGAATCAATGGGCCCAGCGTTAACAGGAGCCTCTTAAAATCTCTGCCCTTTTGGAGTATAATTTTCCATGAAGGGGGTGATCGAGACGACGATTTTAAAGAAACTGAGGGACTATTTTGAAAAGAACCAAGTCGCCTATGAAGTGGGATTCCATCCAGAGGTCTTCACAGCTCAAGAGATTGCAGCAGCTCAGCATATCCCGGGTAAAGAGATGGTCAAGGTGGTCATGGTGAAGGCCGATGGGAAGATGCTCATGTTGGTCCTGCCGGCCAGTTATCAGATCGATATAAAAAAGCTGAAAAAAGTTCTTAAGTGCAAGAAGGTGAGTATGGCAAAAGAAAAGCAGTTTGAAGAACTCTTTCCCGACTGCGAGGTAGGAGCCATGCCTCCCTTTGGAAATCTCTACAACTTAGAGGTCTGGGTAGATCAGGTGCTTACAGAGGATGCATCCATTGTCTTTCAGGCTGGGAATCATATCGAAACCGTGAGGATCAAATACAGTGATTATGCCCGGCTGACTAACCCCAAGGTTGGCGATTTCAGCATTCACCTGTAAACGATTCAGGGAAAGGTTTAGGTTAAGGTTAAGATTTTTTTAACCTCAGCTTAACCTCAACCTTCAAGGTTCATTCCTTCTCAACTTCTGCAATACGATCACCAAAGCCATCAAGCCGAATCCGATGATATCGTAGAGGGCAATCGGATAGACCAGCAACAACCCTGCCACAATGAGCATGATCCGTTCATAAAGGGTGGTCTTCTTTAAGAACCAACCTTCGACGCCACCTGCCAGGGCAGCAAGTCCAATAAAAGCAGTGATGGTTGTCCAGATGATGTCCACTGCCGGCCCTTTCAGCAGGATACCAATTCCTTTTGGGTCTAAAGTGAACATGAAAGGAACGATGAAAGCAGGAAGGGTATATTTCCAGGCATACAGGGTCGTCTTATAGGGATTCCCCTTGGTCAGGGCCGCTGCAGCAAAGCACGAGAGGGCCGTTGGCGGAGAGACCTCTGAGAGGATTGAATAGTAAAAGACAAACATATGAGCGGCAAAGTCAGGAACTCCAAGCATTATCAAAGCCGGTGCAGCGATTACCGCAGCAATAATGTAAGAAGCCGTGACCGGAACGGCCAAACCAATCACCCAGACGATGAGAGCCGTATAGACAGCGGTTAAGAAAACACTGCCACCTGCATAGGCGATAATGATCGAACTGAACTTCAATCCCAACCCGGTCAGGGTCACCACTCCTACAATGATTCCAGCGGCTGCACAAGTAGATGCAACGCTCAATACCCCGATCGAACCTCCTCTCAATGCCCGAACCAATTTTTTAGGAGTAAGGGCTGTATCTTTCCTTATGAAACTCACTGCAAAGGTGATCACGGTTGACCAGAAGACTGCCATGATAGGCGTAAAACCTATAACCATGATCCCCACAATGGCGACGAGTGAGATGAAATGAAACCCATAGAGATAAGTGAGCTGCCACAGACTATAGGTTTTATCATAGGCGATCTCCTCCGCCCCGAACTTTTTGGCATCCAATTCTACCATTAAAAAGATAGACCAATAATAAAGGCAGGTAGGAATACAGGCCATGACGATAACATCGAGGTAGGAGATCTTTAAGAATTCAGCGATTAGAAAAGCGGCTGCGCCCAGAACAGGAGGGGAGAGGATCGCCCCGATTCCTCCTGCAGAGAGGAGCCCACCTGCAGCATCCTTACTATAGCCAGCCTTAGCCAGCATGGGATAGGCCACAGCTCCCAATGTGACTGTGGTTGCCACGCCACTTCCAGAGGGACCACCAAGGAGGAAAGAGGCCAGTGTTACAGTCCGGCCCGCACTTGTAGACTTTCCACCCATTGCGGCAAAAGAAAAATCAATAAAGAACTTTCCTGCCCCCGAGAATTCTAAAAAGGCGCCCCAAATGGTGAAGAGAATGATGAATGTCGAGGAAACATCGATCGGAATTCCGAAGATTCCCTCAAGGGTCATATACATATGGCCGACGATCCGATCAATATCGTATCCTCGGTGGGTCCAAGGATGGGGAAGGCTCGGTCCAACGAAGGCGTAGATGAGAAAGGCGATAACGATCGTAGCCATGATCCAACCCGTTGTCCTTCGGCTTGCTTCTAAAACTAAAAGGATCAAGATGACCCCAAAAAACTTATCCCAGAAATTTGGAACAACAGAGCGATAGATGAAGTCTTCAAAATCAACCAGCATATAGACGATGACGGCAATACCGAGTAGTGCGAGGAGATAGTCATACCAGACGATCCGATGTTTAAATCGTTTAAGAGACGGGAAGATAAGGAAAGAGAGAAAGAGCACAAGCATGACATGAATGCCTCTTAGAACCTGAGTCATGATGATGCCGACGGCGGCATAGAGGTGAATGAGAGACATCACGACAGCTACCACCGTGATGAAAATATCCATCTTCCCTGTAAGGCGACGGGAAGGCCCCTCCTCTTCTTCAATATACTTTTCAGCCTCTTTGAGGGCTTCTTCGGTGATGACTGCTTCCTGATCTTGTTTTTTCCACTTCTCTTCTTCCACGGAGCGCCCCGCCCTGACAGATATGGACATGTGAAATGGTGAAAATAAGTAGGGCGTGATCCCCCTGCCTTCGCCGAAGCGGCTTCGCGCAGGCAGGCGATCACGCCCTTTGATGGTACGGTTCGCCTGCCTGCCCCGCCCTCGGTCGGGACCGGGGCCGGTAGGCAGGGGAAACGCACCTTACATTCCTGATACAGTGGGTCACAATAAGTTCGTTAACCTAATATTCTTTGCGTATCTTCGCAAGAAGATATCTCCACAACGGGATCGTTTCCACCCTCATCTGAATGCGATCTCCTTTTTCTCCGATCTGACTCAAGTAGATCTTCCTATCCCTCACGATCAATCCCTGGCCTTCCCCCATTCCCCTCCTGATAATAAAGACGGCACCCAATCTCTGATTCATCGGATGGAACTCTTTCGTATCCTCGAATCCGTAATACTCCATGACCGCAGGGCT
>Ga0209286_1000056_pt1 | contig 21581 bp, 20 predicted proteins | sample PPLLak1March2015_2_FD_187250 | JGI IMG/M metagenome (GOLD analysis project Ga0209286, IMG submission 187250) | Freshwater sediment microbial communities from Prairie Pothole Lake near Jamestown, North Dakota, USA - PPLs Lake P8 Core (3) Depth... | ecosystem: Environmental > Aquatic > Freshwater...
GGCACCTCCAGATTGTTCCTCTATCTGGATTGTACCGATTTTTGGGGCTTGCGCTGTACTGCTTGGTTATTCAGTTGTCAAGGTGCTGCAAAAGTCGAGATTTTAACTTTGTGAAAAGGGGACTCTACTACCTTGTTTTTGCGCAAACACAGGCACTTTCTACTCGATAACGCAAACAGAAGGCATTTCTACTCGATTTTAGCCGCCTGAACAGTACCTTTCCAAACAAATAGCCAGATCTCCAGCAAACTGCTTTTGAGTTAGCAACTCAACTCGGGCAAGCTGACCTCCTTCAAAAACAAGCTTACCCGGCATGGTCAGCAGATCGCGAACGATCCGTTTGGGGCCAAAACTCTCGAATCGAGTTCCGATCAAAGCCTGGTTATAGAAATCGGACAGCAGGTTGTGAGCCAGATCAGTGAGTAAAATATATCCTTTTTGCCCCAGAAAGCTGCGCTTTCGACGGGCTTCCAGGCTCAAACCGGATTTGTCACCGCGAAATTGTTCGACTTCTGCCCCGCCACGCGCATCATATCTGGCCATAAATAGTCCTTTGGATGGCAAAGAAAGGGTCAAGACATAGTAGCTGTGGACAAAAGCGCCATCCTTTCGCCTGCGTTTGACGAACACCCTCACCGGTCTGCCATAATCGACCGGCGGCTCGACTTCACCCAACCAGACCCCTTCGTAAAGGTCCCAGCGGGTGACACGTCTGGAGAGCGCCTCGGCTCGAGAGTGGGACATTCCTTTGGCCACAATGTGGTAATTTCGCTGGAGCAGCCAGCGTATGTGTTCATCACTTCCTGCTCCTCCATCCAGCCTCCAAACGGTGCGCTTTCGCTGTTCTGAGGATAACTCTAAAGCAGTTTCTGCCGCCAGAACAGCTGGCTCCAGACACTGCACCGTATGTCGATTGCCAGGGAACACATCGGGCCAAATGGTCTCATGGTAATCGACGACGCTGACCCGGGCTAACTGCCGTCCAGTGGTGTTTTTTTATCACTAAAATAGCCCCTTTGGCTCTCCTCAGCCTGCGGGCTGCAGGGTAGACCGGATAGATCGAAGTCTAACCATACATAACTGCGCCAGTCGTGTTCTCTGATCTGGCTGCGAGTACGCCAAATCCTGGTCGTGCTACCTCGTAGTTGCTCAATGTGCTTTAGAGTTAGCGCATCCAGGGTCCGGGACAGACTAGATTGATGTGCAAACCGCTCGAAACCCCATACACATGCCAGTCCCAATTCCGGTTTCAACCTGCTGTTGACTTCGGAAAGCGTCTGACAGCCCGTCAAAATGCTCAGGAGAACCTGGATCAGCTTGTCTGCCGAAGTAAAATCTCGCTTCCGCATTGGAATTTCCGTTCTGGCCAGCGGTTCAAGCAGGTTCTTTTGTTGGTAATATGCACTCAATGCCGCAAGCGGCGCATATTGCGAGTTAGTCAGTTCTTCGGTAAAGCCAATTTCGACAGTCATCGGAGTCCTCCTTGAGCCAATAAGTCAAAAGCAATTTCTCCGATGATACCGGATTCTGTCTTTAGCCAGTTATTTTTGTTACATTTTCCGAGTAGAAACCGCCTGTGTTTGCACTAAAAAGTTGATATGGCTCCTGTTTGCGCAAAAACAAGGTACTACTTTACGCTAACATCGGTATTTTCCTCCTTGACCTTTCCTGGTGAACACATTAAAATCCATTGCTGCGAGATAACCAGCCTTGCGATGGTTCTGACTGCCTTTTAGATCCTGCAAAGGCGATCACCCTCGCAAGGCTGATCAGTTTTGGATACGCTGTGTTTGATAATCTGACAGAACGGCTCGAAAACGTATTTAAGCAGCTTCGCCGCCGGGGCAAGCTCTCTGAGAAAGATGTCGACCTGGCGATGCGCGAAGTGCGTTTGGCGTTGCTGGAAGCTGATGTTAACTATGGGGTGGTGAAAGACTTCGTTGGCCGAGTGCGCGAGCGTTCTATCGGAGCTGAGGTTTCCAAGGCTCTGAATCCAGGCCAGCAGGTGGTCAAGATTGTCAATGAAGAGCTTATCGCCACCCTTGGACCCCCAGAGCGGCTCAATCTAAGCGGTCCACGACCGCGAGTGATCATGCTGGTAGGCTTGCAGGGTTCCGGCAAGACGACGATGGCAGGAAAGTTGGCCCGCCTGCTGCGCGCGCAAGGTGAACGTAGCTTGTTGGTAGCTTGCGACCCGTATCGCCCGGCGGCGGTCCGGCAGTTGGAAACTCTGGGTGAACGCTTGAATGTGCCGGTGCATTTCGAACCCGGCGTTCCGCCACCAGAGCTCGCAGCCCGGGCGTTAGGCAAGGCGGAGAAGGGCGGATTTACCCTCCTGATTTTAGATACTGCAGGGCGCTCTCAGCTCGATGATACCCTGATGGGTGAGCTACGCTCGATTATTCAGCGGGTCAATCCGGTCGAGACACTACTGGTGGTCGACTCGATGATTGGGCAGGAAGCAGTCAACATCGCCAAAGGCTTTCGCGATGTGGTGCCGCTGACGGGTTTGGTGCTGACCAAGGTAGATGGAGATGCGCGCGGTGGAGCCGCTATCTCGATCCGCTCCGTCACAGGCGTGCCGATCAAATATCTGGGCGTTGGAGAAGGTCTGGACGCCATTGAGGTCTACGACCCGGCGCGCCTTTCGTCTCGCATACTCGGTATGGGAGATATGATCGGCTTGATCGAGAAGGCCGAAGCCGCATTCGATCAAAAAGAAGCCCAGGAACAAGCCGACCGGTTGATGTCCGGTGATTTCACACTGGAGGATTTTGCCAATCAGCTGCGCCAGCTGCGAAAGATGGGTCCATTGGGACAGATCTTGGAGATGCTGCCGGGTGGGATGGGCCAATTGGCGAAGCAGATCGATCCAAAAGATGCAGAGAAGCAGTTAAAATTAACTGAGGCGATTATCAGTTCAATGACGTCTCAGGAGCGACGCCGACCAGATATCCTGAATGCCAGCCGGCGGAGGCGAATAGCCTCCGGCTCAGGCACGCAGGTCCAGGATGTCAATCGCCTGGTCAAGCAATACCGGGAGGCGCAGCGCCTGTTTAAAACTATGAAAAAATCGGGCATGCGTGGTTTGCCGCGCTTGTTTGGTTGAGGTGGCTTATCCACCAGCCTGGGCTGCCAGCGGTATACAGCGCCTCCTTCAGCGCACCCTCTCAACTGGCATAAGACCCGGGGATATCTTTGGAAAGTTGTTTTGTAAGGAGAAAATCAATGGTTCGAATTCGTTTGCGCCGTGTCGGAGGGAAGGGCCAACCAAGCTATCGTCTGGTTGCCACTGATAAGGAAAGCCCACGTGATGGACGCTTCCTGGAAATCGTAGGTTTCTACAATCCACGCACATTTCCAGCCACAATCCAGCTGAAAGAGGATCGTATCTTCGAGTGGATGAGCAAAGGTGCAAAACCCAGCGAGTCGGTTGAGCGTGTTTTGCGCAGTGCGGGTGCATTGGAGCGCTATGAGCGTTTCAAGGCGGGCGAGGCTTTGGAGACATTGCTTGCGGAAGCTCAGGTCGCCGATAAGGCTCGGAACATTAATGCCGGGACTAGTGTAACCAACCAAGCGGTCAAGACCAAGTAAAAACGGTTAGCGTTATCTACATTTGTTCCTTTAGCGCGCCGCATTCAGTGATGGTTAAGTGAATAATCATTTTATTGACCGGATCTGATCCGGCGATAGGAGGATGAAGTGAAAGAGCTCATCGAATACATTGCTCGTTCACTGGTTGATGATCCGATGCAGGTGCAGGTAATGCAGGCACGGCAAGGCTCGAATGTCAGCCTGCGTTTGCATGTTGCAAAGGAAGATATGGGACGTGTCATTGGTAAGAGTGGTCGGGTCGCTAATGCAATGCGCGTGCTTCTACGCGTGGCAGCTGCCCAGGAAGGTAAGCGGGCGACCCTGGACGTTGAAGATCCGCGATGACAACCTCTGAAGATGACCAAATTCAGCACAAACCTGCAGGCTCGCCTAACCAGGGCGAGCCTGCATTTTTGGCGGTTGGCAAGCTGCGCAAGCCCCACGGAGTGCTTGGCGAGATTTCCATGGAAGTGTGGACTGATTTCCCAGAACGATTGATCGTGGGAAGCCCTGTCTTTATCGGTCCACAATATCGTCCCTTTACAATCCGCAGTTGCCGGTGGAATAAAGATATGCTCTTAATTTCCTTTCCTGAGTTCAATACCCCAGAGGCTGTGGGAATGTTGCGCAATGAGCTGGTTTATGTTCCCTCAGATGACCGTCCGCAGCTTGGCGAAGGTGAATACTATCATCATCAGCTGATAGGTCTGCGGGTGATCACTGAGATGGGTGAAAACCTGGGAGAGATAGTTGAAATTCTGGAAACTGGCTCGAATGACGTGCTGGTTGTCCAGCCGGAACATGGTCCAGAGCTATTGTTACCGGTAGTCGATTCGGTGGTATTGAATATCGATCTGGAAGCAGGAGAGGTGCGGGTTAATCTAATGGCTGGCCTGCGTCCTTGACAGTTTAGTAAGTTGTGGTATTCTCATCCCGTTTTTGTATAATAATGAAGCGCGCGAAGGTGTGACTTGCATGCCACTGGATGTGTATCGATCAAGCCGGCAAGCCTTTAGCTGCGCATATAATTGGAGCCTCAGATTTGAGTGACCCTCGGCAATATTGGGTAGGTTTCAACCTGGTAAAAGGGATTGGGGCTGCCCGACTGCGCCTGCTGCTGGATTATTTCGGCAGTGTTGAGGCAGCCTGGCAAGCTCCAGCAGAAGCTTTGCAGGCTACGGGTCTCAGTACCAGGCTGGTGGATAACTTTCTCCTGGTCCGCTCGGGGGTCTCTTTAGATCGTGTCTGGGAGCGTATCCAGATGCTGGGGATTGACGTGCTGACCTGGGATGACGAACGCTACCCGAAACGCCTGATGGAAATCGACCAACCTACGCCTGTGCTTTATGTACGCGGCAAGTTGTCTCCAGATGACGATTGGTCGGTGGCTATTGTCGGCACACGGCGGATTACTGCCTACGGGCGCCAGGTAGCAGAGCAGATCGCTTCGGTGATGGCGCGCAATGGCGTCACCGTGATCAGCGGTCTCGCTCGAGGGATCGATTCAGTGGCGCATAAATCGGCCCTGGAAGCCGGTGGGCGCACACTGGCTGTTTTGGGGAATGGCGTCGATCTGGTTTATCCCCCGGAGCATCGACGGCTGGCCGAGTCGATCATGGCGCAGGGCGCCTTGATAAGTGATTACGCTCCGGGTACACCTCCTGACGGCGTTAATTTCCCACCGCGCAACCGGATCATATCTGGTTTGTCCCAAGCCGTGGTGATCGTTGAGGCAGGTGATCGCAGCGGTGCCTTGATTACCGCCAACTATGCCGCTGATCAGGGGCGAGATGTATTTGCTGTACCCGGCAATATCAATGCGCCGCAGAGCAAGGGAACCAATCGATTGATCCAGCAGGGAGCCGCCCCGCTCTTAGATCCCCAGGAAATCCTGGACGCATTGAATCTCACCCAGGTGGTCGAGCACCGCGCCGCGCGGGCCGTCCTGCCGGTGGATGCCACCGAAGCACGTCTGTTGAATCTGATCGGGCAGGAGCCTCTGCACATTGATGATATCTGCCATCGCTCAGATCTGCCAATCGATACGGTTTCAGCGACATTAACGATGTTAGAACTAAAGGGGATGGTCCGGCAGGTTGGTGGCATGAATTATGTGGCCGTCCATGAGCATCAGACAGACTATCAAATCAGTGAAGGGGAGTGAGGATCTTGGATCATTATTACGCAGTGATCATGGCAGGGGGAGGCGGGACTCGCCTCTGGCCGCTTTCACGTAAGGCGCGTCCGAAACAAATGCTGCGGTTGATCGATGAGCGCAGCCTTTTCCAGACATCGGTGGAGCGTTTGGGGGGTCTGTTTGGTTGTGATGGAATTTTTGTGGTTACGGTGGTGGAGCAAGCCGCCGAGCTAAGACAGCACTGCCCGGATATCCCCAAGAGCAATTACCTGATCGAACCCACGCCTCGAGGAACCGCTTCTGTGGTCGGGCTGGCAGCGGTGATGCTGCAGCGGCATGACCCTCAGGCAGTCATGGCAATCTTGACCTCAGATCATTATATTGGCAACGAGCCCGGCTTTCGAGAAATCCTGGCGGCGGCTTATGATGTTGCCCAGGATGGGTATCTTGTAACGTTGGGCATCACTCCATCCTATCCATCCACGGGCTATGGCTATATCCAGCAGGGAGGTCTGATCCAAAATTATCGAGGCTTTAACGCCTACCAGGTACTTCGGTTTAAGGAGAAGCCTGATGAGGATCACGCCCGCGCTATGCTTGCTGCAGGTGGTCATGCGTGGAATTCCGGTATGTTTGTGTGGCGGGTAGACCGGATATTAGAGGAGTTGGCCCGGCAGATGCCTGCTTTGTACTCTGCATTGCAAACCATATCTGCTGCCGGAGGGACAGCAGATTTACACGCAACCGTTGAGAGCATATGGCCCGGTCTGAAGGAAGAGACGATTGATTACGGTGTCATGGAGAAGGCTGAGAAAGTTGCAGTTATCCCTGCTGCGGATCTGATGTGGAGTGATGTAGGTAGCTGGGACTCGCTATTTGACGTCCTGCCCGGAGATCCGCAAGGAAATCTCGTCATGGGCGGACAGCACATTGGCGTAGACACGAACAGATCCCTGGTCTATGTGAATCAAGAGCACCGCCTCATTGTTACAATCGGAGTCGATGACTTGGTGGTGGTGGACACTGGCGATGTGCTGCTGGTATGCCGGAAGGACCAGGCCCAGCGAGTTCGACAGGTTGTGAACCAGCTAAAGAAAAGTGGTGGCGAGTTTGTCTAGCATTAAAAATATAAGGAGGAACATTCCTTGGAAGCTTACTGTGTAAAATGCCGTACCAAACGAGAGATCAAAGACGCACAAGCCGTCTTCACTGATGCCGGTCAACCCGCCACGCGCGGTACTTGCCCGGTGTGCGGTACAAATATGTACCGGATGGGCAAGACCCACGCTCACGACAGCCTGGATGCGCCCGACATTGCGGCGCTCCGCAAAGCCAGACGCTCTGGAAAACTGGTGATCGTCGAATCGCCCGCCAAGGCGCGCACGGTAGGTCGTTTCCTGGGCGAGGGGTATACAGTGAAAGCTTCGGTGGGTCATGTTCGTGATCTGCTGCACTCACAGCTCTCGGTGGATGTAGAGAACAATTTCAACCCTAAGTACAGGGTGCCGAATGAAAAGCGCCCGGTAGTCAAGGAGTTGAAGTCTTTAGCGAACAAAGCCGAAGAGGTCTACCTGGCAACCGATCCAGACCGGGAAGGCGAGGCGATTGCCTGGCACTTGATGGAGGCCGCCAGTATTAACCCGAAAACCATGCGCAGGGTGGTCTTTCATGAGATCACAGAGCCGGCGGTGGCAGATGCTTTCGCGCACCCGCGCAGTATCAACATGGACCTTGTCAATGCCCAGCAGGCCCGCCGGGTGTTGGACCGGCTGGTGGGATACAACCTGAGCCCGCTGCTGTGGCGGAAAGTCCGGAATCGTCTGTCTGCTGGGCGGGTCCAGTCAGTGGCGCTGCGTCTGGTGGTCGAGCGCGAGCGCGAGATCGATGCATTTGTGCCGGTGGAATATTGGTCGATTGAGGCTGAATTCTTGCCTCAAGGCGGCAAAACGACATTTAAAGCCAGGCTTGCCAAGGTGGACGATCAGGACCCTGTCCTTGGCAACGAAACGGATGTCCAACCGCTGCTTGCGGATATGGAAGCCGCCGCGTACCAGATATCGAAGATCAAGCGCGGCGAGCGCAGGCGCAGCCCTTCCGCTCCATATACAACCAGCACAATGCAGCAAGAGGCCTCTCGGCGTCTTGGATACACGGCTCGGCGAACCATGGCATTGGCACAGCAGTTGTATGAAGGAGTAGATATCGGCGATGGAGGCGCGGTAGGTCTGATCACCTATATGCGTACCGATTCAACGAATGTCTCTGAGTTGGCCCAGGCCGAAGCGCGCCAGTTTATCTTGGAGCGCTATGGCGACAAGTTCCTACCCAAGGAGCCTCCGATTTATAAGACCAAGTCGCGCGGCGCACAGGAAGCCCACGAAGCCATCCGGCCTACTTCGGTCCTGCGCCAACCGGACAGCTTGAAAGATTACCTTTCACGAGATCAGTTTCGCCTTTACCAGCTTATCTGGCAGCGCTTCGTCGCCTCGCAGATGTCAGCTGCGGTTTACGACACCCTCTCTGTAGAAGTAACCGGTAAGGCACCTGCTCACGATTATCTTTTGCGAGCTTCTGGTTCGACGGTGCAGTTTGTCGGTTTCCTGGTTGTATATGAGGAAGCCCGCGATGAGGACCAGGCACCCGAGGAGGAAGATACTCGCATACCCGCCGGCCTGGCTGAAGCGCAGGTGCAGCGGTTGGTGCGGCTCTTGCCAGAACAGCACTTCACACAGCCGCCGCCTCGCTATACAGAGGCATCGCTGGTGCGTACTCTTGAAGAGAACGGCATCGGACGTCCATCGACCTACGCCCCAATCCTGTCAACCTTGCAGCAGCGCGGATATGTCATCCGGGACAGCAAACGTCTGACCCCCACAGAAACGGGCATCCTGGTCAACGACATGATCAGCGAACATTTCCCAAATATCGTGGATGTGAATTTCACTTCCAATATGGAGGCTGAGCTGGACAAAATCGCATCCGGTGAACAGGAGTGGGTCGAAGTCATTCGAGAGTTCTTCGGACCCTTCGCCGTGCAGGTTCAGAACGCTGATCAATTGATTCCGGAGATGAAAGCCGAGCTGGAGCCGGTTGGGCGCGCCTGTCCGGATTGTGGTCACGACCTGGTTATTCGGTGGGGACGCTACGGTAAGTTTATCAGCTGCAGTAATTTCCCCGAATGCCGCTTTACCGAAGCCTGGCTGGAAAAGATTGGCGTGCATTGTCCAAAGGACGGCGGAGATATCGTGGAGCGCAAGACCCGCAAAGGGCGTATCTTTTTCGGGTGCGCCAATTACCCCAATTGTGATTTTACATCCTGGAAGCGACCGCTGCCGACCCCCTGCCCGGCGTGTAGCGGGATGCTTGTGGTAGCCGATAAGCACAATGCGCAGTGCTTGAGCTGTGAAGAACGCTTTCCTTTAGATCAGGTGACTGCGGATGAGGCATCTGAGACGGCATGATTATTGCACCTCTTTATTGCGTCGTATGTACCTTCTGCCTGAAATCTTTACAGATTCGCAAAGGTTTAGTTTATTGAACCTTTGTTCTAACCTGTGATAAAATATATATGGAATTTGTTGCGAGTTTTGCAACTATCGTCTACAATTAGATCGCAAAGGTGATCTAGGAAGAAACCCTTTCGCTGGCTGGCGGCAAGTAGCCCGCGGTGAGCGGGGAAATCAACACTCGGGATTTTGTTCTTGGGAGAATGTAAAGCTATGGACGCGATCCGTGTGCAACTGCAAAAACCCCTGGTCCTTGGCGCGATTGGATTGGTCGTTGGCATACTCATCGGCCTGCTTTATGGCTGGTTCATCGACCCAGTTGAATGGACCGATGCAGATGTCAGCCTGCTTCGACAGGATTTACAGGTCGAGCAAATGCGAATGGCTATCGATTCTTATGCCGTCAACAAAGATGCAGCCCAGGCTACCTTGCGGTACAGCCAGTTCGGTGAGAATGCTGCTGAAATACTCGATCAGGTTGTCGCCGATCCAAAAACTGTCCGGTTGGAGGATATCACTGCGTTCTCACTGGCAGTGGGTGCAGCTGCTCCGCTTGCACCAGCTCCGAGTGAAGGAGCGACCGCCCCAACAACCGAGGAAGGTCGCTCACTATCGCGGCTCCTCCTGCCAGCCATCTGTGTGGTCGTTTTGCTGCTGGCTGCGGGACTGGTCTTTCTCTTCATTTACCGCAATCGGGTGGCAAGCATACCGACTACTGCTCCGACTGCACCCGCACCGGAAGTTACCCGCCAGGCAGGTTGGGCTGAGTACGCTACTCCAGGTGAAGAGCCGCCGATGGTCCAATTTATGGCTTCTTACAAGCTGGGAGATGATTTGTTCGATGACTCATTCAGCGTGGACTCTCCGGCGGGTGAATTCTTGGGCGAGTGCGGCGCCGGCATCTCAGAGACAATTGGGGTAGGCGAGCCGAAGAGGGTGACAGCTTTCGAAGTCTGGTTGTTTGATAAGAACGATATCCAAACCGTGACCAAGGTTTTGATGAGCGCCCATGCATTCCTGGACGAATCGACTCGCCAGCGCCTGGCTGCAAAAGGTGAGCCAATGCTGGCTGAGCCGGGCACAGAATCTGTGCTTGAGACCCAGACATTGCGGTTGGTTGCCAGGGTAGTCGACATGGGGTATGGCGAGGGGGCATTGCCGGAACACAGCTTCTTTGATCGGATGATCCTTGAGCTGGCGGTCTGGTCAAAAGCCTGAGATTTTGTATATCGTAAAAAGAACCCCGGAATTAATCTCCGGGGTTTTTATTATCCCTATGGAAGCTGAATGTACGCCTGGAAAGTTTACCCAATTTTCACGATCTTAAAACGGATCTGGCCAGCCGGGGTTTCAGCGGTAACGGTCTCACCAACCCGGTGTCCCATTAATGCCCGACCAATGGGGGATTCGTTGGAAATCCGACCGTTGCGTGGATCAGCTTCTTTAGCTCCGACCAGGTAATATGTCTCGGTTTCTTCATTCTCTTCCTGGATTGTTACCCGCATTCCGATATCGACGACGTCTCCGACGTTGTTTCCCTCTACAATGATCGCGTTTTGAAGCAGGTATTCCAGCTCCAGAATTCGCCCTTCAAGGAATGCCTGGTCTTCCTTGGCCTTATGATAATCAGCATTCTCAGATAGATCACCCATCTGGATCGCGGAGCGTAGGCGTTGTGCCATCTCGCTGCGCGCTGGACCCTTGAGGTGCTCCAATTCGGATTTCAGGCGGGTGGCGCCTTCTGCAGTCAGGTATGGTTGCTCCATCACACAAGCTCCAAACTAGAAAGCCATCTCAAAAATGGTTATTTGGGGCGTGTGTGGCGACGACCACCCCCTCATAACCTGTTGTTCTTGAGATAGCCCCTATTAATAACGAATAGAGTGGAGTAATTTTATCCGATCTCACAGTAATTAGAAAGGTTTCACGGCTTGGTGGTCGAATCAAACAACTTGCGGTGCTCGTCCACCGCGAAGCGATCGGTCATGCCGGCGATGTAATCGCAGATCGTCCGTTCCAATCCGCGCTCCTCGATGAAATCTTGAATATGCTTGGGCAGCATGGCTGGCTCATTACAATAAGCCTGGAACAGGTCACTGAGAATGCTTTCGGCTTTGACAGCCATGCGGACTACCCGATGGTGGCGGTATAGATTGTTATAGAGAAAGTCTTTCAACTGGCGGTTGCGCCGGTGCATATCCTCGCTGAATGAAATAACATTATATGGCAGGCGCTGGAGTTCTTCCACAGATTTGACGCTGCTTTCCCGCAATTTCTGGTGTGTGGCATGTACCAGATCGGTCACTTCCATGCCGATCAGGCGGCGAATTACGCGGTGGCGGGAGAGATCATCCAGTACCGGCCCTCGCCAGCCCACATTTTCAACCAGGATCTCCCACAGGGTAATGCCATCCAGCATATCAGGCGTTATCATCCCGGAGCGTAATCCATCATCCAGGTCGTGAGTTGTGTAAGCCAGCTCATCTGCCGCATTGGCGATTTGGGCTTCCAGGTTGCCGCGCAGGTCAGGATTGTATTCCACCGCGTCGGCAATATCGTACTCCGACTCGTGCTTTACAATCCCCTCACGCACCTCCCAGGTCAGGTTCAAACCGGGAAAGTCCGGGTAGCGCGATTCGAGCAGGGTAACAATGCGCAAGGATTGTTTATTATGGTCGAAGCCACCGTGATCGCGCATCAGGCGGCTTAATGCGACCTCACCGGAATGACCGAAGGGGGAGTGGCCCAGGTCATGCGCCAGGCAGATCGCCTCCACCAGATCCTCGTTTGCACCCAAGGCGCGGGATATGGTGCGAGCGATTTGAGCAACCTCCAGGGTGTGCGTTAACCGGGTCCGATAATAATCGCCCTCATAGTTGATAAATACCTGGGTTTTATACTCCAGCCGCCGGAATGCGGTGGTGTGCAGAATGCGGTCGCGATCACGTTGAAATGAAGTGCGGTATTCCGGCTCGTGATCGGCGTGGGTGCGGCCTCGGGAATCCTTGGAGCGCATTCCATAAGGCGCTAATGCCTGGTCCTCGAAAGCTTCCAATTGTTCGCGGGAATTGATCATAATAGTGTCCAGTCTGACCTGTTCAAAAGCAGATCTCAATCACGCTATTGCATATCTTGCAGATCGGCACGCAGGACCGTACCGATCGGTTCTCCAGTCAGTGCACGCTGCAGGTTGCCGGGTGCTGCGCCTGAGAAGACCTGGACGTGTAAGCCTGGATGCTTTTGCACTAATGCCAGGCTTTGCTGCACCTTGCTGAGCATGCCTCCGGTGACGTCTGTTGCATCTGAACCACCCAGAGATGGAAGAATGTCCGGCAGTGAGGCAGGTGTGATCGTTGGAATGAGCCGTGTACACTTCGGATAGTCCTCCCACACACCTTCTTCTAAGCCGGCAAGTAAAATGCGGTCCGGCGGCAGGTACCCGGCTAAATACGCGAACAGGTCTTCGGTCGATAAAATTGTCCCACCGCGCTGCTCGTCAAACACGACGTCGCCGTGGACAACCGGCAGCAGCCCAGACTCCAGTGCCGCCCGGATAGGATTCAGATCCCATATTTTCACCTGTCCGTTCAAACTGGTTACGCTCGCAGATGGGGAAAAAGAAATCACCGGTAAGCCAGCAGCATAGAATGCATCTACTACAAGGCGGGTCAGGGAGGTAGCTTCATACCACACCTCGGCAAAGCCTCGCCAACCTTCCGGACTGGCTACCCCGGCGCGAGTGCCGTAGCGCTTGGCAGGGATATGTCCAAAAGAACCGGAACCGTGCCCGATGATCAGCATAAATTCCTTTTGGTTTGTGAAGACACTGCCGATCTCGTCCGCCAATCTGCTGAGCACTTCCTGGCGGGCGACATGTGCCCTGGATTTTTCGGTGATCAGCGATCCTCCGAGCTTGAGGTAGTATAGGGAAGGGTGGTTTTCGATATTGGACATGTTGGGATGTTCAAACCGCTTTTTTCGATCGGTGTTATTATCCACGAACAGAGGTGATGATTGTCTGGGAGGCGCCAGCGTTCACCAGTGCTTCAGCCACAAAGGATGCATATTGGGGGGAAACCAGGGCGATCATATTCCCTCCCCGCCCACCTCCGGAGAGCTTTGCCCCTTCTGCTCCGGCATCCAGTGCTGCGCCTACCAGGCGATCCAGCTCTGGAGACGACACACCCAGCTCCTGCAGCCATTGGTGATCCTGAGTCATCAGTGAGCCGATCTCGTATGGCTCACCAGAGGCAATCAATCGTCGTGCGTCATGTGAAATTTCCCCAATCGCCTCAAAGATGGGTTCCAGGCTCTCGGGATCATCTTGCCAGTTCCGACGCACATCTCCAACTGCGACCAATGTCGGGCTGGCAATACCGGTATTACCAATGACGATAGTGAAGGGCTGCGGCGTTTGCAGCAGCTCGATTGGCTGACCGCGCACAAAGTACACCGGTCTGGCATAGGTGATCACTGTGTTATCGATTCCGGAGGGGGTGCCGTGATAGATCTTATCCACCTCGAAAGCGATGGCATTGATGGTCTCATTGCTCAGAGGGTTCCCTACAAAGGTGGACAAAGCGCGGAGTATGACCACGCTTACAGCCGCGCCAGACCCCAACCCTGAAGCCACCGGGATGGTCGAGGTGATGCGCAGCGTGCAGGCTGGTAGGCGGGCCAACCCCAACGCTTGCATGCAGCCTTCTACTGCAGCCGCAATTGGATGTCCCCGGGGCAAATCCTGCAGGTCTGCTTCGAGTTCGATCACCGGCGCCTGGATGTGCACCCTGCCGGCAGGGCCGCGGGGATCGGCGGTGATGATCGCCTTTGCCTTAACCTGCGTCACCGGGATGGCAATGGCGGGCTGTCCATAAACGACCGCATGCTCTCCCAGCAGGATTATTTTTCCGGGAGCTGTAGCTGAAATGGCGGGCATAATAATCTAAAACACGTAAAAGATGAGCAGAACAGAGAAACCCCACAGGGTCATCGCTGCCAGCAGAGGCCTGTCTTCGAGCAGCACCTCTTCCGGCGCGCCGCCGCTGTGTTTGACCTGAATCAAATATAAATAACGGAAGATCCCATAGATCACAAATGGGATGGTCAGCATCATAATGTGATTCTCGGGCAGGTTTGGAGCAGAGAACGTGTACAGGCTGTATGCAATGATCGTCGTGCCAGAGACAATTGTGATGAGCTGGTCGAGCAGCGGTAAGGTATAGCCATCCAGGACACTCCGGGTAGAGTTTGCGCCGCTTGCCAGCTGAGCCAACTCAGCCCGGCGCTTGCCGAATCCCAGGTACAGAGACCCCAAGGTGACAACCACGTAAAGCCATGGGGAGAAACGGGCTACCTGGATCAACACAACCCCGGCAGCAACTCGCAGCACAAATCCCAGGGCGATCGTGAAAACATCCAATAAGGGGATGTGTTTGATCCAGAAGGAATACGCCAGGTTGACCAGCAGGTAGGTAAGAGCAATCCAACCAAACGCCAGCGAAAGCCAGAAGGCAGCCGGGATGATTACCACGATGATGAAAGCAGCGACCATCCTGGCAGTGCTGATAGGGAGCTTACCAGATGCGATCGGACGGCGGCGTTTATCGGGATGCTGCCGGTCGGCCTCGATATCGGCAATATCGTTGATAATATATACAACCCCAGACAGCAGACAGAAGATGATAAAACCTGCGGTTGTACGCAGGACGGCATCTAAATTGCCGGGTCTCAATTGTCGGTCAAACACCAGTGCCGCAAAGAGGACGAAATTTTTTGTCCACTGGCGGGGTCGCATCGTTTTGATCAAAGCAGCCAGGGTGGGGAGAATCATGGCGTTATGATAGCATGAGTTTTATCGAAGCGTAAGGGAGCTTACACCGATTCCATATCAGGGAATCCGTGCTAAAATATCTTTTACTGGATCGGTGGTCGTCCCAGTCCTTTGCCTGGGGCGGCGTTGGGGTTCTCCGCTGATTTTTATCCCATCGAAAAGTGCCGCCGTTCTTACCGGAGCCGCAAAGGAATAAGCTGATCCATGGCAATTTGGAATAATTACTATCTTGCACACACGGCAATGGAAGCCTTAGATGCCCTTGCTGAGTCTAAAGGGCCAGCTCGTTTGGTTGCTGGTGGAACTGACCTGCTCCTGGAGCTTCAGCAGAACCTGAAGCCTCCCGTCGACACCCTGGTAGATGTCAGCGAAATCCGTGAAATGACCGTCATCGAAATCCGCCAGGGGATGTTGTTTATAGGCGCTGCGGTGCCATTGAATAAAATCGTCGCATCGCCGGATGTGAAAACACATGCCCAGGCTCTGCACGAAGCTGCAGCCCTTATCGGCGGTCCTCAGGTGCGCAATACTGCATCGCTCGGCGGAAATGTCGCCCACGCTCTGCCTGCTGCAGACGGCACGATCTCACTGCTGGCATTGGGAGCCAAGGCAGTGGTTTTTAATCGGTCGGGTCAAAGCCTCGTAAATATAGAAGAACTCTTTTCTGGGCCTGGAAAATCTACTCTCGATCCTGTGAATGAAATCCTGATCGGTTTTTACCTGGCGTTGAAAAAGGATAACCAGGGTTCAGCTTTCCAGCGGGTGATGCGACCACAAGGGGTCGCTATCGCCATCCTTAACTTTGGGATGTGGGTGGATCGAGAGGCAGACTGCGTCCACGACATCCGGATTGCGATTGGGCCATCGGGTCCGACGCCACTGCGCGCCCGGAAAGCTGAACAGATGCTGCGAGGTCAGCATCCATCCGAGTCCTTGCTTGCGGATGCTCTGAGTGCCATTCATGCCGAAGTACACTACCGCACCAGCCCCCATCGGTCAACTGCTGAATATCGCCACCAGGTGACGGATGTGCTTTTCTCCAGCACGTTTGCATCCGCCTGGGAGCGAGCCGGTTTATTGGTGTAATGATCAATTAACGTAGCGAGGTATATGATGCAGGTTACTGTCAATGGTAAACCCTATAGCTTCGAGCCGCAGCCGGGCGAGATGCTCTCCGACCTGCTCAGAGAGCGCTTTGGCCTGACTGGTACGAAAATTGGTTGTAACGAAGCGGAATGCGGCGCCTGTACGGTCTTGGTCGATGGCGCTCCGGTGCTGTCTTGTGTCTACCCATCTGCCAGAGCGCAGGGTAAGCATGTAATCACCATCGAAGGTCTGGCGGCGAACCCTGGCTATTTGATGACAGAAGTACCCGCTTCAGCCGGATCTACTGCGGGTAAGCTGCACCCTCTCCAGGAAGCATTTATCCTGCATGGAGCCGTTCAATGCGGTTTTTGCATACCTGGGCAGCTTATGACAGCTTATGCGCTCCTGGAGACCAATCCAGATCCATCTGAAGATGATATCCGCCACGCCTTGAAGGATACCCTGTGTCGCTGCGCCGGGTATCCAACCATTATTCGAGCAGTTCAGGCGGCAGCCGAGGCCATCCGCACCGATGCACCTATAGCACCGCCCGACCTCAGCTCATCCTCGCTTCCTTTGGAAATCATTGGCACATTGCAAATGCGGCCCGACGCAATCGGGAAAGTCACCGGCGAGGCTATTTACACGGATGACATAAAATTCGATGGTCTGCTGCACGCACGTGTATTGCGTGCGGGGGAGCCGCATGCAATCGTTAAGCGCATCGATATCGAACGCGCCCGCCGGCTGGCAGGTGTACAGGCGGTACTGACCGCCGATGATATTCCCGGTGAGGTCAACCACGGATTGGTTGTCTATGACTGGCCGGCTATGGTAGGTGTGGGAGAGCGCGTGCGATATGTGGGTGACGCCATCGCAATCGTAGCCGCCGAGACACGCGACATTGCTGGCCGGGCGTTGGAACTCATTGAAGTAGACTACGAGCCTCAGCCAGTTATCTCCGATCCGGTTTACGCACGCAATCCGGATGCGCCAGCCTTACACCCCAATGGAAATTTGCTGAAACATATCAAGGTGCGCAAGGGGTCAGTTGAGGATGGATTTAACGAGGCGGATATCGTCCTGGAGCATACGTATTTCACCCCAACCACCGATCACGCTTTCCTGGAGCCTGAGTGCAGCATCGCTCATCCAACGGCGGATGGGCGCATGGAGATTTATGTCGGGTCGCAGATCCCATATTCTGACCGCAGCCAGGTTGCACGTGCCTTGGGCTGGCCTGATGAACGTGTGCGAGTAATTGGCCAGCTCATGGGTGGCGGCTTTGGCGGGAAAGAGGACATCGCTGGTCAAATCCATGCTGCGCTGCTGGCGGATAAGACCGGTCGACCAGTCAAACTGCTTTTCGACAGACATGAGAGCTTACTGGTGCATCCGAAGCGGCATGCCACCCAGATTCGAGTCAAGATGGGTGCCCAGCGGGACGGTCATTTGACCGCAGTGGAGACCGAGCTTTATGGTGATACTGGCGCCTATGCTTCACTGGGGGATAAGGTGATGACACGCGCCACCACGCACTCCTCGGGACCATACGAAGTGCCTCACGTACGCGCTGACTGCTATGCCATGTACACCAACAACCCGCCATCTGGGGCTTTCCGCGGTTTCGGGGTGACCCAATCGGCGTTTGCGGTCGAGAGCATGATGGATGTCCTGGCAGAAAAGCTCGGCATCGATCCAGTTGAGCTTCGGCGCATGAATGCATTGCATGTAAATAGCATCACCAACACCGGGCAGCTGCTTGGGGAGAGCGTTGGCTTAATGGAATGCATCGATAGGGTGGATGCCGAGATGCGCCGTCTGGAGCCCGGCGATCCATTCCGACCCCGACCCGTCGAAGGTGAGCCTTACCGGGTGCGCGCCTGGGGATTTGCCGTCGGCTATAAGAACACGGGGCTGGGAGGTGGTGCTCCGGATTGCGCCGGCGCTGAGGTAGAGCTGAGCGCTGATGGCATGCTCGAGGTCCGGACAGCCTCGGCTGAGCTTGGTCAGGGTTTAGTTACCGTGCTGCAGATGATCGTGGCTCAGGAATTTAACCTGTCGCCGTTGCAGGTACGTGTTCTGGTCATGGACACCGATCTCACCCCGGATGGCGGACCGACTACTGCCTCCCGCCAGACATTTGTCACTGGGAATGCAGCGCGCCTGGCAGCTCAAACTCTGCGCCAGGCGATTGCTACCACGCTGGCGGAAAAATATGACCAACCACCAGAGAATATCCGTTTTATCGAGGGTCTGGCGCAGGTCGATGGACATACGATCCCCCTGGGTGACGTGGTTGCTCTACTTCACGCAGAGGGGCGGGAACCGCGCGCTCTGTATGAATACTGGGCTCCAGAAACCATGCCCCTGGGGAAGGGCGGTGATATGCATTTTGCCTTCTCATTTGCCGCCCAGGCTGCCCAGGTGGAGGTTGATACCCGCACCGGTGAAGTGAGCGTGCTGCGTGTGATTGCAGCCAATGACGTGGGGAAAGCACTGAACCCGCTCGGCTTGCAGGGCCAGGTAGAGGGTGGGGTAATGATGGGAATCGGAAACGCCCTGACCGAGCATTTTATTGTGGAAGACGGGTATGTTTTCACCGACCATCTGGCGCGCTACCGAATGCCGTCGATCACCCACACGCCCGAAATCACCTCTCTGGTGGTTGAGCATCCCGTATCCACAGGTCCATATGGTGCTAAAGGAGTAGGGGAAATCGTCAGCATTCCCACTACCCCCGCCATCACCAATGCCATCTACAACGCAGTGGGTGTGCGCATCGATCGCCTGCCTGTCGACCAGGCGATGATCTTGCGTCACATCTCTCAGCGCGGCAATGTCAGCATACCGATGAAATAACGGGCGTCCCCAATCTATAAGAGTGTGAACAGCGAACGGAGGGGACTGAATGAATGATGACCGACATTCACTGGATTGGCTGAAGTGGGCACGTGAGATCCAGGCGCTGTCGCAGACTGGATCCCATTATGCTCTCAATGACTTTGACCGCCACCGCTATCAGCGTTTGCTTGAGATAGCTGCGGAGATCACTGCACAGCACACCCGCTTACCGTATCCATCATTGGTGGAGATATATACCAGCCAGATCGGCTACGCAACACCACGCGTGGATGTGCGCGGGGCAGTTTTCTGCGACGGCAAGCTGCTGATGGTGCGCGAACGGATGGATGGAGGCTGGACCATGCCCGGGGGTTGGGCAGACGTGGGCGATATCCCATCGAATGCCGTCGAGCGTGAGGTATGGGAAGAGGCAGGCTTCCGGGTGAAGGCAAGCAAGGTAATCGGTGTATATGATGCCAACCGTAGCGGTCCATTGGAGCTCTTCCATGCCTTTAAGATAGTCTTCATGTGCGATCTGATAGGAGGTGAAGCTCGCGCCAGCGAAGAAACATCCGAAGTGGCGTTCTTTGGACAAGATGAGATTCCCACTAATTTATCTGGGGAGCGGACGCGGCCGCACCATGTCCGGGATGCGTATTTCGCTTTGCAGCACCCAGATTGTCCGACCTTGTTCGATTAATCTGAGCGGACTATCCATGCTGATCACTGAACTGCCCTTCAATCTCCCGGGAAAAATCTACCGCAGCCAGATGCCATTTGGATTGTACGATCCGAATGGGGCGGTTTATGCCGCTTACCAGGCAGCCAATGTGACCCTGGTTGTCGTGCTGGCTACCATTGAGGAGATACTGCGAAAAACCGGGCAAGATTTGCTGGCGTTTTATGCGCAGGAAGGCATGCAAGTCCTGCATCTACCCATTCCTGATTTCGGCACACCGGATATGCCAGAACTGAGAAAAACTGTCAGCGAGGCAATATCCGCAGCTCAATCGGGCACCAACCTGGCGATCCATTGCTCTGCGGGCATTGGCAGGACGGGCTTGTTTGTGGCCTGTATAGCAATACAATTATTAGATCTTTCGGGGGAAGAAGCCATCCGCTGGACGAGAAAATATATCCCTGCCGCAGTGGAAACCCCCAATCAAATGCGGCTGGTGTACGATTTTCGCGAGGAGGAGTAAAAGCGATGCTGATCACGAATTCCAGGCTGGTTACCTGGGATGAACCGAACCAGATCCTGGAAAACCAGGCGGTATATATCCAGGGAGATAAGATCGCCGAGATCGGGCCAGAGCGCGAGCTGCTCGATAGGCATCCGGGAGAGGAACGTATCGACACCGAGGGTCAATATGTAATGCCGGGCAATATCTGCGCCCATACCCATTTCTACGGCGCTTTTTCGCGCGGCATGGCAATTCCTGGACCAGTTCCCAAAGACTTTCCTGAAATCTTGCAGAAGCTCTGGTGGCCCCTGGATCGTTCTCTGCGGATGGAAGATGTGCGTGCTTCGGCTGAGGTTATGGTTCTGGATGCCATCAAACACGGCACCACCACTTTGATCGACCATCATGCTTCTCCAAACGCAATCGATGGATCATTGGATGTGATTGACGATGTTGTCGAGCGAGCCGGAGTAAGGGCGGTCCTCTGCTACGAGGTGACCGACCGGGATGGTGAAGGTAAAGCTCAGGCAGGCATCCGGGAAAATGTGCGCTTCTTCAATAAGATAAAGTCTCAGCCGGAGAATGCCAGCCGCATCAGGGCGACCTTTGGATTGCATGCCAGCCTGACGCTCTCAGATGCGACCCTGGAAGCGAGCGTCCAGGCTGCCCCATCCAACTCCGGGTTTCATATCCATGTAGCGGAGCATGAAATCGACCAATATGACAGTCTGGCGAAATCGGGCGTGCGGGTTGTGGACCGGCTGCACCGCTACGGTATCCTTGGACCGCACTCGATTGTGGTACACGCCATCCATGTGGATGCTCGGGAGGTCGGTCTGCTGGCGCAAACCGGCACCTGGGTGACACACCAGCCGCGCTCTAATATGAATAATGGGGTAGGGGTGGCCCAGGTAGAATCTTTACTGCGAGCAGGAGTGAATGTCTGCCTCGGTACGGATGGCTTCTCGCATACCATGTGGGAGGAATGGAAGACCACTTACTTGGTGCACAAATTGTGGCACCGCGACCCACGCCGTATGAACGGCATGGAAGTCACCAATATTGCGGTTTATAATAACGCTGCTCTGGTGGGCACTTTCTTTCGAGAGGCTCCGGTTGGTATCCTGATGCCTGGCGCATATGCTGACCTGATTTTCGTTGATTATCACCCACACACTCCGATGACTGCCGAAAACCTGCCGTGGCATATCATCTTCGGATTCCACGAGAGTATGGTGACAACCACGATGGTGAGCGGAAAACTGTTAATGGTCGATCGCAAAGTCTTGACCATGGATGAAGAAGAGATCACCCACCGCGCTCGGGAACAAGCCCCAGCAGTATGGCGGCGATATGAGCAGCAGTTTCGACCCTGAAAAGGGGGGTTCAATTATGCAACA
>Ga0209286_1000057_pt1 | contig 21537 bp, 20 predicted proteins | sample PPLLak1March2015_2_FD_187250 | JGI IMG/M metagenome (GOLD analysis project Ga0209286, IMG submission 187250) | Freshwater sediment microbial communities from Prairie Pothole Lake near Jamestown, North Dakota, USA - PPLs Lake P8 Core (3) Depth... | ecosystem: Environmental > Aquatic > Freshwater...
GACGAAAACACCGAAAAGGTCTCTCAAAAACATGAAGGGATTTACCGTGGAATAATAGTTGTTCCATATAGCAACAGTGATGTATTTGTCCAAGGCATGCATGAGAAGCAGAAGCATAAAACCGCCGTAGATACAAATATGCATGACCCATCTCAGCAAGTCTTCTTTCAAGATCCTGAGTTGGAGGAGAGCATCGAGAACGAAGACCTTGAGCAGGGTAAGGATCTTGGGGCTGAAAACGGTTAGCAGAATTCCCTTGAGGGCAGAAAAAAACCTCTCCGAGGTCGGAATCTCAATCGATTGAATACCGATCTTGTAACGGAACCAGGTGGAAATTTTATAGAGAAGGCCTAGACTGAAAATGGAGAGGGCAACGTATAAGGAGGTAGAAAGGAACATGGAATTATTTCCCTCCCCTGAATTGAGCGCATAAAGGAACTAGGGAACTTGTGAATTTTTTAATTTAGACACCCCATTCGTAAATCAATACCCCTCTTTTGTCAAGTCAAAAATAAACCCATTTGTAATCCCTCAGTTATGGATGCTACCCTTGGGTAGGGGAGGCTTTAGCCTCCCTATTTAAGGCAACTGAAGTCGCCCCTACCCCACGAGACTGAGGGATTACACCCATTTCTGATTGAACTTTTCTTGACAAAATCGAAAACTTTACATACCTTATTTTAACTTCCAGCGTCCTCCTTTTCAAGGCTACTAAAGATGCGATTTGGGTTTCATATCTCCATCGCAGGAGGGTTTTCAAAGATCATCGGAAGGGCTAAGGTCCGAGGTTGCGAAACCATCCAGTTCTTCTCCCGGAACCCACGGGGGTGGAGATATGGACCCCTCGATAAGAACGAGGTTGGCCTTTTCCGGTCTCTGGTGAAACCGTCTGCTCTCTTCCCCCTCTTTCTCCATCTCCCTTATCTGCCTAATCTCGCTTCCCCGGATTCAAATTACCGGAACCGGTCCATCCGCTCGATTGTTACGGATCTAAAAAGGGCAGAGCAGATAGGAGCCCCATACCTCATCATTCATATCGGCCATCGAATGGAAGCCTCCGAGGATCAGGCTCTTGAGGCTGTCTCTCAAGGAATCGATCAAGCCTTCGAAAGGGCGAAAAATTCTGTCATCCTTCTACTCGAAAATACGGCAGGCCAGGGAACGGAAATCGGCTATAACTTTGAACACCTCAGAACGATCCTCGATGGCGTTTACGATCGGGAAAGGATGGGAATCTGCCTCGATACGGCCCATGCCTTTGAGGCAGGATATGATCTATCAAGAAAAGAGGGGATTGAACAGGCGCTGGAATCGTTTCATCGAACGATCGGCCTCAAACGACTCCATCTTCTTCATCTGAACGATTCAAAGACGCCTCTGGGATCAAGAAAGGATCGCCACTGGCACATCGGTGAGGGTTATATTGGAAAGGAAGGGTTTAGGGAACTCATCAATCATCCATCCATAAGAACCCTTCCTGGGATCATGGAGACTCCCAGGAAAGATACGGTCGAAGATTTAAAGAATATGAGGGTGATCCGAAGTCTTATGGAATGAGGGAGGTTCAACCAAAAGTCCACTCAATCCCATTTGGCCACCCAATCCGAAATCATCTTATTCAATTTCTTCTTCTGGTCATCGTTTAAATTCTTCTGAAAGTCGAGCATGAGATCGAAGCCCCGGTTGATCCGCTGGGTCCCCTCCCGAAAGGATCCCTGAAGAAGGGAAGTCATCTTTTCAATATTTGCGGTCTCCTTTCCCCCTTCCTCTTTGATCTTTAGCATGGCTTCTTTTTTCTCGATCCGGCCTTCCTGAAAATTCTGCCGAAGGTCCAACTTAAGCTTCTCTAGAAGGATCTTCTGATCCTGATTCAGTTCCAGCTTGGCCGCTGTTTTGTCTGCCATCTTAACGAAACCCTTTTCGGCCTCGGCCATGGTATCGATTTTTGGATGGCACCCGGCAACCAAGATCCCGAACAGAATCACCACAAAAAGACACCTGAATGTACGGTTCCAATTCATCTTCGTTTTTCCCCTTTCTCTTGGAATGAATCCTTACAATTACATCATAAAACCTGGGGGGAAAGATTTCCACTTCACCTGACCCGCTGGGCGAATCGGTTTTCTAAGATCACCTCATCGACAATCTCTCCGCAGAAGATGCATCTCCAACCGAAAAATTGTTCGTGGGGACCATAAAATTTCTCATAGACCATAATACCGCCGCACCGATGACATCTCATAGGAACCTCCCTTATTAAAAATAGCATTGGGTTAGAAAATTCTTGCAAACGGCGTACAGAAAGTAAATGGGTTGAATCCTGTATTTTTGAGGGGAAAATACTGTATTTGAAGGGTCGGAATTGTAGACCACGAAGCATGTTGAGATGACAAGTGATCTCCTTTGGATGGATACAAAGACCCTCTTGCGAAACAACCACTGAGTACCATAGAATGAGACTTATGTCGGGGGCTGAAAATTTGAAAAATGAGATGATCCGAGGCCCCAGATACTCTCGGAGGATACGGCCATGGCACCCAAATTTTTCAGTGAAAGGAATTTGAGGTTTTTGCTTTATGAGGTCTTTGATGTCGCGTCGCTTACCCGATACGACACCTATAAAGAATACGATGGTAAAATGCTTGAGATGGTCTTAAAAGCAGCGATGGAACTGGCCGAGGGTCTTCTTTGGCCCAACTTCCAGGAAATGGATAAGAATCCACCGGAGTTAGTAGATGATCAGATTAAGGTTCATCCCTCAGTGAGAAAGTTCTTAGAGAAATGCGGTGAAGGGGGCTGGATTGGTACCGGCATCCCTTTTGAGTGGGGAGGGCAACAGCTTCCTCAGATGATCACACACGTGTGCACATTCATCTTTGCCGCAGCCAATTATTCCGCTTCTGTATATCCTGGTTTGACTTCAGGAGCCGCTCGTCTCATTCTCAACTTTGGAGGAGAGGAGATGAAAAAAACCTATCTTCCAAAGATGCTTGCTGGAACGTGGCAGGGAACCATGGCCTTAACTGAACCAGAAGCGGGGAGTTCACTCTCCGATATTACGACGATCGCTGAGCCTATGGATAACAATACTTATAAAATAAAAGGTCAAAAAATATTTATATCGGCTGGAGACCACGACGCGGTTGAAAATGTGGTTCATCTCATGCTGGCAAAGATCAAAGGCGCACCTGCAGGTGTAAAAGGAATTTCCCTTTTCGTCGTACCCCAAAAGCGGATTGATGAGAGGGGCCAATTGGTGTTTAACGACGTGGTCACCTCTGGAATGTTTCACAAATTGGGCTACAGAGGATGTCCCATTGCCCAACTCAGCATTGGGGACAACGACGACTGCCGAGGCTACCTCGTGGGTGAACCCCATAAAGGACTCGTTTATATGTTTCAGATGATGAATGAGGCACGAATTGAAGTAGGAGTGGGAGCAACGGCCATCGCTACGGCTGCCTATTATGCTGCCTTGGACTATAGCAAAAAGCGACTCCAAGGGAGAAGATTGTCGACGAAGGATCCCACCCTGCCTCAGGTACCTATCGTCGAACACCCTGATGTGAAGCGCATGCTGCTTTTCCAGCGTTCCATTATAGAAGGATCTCTCGCTTTGCTGATCCAATGTGGGAGATATGCCGATCTCGGGAGCGTTCTCACTGAAGAAGAGAAAGAGAAGAACGAGCTTTTGTTGGATCTCTTAACTCCGGTTGCCAAAAGCTATCCATCAGAAATGGGTCTGCTTTCTATTAGTGCGGGTTTACAGTGTCTGGGTGGGTCAGGTTACTGTGACGACTATCCTTTAGAACAATATTATCGGGACGCACGGATTCATCCAATCCATGAGGGCACCACGGGGATACACGGATTAGACCTTCTGGGTCGGAAAGTTATGATGAGCGGTGGAAAAGCGTACAAACTCTACTTGGAAGAAGTGCAAGGAACCATTCTTGGAGCGGAAAAATTTGAGGAGCTCGAATCCTATGCGCAGCAACTCAAACAATCTTTGGAAACGCTTCAAAAAGTTACCGCTCATTTGATGGAGGTGGGGAAAAAAGAAACGCCTGAACTCTTCTTGGCTGACGCCACCCTCTACCTGGAGTTCTTTGGAATCATCTCTGTGGCCTGGCAATGGCTTGTCCAGGCCACGGCTGTGATGAAGGCTCTGAGGAACCGTCCAGACGGGGTAGAATCAAATTTTTATACTGGTAAGTTTTTTGCCTTCCGTTATTTCTTTGAGTATGAGCTTCCGAAAATCCAAGGCTTAGCCAAACGGTTGATGAATAGCGACGGATTGACTGTTGAAATAAAGCCTGATTATTTCTTCGACTGACAAGGTTATGTTCTGATATTCCTTTTGGTATGAAGAATAATGGAAAAACTCTTTGCTGTCTGCGCTCCAGGGTTGGAGCCATTCACTGCACTGGAACTTGATCAGTCAGATCTGAGTGGCAGCCATCCCTCTTTCCAGTCAAAACATTTTCTGACAGAGAAAGGGTCTCACTATGGCCGGCAAGTGCCCCGCAAGCCCTGCCTTTCAGGCGGGGCCGAGGGGCACAATCAGAATGAAAATTTCCTTTCCGGGAAGCCCCCGCCGTGCCTGTCCCGTCTTAACGGGATGGGCGGGGAGCTTCAATCAGGGGGCGTAGAATTTCAAGGCTCTCTTCATGACGTCTATCGGGCCAGTCTCTATCTCCGCACTGCAAGCCGCGTGCTAGTCCGGCTTGGCGAGTTTTACGCCTCCGCATTTCCTGAACTCCGGCGTAAGGCGAGTCGTCTGCATTGGGAAAATTATCTTGCACCGGAACGACCGATTGCATTACGCGTTACCTGCCAAAAGTCACGTTTGTATCACGAGGCCGCTGTCGCCGAGCGGTTGGCAGGGGCGATTGCCGACAGGCTGGGGAAGCCCCCACCCGTTCAGAAATACCACGAAGACATGAGCACAGACTTTCCCCAGTTGATCGTTGTCCGGTTAGTGGATAATCTCTGTACCATCAGCATGGACTCCTCCGGAGCGCTTCTTCACAGGCGCGGTTATCGGCTTGCCACAGCGAAGGCACCTCTCAGGGAAACCCTTGCCTCCGCAATGGTGATGGCCTCCGGATGGGATATGACCTCCCCTTTTCTTGATCCATTTTGCGGCTCAGGGACCATTCCTATCGAAGCAGCACTACTGGCCAGAAGGGTTCCGGCGGGTTATTCGCGGCGGTTTGCATTTATGGACTGGCCTAATTTTGATTCCAAGTTCTGGAATGAGTTGCTAGCCCATGCTGGTAAGGCAATCGCATCGGACATCCCTAAAATTATTGCCTCAGACAGGGATGCAGGAGCAATCCAGGCCGCACAGGCCAATGCAGAGCGGGCAGGTGTGGCAGATTGCATCGAGTTTTCACGCAAGGCTATCTCTGCAATAGACCCTCCCCCTGGTCCAGGCTGGATGGTTACCAACCCACCCTATGGGGTACGGTTGAAGAAAACGGACGACTTGCGAAACTTATATGCACAACTTGGCAAGGTTCTTCGTACCAGATGCCCCGGCTGGCGTGTGACCATACTCTGTGGTCGTGTTCAGCTTATTCGTAGTACTGGATTGGAGTTCGATAAGGGAATATCCATGAAGAACGGCGGATTGAAGGTGAAGTTGCTAAGGTGCCTCGTTAAGTCCTAACCCGGCATAGCCGGAACCAAACAGGTTATTCGAGTTGAAAAAATCCGAAATCCGAATATCGAAATCCGAAACAAATCCGAATTTCCAAAATTCAAATTTCCTAAACTTTTCTTGTTTCGAACATTTGGAATTTGGTCATTTGAGATTGTTTCGAATTTCGGGTTTCGTGCTTCGGATTTATAATCATCCTCGCTGAGAAATAATTTTGTTGCCATTTTGCGTATAATCATATTCGTAAGGGCCCCATGAAGGATGATGTGACATGATTCTCATCTATCCTCCTGTTGTCAAACCGTGTGAACCTCCAGCGGGGATAGCAAAGCTCTGTGGCGCCTTGAATCACCACGGAATAAAATACAGGGTTTGGGATGCGAATTTGGAAGGTCTTCTCAGCCTTCTGAAGGTTCCACCCGTGTCATTGGATACCTGGACCTGCCGGGCATTCCGTCATCTTTCAAGACATCTCACCTCGTTGAACGGTTGGGACGCTTATCAAGATGATGGCCGTTATCGCCGGGCAATAAAGGATTTGAACCGGCTTCTCGAGAGGGCGGCACGTTCCAGTCGTGTACGCCTGAGGTTGGCGAATTACGAACATGAAGAACTCTCTCCGGCAAGGAGCACAGATCTCGCCAGAGCCGCAGAAAATCCGGAAGATAATCCCTTCTATCCCTGTTTTAGAAAACGGCTCAGGGAGCTTTTAGAAAGTGAACAACCTTCCATGATTGGATTTTCGCTGAACTATTTAAGCCAGGCCCTGTGTACGTTCGCAATGATCGGTTTTCTTAGAAAGGAGTGGCCCGGGGTAAAATTGGTTTTGGGCGGAGGGCTCGTGACTTCATGGATGAGAAGACCTCATTGGCGTAATCCCTTTGAGGGCCTGGTAGATCATCTTGTAGCTGGACCAGGAGAAATCCCCTTGCTTTCCCTCATCGGTGGAACGGACTTCATCGGAAATCATCATTACAAGCCCGATTATGATTCTCTCCCCATAAGAGATTATTTTGCCCCCGGGCCAATTCTTCCCTACAGTCCTTCAAGTGGATGTTACTGGAATAGGTGTTCATTTTGTCCGGAAAGGGCCGAGAGAAATCCTTATGTTGCTATTCCTGTTGAGCAGGTGATCCTTGATCTTCTTCACCTGGTTGATAGACAGAAACCGGTTCTCATCCATCTGCTGGACAACGCGATCAGTCCGTCACTGATGAAGGCAATTTCTGAACATCCTCCGGGTGTCCCATGGTATAGCTTTGCCAGGATGACTCGCCATCTTACCGACCCGGATTTCTGTTTAGCCCTGAAACGGTCAGGATGTGTGATGTTAAAACTTGGTCTGGAATCGGGAGACCAGACCGTGCTCGACGATCTGCAAAAGGGGGTCAATCTTGAAGAGGCTTCATCAGCTCTTAAGAATCTGAAAGAAGCGGGGATTGCCACCTATGTCTACCTTCTTTTTGGAACTCCCCCGGAAGGTCTGATAGAAGCACGAAAGACCCTTGATTTTGTTGTTAGACATCACGATTGCATTGGTTTCTTGAATCTTGCCATATTCAATATGCCGACCTATGGGCCCGAAGCCCAACGGATGGAAACAAGAACCTTTTATGAAGGTGACCTTTCCCTTTATACGAGTTTCGACCATCCAAAAGGGTGGAACAGGCAATTGATCAGGCAATTTCTGGACAAGGAATTCAAAAGACATCCTGCCGTTGCATCAATTCTGAGAAGAGATCCTCCTACATTTACTTCTAACCACGCCCCCTTCTTTGTCATGAATTCTAAACATTCCATCCCACGGCTCCCCCCTTTTTCAAAGGAGGGAAATTAGAAGTCTCCCTTTTGTAAAGGGAGATTTAGAGGGATTTGTATGAAACCATCACCTTACCCTGGCAAGTATCAAATGTGGTATTGACTTCGGTATAACTTTTTGTCATAAGAATTTTATGGAAACAGCAATATCCATTCCAGATGAAATATTTCGGGAAATAGAAAGGTTTTCTAAGGAGCATCGGTATTCGAGAAGCCAAGTGTTCGTGATGGCAGTCAAGGAATTCTTAGATAAATTCAAATCTAAGGAACTTTTCAATGCTCTGAACGAGGTCTATTCAGAACCCGAGTCTTTAGAAGAAACAACTTTAAGAGAAAAAAGCAAGGCCTACTATTCTAAAAAAAATATTGAAAGAAGGGCAGTGAAAATTAGCAAGTTGAAACGGAGCCGTCATCTGATCAACCGAATGCGTCGGAAAGCAACAGTCAAGATGACGACGGATGAGATCTTGGCGCTGACCCGAGGGTAACTCATGGACATCCTTCCCTGATTTTTTTATCGGAGCCCATGCCGCTGTTGTTGGAATCCCTTTGCTAACCAGGGATATCGCTCGCTATCGAACCTATTTCCAAAAGCTCAAAATAATCACCTCGGTTTCATAACGTTTGACAATGGATTAGCAAATCTAACTCTTTCAATTCTCATTTCAAGCACAGGCACACTTCCACCTGAATTAACAAACACCATCAGATTTGGAAGTGGCTTCCCCCTAACAAAACTTGATTCCTTGACTTCAGTTGCGGGGAGACTTAAGTTTTTGCATGAAGTCCGCAATTGTAAGAGTAGCGGTGGGATGTATTTTGTGAAAAAGAAGCAGGGGCTTAAGACGTCTGCAATAGACACAGGGAGACCTTCGGATGTGAATGTCTTGTGACAAGGCTTGCGAGACTGACGGGTTCTGCACTCCGGTCTCATTAGACAGGACCAAAGCGGAGGACGATTCGGAATTAGGTACGGTGTGCCCTGAATATTTGGATGCTAATAAAATAGACTTGACCCCACTTCTTCAAGCGCCGAAGGCGGGCCGGAGTGAAGCGGACTTCCGCTCGAACGACTTGTTACCCCGTCCCTATGCCGCCTTTTTGAGAGTGACATGCATGCCGGCTCTCGTCGCAAGGGTGATAAGCATTTCGAGGCTAAATCTTTCCCATTTGCCTCTGATCAAGTCTGAAACCCTGGATTGACTAACGCCGAGGATTTCAGCAGCCTTGGCCTGCGTTAGCCTCTTGGCTTTGATGAACTTCCGGAGATCGGCCATAAGATCGGCACGCATCTGAAGAATTGCGGCTTCATCCGGAGAATACCCGAGATCAATGAATACGTTTCCTGAAGAATTAACAACGGCCTCGCTCATAAGTCACCTCCAATCTGCCTGCACCGTTGGCGAGCCAAATCGATATCATGCCGGCTCGTTTTTCGAGTCTTCTTTTGAAATGCATGAAGCACATAAACCGCATCGCCAAGCTTAGCGACATAGATTACTCGCCACTCGCCCAAAACGTGGATACGTATTTCCTTCACGCCTGGGCCGATTACCTGCATTGGTTTCCAATCGCTTGGTTCGAGTCCGCTTTGAACCGCACGGAGCTCGAAGCCTGCGGCACGGCGAGCTTCATCGGGGAAGTTCCGAAGATCATCAAGGCTCGATCCCACGAAATTCAGCGGCTTCATCGTAGCCAGAATATTATATAAGTTTTTATATATTTTGCAAGTTCAATGATCAAGATTTTTATCGTGTGGGGTAACGTGAGAGGTCAGCGGTGGCTGTAAGCCATCCGCAGGAGTGATTTGATTCTAGGTCGCAGAGAGATCCTTCTTTCTGCATCTGTCCGTGATGGGCAGTTGAACCTCTATAAGTGTTTGGTGCAGCAACTCGGCACCGATTGGGAAACGAAGTCGGAACCGTTAGCAACAGTCAGATAGTCAGTTATGAGAAAGAGCGAAAGGAAGACTATTTTCGTTGGAGGAGAGATTTATCTATTGACACGGGGAGGCCTTATAAGTGTTAGGTGGTGCGTTTATCTGATTGTCTCGATCTACGCGCCGCAGCATCTTTTATATTTTTTGCCGCTGCCGCAGGGGCAAGGCTCATTTCGGCCGGTCTTGACTTGTGCCTTCGCAGCTTCCGGAGGATTAAGTAGCCGTTCAACGTCAGAGATATCTTCAGGCTTGTCTGGCTCAATGCCAACGATGACCTTCCATCCTTTTCTGTTACATATAGATAAAATCTCTTCTGCCCGTTTTTGTGACTTCACGCGAGCCACTGCTGGCCGTTTTTGACTTCCCAGTTTATCCATTATTATTTTCCTTCTTTGGACCTAACGATTATTATACTGAATCGGTTTGTTCCTTCGATTTATGGTTAATAATATATATTTCAACCAAAAAAACAAATAATTCCTGAAGGATAATCTCCTTGACCGCCGTAATTGACCCGTAATATCTTACTTATACAGAATCCGTATATCATAGGCAGGAACTTATATGAGAGAGAAAAAGTTACCTTCACAAACCCTTCCCGATTTTCAGCAATATCTGCTTTCACGAAAGCTCGTGCCGGAAAAAAGCGTAACCTTCTACGCCTATTGGGCCAACCGATATCTCACGTTCTCAAAACGCCTGAAGAATGCTGATGCGGCAGGGGTATGAATATGTATGAATATGGGGTCTGGCAATCGTAATAAAGTATTTCTTCTTTCCTTTCTTTGTCAAATCTTCTTTCAACTTCTCGTAATGACAGAATGGTGTCAGTCTGCACTTTTCACTACATACATTAATTTGTCTCCCAACCTTCGTGAAAACAATTCTCGGTGAAAATACTGTAAGATTCTTCAGTCGCTAGCGCTCTTCAGAATGACATTATCAAACTTTTCGGCTTTCATTCTGAGCTCATTCGTTTCGCTCAGGGTAAACTCCGCGAAGAATCTCAAGACCTTACAAACTCACCGAGAATTGCTCAATTCTTCCTCCTCTGATGGGATTTTTGACGAAAGTCATTTATAATTGGTTTTAAGCTACATTTATGAAAAACATACGTAATTTTAGCATCATCGCACACATTGACCACGGAAAATCGACCCTTGCAGACCGCTTCATTCAGTATGCGGGTTTGGTTAATGAGCGAGACTTCAAGGATCAGATCCTGGATAACATGGACATCGAGCGCGAGCGAGGGATCACCATCAAGAGTCAGGCCATTGCGCTTCCCTATCATGCCAGAGACGGAGAGGAGTATGTTCTCAATTTGATCGACACGCCAGGTCATGTTGACTTTTCTTACGAGGTTTCCCGCTCCCTGGCATCTTGCGAAGGCGTGCTTCTTCTGATTGATGCTGCCCAGGGCGTGCAGGCTCAGACGATTGCCAATCTTTATCTGGCCATGGAAAATAACCTGGAAATTATCCCTGTCATCAATAAGATCGACCTCCCCACGGCGGACGTAGAACGGGTGATCGAACAGATCGACTCGGAGTTGGGATTGGACCCTTTCAGCCATCTAAAATGCTCCGCTAAAGAAGGAATAGGGATCGAAGAGATTCTGGAGGCCATTGTCAACAGAATTCCTCCCCCAAAAGGGGAGCCGGAAGGACCGCTGGCTGCCTTGATCTTCGATGCCCAGTATGATCCCTTTCGTGGAACGGTCATCCACTGCCGGGTCTTTGATGGAACAGTGAAGAGTGGAGATATCATCCGATTGATGTCCAATCAGGCCACTTATAAGGTCGAGGAGGTAGGGAGATTCCTGCTCTCCAGAGAAAAACGTGACAAGATCTCCGCAGGAGAAGTGGGTTACGTTTTTGCAGGTGTCAAGACCGTATCGGATGTACACATCGGCGATACGATTACACTCGATGACCGGCCTTGTGCCAAGTCCCTCCCTGGCTTTAAGGAATTCAAACCGGTGGTCTTCTCTTCCATCTATCCCATTGCTCCGGAAGACTATGAAGACTTAGCCGTCGCCCTCGAGAAATATAAGTTGAATGATGCAGCCTTCGTCTATCAGAAAGACTCATCGGTTGCCTTAGGACAGGGCTTTCGGTGCGGGTTTCTCGGTCTCCTTCATCTTGAAATCGTCCAGGAGAGGGTGGAACGGGAATATGATCTTTCCATCCTTCTCTCCGTCCCGAGCGTCCGTTATCGGTTTACATTGAAGGACGAAAACATCGTCTTCGTTGACAATCCCGCCCATTACCCGGATCCCACTTCCATTGAAAAAGGAGAAGAGCCCTATATTCGTGCCACGCTGCTCATGCCGGAAAGATATCTGGGCGCGGTAATCAAACTCTGCATGGAGAAGCGGGGGGTGAACTCAAAGCTCAACTACCTGGGCCCAGGTCGCGTTGAGTTGATTTATGAGATGCCCCTGGCCGAGGTGATTTATGATTTTTATGATCGTTTCAAATCCATTACCCAGGGATATGGATCCTTTGACTACGAGGTCCTAGACTACAGAGAAAGCATCTTGGTCCTCGTGGACATCCTGGTCAACGGCGAGAAAGTGGATGCCCTGTCGCAAATTGTCCATCGCGATCAAGCCCGTCCCCGTGCCCTGAGGGCCTGCGAAAGATTAAAGGAAGAAATTCCTCGACAGATGTTTAAGATAGCGATTCAGGGGGCGATCGGGGGAGAGATCATCGCCCGTACGACGATCTCTCCCTTCCGCAAGGATGTAACAGCAAAGTGCTACGGGGGTGATATTACCCGTAAGCGAAAGCTTCTGGAGAGGCAGAAGAAAGGCAAAAAGAGGATGAAGACGATCGGGTTGGTGTCCATCCCTCAGAGTGCTTTTCTCGCCGTTTTGAAATCGGATACGGATAACTAATGGCAGAGGGCATCCCGCATAGAGCATGGCGTAGGAATTTTGTAACTCAGCCCTTTAGGGCTGATAGCTTTGGGGTTTGAACCATTCAACCCAAGAAACCCAATTAACTCAATGAACGAGAAAATTCCAGGCCTTTATATTCACATTCCCTTTTGCCTTAGCAAATGCCCTTACTGCGATTTCTATTCGTCAACATCCATCTCTGCTGTTCCTGATTTTTTGGATGCTCTTTGCAAAGAGATGGAGATGTACTGTAACAGATTCAATTCCTTTGACACGGTTTACATTGGAGGCGGAACTCCTTCTCTTCTCAGCCCTCAACAGTTGGAGAGCATCCTGACGAGGGTAAGGGAAAACTTCAATCTGCTATCGAACTCGGAAATAACGATCGAGACCAACCCGGCTGATCTCAATCGATCTTTCCTCGTGTCGGTGCGTGAGAGTGGCATCAACCGAATCAATATCGGAGTCCAATCTTTTAATGAGAAAGTGCTGGACTTTCTGGGAAGGAGGCATTCCGCAAAGCAAGCCATTTCATCCGTCGAGGACTCAAGAAAGGCGGGGTTTCATAACATAGGGCTGGATCTGATTTACGGTGTCCCGGGTCAGGACATTGAGTCATGGCTGGATACTTTGAAGCAGGCGGTTGCCTTTTCACCGGAGCATATCTCCTGTTATCAATTAACGCTTGAGGCCAAAACCCCCTTAGGAATAAGATACCAAGCGGGAGAGTTTCCCATTCCCGGAGAAGAATTGCAGCATGAATTCTTTATAAAGACGTCCCAATTCCTGGAGGGTGCTGGGTATCTCCATTATGAGGTATCGAACTTTGCAAGAGGAAAAGAGCATACCTCACGACACAATCAAAAATACTGGGACCACTCTCCTTACCTTGGTCTCGGTCCTGCTGCCCACTCCTTCCAGTGTAATCAACGGTGGTGGAATCACCGTTCCCTTGATCAATACCTCGCTGCCATCAACACGGGAAATCTCCCTGTCGAAGAGACAGAGACACTGACGGTGGAACAACTCCGGCTGGAGGCGCTATACTTGGGTCTCCGGACGAGAAAGGGAATTTCGCTCCGGGATTTTAAGAGGCAGTATCACTACGATCTCTTCACCGAAAAAAAGGAAATATTGTCAAAATTGGAGGAAGAAGGATTCGTCTCCATCCAGGATGGCACCCTCTATCCTACGCAGATCGGCCTTGCGGTCGCCGATAGTCTTTCGTTGATTTAGAATTTACAGAAAAAAGATTAAATCTTAGTCACAAATTTGGGCATTTGTAATAAAGTATTGGCCGAAAACCGAGGTTGGCTGAATGGCCCCGAAAACAAAAATAGGATATTTTTGAGATGATCTATTGCTTTTTGTTCCCAAAAGCAGAAGCAAAGGGATTATTTGTAAACGTGCTTTTCTGTTTCTCCCTCCTTTCCTGTTTTCTTTCTTCTCTCCTTCTCCCCTCTACCTTTGGGCCTTCGCTGGGTTGAGGCTGGCTGCTCTTCATGGAAAGGGAAATCCGTTTCCTTTCGAGGTCCACACCAAGCACCGTTACCACTACCTTTTGATGTACCTTTACAACCTCCGCAGGGTTTTTCACAAAACGGTTCGAAAGTTCGCTGATATGAACCAGCCCATCCTGGTGGACGCCAATGTCGACAAAGACACCAAACGCGGTGATATTGGTCACGATTCCAGGAAGCTTCATTCCGACCTTCACATCCTCTATTTTTTCAACCCCTTCTGCAAATCGGAAGGGTTCAAGCTGTTCACGGGGGTCTCGGCCGGGTTTGGAGAGTTCCAACAGGATATCATTCAACGTAGGAAGGCCCACCTTTTCCGAAACGTATTTTCCGAGATCGATTCTCTCCCGGAGCTTCTCGTCTTGCATCAAATCCAGCACCGAGCAGCCCAGATCCGTTGCCATGGTATCGACAATCGGATAGCTCTCCGGATGGACAGCGCTTCGATCGAGCGGGTTTTCTCCATCGCTGATGCGCAAAAACCCCGCGGCCTGCTCAAAGGCCTTGGGGCCCAGGCGAGGCACCTTCTTCAGTTCTCCCCTCGATCGAAACGGACCGTTCTCGTTCCGGCGTTCCACGATTCCCTTGGCAAGCTGGGGTCCTAATCCTGAGACATAGGTGAGAAGCTGTTTGCTTGCTGTATTGACTTCCACGCCCACACGGTTAACGCAGCTCACGACCACATCATCGAGACTGCTCTTTAAGGCTCCCTGGTCCACATCGTGCTGGTATTGGCCGACACCGATCGACTTCGGGTCGATCTTCACCAGCTCTGCCAGAGGATCCATCAGTCTCCGGCCGATAGATGCCGCTCCCCGCACAGTCACATCCTGATCCGGAAATTCTTCCCGTGCCACCTCGGATGCCGAATAGACCGATGCACCGCTCTCGTTGACCATCATCACCTGAATGTTCTTTGAGAGATCGAGGCTGCGGATGAAAGTCTCTGTCTCCCTTCCCGCTGTGCCGTTCCCGACGGCAATGGCCTCTATGCGGAATCGTTCACACATCTCAAGGATCTTTGAACGTGCATCGGCTGCAGCTTTCTCGGATTGCAATGGATAAATGGTATCGGTATGTAACAGCTTGCCTTGACGGTCGAGACAGACCACTTTGCATCCTGTCCGGAAACCGGGATCGATGGCAAGGACATTCTTCTGGCCAAGTGGCGGAGCGAGAAGAAGTTGACGGAGATTCTCGACAAAGACCCATATCGCCTCCTCATCGGCCCGTTTTTTTGTTGCCTGACGGATCTCGGTCTCCATGGAAGGAGAGAGAAGTCTCTTGTAGCTATCGTGCACGGACATCTTGACCTGCTGGGATGCAGGCCCTTCCCCCCTCACAAAAAGACCATCGAGGATATCCAAGGCTCCCTCTTCAGGGGGCAAGACCCTCAGTGTGAGAAAGCCCTCATTTTCTCCTCGCCTCATGGCAAGAATCCTGTGGGATGGCGCGGTGCTCACGAGCTCTTCCCAGTTAAAGTAATCCTTGTACTTGCTTCCATCGGCCTCCTTCTCTGGAACAACGTTTGACTTGAAAACAGCCTTCGATGAATAGAAATCACGCATCCTGGCCCGAGCCGTCTGATCTTCATTGACCCATTCTGCGATGATGTCACGGGCTCCTGCGAGCGCGTCTTCTGCAGAATCAACCCCTTTTTCTGGATCGACGAAGGCAGCTGCTTCGGTCAACGGATCCATGTCCTCCTGTGCAAAAAGACGCTGGGCCAACGGTTCCAGTCCCTTTTCTTTGGCGACCGTTGCCCGGGTCCGGCGTTTGGGTCGGTAGGGCAGATAGATGTCTTCCAGAACGACCATGGTCTCCGCCAAAAGGATCTTCTCCTTCAACTCGTCGGTGAGTTGCCCCCGTTCCTCTAAAGATTTGAGGATGGCCTCGCGGCGCTTGCCCAGCTCCATCAGTTGACTGAGCCGGTCGCGAACGGCTGTGATGGCAACCTCATCCAGAGAACCCGTGGCTTCCTTTCGGTAGCGGGCAATAAAGGGGACAGTGGCCCCTTCATTCAACAGGTCTGCTGTGGCCTGGACCTGCTTTGGGGTGAGACTCAGCTCTTGCGCAATCTTCGGAATATGTGTTTCGTTCATAACCTCTCTCAACCACAAAAAGATAATATACCTGGCTCACTTTCGCAAAAGAATCTTTTCCAGACAAAGCTCAAATTTCCGATCATCTTCCAATGTCCTCTTCTTCGGACCTTTGGTTCTGCCACCTTCCCGACGAAATTTCGCCTTGACCTCGCGCTCCTCCAGTAAGAAACCAATCTTTTCTGGATGAAACTCCCTGCCCATTGGGCTCAGGCATTTTGCTCCCTTCCCCAGCACCATAGCTGCCAGTCCCCAATCACCCGTTACGACCACATCTCCTGCTTCCGTTAGGTTCATGATCTTCATATCCGCTTCCTGAAAACCGTCTCCGACCACAATCGGGTGATCCGACTCTATATCGTGGTTGAAACTGGCGACTGTCCAGACCGGGATATCGTATTCTTGTCCGAGCCTCATGCAGATCTGCAAAACAGATCTGGGACAAGCGTCTGCATCTATCAAAATCTTCATAACCCTTTCTCAGAAAATATTTCTCAGAACCATCCCTGATTTCTCCTCAAGAAGGTATTTCTGCCCTCATCTTACCAATGAAAAAGGGCAGAACCAAATGGCCCTGCCCTTCTGCGTTAATCCTCCCTCTCCCCCCTTTAATAAAGTCGGTGCGACTCGAAACCGAGGGGGGGAGGGGATTATTTACTTATTCATCAGATATTCATGGACGGAGTTGGCTGCCTTTCTTCCTGCGCCCATGGCCAGGATGACAGTGGCCGAACCCGTGACAATATCCCCTCCTGCCCAGACACCCGGTTTTGTGGTCTTCCCGGTTTCAAGGTCTGCGACAATATATCCTCTCTTATTCAGTTCAAGGCCGGCTGTCTGTGTCGGAAGAAGTGGATTGGGACCGGCGCCAATAGCCACCACTGCCATATCACATTCTAACTTAAACTCCGAACCTTTCATGGGAACGGGTCTTCTTCTTCCTGACTCATCCGGCTCACCTAACTCCATTTTTAAGCACTCCATTCCCGTCACCCATCCATTATCATCTCCGAAGAATCGGGTGGGAGCCGTCAGAAGGTAGAATTGAACTCCTTCCTGCTCTGCATGGTGAACCTCTTCAATTCGGGCAGGCATCTCTTCCCTCGATCGGCGGTAAACGATCCGAACAGTCTCTGCTCCTAAGCGGAGGGCTGTCCTTGCTGAATCCATCGCCACATTTCCTGCTCCAAAGACGGCAACATTCTTTCCCCGGGCGATCGGAGTATCATACTTCGGGAAGAGGTAAGCCTTCATCAGGTTGGAACGGGTCAAGTATTCATTGGCAGAATAGATGCCGCAGAAGTTCTCACCCGGGACGTTCATAAACTGAGGAAGCCCTGCACCCAAACCCAGAAATATAGCGTCATACTCCTGAAGGAGTTCATCGACCGTCTCAATTCTTCCGATGACACAATTGCATTCGACCTTTACTCCCAACTTTTCCAAATAATTGACTTCGGCCTGGACAATCTCCTTGGGAAGACGGAATTCTGGAATGCCATAGATCAAAACGCCGCCGGTTTTGTGAAGGGCCTCGAAAATTGTCACCTGGTGTCCTTTCAGAATTAAGTCCCCGGCTAAGGTCAACCCCGCCGGTCCTGATCCCACGACAGCCACTTTCTTGCCGGTGGAAGGAGCCTTTTCTGGAATGAAGACCTCCCCCTTAGCCCTCTCCCAATCCGCAGCAAATCTCTCCAATCTCCCAATGGCAACGGGTTGGTCCTTTTTCCCGACAATGCATACCTTTTCGCACTGGTCCTCTTGGGGACAGACGCGACCACAAACGGCAGGGAGACTGTTGCGTTCCTTCAGTTTTCGAGCGGCACCGATAAAATCCCCCTCGTTAATGAGTTTGATAAAAGCCGGGATATCGATTTCCACGGGACATCCTTCGATGCATTTTGGTTTCTTACATTGAAGGCAGCGATTTGACTCCAGTTGGGCCAATTCGGGGGTATAGCCAAACGGGACTTCGTTAAAATTTTTCGCCCGTACCTTGGGTTCCTGTTCAGGCATCTTCTGTCTTGGGATTTTTGGTTTCTCCTTTTTTTCTTTCTCTGCCATCTCCATCCCCTTTCTATCTTCCTATTGCTTTGAACTGATCCATGGAAGCCTTCTCCTCTGTGAGATAGGCCCTTTGCCGTTTGACCAGTTCATCATAATCAACTTCATGGCCATCAAATTCCGGGCCGTCCACACAACAAAATTTTGTCTTCCCTCCCACGGTGACCCGGCAGGCTCCGCACATTCCCGTTGCATCGACCATGATGGGATTCAGGCTGACCATGGTCTTCACCTTGTATTCTTTTGTCAATTTGCATAAAAACTTCATCATCGGTACGGGACCAATCCCAACGATCAATTTCACATCTTTCCGTTCATCTAAAATTTTGCGCAGCACATCGGTGACGAATCCGTGGACACCATAGGTTCCATCATCCGTCGTCACCCTCAGATCATGACTGGCCGCTTTCATCTCATCTTCCAGGATGAGGAGATCTTTTGTTCGAGCCCCAATGATGGCGATGACATTGTTCCCTGCCTCTTTGTAGGCTTTGGTAATCGGGTACATCACCGCAACGCCTGTCCCACCGCCTACGCAGATCACCGTTCCAAGATTTTCAACGTGGGTCGGTCTTCCCAACGGCCCGATGATATCCTGGATGAAGTCTCCCACATTAAGCGTTCTTAAAAGGGCAGTCGTTTTCCCGACGACCTGAAAGATGAGGTCGATCGTCCCTGAGGATGGGTCTATCCCTCCCATCGTCAAGGGGACTCTTTCTCCCGTTTCGTTTGTTTTTAACACGACGAATTGTCCTGGCTTTGCCTTCCGGGCAATTCGGGGTGCCTCAACCTTAAAGTGGCACACCGTCTTCTCAGCCATCTCCCTTTTATATATGATCTTATGCAACCTTCCCCCCTCCTTTCTGATAAACTTTTCACAAAGTCTGCTATTATATAAATCAAACGAAAATCAATGTCAAATGATTTAATGACCTGTGAAGAATCTTACGTTGAGCAACTGTAATGATTATGGATTTTTAACTTGACAGATGATGAAATTTAGTCCATATATATAAATATTGAACTTTATAAAAAGTTTTTGGAGGCCCCCAGAGACTCTTTAGAAAGTCCTGGGGGCTTTTTAAATTAATTGGGGAGGGAGAGCATGAATTCAAAACTTTATGTGGGAAATCTTCCCTTTGGAGTTTCAGAGGAGGATTTGAAAAAACTTTTTTCAGAGGCGGGAGAGGTTCAATCCGTAAAAATCATCATCGATCAATACTCGGGACGATCGAGAGGATTCGGTTTTGTGGAAATGACCTCCAAAGCCGAAGCAGATAAAGCGATTTCTTTGCTCAATGGCAAGATTCTGACGGATCGGACGTTGATTGTAAATGAAGCCAGACCTCAGAAACAACGGGGTGGTGAATTCAGGGGTAGAGGGAAGAACGATAGGTAGACCGATCTACAACAATGAACCTGTTTGGGACAGGTGAAGGAGAACCTCTTGGAAGTTAAAGTTCAAAACAACCAGATCGAGAATGCGATCAAATCTCTGAAGCGCCAGATGATGAGGGATGGCATCCTGAAGGAATTGAAGATTAGAAGCTTCTATGAGAAACCTTCCGTGAAGAAGAAGAGAAAACAACGGGAAGCCCGAAGGAGAAGACAGAAGGCTGCTCGCAGGTACTCCCGATGACAGGATCCCTTTCCCCTATCGGTTTTGAAGCGGTGGGTTTATCGACCTCCAGAGTTTTCCCTCTTCCATTTGGAGGAAACCTTTTCTGGAAAGAAAGGCCATCGCCTCTGAAGAAAAAGCTCTTACATCTTTGACGTCAAGAATCACCTGTTCGATCTTATCAGACAAAGCTCCCCTGAGCCTCTTCACCAACTCCTTGGCCCCCTTTCGATCCATCGATCCTTCCAACCTGATAAAAAGGGTTTTGAGCCGCTCATTATAGGTGGAATAGAGCTGCAGGGTCTCTGCAGCCTTTTGGCCAATCTGGGCTCTCTTTTCAGTGATTTTTTCTCCAACCGTGTGAATCAGGTCTCGTGTATTCTGGAGAGGGATCGTATCGTTCATTCTCTGCAAGATTCTGGAGAGGCTCGGAACATGGCCCTCGGGTGCTCTCTGGGCAATGTTTCGATAGGCCAAATTGGAGAGGACCCGGGTAAAGAATCGCTGTTGGGGATGGAAGACCCTCCTGAAGATGGATCCCCAAGAATAGCCTTCTTTGCATAACCAGTTAAATCCTCGTTGAAGCGTCTCCTCGGTCATTAACCTCGGCTTGAAAACCACCGTAGCTCCGTTATATTTGGCCCAATCCTTGTGCAAAAGCCTTCCCTGGGATTCCATCCTCTGAAATAAGGGGGTCCCAGGCAAGGGAGTGAGGATGAAGAAACTGGGGAGTTCAATCCGATTCCGTTCACAGAACCGAAGGGTCCTCTCAAAAACCCCCTCATCGTCATGATCCAGCCCGAAAATCAACCCTGCCACAATCATAATGTCATGGTCATGCAGGACCCTTATGGCTTCCTCATATTGTGGCACTTGATTAAAGCTTTTGTTCACATCCTTCAGGTTCTCCGGAGAGAGAGACTCCACCCCTAAAAATAAAGAAACGCACCCGCTCTCCGCAGCAAGTTTCAGAAGTTCAGGATCCCGGGTCAGGGTCATGCTGGCCTGACTGGCCCATTTCTTTCCGAGGGGTTTTAATTGGGTAAAGAGTTCTTTGGCATAAAGACGGTTTCCGGCGATATTGTCGTCGATGAAGACAACAAATTCTCCTTCTAATCGCTTCACTTCTTCAACGACCTCTTCCACAGGTCGGCAACGATAAGTCTTTCCAAAAAAATGGGTGACATGACAAAAATCACACTGGTAAGGACAGCCTCTGGTCGTCTGGACACAGTTGACCGTCATATAGGCCTCTTTACGAAGAAGGTCGAGCCTGGGTGGAGGGAATCCTTTCATGGAACAGAAAGCATCCGCTTTATAAAAAGGTTTCAGACCTCCATTCTTTAGATCCTCGATCAACCCTTTCCAGATATTCTCTGCCTCACCGATCACGACGGCATCCACGTGTTCTTTGGCTTCGATAGGACGGCTCGAGGCATGAGGCCCGCCCATGACGACCGGGATCCCTCTCTGTCGAAATCTTTCAGCGATTTCATAAGCCCTGGGGGCGTGCAACACCATGCCGGTGACGCCCACCAAATCAACATCCTCCTCGAAGTCGATCGGTTCCAGATTTTCATCGGTGATCCTCACGTCGATATCAGGTGGCGTGAGAGCCGCCAGAGTGGTCAACGTGAGACGGGCAAACCAAATATTCTTGATCACCTTTTCCGTATGGCTGATAAAGGGGTGGTCATAGGCTGGATCAATCAATCGGATTTTCAAATTCGGTTCTTCCTTGAGACCCTCTCTAATAATGGGGGATGATAAAAGGAGGGGGAATTTAAGAAACGAGTTGAGTATACCTCATTCCATCAGAGGATGTCAATGGTGAAGGTGGATTCTATTCAGGGTTTTCCGAAAGGTTGTAAAGGTTCGTTTTACAGGAATCTCTGAGGAGGGTGAG
>Ga0209286_1000059_pt1 | contig 21464 bp, 20 predicted proteins | sample PPLLak1March2015_2_FD_187250 | JGI IMG/M metagenome (GOLD analysis project Ga0209286, IMG submission 187250) | Freshwater sediment microbial communities from Prairie Pothole Lake near Jamestown, North Dakota, USA - PPLs Lake P8 Core (3) Depth... | ecosystem: Environmental > Aquatic > Freshwater...
CGGCGATGACCTCAAATGGGCCTTCGCCAAGGTTCAGTGCATGCACTGTTTGAAACCCGGCTGCGAGACGGCCTGCATAGTGGGTGCCCTGCACAGAAAGAAGGCAACGGGAGCGGTGACCTATGACAAGCAAAAGTGCATCGGCTGCCGCTACTGCATGGTGGCTTGCCCCTTCGGCATACCTACCTACCAGTGGGAAGAGCGGATGCCCTGGATACGCAAGTGCACCTTCTGCTCCGACCGGCTGAACGAAGCCGAGAACGGCATGGCGCCTGCCTGCGTCACCGCCTGCCCGACCCATGCCATGGAATTCGGAGACAGAGACGAACTCATCGAGAAGGCATGGGCCCGCATCAACGCTGCACCGGAAGGCAAATACGTCCGACACGTGTACGGAGAGAAAGAGGTCGGCGGAACGGCCTGGATGTACATCTCCCCGGTCGAGATGACGGAACTGGACTTCCCGTGGCTCAGCGAGGAACCGGTAACCAAGAACGCCCGGACTGCCATGGGCCTCCTTCCCTACTACGCTACCGGCATGCTGGCCCTGATGGCCGGTATCTACTTCATCACCAAGCGGAAGCAGAAGATCGCGGCGGGTAAGCACGAGGAGAAGAAGGGATAACGCCATGAAAGAGATGATGGAACGGAAACAGAAATTCCCCTGGGGGACCCTGATACTCAGTATCCTGGCCGTCCTATGCGCGGGGGTGTTGGTCCAGCGCTACGTCTACGGACTCGGCGCCATGACCAACATGAGCGATGGCCGTGGCTGGGGGCTCTGGATCAGCTTTGACTTGTACTGTGGTGTGGCGCTGGCCGCCGGCGGATTTACCCTGGCAGCCATAGTCCACATCTTCAATATGGAAAAGTACCACCCGGTGGTGAGACCAGCGATTCTGACGGCCTTCCTGGGCTACCTGCTGGTGGTTCTGGCGCTGCTGGTCGACCTTGGCCAGCCCTGGTACATCTGGCGCATGATATTCAACCCGAACATCCACTCGCCGCTTTACGAAGTCGGCTGGTGCGTCATGCTGTACACCGCGGTGCTGGCCCTCGAACTCAGCCCCGCAGTCTTTGAGAGGCTGGGGTGGCGAATACCGCTGCGGATCATCGGCTTCATCCAGATACCTCTGATCATCGCCGGAATCGTCATCTCCACCGGCCATCAGAACTCCCTGGGCTCTATGCTGCTCATCATGACGCATACCATCGATCCTCTCTGGTATACACCGATCATACCGGCTCTCTTCTTCGTTTCGGCTGTGGCGGTTGGGCCGGCCATGGTGATCTTCGAGGGGACGCTCAGTGGCGCGGCATTAGGCCACAAGATAAAACAAGATATCTTCACCGGACTCGGCAGGATCGTGAGCGGAGTGCTGGTGGTCTATCTCATAATGAGATTGGCTGATCTGGCCGTTGCCGGGCAGCTAGACATGCTCTTCAACCGCTACCCGCAGAATATCTACTGGTGGATTGAGATTCTCGGCGGGGTAGTGCTGCCCATCATCCTGTTCAATATCCCCAAGGTCCAGCAAAGCCGAAAAGGCATGTTCACAGCCGCGCTGCTTTACATCGTGCTTGGCTTGGCCTTCAATCGCTTCATCATGAGTTCGCTCTGGCTGGAGATTCGACCTGGCTATACCTACTTCCCGAGCTGGCAGGAGTTCGCTGTCTCCATCGGGCTGGTGGCCTGGGCCATGATCGCATTCCAGATAGCCGTTCGGCTCCTGCCCATCACCGGCCAGCATGGTCATGGTGAAGGAGAGGCCAAATCAGAAGAGCACGCTGCACCGGAGGCAACCCCGGCATCCTAGAGCAGTACATCGGTACCAGAAGAGAAGGCCAGAGTCTTGACTCTGGCCTTCTTGGCGTTCTGGAGAGGAGCCGGCAACCCAATCAGGGGATCCTGTGACAGGCGACATCATTCACCAAACACGTGAGGGGCTCCTTCAGGAGCCCCTCGGATGCCGGAATCCCTTTCGTTATGTCGTGTCTAGGCTGTTTTCTTCTCGGAGGCAAGCTGTTTCTCGGCCGCCTTCTCTTTGCGCGCCTTCCGCATGGCTGCGAAGACCCCACCGAGGTTCAGGTACCACACAAAGGCCACCGGCAGCAGGATGATCGGGATCATCACCACCAGAGCTACGATAAACTGCCATTCCATCTTCTTTTCCCCCTTCTAATCTTAGGCTTCAGGCCTTTTCGTTTTCCACCATTAGATTACTCCGTCCCCGGCCGGACCGGCTTCCGCCGCAATACCTGTTGTGAGTTGCCGGAAAGTACCGGAGATGGAATGGCAGGCGATGCAGGGAATACCTAGTGGGAGCTGGCCCGGCATAGGCCAAAATACCTATGCCTGCATTTGGTTTGTGCCATCTGGTGTTCAGAAGCCGAGCGACAGCCGCCGCTCGGTTGGGGCGAAGTCCCTTGTCGAGTTTCGTGAGCTCCCTGAGTCAATCCCCCTGGATCCCCCTTTGGCAAAGGGGGGATTATGAGTAACGCAGAGGGGCGAAGCCCCTCTGCACTCCCCAATCTCTCATTACCGCTGAACCTGAAGGGTCGGTGCTTTGTCCTGTGCCTCAAAACGAAGGGGGTGGCCCCTCTTCACGAGGCCACCCCCCGGTCTCTCCAAAATGCTTTTGTGCTTGCTCTTCTTCAGTGTGAACCGGTCGCTTCTTTGTTGCCGTTCTCCTTGCTCTCTGAGATCTCCTTGTACCACTTGCCGTGATGGCTCTTGGCATATTCCTCGGAGACCTTCCCTCTCAGCATGGACTTCAGTGACTCTGTCATTCTGGGATGAATGGCTCCCAGGTACAGGTGAACCAGGGTCATCGAGGCCGAGACGATGAAGCAGAGGTCATGGATGATGGTAGTCCACAGAAAGAGTTCAGCCGGTATGCTGTTCTTGGCAAACCACATCAAAGCCCCAGTAACAATGAACCCAATGACGCTCAAGAAAGCGACCACGCCCCAGAGTTTCTGCCCGGAGTTCATCTCTCCCTGAGGAGGCATCTTCTTCTCATCGCCACCGAAGTAGTAGTCGGGCGCTGCCTTGAGCCACGCGATGTCGTCCTTGCCCCAGGTGAATATGTGCTTAACGAAAGTGAGTGCGCGTTTGGGCCTGGACAGGAAGAACAGCAAAGGCGCAGCTACCAGGATGACTGCGGCGACGCGGTGTATTATTCGCGAGTAGCTGTCCTCAGCCAGACTGCCGAAAGCCGGCACCCAGAGAAACAGCCCGGTGACAGCCAGGACAATGGCAGTGAGTGTCACTACCCAGTGGAACAGCCGCGCGCCGGCACTGAAACGTTCGACTTCGTGGTGTGCCATCCTACTTCCCCTCCTTCTCTTTCACCATCCTGGCGCGGGCCACCATGTAGTTCAACAGTAGTCCGCCCGCCACGGCTCCAACCGCCGCATAGCCCATGATCTTCAGAATATCTTGCCACAACGTGACAGAAGGAGACACCTCGGGGTTGACCGGAAGCTTGTAGTCCTTGGGGGAATGTGCCAGCACGTACATCACATGCAGGCCGTTCAGTTCATCTTTCCCATAGAGTTGGGCATCAACTCCCTGCCCGGCCAGCTTGTCAACCCTCTGCTCAGCCAAACCTATCATTTCATTACGATCGCCGTAGACCAGCGCACCGGTCGGACAGGTCTTGACACAGGCCGGCTTCTGGTCGTTCGTAACACGGTCAGCGCAGAAGACGCACTTCTCCATCTTCTTCTTGCCCGTCAAGCTGCTGCCCACCATGCGCGGCACATCGAACGGACAGGCATCAACGCAGTAACCACAGCCGGAGCAAATGTCCTTGTTGTAGGCCACGAAGCCCTCTTCGTGGTGGTAGACTGCACCGGTCGGGCAGACCTTCACGCAGCCAGCCTCGGTGCAGTGCATGCAGGCGCGGCGGGTGAACAGCCAAGCCAGCTTGCCATCATCCTCTACCTCGTTGAAGCGCATCTTGAGCCAAGTGCGCGGAGACAGATCCGGCGGGTTCTCGTAGGTGCCTGTATTGACGGTCTCATCGGCCTCCAGGTTGTTCCACTGTTTGCAGGCGACCTGACAACCACGGCAGGCGGTGCACTTCGTGCTGTCGAAGAGTATTGCCTTAGCCATCATTCACCCCCTTATGCCTTCTCGATCCTGCAGAGGAAGGTCTTGTATTCCGGTATCGTTGTGTTGGCATCTCCCACGTGGGGTGTCAGGATGTTGCCGCTGCTGCCGTTGGGACTGAGGCCTTTTGACAGGCCCATGTAGCCCCAGTGCCACGGCACTCCGACGTGGTCGATCTCCCTATCTCCAATGGTCATCCTCTGGAACCGCTTGGTGACCACTGCCACTACTTCAATGGAGCCCCTGGCTGTGATCACGTTGACTCTGTCACCGCTCTTCACCCCTATGTCATCTGCCAACTCTTCCCCTATCTCGGCGAAAGGCTGCGGCTGCAACTCATTGAGCCAGGGATGGTTGCGCGTCATCTGTCCGGCCTGCCAGTGCTCTGTCACCCGGTAGGTGGTGCCCACACAAGGGAATTCGTCCGGCGCGCCACGCTGGTTCATGCCATTCAAGTCACCAACATAGCAGCACGGATCGTTGAACCCAGGCTTGCCTTTGGGTGACCCGTCCAGATCTGCAGTGACCCCTGTCAACAGGTTCTCGCTGAGCGGGCTCTCCCAGGGCTCGTATGCCTCTGGCACTGGCCCCTCGGCCAGGGTTGTCCCCCAGAGCCGGGCCACACCCTCGCGGTTCATGATAAACGGCAGGTTCTTAGCCCCGCCGGCTGCCAGGTTGATCGGGTTGCCGCCGCCATCGATGACGTCGCCCAGCCATTTCTTGTTCTCCGCGTCCCAGGTCACCAAGGGACGCTCGTTGTCGAACGGATTGCCATCGAGGTCCACCGATGCCCTGTTGTATATGATGCGCCGGTTGACCGGCCAGCACCAGGACCAGTTGGAATACAGGCCGATCTGGTTCAGGCTCGAGTCCACCGGGTCACGTTTCTTGGCCTTGTTGTTGCCCTCGGCGTCGAACATGCCGCAGAAGAGCCAGTTGCCGCAGGCTGTTGTGCCGTCGCTCTTGAGGTCAGTGATGAAGCTGGTAAGGATCTCACCCGTCTCCGACTTGTACCCGTTGATCTCTCTGGCCACCAGGTTTGGATCGGCCTCATCGGGATGCTCTGTCGAGCGATAGCCCCAGGCCAGATTGGTTATGGCTTCACGATAAGGGGCTGCTTCGTCGCCTTCATAGAGCTCCTTCAGCTTGAGCATCAGCTCGTCGGCTATGTCGAGGTCCGGCCTGGCTTCGCCTATGGGAGGGATCGCCCTGTATCGCCACTGAGCCCAGCGGCCGCTGTTGGAGATGCTCCCCTGCTTCTCGTAAGAGCCTGCCGCCGGCAGCAGGAAGACTTCAGTGTCGATGGTAGCCGGATCGGCATCCGGTCTCTTCCAGAAGGCCGCCGTCTCTGTCTCGAAGAGATCGACGACCATCAGCCAGTCAAGTTTCTCCAGGGCTGTCCGCTCACCTTCCGCGTTTGGGCCACCAACGGCCATGTTCTGGCCCCAGACCATGGCTGCCTTGACGATCCCTGCTGCCATGGCCTCGAAGACAGCGATGTGGGAGTAGTCAGTCCCCACAGTAGTCTTGGGCAGGTAGTTGAAGCCAAAGCCGTTGTCTGCGATGGCGTTGGTGCCGTACCAGGCCTTCAGGAGACTGACTGTGTACTTGGCCCAGTTGCTTTTCAGGTCGTAGGTGTAATCATCTGTCGGGTCTTCCGGGGCCTTCAGGTTGATATTCCACCACCAACTGAGGCTATTGTCGCCGGCCAACCCCTGCGGTTTGACTCGGCTCCTGACACCTCTGGCGCGCTTCAGGTAGTCGCTGATCCCCTGATCAGTGTGCACTGGAACCACCAGATAGCCCGGAAGCAGGTGATACAGCAGGCCCATATCCGTTGATCCCTGGACATTAGAGGTGCCTCTCAAGGCGTTGATGCCGCCGCCGGCGATCCCCATGTTGGCCAGCAGTGTCTGTAGTATGGCATACGCTCTTATGTTCTGGGTTCCGTAGCTGTGCTGGGTGGTTCCCATGGCGTACATTATGGTGCCGGCCTTGCCCGTTTCGCCGCTGGCCGCATATGTCTGGGAAACCTCAAGGAACTTGTCCTGGGGGCACCCGGTTATTTCCTGGACCTTCTCCGGCGTGTAGCGCGAGTAGTGTTCCCAGAGAAGCCTCAGCACGCACTTGGGATCGAGGTCGCTCCAGGCGGTCCAGGTGTTGTTGACCACAGCAGGGTCTGATGCCGGATGGGTCCCACTGGCGTAGTTCCATGTTCCCTTGGCGTAGGTTCCGAGTCTGCCCGCCTTTTCCGGAGGAGTTGCCGTGAAGCCGGAGAATAGACCGGGATGAGCGGAGCCGTCCGGTCCCTCATAGTCTGAGCTGATGATGAGGGCAGCGTTGGTGTACTGGGTGAGATAAGTCAGGTTGTATTTCTGCGCGCGTTCCGCCGGAGTGGACTGCTGCATATCATTCAGTACCCACCGGACCATGCCGCCGACGAAGGTGATATCCGTTCCAGACCTGAGGGGAGCGTAGATATCAGCCTTGGAGGACGTCCGCGTAAAGCGCGGGTCGACATTGATTAGCTTGGCTCCTTTTTCCATGGCCGCAGTCACCCATTTGAACGATATCGGATGATTCTCCGCCGCGTTGGAGCCGATGATCAGGATGCGGTCGGCATTCCTGATATCGACCCAGTGGTTGGTCATTGCCCCTCTACCGAACGACTCTGCCAGAGCCGCAACTGTAGCGGAATGTCATATACGGGCGCAATGCTCGAGGTACACCAGCCCCAGCGCCCGGGCCATCTTGGTGAGGAGGTAGCACTCCTCGTTGTCCAACTCTCCGCCGCCAAAACTGGCTATGGCATCAGTGCGGTTCACCGGATAGGTGGTGTCGCCTACTTGCACCGTGGACTTCCAGTTGTTGTCCCTGGTGGACTTGATCCTGGCAGCGACCGTTTCGATCATCCAGTCCCATGTCTTCGGCTCCCACTCAGTTGAACCGGGAGCGCGATAAAGCGGTTGAGTCAGACGTTGCGGGTTGTCCTTACCGTTGACCGTCCGCATCTGGGAGAGGGCCTGTCCTTTGGGGCAGAGTGTTCCCTGATTGATGGGATGGTCAGGGTCTCCCTCAATGTTGATGACCTTGTCGGCATCGGCAGCTACGATGGCCCCGCAGCCGACACCGCAGTAGCAGCATATGGTCGGCACTTCGCCAATGGGCTTGCTGAGGTCCAACTGCAGCGAGCCCGCAGAGACCGGCTCTGCATCGAGCGCTTTGTAGATCAGCAGCCCGCCTGCTGAAGCTGCGCCCGAGAGCTTCAGAAAGTCTCTTCGACTTAGCTCCATGGTATCACTCCCCCTTTCTCGGATTCGCGCAGATGTCCTTTGTTTCTCGCCGTCTAACCATAACAGCAAGTATAATAACAGCTCCGCCTTGGCGTTCTTGGCCGCCGAACGCACACCAATGAGGAGCCGAATATGAAAATAGCGGCCAGTCCCCGAATATCGAGGTGGCTGCTATCCTCAGTCAGAATTCACCGGGTCGGCCTTCTCAGACAGAGCAACTAGTGCTTCCCAGACTACTTGAGGTGTTCTCCCATTGCCTTGAGGCAGACCACATACTACCTCATCCACTGCCCGGACTCAAATACGGGCCCTGGCGGCATCTCCCACTTGCTCTATGCCCTCCACGTGACCTTCCAGACGCGCCCTCTGTTGATACCAGGCTCGTTCTCAGGGTCAGGATGAACCAGCAGGTACGCCAGAGAACCGACACAGGTGAGAGTGACTATCGCTATGCCCCAAAGCGCTCTGCTGCCAACGACCTTTGGCCTCGAGAACAGCCTCTCCAACACCATCGGCACGAACGCCCAGTGGATGACCCCCAACCCCACTGCGAATGCAATAACCCTTACGAGCGCTTCATTCTCCATCGCCTGCCTCCATACATCCGCACTTCCGCCACCGATTATGGTCGGAGGTGCGTAAGGAAGGCATAAAGATACTGGGACCATCTATAAGGATTCCGTAGAGATTTACGACCGGAGGCAGGTCTTCTCGGTGTTCACCCTCCTGATCCCATCCGTCCGGCCGCACGCTACTGCCTGGAGCGGACAGGCCACCTTCACACTCAAAGAGGGCAAGCCAAGGATTATTTATAGAATCTTAATAAGCAGCCTAACGTGGATTTATGCATCCCTTATGCCGTGGCTGCCATAGTGGCAGTCGCAGCCTGACTTTTCAAGCCCAGGAGTATACTGTGGCCGGGGTTTTTGCGCGGACAGGCAATGTTCGGTCTCCAAGTCAAGAGCGAGTGCAGCATAAGGCCGCCGACTGACGAGTACCGGATATCACTATCACTTGACTCACGCAGGATACCTGACATGGAATGAGCCTAGGGAGGCATAACATATGTGGAAGACTGAAAGCAAAGGGGCAGCCAGAGTTGAAGAAGCCATAAAGCAACTGCTCCCCCCATGCCAGATCAAGTGTCCCATCAACGAAGACATCCAGCGGACTAACGTCCTCATCTCACTCCTCCCCGAGGAGATGGAACAGGCAAGGCCCCAGATAATCGAGATCAGCGACTACCTGTACGAGAAGAACCCCTTCTTCAACATCTGTGGCTACATCTGTGGCTTGTGTGAACTTGAGTGCAACTACAAGACCAAGGGGGGCGCTATCCGCCGCAGGCTGCTCAAGAGATTCCTGTCCGACGTATATACAGAGCACCTCAGTCAGAAAGAGGAGTTTGGTGTCGTCAAGGACAAGGAAAACGTAGCGGTTATCGGGGCTGGCCCGGGGGGCCTGATGTGCGCCTACGCCCTCAGCAAGAAAGGCTACCGGGTCACCGTGTTTGAGGCGTCGAACCGCCTTGGCGGAGCGCTGTGGCTGATTCCCGGCTATCGATTGCCCGCGGACGTTCTCTCTACCACTTTGAGCAACCTGGTAAGGATAGCCGGCATTGATGTCAAGTATGGGGCGAAACTGGGCGAGGGCAAGCTAACCATCGAGAAGCTCAGAAATGACGGCTACCGGGCGGTCTTCCTGGCCAAAGGAACGCCCTATCCGAGGGTTCTGACGTTCGACGGCGAGGTGGTGGAAGGGCAGGATCTTTCCGGCGTGATGTATGGACATACCCTGCTCTACGAGGTCAGCCACGGGAACATTGGGCGGGACTACTTCGAAGGGAAGCGGTTGATTGTGATAGGCGGCGGCAATGTAGCCTTTGACGTCGCCAGAACAGCGCGGCGACTGGGAGGCGATGTCACCATCGTGGCTTTGGAGGCCGAAGACAAATCCTCCAGGGACGGCATCCCCGCTGACGAAGAAGAGATAGCCGGGGCCTGGGAGGAAGGCATAAGGATAGTCTACTCTCACGGTGTGGAGAGGATTATTGGCGAGCACGGCAGGTTCAGGGGTATCTCCTGCCCCAAGTGCACCTCCGTCTTTGACGACCAAGGCTTCAATCCCAAGTTCGACTGCACCGACTGCGTCAGTCTCGAAGGAGACACCTTGATCATCACGGTCGGTCAGGTACCCGACAAGGCCTTCCTGCAAAGAGAGGAATTGCTGGATGAGAAGGGAAGACTGATAGTAGACCCATTCACGCTTCAGAGCCTGAGGAAAGGATTTGTGTTCGTCGGCGGCGACGTCAGGAGAATCGGTTTCATGGTAGAAGCCATGAAGGAAGGATTGGTGGCCGCCGAGTCAATAGAGAGATACCTTCGAGGATTGGACATGAGGGAAGGGCGAAAGAGGGACTACGAGGGATACGGAATTCCAGTGCGGAAGTCATACAAGCGCGATGTGGAGGTGGCCTGGATTCCCCCCGAGAAGAGAATGCATTTCCAGCTTATCGAGAAGGGTCTGACCTTGAAGGAGGCCCGCGAGGAAGCGAAGAGGTGCATCACCTGCGGCCCCTGTGTGTCCTGCAAGGCCTGCGTTTCAATTGGCTTCGAGAAGTCCCTGTACGCCGTGGAAGTGGACGTTGAACGCTGCAGTGGGTGCGGCATCTGCGTGTATGCCTGCAACTACGACTCAGCCCGGCTGACTGAAGTAGAAGGCAATATCATCTCTACCACCGACATGTTCAAATGCAAGTCCTGCGGCATGTGTGTTGTGGCCTGCCCATCAGACGCCAGGAAGCTGGTAGACGATAGCACCGAGAAACGGATTGAAAGAGTCCTGGCAGTCCTCTAGCGGACTTCTGAAAGGGGGAGGATTATGAAGCACTACGAACCGAAGCTGGTGTGTTTCTCCTGCAAGTTTGGCTGGGGATATCTGGCTGACGAAGATGAGTTGCATCACCGGATAAAGAACTGGGTGCCCATCATATGCAGTGGCAAGATTGACGCGATTCACGTCCTTGAAGCCTTCAAACAGGGTGCCGATGGCGTGCTCATACTCGGTTGTCCGGAAGGCGACTGCCACTATCAGGACGGCAACTACGAGGCCAGAAAGAGGGTCTACCTTGTGCAGAAGATACTCGGAGCTTACGGCATTGAGCCGGAGAGGCTGAGGATAGAGCTTGCGGTGGACCCCGAGGGGAAAACCATCCCCCAGATGGTGAAGGATATGAGCGACGCAGTGGCGAAGCTGGGCCCAGTGAAGAAGGTGAAGGAGAGAGCCAGGACCGCGGCCATGGCTCACAGATGAAAGGACAGTAGGATGGCAGGCAAATCGAAGGTCGCTATCTGTTGGCTGGGTGGATGTGGTGGATGTGATGAGGCGGTTGTAGACATAAATGAGGTTATCCTGCGTGTCGTCGAGGCGTTCGACATAGTCCTCTGGCCGGTAGCATTTGATTTCAAGTACGACCACATCGAGCGAATGGACGATGGGGCGATCACGCTGAGCGTGATCAACGGAAACGTTCGAAATGCGGACCAGGAAGAAATGGCCAAACTGCTTCGCCGCAAGTCACAACTGGTGTTGGCTTTTGGTGCCTGCGCCTGCTTTGGGGGTACGCCAGGATTGGCGAATCTGCGGACGAAGAAGGATATCTTTGACTGGGTATACCGCGATGCTCCGACTGTGGTCAATCCAGAGAAGAACTACCCCAAAACCAAAGTGAGCAGCAATGGCGCGGTGTTGACGCTGCCGGAATTCTACGAACAGGTCTATCCGCTGAATCAGATAATCGACGTTGACTACTACCTGCCAGGATGCCCTCCGCCACCGGATCTGATAGTCAACGCTTTCATGGCTGTACTGGAGGGAAAACTGCCTCCCAAAGGTTCGACCTTGGCACCTCACAAAGCCTTATGTGATACCTGTGAACGAAACAAGACGAAGCCCAGCAGAATAGCCATTCGAGACATAAAGAGGATTCACGAGGTCGAGGCTCAGTCGAACACCTGCTTCCTGGCACAGGGCATACTGTGTATGGGGCCGGCAACCCGCACCGGCTGCGGGGAAACCTGTATCAACATCAACATCCCTTGCCGGGGATGTTTCGGGCCGGTCGAGGGAGTGAAGGATGCTGGAGCCAAGTACATATCTGCCCTGGCATCGATCATCGACGCGGAGGAGGAGAAGGACGTCAAGCGGATTTTGGACAAGGTGAATGACGAAGTCGGCTATCTCTATCGCTTCTCGGTGCCAGCTTCCATCCTGAGGAAGAGACGAGTCAGCGAAGTTGAGGAGCAGTGAGAAATGACCAAGAAACTGACCATCAATCCGATCACCAGACTTGAGGGGCATGGGAAGATTGAGATCTTCCTTGATGACAACGGCGGGGTGAAAGACGCGTACTTCCAGGTGGTTGAGCTGAGGGGCTTTGAGAGGTTCTGCCTGGGCAGACCAGCAGAGGAAATGCCGCGGATAGTGCCGAATATCTGCGGAGTCTGTCCTTCACCACACAATCTGGCATCTACCAAGGCTCTGGATGACCTTTACAGCGTGGAGCCGACACCAACGGCGAAGCTGATAAGGCAGCTCCACTTCAACGCCTTCTATGTGGAAGACCATTTCATTCACTTCTTCTTTCTATCGGCGCCGGATTTCGTGCTCGGGCCGGACGCTGACCCGGCAGATAGAAACATCGTCGGCCTGATCAAGAAGGTCGGTCCGGATGTGGGCGGGAAGGTCATCGACATAAGGAAGCGATGCCGGGAGATCATCAAACTGATTGCCAGCAAACCGGCCCATCCGGAAGGGGGCCTCCCCGGGGGTGTCTCGAGAGGGATCACTTCAGAGGAAAGGGAATGGATCAAAGAGACCGCTGACGACACCGTCCAGTTCACCCAGGTCGCCCTGGGTTTGTTCAAAGACCTGGTGCTGGGCAACAAGAAGTATCTCGACATGGTGATGAATGAGGCCTACAAGCTGCAGACCTATTACATGGGCCTCGTTGACGAGAACAGGAAGGTGAACTTCTACGAGGGCAAGATCAGGGTAGTCGATCCCAAAGGGAAAGAGTACGTGACATTCGATCCACGGAAATATGCAGACCACATGGGGGAATGGGTGGAGCCTTGGACCTACGTTCGTTTGACTCACCTCAGGAAGCTGGGGTGGAATGGGCTCATCGAAGGCGAAGGGACCTCTCTGTACCGTGTTGGGCCACTGGCCAGGCTGAACGTGGCTGACGGCATGGCAACACCGCTGGCTCAGAAGGAATATGAGCAGATGTTTGATGCGCTGGGTGGCAAGCCGAGCCATCACACGCTGGCCTTCCACTGGGCGAGGCTGATCGAGACGCTGCAGGCAGCCGAGGACATGCAGAGGATTGCCAATGACCCGATGCTGACCGGCAAGGATATCCGCAACATGAATCTGAAGTTGAAGAAAGTGGGCATCGGCTGTGTGGAGGCGGCGCGGGGAACGCTGATACACCACTATGAAACCGATGGTCAGGGGCTGATCACGAAGGTCAACCTGATAGTCGCCACCCAGCAGAATGCGGCACCCATTTGTCTATCTGTGAAGAAAGCGGCTTCGGAGTACATAAAGAATGGCGAGGTCAAAGAAGGCATGCTGAACAGGGTGGAGATGGCCTTCAGACCGTATGACCCGTGCCTGGCCTGCGCCACCCACGCGCTGCTGGGAGAGACACCACTGGAAGTCATCATCAGGGACAGTACCGGCAAGACCGTCAGGACACTGAAGAGGCCCTGAGGCCCCCGTGATTCGGAGGGTCTGCGTTGGGGGAGGTGGAGTGAACACTGACACAGCAGTGAGCGTCGGGAAGGCCGGATGCGCCCGGCGGCGGATGGGACTCGTCTGTAGGTGCTGAGGCTTGCCGGCGGATCACTTGGCCGACTGGATCGACACCCAGACCAAACCCGGACGCCAGGATTGAGACCATTGTTGGAATTGGCAGGATTTGAGAGATGAGCCAGGAACCAAAGGGTACAGGTTTGAGCGGGAAGAAGATTCTCATTGTGGATGATGATCATCTGCTCACCAGGACTATCGATATGGGCCTGCGAAACCGGGGGTACGAGGTTAAAGTGATCTATAGCGCGGCAGCGGCAGTGAAGTCCCTGATTCACGAGAAGCCGGACCTGATAGTCCTGGACATCCGGCTGCCCGACTGTGACGGCTGGTTCATTCCCGAGTTACTGAGAGAACTGGAGATGGCCCAGGGAGTGGCAGTAATAGTGATGTCGGTCTTGGACCCGGACAGAGAAATGATCAAGCTGAACAAGCCTTACGCATTTATCCAGAAGCCGTTTGACATGGGGGAGTTCATACACCTGGTGGAGAGAAGCCTGGCGACGAGTGGGAAATAGTATGACAAAGGACAGAGTGCCCTGTAACCTCAGATCGCGATCACGACCGCTGGCCGGCCACCCACCGCAGTTGTTTCTGCTGTTGGGGATGGCGGCCTTACTCGGCTATGCTTTGGCATCGAGCGACGCCGCATGCGGCCTGTCTGCCATGACATTGACTCTGGTGGGCAGCATGGTGGGGCCGTTCACCGGGGGCAACGAGGCTGAGTGGGCCAGGCATCTCGAGAAGCTCTTGAAGAGCGAGAGAGACCGGCTGATAGGGATACTGGATTCCCTGGAAGAGGGCATCGTCATAGTTGGCCCGGACCGTGTAATAAGATTCATGAATCCGAGCATGATTAGGGAGTTTGGCGATGGTACCGGCAGTCGCTGCCATAAGCATTTGCACGGTCTGGAAGAGCCTTGCCGAGGGTTCTGCAAACTGCCGGATGTTATCAGCGGTGCGAGCGAGCGATGGGAAAGCAGGTTCCCGGACGGCACAACCTACGAGATTGTCAGTTCGCCGTTCGCCGACTCCGATCAGACACCTTGTATGCTGGCTGCCTTCAGGAACGTAACTCGGGAGAAGCAGATTGAGGTTGAGCTCATGGAACTGAACCAGCTCAAGTCGGACTTGCTGTCTGAGAAAACCAAGGAGCTGGAACAGATCTCGAAAGACGTGGCCAAGCTGAGAGAGGAGAAGCGCCGGATCATCCGCTTTCTGAGCGTTATAACCCACGACCTCCGGGCCCCCCTCAGCGCCACCCAGAGTTGTCTGTGGGCCATCACGGATGGATATGCGGGTCCTGTTAACGATGAGCAGAAGGACCTGCTGCAGAGAAGTACGCGCAGAATTGATGGGTTGTTGACACTGATATCTGATTTGCTCGACATCCCGCGCATGGAAGCCGGCCAGCTTATCCAGGAGATGGAGGAGTTGTCCTTCAATGAGGTCGTGGAGCGTTCTGTCGATAGCGTCGAGCGGCGGGCAAAGGAGAAGAACCTGATGTTGAACGTGGACCTGCCGGAAGTCTCACCCAAGATATGCGGATCCAGTCGCCGGCTGCAGCAAGTTCTAACTAACCTCCTCAGCAATGCCATCAACTATACCGAGGAGGGGTCTGTGTCATTGCGCGTTGCTGATGCTGAGGATGAGCTGCGCGTCGAAGTCTGGGACAGCGGGGTCGGCATTCCTCCAGAGGAACTGCCGAAGGTCTTCCAGGACTTCTTCCGCGGCAGCAACGCCAAGTCGGACGGGACTGGTTTGGGCCTATCCATATCCCGGAGGATTGTCGAAGCTCACGGCGGCAGGATACGAGCCGAGAGTCCCTGCCTTGAAACGGCTCGGGGAAGCAAGTTTGTGTTCACGCTGCCGAAGAAGACCGAAACCGGCACCGCGGCAGGCCCGAGAGGAGCTTCAGACGCGGCTCCGGCAAACCAAGCGTGAAGGAGGTGATTGGACATGAAGAAGACCACTAGAATCCTGCTGATCGACGACGATGTCGACTTCGTGAGAGCAACCACTAAGGTCCTGGAGAGCAAGCCTTATGAGGTGATTGTTGCCTTTGATGGGAAGGAAGGATTGGAGAAGGCCAGAAGTGAGAAACCGGACCTGGTTCTCTTGGACATCCTCATGCCAAAGGTGGACGGATTCGCTGTTGCCGACCAATTCAAAAAGGATGAGTCTCTTTCGAAAATCCCGGTCGTGGCGTTGACCAGCTTCTCCGATTCATACGGCCAGCCATTCGCCTTTGAGGTTTCCGACTTTGTCCAGAAGCCGGTGAGCCCCAAGGACTTGCTGGCAAAGGTAGAAAAGCACCTCGGGAGGGTGGGTTGATGGGATTCCTCTCCGACTTGTGCCTCATTCAGGAGGCACGAAGCGATAGCCGACACGCGTCTCAGTGCGAATGAGCTGCGGATCCGAGGGGTCCTCCTCAATCTTGCTTCTTAGCTGTCTTATGAAAACGCGAACGTATTCGCTCTCTTCACCATACTCGGGTCCCCAGACACTGTGCAATATCTGCCGATGACTCACCACCTTCCCACGATTGGAGACCAAGTACGTCAGCAGCTCATACTCAGTCGGCGTCAGCTTGAGGACCTCCCCGCGTCGCTTCACCACGCGATTCGAGAAGTCTACCTCCAGGTCTCCGGCGGCGAATGCCGGGCTGGGAGAAGAGGCGTTCTTTGACCGCCGCAACGCCACCCTGATCCGGGCCAGCAGCTCCTCTACGCCAAACGGCTTGGTCACGTAGTCGTCAGCCCCCTCGTCCAGAGCCCTGACTTTGTCCACCTCATCATCCCTTACGCTGAGCATAATGATGGGCATGTTGGACCATTCCCTTATGCGGCGGCAGGCCTCAACGCCATCCATCCGAGGCATGTTCACATCCAACACAATGACGTCGGGAATCACCTTGGCTGCCACGTCCACAGCTTCTACGCCATCCTGGGCAACGTGTACTTCGTAGCCCCGGGCTGCCAGGTTGGCCCTGATGAACATGAGTATCTTCGGTTCGTCGTCCGCCACCAGGATTTTTGTCTTTTCAGCCATCGCAATCACACCTCGGTTCTTGTCTCACCGGCTTGAGACGCAGGGAGCATGAAGTAGAAAGCAGAACCATGGCCCAATTCGCTTTCGGCCCATATGCGCCCACCGTGGGCCGCGATGATTGACTGACAGATGGCAAGGCCCAGCCCGGTGCCTCCCGGCCTCCGCCGTTTCTGCGCTCCACGGTAGAATTTGTTGAAGACCTTCTCCAGTTCTTCCGGTGCTATGCCCACTCCCTGGTCTGAGACACTGACCTCCACCTCACCATCCGTTCTCCTGGCTCTGACGGTAATCTTCGTACCCTCGTCCGAGTAGGCCGCCGCGTTCTCCAGCAGATTAACCAGAACTTGCTTTATCTGGTTGGAGTCAGCATCCACCTCCGGCAAGTCGGCCTCCAGTTCCGTCTCAAACACATGGTTCTTGTAAACCCACTTCTGACGTTCGATGGTCTCCGCAATCATCTCCGATAGATTGCAGCGATCCTTCTCCGGCCTCCACACGCCCGCCTCGAGTTTGCTCATGTTCAGCAGGTTGGTCACCAGACTAGCCAGCCTGTCCGTCTCTTCGCTTATTCCGATCAGGAGCATCTTCCGCGTGTCGTCATCCCATTGTATGTCTTCCTGCAAGAGGCTCGATATGATTCCCTTGACGGAGGTTAGTGGCGATCGCAGTTCATGCGACACGTTGGACAGCAGATCCGACTTCAGCCTGTCCAACTTGATGAGCTCCAGTTCCAGTTGCTTCCGTTGCGTTACATTCCTGAAGGTGGCCAGCATGCAAGGACCCTTATCGGCATCAGCAAACGGTGCGCCAATAACCTCATAGGTCCGTCCATCGGCAAAGGTGTACTCCCATCTCTCAGTGGCCCCCTGCAATACCCTGGGCAGCTTGCAGATGTCACTGCACGGTTCGTCGAAGTGGTGCAGATGTTGGTAGCAGTAGAGGCCGGTTCCGTCGGTGAACTGTCTCACCATGCTGGGATTCATGAATCGTATCTTGCGGTCCAGGCCGATCAGGGCCACCCCCTCTTCCATGGCATTCAGCATGCCGACAAGCCGGTCCCTTTCCGCGCGCAGCACGCGCTCCAGGTATCGGGCCCACTCCGACTCGTTGCCCCCACTGAAGGGGCCAATGGTGGTTCCAAGCAAGGCCAGGAGCATGACACTGAATGTCGCCCCGTGGACATCCAACGCCTGGATGGTATCACCGGACAGAACGGCGCAGACGGTGAGTGCAGCGACCACGGGCCAGCTCAGTCCGGGAAGGTGGCTGCCACGCTCCGACATGGGGAAGGCATCAATTCTCCCGGAACAAGGCGGCGTGTCGACGGGTGCTTGCCCGTGTGCCCTTGAATCAGACAGCATCAACAGTTCCTCTATCTCAGGAGACTACACCCTCGTTGCGCCCGACTATACGGGCACCTCCACTACTATGGTCGTGCCTTTGCCCGGCTCGGAGTGGAGAGTCACGCTGCCGCCAACCAGTCGCGCGCGCTCATGCATGCCGGTCAAGCCGAGTTTGCCGTCCCTGGTCAAGTCTCCCACGGTGGCAGGTACGCCGAAGCCCCTGCCATTGTCCTTTATGGTAACCACAACCTTCTTGTCATAGAACTCTGCGGTTACCTCTGCCTCAGTTGCCTGGGAGTGTCTCCACACATTCCTCAAGGCCTCCTGGGCAATCCGAAACAGCATCAGTTCCACATCCGGAGGCAAGCGTCGTCCCTGGCCGATCATGTTGACCTTCGTGACGATGCCGGAGTATCTAGACATCTCGTTGGCCAGCCACTCCAGACCTGGCAGCAGGCCAAGTCGGTCCAGCGTGGAGGGCCGCAAGTCCTGGGTCAAGCGCCGCACCCCGTCCATTATGCTTGTGGTCTGGTGCCGCAGGTTCTCCAGCAGAAGCCTCTTGTCCTCGGGCAGACCCTTCCCGCTGGATGCGGCATCCTCAAGCTGCCGCGAGAGGACTACGAGGGCTTGGATGGTGTCGTCGTGAAGCTCCCTGGCGATGCGTTTCCTCTCCTCTTCCTGAGCCTTGGTCACCTGGCCCAGGTAGAGGTCCAGATTCTCCCTCAATCGCTTCTCTTCAGTCACGTCTCTGGCGATGTGGTGAAAGCCGGTCACCTTTCCATCCTCCGTCACCAGACTGGTGGTCACCTTCAGGATCGACTCCGTTCCATCCCTCCCGGTCATATGTTGCTCGTAGGGTTGCTCCAGAGGCTCACCGGCCAACAGTTTCCGGCCGACTTCTCTGGCAAGTCGAAGTCCATCCTCGGAGAGGAAGTGCTTGACATTCATCCTCTTCAGTTCTTCCACCCTGTACCCGGTAACCTCCTCCGAAGCTTCGTTGGCCACGATGTAGTTCCCATCAAGATCATGCACCCAGATGGCATCATGAGCATTCTCAAACAGGCCACGATAGCTTCTCTCCGAGACAGCCAGCCTCTGTGTCGCCAAACGCTCCTTCTCATAGAGACGAGCATTCTCAATAGCCACTCCCACCTGGTTGGCAATGGCCGTGAGCAACTCCACGTCATCCTTGGGGAACTGCCTCCGGCTGCGAGATGCCACGGAGAGTGTGCCCACCACCGACCCCTTGGACTTCATGGGCACGACCAGCAGCGATCCTATCCCCTCTTCTGTCAAGGCACGCCTGGCAGGATCGAAGTCTCTGAATGCATTCTCTACAAGGACCAGTTCTCCACTTTCACTCACCTTGCCATCGAATGCTTCGCTCAGCTTCACTCTGGAAGTGGCCCCTACGAATCCCTCAGAAACCCCCCGGTGAGCCGCCAAAACCAACTCCATGCCGCCCTCTTCAATGAGCGATATCAGCGCAATCTCAGTCTGCATCACGTTGATGACGTTATCAATGGCTTTGTCGAGCACATCCCCCAACTCCAGTGATTGCGAAAGAATGGCGGCAGTCTGGTTGAGCGCGGCCAACTTCTTCTCATTCTCCTTTATGACCTGCAACTGCGATTGGAGCTGCTTCTCCGCCACTTCGAGTTGGGTCCGGCGTTCACGTTCTCCCTTGAGTGATCTGAAGGATAGAGCCACCACGTTGCCAAGGACAAACACGGCCAACGTCTCAAGGGTGGCGTCAGTTGGATGATCAGAGGTCAGAAGCGCCCGGGGCAACATGCAGATCAGCGCCACCACAGACGCGGCGAGCACTCCACCACGGCCAAAAAGAAAACCGGACCAGACTATCGGGGCCAGGTAGAGGATTCTCTCGAACGAGTGCCTGGTGATGCCCATTTCGGACATCACGTCAGAGAGGAACTGGGGATAGCCTATGGCTTCACGGTAGTGGAGGACAGTGAGGAGCAGGAGCGTGACCAATATGAGCCAGAAAGCAGGCCTTTTCAGTGTCTCCGCTAGGTGCCTTGACTGCACTATTTCCCTCAATGCCTGCACTTCTACCAGCTGGTGTCTCTAACATCAAGGTATGTCATCGAGAGTGACCCAGCCTTCCTTCAAGGCCCGAACGACTGCCTCGGTTCGCGAACCGACCTGCAACTTGTTGAAGATGTGCCCGAGGTGACCCTGCACTGTCCTTACGCTGAGGTATAGCTCCTTCGCTATGTCGGCATTGCTCAAGCCCTTCGTCGCCAGTCGCAGAATCTCCTTTTCCCGGTCGCTGAGTACGTCCGCGGGCTTGGCAGCTTGCGGCTTTCCTCCGGTAGATACGAACCGATTCAGTACCTTCTTGGCTATGGAGGGGTGCAGCACTGATTCACCGGCATGGACGGCCCGCACCGCATCCACCAGTTCCCGACTGCGTATGCTCTTCAGCAAATACCCTGCTGCTCCGGCCTCCAGCAGGCTGAATATGAATTGGTCGTCGTCATAGGCCGACAAGATGAGGATGGTCACGGATGGACATCGTTCCTTGATCTGCTTAGTGGCCTCTATGCCGTCAAGCTTGGGCATGGATATGTCCACTATCGCCACGTCCGGCTTCAACTCGCAAGCCAGCTTCACCGTCTCTTCGCCGTCGCCGGCTTCGCCCACCACTTGCATATCAGCCTCTTGTTCCAGCATCCGCCGCGTCCCTTCCCTCACCAGCGCGTGGTCATCAGCTATCAGCACCCTGATTGCGCTCATCTTGCTCCCTTCAAATCCCCATTCCAGCAGCAGTATATCGTATCACGGCTGCTTTCAAAAGTAGGAGGCTCACGGGGAAAGCCGGGCCAAAACTTGCAGCTGTCGTCGACGTGAGCCAGCAACTTCGTGTGAGTCATGAATGGTGGTGCTGCGCCAAAAGAGAGAGAGGCTCTCTTAGAGCCCCTCTAATGCCGGATTCCCTCTTCCCCTAACCAAGCCTACATTGCCTTAGTCTCTGCGGCTGGCCGCGCTTTCGCCGTTGCTCTCGCTCTGCGGACTGCGGCCAGTATCCCACCCAGGTTCAAGTACCAGACGAACGCTACCGGTAACATTATGACCGGGATCATCACCACCAGCGCTAAGATGAATTCCCATTCCATTTCATTTTCTCCTTCTCTATCTCGATTCCTTCGTTACTTCTCTTCCGTTTCGGTCTCTCGCCTTGTCTCGCTGTCTCTATGCCGGGGTCGTTGCCTTCTTGGGGACTTTGCCGGTTCCCCTGATGGCTCCGTAGATCCCTCCGATGGTCAGGTATCCCACAAAGGCCACTGGGAGAAGGATTACCGGAGTCATCACTACCGCTGCTACTACTGTCGTTGTCATTTGTCTTTCTCCTTCCCTGGCCCGTAGGCCTTTTTCTTTTGCACCATTAGGTTACTCCCTCTACAGGCAAACCGACTTCCGCCGCCATACCTATTCCCATCTGCCGAAAAGACCTCTAGAACTGACCGGCGACGATGGTACATCTATCGGTGGATTCACCCTAACTATGCGCCATTATGCCTACGCCCTACGCAGATATACGCAGGTGGGAGATGGGTCTGTGGGCCAGCCCAGTGCTCACCGGCACATGCAGTGACACACTTGCCAGTTCCAGTGGGTTTTGTCCCTGCCGAGGAGTTGGAGGTGCCCCCCAACTCCTCAACCTCCCCCGAGAGTGGGGGATACAGAGGGTTGACCGTACTCAGTCAAGGGTTCTTCAGTTGCCAGTCTGGTGCTATGGAAACGCGGGCACATCTAGATCGG